>Ga0164241_10003436_pt1 | contig 15985 bp, 19 predicted proteins | sample OricomyardsoilBY_FD_108780 | JGI IMG/M metagenome (GOLD analysis project Ga0164241, IMG submission 108780) | Backyard soil microbial communities from Emeryville, California, USA - Original compost - Back yard soil (BY) | ecosystem: Environmental > Terrestrial > Soil > Unclassified | place: USA... | reverse complement strand
CGCGTCGACGTTGTAGAACGGGTGCGCGAGCGCACAGACGATCCCTTTGTCGTCAAGGTATGCGGCGCAGGCCTCGAGATCGCCGGCGTTTGCCTGCAGCCACTCGTGGTCTCCGGGGGTGATCCCGTAACAGAGGACATGAACCGCCTGGGGCTCGCCGGCAAAGCGGGCGGTCAGCTCCTCGGAGACGAAGCAGTCGGGACGATCGGCGAGCGCGAGACAGCCGTCGATCGTGTCGTGGTCGGTGATCGTGACGAAGTCCATCCCCCGTCGCTTGGCCAGCTCGTAGACCTCCTCGGGCGGCGTCGCGCACTCGGGCAGTCCCAGCGAGCGCTGAACTCCGAGCCGCGAGAGCTGCGAGGCGGTGGAGTGGCAGTGCATGTCAACTCGGGAAATCATCGGCGTCTCCCTACTCGTTAGTCGATCCAGTCACCTGCACAGTTCGCGATCGCGAGGCGAGACATGTGAACGCTCCGCCAACGCCAGGTGAACATCTCGTAACCATCCTCCGGCTGACTTCGCCTTTAACCGCGCTATGCGCGTATAAAGGCGAAGTCAGCGTAGGCAGGACTCGAGCGCGGCCCAGGTGCCTTTGCTGGCCTCGAGCTGCCAGCGCTCGACGAAGTCGCGGAAGAGAAGCTCGCGGCGGGTGCGGAGCAGCGTGGCCAGCGAATCGATCTGCCCGATCTTGCCCAACATCAGATCGCAGTCGTGCAGGTCGCCGAGAACCGACTGCAGCTCCTTGACGGCTCCACGCGCCGTCTTCGCCTCCTCGCCGATACAAGGGCCAACGAGCTCGAGCACGTAGCGCAGCCGCTTCGCGGCGATCCGCAGGTTGTGCTGGGCGGTGGCAGCGCCGGGCGAGAGCGCCTCGTCGGCGAAGCCACGCATCTCGTCGAGCCTGGTCCGCACGATCCGCGCCGCGTTGGGGCGCAGGGGAGCGCCGGGGTCGAGGCCCTCGACCTTGCGCGCCTTCACGCCTCGACCGCCTTGACGAGCTTCTTCAGCCGCCGCCGCAGCTTCTTCAGCCGCTTGCGGGCTACGTAGGGCGCCAGCGCCTCGTTGGCCGCCTGTTGGCGATCGCGCAGCTCGTCGATCAGGGCACGCAGGGCATCGCGATCGGCCCCCTCCACCCCGTCGGCCAGATCTTCCAGTAGGGCGATCTCCACGTCGGCGTCGCGCCGCTCGCCGAGCGCGTCGGCCAGCGCCTTCACCTTCTTCAATGCCTTGCGGTGGCGCTTGCGCGGGAAGCACGGCTCGAAGATCTCCAGCGCCGCCCGCAGCCTCCGTGTCGCCACCCGCATGTCATGGACGCGCTCGACGTCTTCGAGGTCGAGCACGCCGGCGGAGTGCTCGAAGACCTCCTTTGAACGGACCTTGACGGCGCATGCGGCGGCCGTCCCAAACGACGCCTTGCAGTCGAGCTCGAGCTCACGCGCACGTGCCACAGGCTGAGGCTAATGGAGGGCGGAGTCCGGCTTAGGAGGGGCTAGCGAAACCCGGGTGTGCGACTGGCGAACGCCGGACCAAGCGGCGCAAGGACGCAGGGAGGCCGAATAGCAGCGCTATTTGGCCGACTGAGGACGCCGCGCCGCGTCCGCCGCCGCCGCCAGGCGTGCGCGGGGGTTTCGCTAGCCCCTCCTAGGCCGCTAGCCGAACGGGCGAGCCGTTGATGCTGCCGTTGAGCATGTCGAGGACGACGCCCTCGCGCAAACCGCCCTTGCCGATCTGCAATGGCTGACCGAGCAGCTCGGAGACCTTCTCGAGCAGCAGCACCCCGGTGGCGAGGATGCGGACCCGTTCCGGGTCGAGCTCGAAGCGGCGCGCGACGTCGGCGGCGGGGTCGCCGCAGAGGACCCGGATCCCCCGCTCCAGGGTCTCGTACTCGAGCACGGCGCCGACCAAGCGGCGCAACGACGTGGCGCTGCCCCCGACCGCGACCGCTTGAGCGGGGCGCTCGATCTCGACCCCCTCGAAGAGATCGTCGATGCGGTCGCGCACCTTGCGGATCTCAGAGGGCGAAGGTGGATCCGAGGAAATCAGCTCGTCGGCAAGCACGCCGGAACCGACCCGCCAGGAGCGAACCTCGGTCGCCCCCCCGGGCACGGTACCGAGGATCACCTCGGTCGAACCGCCGCCGACGTCGACGACTCCCACCGTGCCGTCAGCCGGGTGGCCGAGCGTCTTGGTGGCGCCAATGAAGGAGAGCCGCCCCTCCTCCTCGTCGCTGAGGATCTCAACCGGAACGCCAGCCGCCGCCTCGATCGCCGCTGCCGCAGCCTCGCCGTTGGAAGCCTCTCGGACCGCCGCCGTAGCCACGGCCCGGATCTCCTTCGCGCCCAGCTCCCGCGCCAGCCGCACCTGCGTGGCAACCACCTCCGCCACTTCGCCGACCTTCTCGGCCCGAATACCCCCATCGCCATCCAGCGCCTTGTTGATCCGCGTATAGGCCCGCTGCTCCATCACCTTCTTCAACTGCCCATCGACAGGCTCCGCGACCAAGACGCGCGTGGTGTTCGACCCAATATCTATGGCGGCGCAGAGCATCGCGGGCTTCTCCTGCATGTTCCCAAACGCCGCGGATCTCAACCCGCGAGCGTCCACCTACTGGCTTGGGTGCGAGGCGTCCTCGAACTCGCGAAAAAGCCCGGTGACCACGAAGGCGACCTGCTCACCGATGTCGACGGCGTTGTCGGCGATCCGCTCGATCGCCCGGGCCGCCAGCAGCATCGTCATCGCCCACTCCCGCTTGTCGGCGTCGTCGCCGATCTCGAGGGCAAGGCGGAAGCATTCGCGGTTGAGATTGTCGACGACGTCGTCCTGGCGAACGAGGTCGCGGGCCAGTTCCACGTCGCGTCCCTCGAAGGCCCGCTTGGCCTGGCTGATCAAGGTCTTGGTCTGCGCGCCCATCGAGAGGATCAGCTTGACCATCTCCCGATCCGCCGGCGGCTCGTTGCCCGACAGCGGGATCATCTTGCAGATGTTCACGCACTGATCGCCCATCCGCTCGATGCTCTTCAGCACGTGCAGGAGGGCCGAGATCAGCCGCAGGTCGGTTGCAACGGGGGACTGCGTGGCGAGCAGCGCGATCAGGCTCTGATGAACCTCGAGATAGCGACCGTCGATGCGATCGTCGTCGGCGACGACCAGTTGCGCCAGCTCGACGTCCTGGTGCTCGATCGCCTCCAGGGTCCGCTCCAGCGCAGCGCTGACCATGTCCAGACCACCAAGCGCGCTTGCCTCGAGCCGCTCCAGCTCCTCCTGGTACTGAACCCGAACGCCCTCGGCCATCGTCCGCTCAGCCGACCTTGCCCGAGACGTAGTCCTCGGTGCGCTTGTCGCTGGGGTTGGTGAAGATCTTCTCGGTTTCGTCGTACTCGACCAGCCGGCCCCAGCGATTCTGCTCGTCGGCGTCGAGCTCGACCATCAGGAAGGCGGTGCGGTCGGAGACGCGCGCCGCCTGCTGCATGTTGTGGGTGACGATGACGATCGAGAATTCCTCCTTGAGCTCGATCATCAGGTCCTCGATCTTGCCGGTCGAGATCGGGTCGAGCGCGGAACAGGGCTCGTCCATCAGGATCGTGTCGGGCTCGACGGCGATGCAGCGGGCGATGCAGAGCCGCTGCTGCTGGCCACCGGAGAGCCCGAAGGCGTTGCTGTCGAGGCGGTCCTTGACCTCGTCCCAGAGCGCCGCGCCGCGCAGCGCCCTCTCCACCGTCGCGTCGAGGTCGTCCTTGCGGCCGAGGATGCGTGGTCCGAAGGCGACGTTGTCGTAGATCGACTTCGGGAAGGGGTTCGGCTTCTGGAAGACCATGCCGATCAGCTTGCGCACCTGGACCGGGTCGACGTTCGGCCCGTAGAGGTCCTCGCCGTGGTAGAGCAGTTCGCCCTGCACGTCGGCGTCGGGAATCAGGTCGTTCATCCGGTTGAGGCAGCGCAGCAGCGTGCTCTTGCCGCAACCCGACGGCCCGATCAGGGCGGTGACGTCGTTGCGATGGACGTCCATCGAGATGCCCTTGACGGCGGAGACACCGCTGTAGAGGACCTCGACGCCCTTCATCTCAAAGACCTTTTCGCGCTTGCCCGAGGCACCATGCTGGAACTCGTCCGGCCGCACCGCGATCGATGCGCGCGTAGCCGCTGCCTCGCGGACCTCGCGGCCGCTCCCCGCTCTGCTCTCGTCCTGGGTCATCTGCTCGTCCACACTAGTCCACCTACCATCTCTGCTCGTAACGATTTCGTAGCCAGATCGCGAAGGAGTTCATCGCCAGCAGGACGACCAGCATGAGGATGATCCCCGCCGCGGCCAAGGTCTGAAACTCCTCCTGGGGGCGCAGCGCGTAGTTGAAGATCTGCACCGGCATCGCCGAGTAGCCGTCGGGCGAGAACGGCGTCGGGTCGAAGGTGACGAAGACGGTCGCGCCGACGAGCAGTAGCGGCGCCGTCTCCCCCAGCGCCCGTGAGACGGCGAGGATGACGCCGGTCGCGATCCCCGGCACCGAGGCGGGAAGCACCTGGGTGCGGATCGTCTGCCACTTGGTCGCGCCGAGGGCGAGCGAGCCCTGGCGGATCGAGTCAGGGACGGCCCGGATCGCCTCGCGGGCGGCGATGATCACCATCGGCAGCACCAGCAGGGCCAGGGTCAGCGAACCGGCGGCGAGGATGAAGCCCAGATCGAGCGGTCCACGGACGATGAAGGCGAGACCGAGGATGCCGTAGATGATCGAGGGCACCGCGGCGAGGTTCTGGATGTTGAGCTCGATAACCCGGTTCCACCAGCGCGACTTGTCGGCGTACTCCTCCAGGTAGAGGGCGGCGCCGATGCCGACCGGAAGGACGAAGAGGATCACCCCGGCGATCAGCTCCAGCGAGCCGATGATCGCCGGCCGGAAACCGGCTTTGTCCGGGAAGGCCGTCGAGGGCGGGTTGGTGATCAGGTCGAGGCTGAGCGCCGGGTAGCCCTTGGCGAAGGCCTGAATGAGCAGGGCGATGAGGCCCGCGAGGGCGATCACCACCGCTAGGAGCAGCAACCCTGCGAAGACCGTATTGCGGATCACGTCCCCACGCGGTTGCTCGCGCAGCATCGCCTGGGTCGTCGCCCGGGCGCCGGCGATGGCGAGACGGTTGCGCGGCACACTGGCCTGCGGCCCACCCATCAGTCGTAGACCTCGCGGAACCTGCGGACCAGCCTGATGCTGATCATGTTCATGACGAGAGTCATCACGAAGAGCACGGTGCCGACGGCGAAGACCGACTTGTAGTCGATCGAGCCAGCCGGGATGTCACCGGTCGCGGTGACCGCGATGTACGAGGTCATCGCCTGGATCGCTTCGACCGGGTTGAAGGTCAGCTGCGGAGTCGACCCGGCCGCCAGGACGACGATCATCGTCTCGCCAAGGGCACGTGAGATCGCCAGCACGATCGAGGCGACGATGCCCGAGAGGGCCGCCGGGAAAACGACCCGCACCGCCACCTTGGCCTTGGTCGCGCCGAGCGCGTAGGCGCCTTCGCGCAGGCCGCGCGGCACGGCCGACATCGCGTCCTCGGAGATCGAGGCGATGATCGGCACGATCATCAGGCCGATGCCGAGGCCCGCCGCGAGCGCCATGAAGGGCTTGCCTTCGGCGCCACCGAGGAAATCGCCGGGCCAGATCGGCACGATGATCTCGGGCAGGATGAAGCTGACCGCAAAGAAGCCGATCGCCACGGTCGGGATGCCGGCGAGGATCTCGAGCACCGGCTTGACCGTCTTGCGCACCCGCGGACGCGCGTACTCGCTCAGGTAGATCGCCGCCCCGAGCCCGATCGGGATCGCGAACATCATTCCCCAGAGGGTGACGTTGAGGGTGCCGACGACGATCGCCAGGACGCCGAAGCTGGGTGGCTCGAACTGCGGTGTCCAGTCGGTGCCGAAGAGGAAGTCGCCGATCGGCACGACTTCGAAGAAGCCGATCGTCGGCCCGATCAGGGAGATGACGATCGCGGTGGTGGTGAGGACGGAGAGGATCCCGCAGAGGGCGAGCACCCCCTGGATGGCCTTCTCGCCGTAGCGCTTGCTGGAAGCCTGGAGCCGGCTGGGGGGTCCCCCAGCCGGCTCCGTCGCTGCGCTTCCAGTGCTGCTCACGAGTTACCGACGGCGCTAGGCGCCGGCCTTTTCCGCAGCCGCTTCGGACTCTTCGAGCTGCGCTTCGGTCAGCGGGATGAAGCCGACCGATTCGGCAACGCCGGTGGCGTTTTCGAGGTAGTACTCGACGAACGCCTTGACCTCGGGCTTCTTCAGCGCCGCGTCGCTCGGGTAGGCGAAGAGCGGCCGGCTGAGCGGCGTGTAGGTGCCGTCCTGGGCGCTTTCCACGGACGGGCCGACGCAGCCTTTGCCGCCGTCGACTTCCAGCGCTTTCAGCTTGCCTTCGTTCTCCGTGTAGTAGGAGAAGCCGGCGTAGCCCATGCCGCCGGGCGAGCCCTCGACACCGGTGACGGTGGCGTTGTCGTTCTCGCCGACGTTGTTGTAGTCCTTGCGCGTCGCGCCCTCTTCGCCGTTGATTTCATCGGTGAAGTAGTCGAACGTGCCGGAGTCCGTGCCCGGCCCGAACAGCGCCAGGGTCTCGTCGAATTCCTCTTTGAGACCGGGAATTTCGTCCCAGTTGGAGATCTCCGAGTCGGGGCCCCAGACAGCGTTCAGCTGGTCGACGGTGAGGCAGCTGACCGGGTTCTCGTTGTTGATCATCACGGTCAGCGCGTCGGTGGCGACGTGGACGTCCTCGTAGCCGATGCCGTTCTTCTTGCAGGCGGCTTCCTCTTCGGGCTCGATGGCACGTGAGGCGTCGCTGATGTCGATCTCGCCGGCGCAGAATTTTTCGAAGCCGCCGCCGGTGCCGGAGGTGCCGACCGTCACTTTGACGTCCGGGTTTTCAGTCTGGAACTGCTCGGCGATCGCTTCGGTGAGCGGCGCCACGGTGCTCGAGCCGTCGATGCGAATCGTGCCCGAGAGATCACCGCCGCCACTGCCACTTGCATCGTCATCGCTGCTGCCACAAGCCGCGACCCCGACCGCCAGGACGGCAGCGGAGGCGACGACCACGAGCCTTCTAGAGCTAATCACTCTGTCTCCTTCTCGTTGTTCACTCCGGTTGACGGCCTGCGGCCGCTGACAGCGCGAGACTCGCAGCGGTCTTTCGGCAGCTTGTTACCTGCCTGTATCGAGGATGTGAAAAAGATGTAAAAGACCGACCGGAGACCGCAAGGCACGTCATTCGTCCGGGGCGAAGCGGTAGCCGATGCCGCTGTGCGTGTGGATCAGCCGCTGCCCGGGCAGTGCCTCGCTCAGCTTCGAGCGCAGGCGGCTGACGTAGACGTCGACGGAGCGATCGTCGTGGCGCGGCTGACGCCCCCAGACCTCGGCGTAGAGCTCCTCGCGGGTGAGGATGCGCTGCGGATGCGCAGCCAACGTGGTCAGCAGTTGCAGCTCGCGCATGGTCAGGCTGAGCGGACGCCCATCGACCAGTGCTGCGTGCTCCTCGGGCCGGATCTCCAGCATGGCATTTGAGGATGGCCGTCAGCGAGGAACAGCCCGTTACGCGGCCGTAAAGCTGCTGTGAACTACTTGTGAATCGGAGGCCTGCGCAGGTCCCCTTGGGCGTCCGTCGGATCGTCGGCGCCCTCGAGCTGCTCGTCGCTGGCGAGGCCGGCGAGGGTCAATGTGCCGTCTTCGGCGAGCTCGGCTGTGGCGAGGAGCGACTCGCCCGGCTCGAGCTGCGAGGTGTCGATCTCCGGGGGGACGACCAGGGAAAGGTCAGCTTCGCTGACGCGGGTGTCGTCAGCGGAGAGCAGGAGCTGGCCTGTTTCCGGGGAGAGGCCGGCGTAGATGCCCGAGAGGTCGAGGTATGTCGAAGGCTCGCCCGGTTCGATCTCGATACCACGCTGGAGCAGGATGGCCGGTCGTTCGATCGCGACAGTGGCGAGCACGCGAGAGCCGAGGGGCGGCAACGGCGGCACCACCCCGGCCGGATCCGGCACGACCGCCACGAAGAGAGAGGCGCCTCGGCCGGAGATCGTGTAGCCGGGACTCGAGGGGTCGGCGTCGACGAACGTGACGACGCCGCGGAAGCTCGTCTTTTCCTTCAGCCCTTCGCGCTGGCGGGTTCCCTCCTCGGCGAAGGTCCCGTTGGCGAGCTGGCGGGCCTCGATGCTCACCTCCGTGCCGGGCCGTGGCAGCTTGGCGGCGTGCATCGGGACCAGTTCGCCCCCTTTGATCGCCAGCGTGTAGCTGCGGGCGGCCGGGTTGGCGTGAACCACGGTCCCGACCAGCTCGGTCGTTTCCACGACTTCGGCTTCCTCGCCGGCGGCTGGCTTGGGCTCGGGCGCCGGTTCTTCGGCCGGCGGCGGCGGTTCGCTTGCTTCGCTGGTCAGCGGGGCAGCCGGGGGAAGCGCTTCCAGGCTGCTCGATTCCCCACCGGCGACGAGCGAGCCGCTCGGGGCAGCCGGCGGCGGCGAATCTTCCACTTCGACCGCTTCTTCTTCGACTCCGTCGTCCGCTGCCAGGCTGGGAAGTTCGATCAGCTGCTGAGGACTGGTCGCGAAGGTCCCAGCGGCGCCAGGGCCGATCGCGACGCCGACGAAGAGCCCAAAGCCGAGCGCGGCGGCGCTCATCGTCACGCCCCAGCGCCGATCGGTGACGATCAGCGCGGCGCCGCGCGCCATCCCGTTCGCCAGACGCTTGATCCTCACGCCGGGGTGCTCCCCACCGAGCTGCGCTCCATCAGGTCTTTGCCGCACTGCCAGCAGAAGACCGAGCCGCGGGCGTAGAGGGCTCCGCAGGAGCCGCAGGCCCCGGCGGCGCTGGCCTGGTCGAGGCGCAGCATCCGCTCGACCTCGGCCAGCTCGGCGTCGACCTGCTGCAGCTTCGCCGCCTGGCGGGCCAGGACGTCGAGACGAAAGTGGTCGCGGATCGCCATCTCGTAGGCGATCCCACCGAGGTCCCATTGCAGCTCAGTGAGTTGCTTGGCAAGGCTGTCGCGGCGCTGTTGAAGGTCGCTCATTCGATCGCCGTCCCCGCGCTACCGCCGCCGGGAGCCTTGCTGTCCTTGGGCGGCGGGGCGCCGCCGGTGGCGATTTCGTCCGGCAGCTTGGCGCTCGATTCCTGGTATTCCTCGGGGCTCTGTTCCTGCAGTTCCTGGAGCGCCTCGTCGCTGGCTTCGACCGGGGCGCCGCCGCCCTTGGCGCCGGTCAGATTCCCGGCGTTCTTCGAGGCCTTGCCGGAACCTTTCGCCTTCGCCTTCTTCGCGGCGCCGGCTTCGCCAGCGGAGCCTTCTTCGCTCGCCGTCTCGCCGGCGCCTTCGTCGCCGAGGCGAACGATCTGCGGCGCCGGCGCGGCTGCCGAACCGCCGTCGCCCTTGCCGATCAGGACGCCGACCAGCAGCATCAGGCCGAGGATCGCGATGCCGCCAACGGCGGCCAGGGGCGCGTAGTCGCGGCCGGGCTTCTCCGCGCTGGGAGCTGTGGCCGCGGGCGTGATCGGCGGTGGAGCGGGAGCGGCCCCGTTGCCGTTCACCGCGCCATCCCTTGGCAAGTGCTCGCGGAAGTCGACCCTGGGCGCGCCGCGGCGGCGACCGCAGTTGAGGCAGTAGCGCTGGTCGATCGCGAGGGGCGCGCTGCACTCGCCGCAGGCCTCCCCCACCTCGCCCAGCACCTCGGTGTGCTCGTCTGTCTCGCTCATCCTGCTGACCGTCCTGCCTGGGTCGGGAATTCGGACACGGTGACCTGCGCTCCCTTCGGGTCGCCGATGAAGAAGACGTTGTAGGCGACGGGCTTCGGCTTGTCCTTCAGCGGTTCGATCGCGCCGCGACCGGCGGCGACGATCCTGCCCTCCTTGCGGGCAACCGCGTAGAGCAGCAGCCGTTCGATGTCTTCGCCGCTCTCGTTGGTCACATCGCCACCGGCGGCCACGCCGGTGTAGGGGTCGCCCTCGAGCTTCGGCGCGCTCACCGAGACCTCGGGCTGCTCGCCGGAGACCGCCTCGCCGCCGGCGCCGACCGTCACCTCAACCTTGGCCGGCTTGCCGATCGCCAGCACCTGGTCGTGGACCCAGTCGACGTCACCGCCGGCCGGGATGAACGGAACCGCGGCCAGCGCCGGCTCGATCCCCGGGGCGTCGTTGCGGTAGACGCTTTTGCCCTTCGCGTCGAGCACGTCGATGAGGATCGGCACGTTGGCCAGGTTGCGGTCCGAGTCGTTGTGCAGCTCGACCACCACGGCGCTGCCGTTGGCGTCGCTGAGCAACGTCGTGTCGAGCACCTCGACGTCCTTGCTGCGCTCGCCGATGCGGAGGCCTTTCTCCTGCGCGACGGGGCCGAGCTCGGCGGCGATCTTGGCGCTCTTGTCCTGGGTCGATTCGCAGCCGGTGACGACCAAGGCGACGCCGGCGAGGGCGACGGCCAATGGCAGGGGCGAGAGCGGCCTCATCCGAAGGCCCCGCCGACGTACTCGCGGGTGCGCTGCTCGCGCGGCGCGCCGAAGACCTGGTCGGCCAGCCCGTACTCGACCAGCTCGCCCAGGTACATGAAGCCGACGTGATCGGCGATGCGCAGCGCCTGCTGCATGTTGTGGGTGACGATCACCACCGCCACCTCCTCGCGCAGCTTGAGGATCAGCTCCTCGATCACCTGGGTGGAGCGCGGGTCGAGAGCCGAGCAGGGCTCGTCGAGCAGCAGCACCTCGGGACGCGCGGCAAGCGCCCGGGCGATGCAGAGCCGCTGCTGCTGGCCGCCGGAGAGGCGCAGCGCCGGATGGTCGAGCGTGGCACCGACCTCGTCCCAGAGCCCGGCGCGAACCAGCGCGTCGCCGACCTGACTCATCAGCGCGTCCTTGCCCGGTCGCCCGGAGCCCTGCTCGCGCAGCGCGTAGGCGACGTTGTCGAAGACGCTCATCGGGAACGGGTTGGGCTGCTGGAAGACCATGCTCACCCGGCGGCGCAGGGCGGTCACCTCCATCTGATCGATGTCGTCGCCGTCGAGGCGGATCGTGCCGCTGCGAATCGCGGTCGGAGTGATCTCGACGAGGCGGTTGAGCGAACGCAAGAGCGTCGTCTTGCCGCAGCCCGAGGGACCGATCAGGGCCAGCACCTCGCCCTGGCGGACGGGCAGCGAGACCTCGTCGACGGCGAGCTTCTCGCCATAGGCGATCGAGACGCCTTCGATGCGCATGCGCTCGACCTTGGGGGCGCTGCTCGGCTCGGCTCGGCGCAGCGGCGCCGTCAGGCCGACGCCGGCCTGCGTGGCGTACCCGTTGCCGAGCGGCGCCTGCACGACGGTCGGCTCGGAGTCGACGAGGATGCGCCGTACCGGGGGCGGCGGCGCGAGGATCACGTCGCGCTCGTCGCGCGCCGCTGGCGGCGGGGTCACCGTGGCCACAGCTCTTCCTTCCCCCGCGCGATGCGGGTGACGACGAAGTTGAGCAGGATGACGACGAGCAGCAGGACGAAGGCGGCGAAGTAGGCCTTCTCCGGCGCCAGGCCCTCGCCGGCCGGCGAGTTGTAATAGACGTAGCTGGTCAGCGTGCTGCCGGTGCCGCGGAAGAGGCCGAAGACGCTGCCGTTGGCGCCGTTGAGGATCTGCAGGGTCGAGCCGAGCAAGACGACGACGATCGCCGTGTCACCGGCGACCCTCCCCATTCCCAGTGCGGTGCCGGTGCCGATGCCAGGCCGCGCCGCCGGCAACAGCACGCGGCGGATCGTCGCCGCCTTGGTCTTGCCCAGCGCGTAGGAAGCCTCGCGCACGTGGCCCGGAATCGAGTTGAGCGCCTCGCGCGTGGCGCCGACGACGAGTGGCAGGGCGATCAGCGACATCATCGAAGCGGCGGCGATGAAGGAGCGCCCGAGCACGGCTCCCTCGGCATCGAAGGTGAGGAAGCCAAACCATTCCTGGAAGAGGATCAGCCCGAACATCGCCAGCACGATGCTGGGTGTGCCGGCAACCACCTCGACCGCCGATTCGACCGCCCGTGCCAGGCCCGCCGGGCGGCCGTACTCGGTCAGCCAGACGGCGATCACGACGCCCAGCGGCGCGGCGATAGCCGTCGACATGATGAGCAGCAGGGCGGTGCCGACGATCGGGTCCTTGAAGCCGCCACTGGTCGCCTGGTTGAGCGAGGCGCTGGGGCTTTCGAAGAGCAGACCGAAGTCGAAGTACTGGGCGCCTCGGAAAGCCATGTAGACGACGATCGCGCCGGCGATCGCGATCAGGGCAATGCCGGCGGCCCAGGCGGCGTAGAAAGCGGCCCGGTCGCGCAGCGGCCAGCTGCTGACGCTGTCGATCGGCTTGGTCATGGGCGGATCCCGTATTTGCGCATCGACTGCTTGGCGACGAAGCCGGCCAGGGAGAGGAACATGCTCGAGACCAGCAGCACGGCGGCGAAGGCGAAGAGCGTCTGGCCGAAGGGCACGACCGAGAGCCCTTCGACGTTCTCGACCAGGGCCGAGGCGAGCGGCCGGGTCGGCTCGAAGATGAAGGTGATGCCGTCGATCGGGTTGGGCGCGAAGCTGGCCGAGCCGGCGACCATCGAGAGCATGATCGCCTCGCCCAGCGCCCGCGCCGTGGCCAGCACCGCGGCGGCGACGATCGCCGGGCGGGCGGTGCGCACCGCGATCGTCCAGGTGACCCGCCAGCGGTTGGCGCCAAGCGCCGCCGCCCCTTCGATCCAGCCGCGCGGCACGGCGCGCAGCGCGTCGACCACGATCGCGATCATGATCGGCACGATCATCACCGTGAGGATGAGGATGCCGACGCCGATGCTGGCGCCGTCGAGCTGCACCACGTTGGCCACCGATTCCTTGCGGTCGAGGCTGATCAGGTGCTCGCCGACCCAGGGGACGATGACGAGGATGCCGATCAGGCCGTAGACCACCGAGGGGACCGCGGCGAGCAGCCGCACCACCGGCTCGAGCACGCGGTTGACCTGGCGCGGTGCGAACTCGACGATGAAGATCGCCGAGAAGAGCGCGAAGACGAGGCCGATCGCCACGGCGCCGGCGGTGACCACGAAGGTGCCCCAGAGCAGTGGCCAGGCCCGCAGGAAGTAGACGTAGTCCGCCGGGTTGGAGGGCGAGTTGAAGATGTCCTCGAGCTGCAGGTCGAGGTCGCCACCGGAGCCGAGCCAGGCGAGGCCGTTGTGGGTGAAGGAGGGCAGCGCCTTGCTGAAGACGAAGCCGATCATGCCGAGGATGACCAGCAGCACGAGACAGGCGACCGCGCCGAGCAGGCGCTCGACGCGGGCGTCCGTCCAGAACCCGGCGCCACTGGGGGCCCCGGCGCTCGCCGGGCCCGGCCGATGGGGGCGCCGGCCGGGCAGGCGAGCTGCGATCCCCTCGCCGGGCACTAGTGCAGCGGCACCCAGTCGCTGGAGACCAGCGCCTGTGCCTTGGGGCCGCGGGCAAACTGGATGAATTCCTTGGCGGCGCCAGTCGCCGCGCCGCGGCTTACGAGGTAGAAGTTACGGCTACCGGCGTACTGGCCCGACTTGGCGTTGCGCAGCGTGCAGGGCACGCCCAGGTACGGGACCGAGTAGAGACCGGCGGCGAAGTGGAAGGAGGCGTAGCCGATCGAGTTGGGGTCCGACTTGATCGTCTGGGCCTGCAGGCCGTTGGACGACTTGGTCGTCGCGCTTCCGGCCACCCGCAGGGTCTGCCCCATGAAGATGTTCTGGAAGGCGTCCTGCGTACCGGAGGCCGCCGTACGGACGACGAGGTCGATCGGGCCCGAGGCGCTGGCGCCGGGCACTTCGCTCCAGCTGCGGAGGCGACCCGAGAAGATGTCCTGGACCTGTTGCTGGCTGAGGCTGGCGATCGGGTTGGAGGGGTTGGTGACGACGCAGACCGCGTCGCGGGCGATCTTGTTGAAGACGATTCCACCCGGATCGGCGGGCTTGGGATCGCGTGAGGACATGCCGAGGGTGACGCGGCCGCGCGAGACGTCGGTGATGCCGATGTCGGAGCCGCCCTGCAGGATCACGAACTTGACCTTGCCCTTGTTCTGCGGCTGGTTGACGAAGGCCTTGGCGAGCTTGGTCGCCAGCGGCGCGACCGAGGTCGAGCCGCTGAGGGTGATCGTCGCGGCTGAAGCTGAGGCGGCGGTCGCCAGCGCGGCGCAAAGGGCCAAGGCGACGACGGCCAGGGAATGCATGCGAATCATCTGTGCTCGCTCCTGGTAGCTGGTCGAGAGTCTGTCTGCGCAGTCTCGACTCGGGCAGCGCCGGCAAGGTAAACGCAACGTGACTGTTTGGAGAAGAACTGGTGAAAGGCGCGGCTGGTCCGTTATCCAAATCTTCTCCACTTCGATACAGCTCGTTTACCGCTTCGACACCAGGGCGGGCAAAGCTCTTCCGCGATGCTCACAGTGCTCCCCATCTCCTCCCCCGAGGGCGCAAAGCGGCGGATCGCCAACCTCGAGATCCGCCCGGCCGAGCTGCAGGTCCTCGTCGACGGCGCCCGCGCCGGCTTCACCGTGCGCGAGTTCGAGCTCTTCCACCTGCTCGCCGAGCGCCGCGACAGCGTCGTCCAGCGTCCGCAGATCTACGAGCTGATCTGGGGCGGCAAGATGCCCCGCCGCGACCGCTCGGTCGACGTGCTGGTCCGCAAGGTGCGGGCCAAGCTGGAGCAGGTAGCCCCGGGCTGGGCGTATATCCACACCCACTTCGGGATCGGATACAGGTTCACGCCAGAAGAGATCTGACGCGCATCCGACATTGACCCCCCTATGGTGTGGTCAATGTCGGATGCGCCACTTGGTCCGGCGATGGAGGCTTAGTCCAGCTCCCCCGCGTTCCCCTGCGCCTTGTTGAAGGCGCAGCGGAAGTTCTCGGGCTGTCCTACTGGTTTACCTCCGGCGAAGCCGCCGTGGTCGGCGTTGTCGTAGACGGTGATGTATTGGAGGGTTTCCGGGGCCGGGTCGGCGGGCAGCGGGGCTGGGTCGGGCTCGCCCGCCTTGGGGTCGCCGCGTGAGCCTTCGCTGACGCCTTGCGAGCCGGCGGCGCGGCCGCCTGAGGCGGTTGTGGTCAGCGAGGCGCTCATCTCGCGGCGGTCCTTGAGGCCGTCGGTGGGGTCGACATCGGTCGAGGCGGTGACCTCGTTGTCATCGACCCGCCCGGCCAGCTTCACGTAGGGCGCCGCGCCGATCAGCTGCGCGGCCGTCGGCAGGTAGCCGCCCAGATCAGCGCACTTCTGAGTGGCGAAGAAGTAGTCGTTCTTGCCGATGTCACCCTTTTCCAGCGGATAGGGGTTGGTCATCATGCAGACCGTCCCGATCTTCACCGTCTCCGGCGAGCAGTGGTCGAAGACCTTGCCGGGCAGCACGCTGGCCGGGAACTTCTTCTTCTTGTTGAGGCGCAGGATGCCGAACCTCTTCGGCTGCAGGCTGGGCCCCGGCAGGCGCTTGGCTGCGTCGGAGACGATCGCGCCGGCAAGCAGCAGGGCGAAGATCGAAATGGTGAGAGCCGCCCAGGCGGCGACCCCCGTCAAGCGGCTGTTCGAGGTCATCGTCGACTCCTTCGTTGGTGACCTCCATAAGTGCGTTCGCTGTTTGTAGGGCTATGCCTGACAAATGACGAACGCACAGGAGGATCGGCTGTTGAAACGGGGGCGGGGATATGGCGGGTGCGGCGGCGTGCGGCGGGGCCGCCGCGCACCGTGGCGCCGGCGAGGGCGGCGAGCAGGACGAAGGCGAGCAGGTAGGGCGGCACGGTGAAGCCGCCTTCGCCGGCCTGGTAGCGAGCGACCTCGCCCCTCGCGTAGCGCGGGACTTCGGGCGCCGAGTAGCGCGAGAAGGCCTGCGATTCCTCGATTGCCGCCTCCTCCTCGCGCTTTTCCTCGACCTGGTAGGTGCGGGCCGGGGCGCCACCGGGCGGCAGCGGCCGCACGATCGGCGGGGGTGGCGGTGGGACGATCGCCGGAACGACTCCCAGCGGCGGCGTCGGCGGCAGCAGGAAGGGCTGCGGCAGG
>Ga0164241_10003435_pt1 | contig 15992 bp, 15 predicted proteins | sample OricomyardsoilBY_FD_108780 | JGI IMG/M metagenome (GOLD analysis project Ga0164241, IMG submission 108780) | Backyard soil microbial communities from Emeryville, California, USA - Original compost - Back yard soil (BY) | ecosystem: Environmental > Terrestrial > Soil > Unclassified | place: USA... | reverse complement strand
TTATGCTGGTTGGCTTGGCCGGAAGACCACACGGCGCTCTCACGAGTTGTTGATGTGAGGTGAAAGAAAGGAAACATTCACAAAGGCTGAGTGCCAGAATAACGATGGCCGCGCTTAGTAAACAAACAATTTATGGTAATTTTTATTTAGACAAGAGCTGGTCTTAAAAGATGTAATGATTTTAATATCGCCCGGGATTGAATTGATGAATAACGAAAATTATTATCACGCTTCGTTTAAAATACTCAATCATTAAAGTCCCAACCTATTGAAAAACTCGTGACGTAATCAAACTCATTCCCCTTTATTGCGGGCCGGTTATCAAAGTTAACCGACGTTCCCAATTTTATATAAAAGTCTAATGGCAGGTCGTATTTCAAGTCTAAAGAAAAATCAGAACGCCATCGCCCGGATTCTGTTAGGCTGGGATAAACGTACAAATCGCTTAACAGGTCAAGATTTTCCAGGTCAAAGAGATTTAATTCGAATCCCGCATATCCTTCAAGACTGCTACGGCCGGGCGTTTCATTGGTAAAGGATTCGTTATTAAACGATAATCCACCGCCCAGGCCAAAATATTTCTTGTTGGTATGAACCAGGTATTTGCCGGCGCCGGCTTTGCCCGTTGTTCTTAAATTTAGGGCCTGCTCCGTGTTTGAAAGAAAAGTCAAAGATGTATTGAGGAACCAATCGTTCTGCAAAAAGTATTTGAAAGTAGGGCCGAAATCCGTACGGCGGGTTAATGCAATGCTGTCTTGCTTGGAGCGAAGGTCGTTATAATAAAAATTCAACTGCCATTTATCTGCCAGGTAAGTAGCGTTGGTGGACATATTCAGTTGGTGAAGATTGTTGGCTTTCGTCAGGCTGAGACCCACGTCAATGCTTGCCGTGAGCCTGCTCCAAAAATCTGATTTCAATCCTTTCAGATAAACGATGTTCTGCATCCGCACGTTCACATCTCCTCCATCTGCACTATGAATTTGCACGGTATCTTTCGTTCCGACAGACTGGAAGGACCCGTTAAATCTTTGTCCATCGGTTAGCGAAATCAAAAAATAACTTTTGGAATATATTTTTTTTAACTTGTCCCATTCTACCGTAAAATCGTTTTTTGAATATGGCGTTTCAATTGTCAGCACTCCCTTGTCCATCGATTTCAATTCTCCCACGATTACATCACCATTTTTGAGGATTAGCGAATCGTGTTGAGCGCTTGCACCGGCAACAAACAGCTGGCATATTATTACCATCAATAAATACTTTAAACTTCTGTTGCCGTGGTGATAAGACGTAAAACTTCTAATCATAAAATCTGGTTTTTTATATTTTTATGCTAATTCAAAAAATGTGTAGCGGGCAGACCTTAATTCAAAAATACTTTAAATCATATAAATGTAAAAAGAATTAAAAATCCACTTCGGATTTTAATCAGTAGATACTTTCCTTTTTTAACGGACAATAATGACAACGACGCACCGATGGCCTATTGAAAAGAAATCAGAATTTTCCACAGGTCTATCCGAAAATCATATAGGGGAGACTTCGGCAATGCGAAGTCTCCCCTATATGATTTCCAAAAGACTTTCAGATGAAGAAAATGCAAAAGAACAGTTAGTACGAATTATTGTAAATAAGACATTTTATGGGATAATTGCCCCTCTAAGCACAACATCTTTATTTCTTGCAAACATCATCCTTCCCCTCTTCCGTGGCAATTTTTATATTTCTTCCCACTTCCGCATGGGCATGGATCATTGCGCCCAATTTTTGGCTCTGCCTTTATCGGTTCTTGCTTTACATTTTCGGAGGGATCATGATATTCGTTCTCCTGGGAAAGATATTCAGGTCCACCGGCGCCTGCAAATTCTTCTTTGCGCTGGCGCATTTTACTCATGTCTGTTCTTCTTCTTCTTTCTTCGGTTATCCGGGTGGACTGATTGTTTTGTTCTACCGGAATGCTACAGTGGGCAAGGAAACTAACGATATCTTTATTTACCTGGTCGTCCATTTGTTTAAAAGCGCCGAAAGCTTCTATCTTATAAATAACCAATGGATCTTTTTGTTCATATCCCGCAGTTTGCACGCTCTGCCTCAGATCATCCATTGCCCGAAGGTGTTCTTTCCATGCGTCATCTATCAAAGCGAGTGTGATGTTGCGTTCCAGCGCATTGGTAAGTTCTCTTCCGTTGGATTCAATGGTCTTTTCCAGGTTAGCAATTGCCTGCATTGCTTTTTTACCATCGGTGAAAGGAACAGCAACGTTTACAATATGAGCACCCTGTTCTTTGCGGATATTTTTTATTACCGGCAGCGTGTGTTGGCTCATTAATTCATTCTTATGATTATAATGATCCTTCGCTTCATAATATAATTTGTGGGCCAATTGGGTTACGTCTTCCTTCTCTAATTCTTCAGGAGTAATGGTGGTATCAATTCCAAAATTCATGATCACCGCCAGCTTGAATTCCTCATGATTGTTGATTTCTTTAAACGAATTGATAATACCTTCTGCAACAGAATAAAACGCGTTATCAAGATCCAGCGCTAACCTTTCCCCAAACAGGGCGTGGTTACGTTTCCCATAAATTACAGTACGTTGCTTATTCATCACATCATCATATTCCAATAATCTTTTACGAATACCGAAGTTGTTTTCTTCTACCTTCTTCTGCGCACGCTCAATACTTTTTGAGATCATCTTATGCTGAATCACTTCGCCTTCTTTATAGCCCATTCTGTCCATTAAGGCGGCAATTTTTTCACTACCAAACATGCGCATCAAATCGTCTTCTAATGATACAAAGAATTTAGAGGAACCCGGATCACCCTGCCTTCCTGCACGGCCACGCAACTGCCTGTCCACGCGACGGCTTTCGTGTCTTTCTGTTCCCAATATTGCCAATCCACCTGCTTCTTTTACGCCGGGGCCAAGCTTAATATCTGTACCGCGTCCCGCCATATTGGTTGCAATCGTCACAGCTCCTGGCAACCCTGCTTCAGCTACTACCTGCGCTTCTTTAGCATGCTGTTTTGCGTTCAATACATTATGGGCTAATCCTTTTTGTTTCATCATCCTGCTCAGCAATTCACTTACCTCAACGGATGTAGTACCCACAAGAATAGGCCTGCCTGCCTTGCTCATTGCTTCTACTTCGTCAATAACAGCTTTGTATTTTTCACGTTTGGTTTTGAAAACAAGATCCTGTTCATCACCTCTTATCACGGGAACATTGGTAGGAATAGTGACAACATCTAATTTATAAATGTCCCAAAATTCCGCAGCTTCTGTTTCAGCCGTACCGGTCATCCCTGCCAGCTTGTGGTACATTCTGAAATAATTCTGTAATGTAATAGTCGCATAGGTTTGCGTAGCGCTTTCTATTTTTACATTTTCTTTTGCTTCTATTGCCTGGTGCAGCCCATCAGAATAGCGACGACCTTCCATGATACGGCCGGTTTGCTCATCTACAATTTTTACCTGCCCTTCTATCACCACATATTCTACATCATTTTCAAAAAGGGTATAGGCTTTTAATAATTGCTGAACCGTATGAATTCTCTCAGCCTTAATGGAATAGTCGTTTAATAATTTTTCTTTTTGCTCTAATTTTTCTTCTGGTGAAACATCGGTTTTTTCGATTTCAGCGAGCTTAACGCCTATATCAGGAAGGATAAAAAATTCAGGGTCTTCGCCTGATTTGGTGATCAGAGCAATTCCCTTATCGGTAAGTTGTACCTGGTTATTCTTTTCATCTATTACAAAAAATAATTCTTCATCTACAAGAGGCATATTTTTTTCCTGCTCTGACAGATAATGATTTTCAACTTTCTGAAGTTTTACCTTCATTCCCGGCTCACTCAGGTATTTTATCAGTGCGCTGTTTTTTGGAAGGCCGCGGTGAGAGCGAAAGAGCGCCAGGCCACCATCTTTTGGATCATCGTTCCCTTCTGCTATTTTCTTTTTAGCATCCATCAAAAATTGGCTGGTGACTCTTTTTTGAGCATCCACAATTTTTTCTATCCTTGGTTTCAGTTGATCGAACTCCTGCTGATCGCCACGCGGAATCGGCCCGGAAATAATTAGCGGCGTTCTGGCATCATCAATCAATACGCTATCCACCTCATCCACCATGGCAAAATGATGTTTGCCTTGTACCATTTCTTCCGGCGTATGCACCATATTATCGCGGAGATAATCAAATCCAAATTCATTATTAGTACCGTAAATGATGTCCTTGCTATAAGCTTTTCTACGCTCTTCGCTATTAGGTTGGTATTTATCAATACAATCAACCGTAAGACCAAGCCATTCAAATAAAGTTCCATTCCACTCGCTATCGCGGCGTGCCAGGTAATCATTCACTGTAACGATGTGTACGCCCAGCCCGGCCAAAGCATTCAGGTAAGCCGGTAAAGTTGAAACCAAAGTCTTTCCTTCACCGGTTGCCATTTCGGCAATTTTTCCCTGGTGAAGCACAATTCCCCCGATCAGCTGCACATCATAATGAAGCATGTTCCAGGTAATTTCTGTGCCACCGGCAATCCATTTATTTTGGTAAATGGCTTTATCCCCTTCAATGCGGATGTATTTTTTTGTCAGTGCAAATTCCTTATCGAGTTCTGTAGCGGTGGATTCTAACTCAGCATTGTCTTTAAAACGACGGGCTGTTTCTTTTACCACCGCAAAAGCCTCAGGTAAAATTTCAAGGAGTATTTCTTCCAGTTTTTTGTCCCGCTCTTTTCGCATATCATCAATCTGGCGATAGATCGCATCGCGTCCCGTGATATCGGCGGAGTCAAGCTTTTCGGCTTCTGCTTTTTGTAATTCAACCTGTTCATCAATTTCTTTGAGATATTCTTTGATGCGTTCTTTAAAAATAACGGTTTTGTTACGCAATTCGTCATTTGACAACGGTTGATATTCATCAAAAAAAGAATTGATTTTTCCTACAAGTGGCGTTATTTTCTTTACGTCTTTTTCGCTTTTGTTGCCACCAAACAGCACTGAGAGAAGCCCGGCCATAGAATAAATTATTATTTAGTAAAAATATTGATCATGTTATGTTGTCAAATTTGATGCGGAAAAATATTCTTAGTCAAAATGACAGGGTTGCGAAGTTACTAAATTGTGGCTTTTGTCTGGCTTGCAATGTGAGTTATTTATCATTATCCTAACGCCACAAATATGCCCTCTTCGCTGATTTTTATTGGGTATGTTTTTAAGAAATAGCCTTCCCCATTGTTATCCCGGCCGCTATCTAAATTAAAGCGATAGCCATGAACCGGACAGACGATATGGTTTCTTTTATCTAAATATCCACTGGAAAGATCACTTCCTGCATGTGGGCATTTTGATGCACAGGCCTTTAAGCCACCATCCGTTTGTATCACGCAAATGGCCTTTTCTTCGACAGCTAATTTGGCAATGTTATTTCCCGGAAAAATAATCTCATCAGTTTTATTGGCTATTTTGATCCAATTATTTTTCTTTTCCATCTATCTTATTGAATCAATAAAAAAATTCTGCTTTGTAGGGATATTTTGCCTGGTACAATTTTCTTACCTGGTTCAGCACTACTTGCCGCAGCTCAGCAATATTGGTTTTTTTGATTGCAGAAATAAATACACAATTCCCATGTGTTTGTTCCTGCCATGTCAGTTTCAAATCTTCCAATAATTGTTGCTTTACTGATGGATCCAGCCATTGGTCAAATGTGTTTTCCTCGTACGCATCCATTTTATTAAATACAGTGATGACAGGCTTCTCAAAGCTTTTTAATTCTTGAAGCGTCTTATTTACAACAGCCAGTTGTTCTTCATATTTAGGATGCGAAATATCTACCACGTGAATTAAGATATCTGCTTCTCTCACTTCATCCAGGGTACTTTTGAAACTTTCAATGAGGTGATGAGGAAGTTTCCTGATAAACCCAACCGTGTCGCTCAAAAGAAATGGCGTATTCCCAAACACCACTTTCCGGGTAGTCGTATCTAAGGTGGCAAATAATTTATTTTCCGCAAAGACATCGCTCTTGCTCAACAGGTTCATTATGGTTGATTTGCCCACATTGGTATATCCCACTAAAGCCACTCTTATGAATTCACCACGATCTTTGCGCTGGGTGAAAGATTGTTTATCTATTTCCGTCAGTCTCTTTCTCAGCAGGCTAATCTTATCTTTTACAATCCGCCTGTCAGTTTCAATTTCTGTTTCGCCCGGGCCGCGGCTGCCGATGCCACCGCCTTGTCTTTCAAGGTGCTTCCACATACCTTTTAACCTGGGCAAAATATACTGATACTGCGCAAGTTCTACCTGAACTTTCGCTTGCGCGGTTTTAGCTCTTGCCGCAAAAATATCCAGGATTAAATCGCTTCTGTCTATTACTACTACTTTTAATTCCTTTTCTATGTTAGAGATTTGCGAACCCGTTAGCTCATCATCAAAAATGACCAATTCCACATTTTTGCGCGATACATAATTTTTTATTTCTTCCAGTTTGCCTTTTCCTACAAAAGTGCGGCTATCAGGATGATCTAATTTTTGTGTGAAGGTTTTTAGGGTGGCAGCGCCTGCTGTTTCTGCAAGGAATTTTAATTCATCGAGATATTCTCTTATTAAATGTTCTGTCTGGCCTTGTTGAATTACAGCTACCAGAACCGCATTAACCTCATTTTTATAATTGATCTTTTTTTCTATCAATTGAAATGTTTTGTACAGCAAAAATACTTTATCTGATTTTTTAGAAAAGACAAATAAAATACATAGAAGCAATAAAAAAGAGATTCACTATAAGCCGCTGATGGTAAGGCCTATCTGCAACAAATGCATGCTTGGTCCTGTCCCGGCTTTCAAAACGTTGTTAAGTTGGTAAGAGCCGAAAACAGAAAAAATACCATACCCAACCCGAAGGGTTCCCATAAATTGACTGCCGCTTATATATCTTTTGCTGAGCTCTTTCTGCGTATATTCGTTAATGACCTGGCCACTTTCATTTTCCATATTTTTCCCTTTTGTATGCGCATTTAAAAGAGTACCAGCTTTTAGACCGATTGCCACCTTAAAGCTTTTATTAGGCTCGTCCGGTTTAGAAAAATACCGGAATTCCAATGGTATCTGAAGGTATGTAGTTGCCAGTTTATATTTCTTAAAGTGATCGCTTTGGTCAAGATGCGTAAAAGGAAGTGTAGCAGAAGTAGCCGGCAGGTCTATATTTATTTTCTCGAAGAAAATATTACTGGTACTAACACCTAAACCTCCGGCCAAACTCAATTTAGGGTTCGTTTTTAAGAATTTATTATACATGAGATATGCATTAAACCCTCTCGAAAACCCTGATTGGTGGCTGCTAATACTGTCGGGCATGCCGGACCAATGATCGTAACTGGCTTGCATCATAAAATGGTCAGCTGCTATATTACTTATTTTTGAGCTTTTAGTGTTTGTAGCTTTATGGGTCGGAGCATCCTGTGAAAACGCCATGCTAAAAAAAAGACAAGAAATGGCCACAAAAACAATTTTCTTCATAAATGAGTTTAAGTTGGCAAATGTATCTTTTACAGGGTTAAAAAAAGGTTAAATGCCTTCCTATAAAATTCAGAATGAAAAGAATACGTCATTCCATAAAAAAACAATTATACGCTAAGAATATTTTGAATTGCTTTTTAGCCATTCAACAATTTCATCAAATGACTTTTCACCGGTGGAAATGGAAATTACGAATTCATAAAAGTCGTCTTCTTTCGCAGAAAAAATCAATCCATCATCTTCCAACAATGCAATCATTGCGACGGCGCCTGTTCTCTTATTTCCATCAATAAATGGATGATTAATAATAAGACTTTCGCCTAAAGCTGCCGCCTTTTCAAAGATAGAATTGTATAAATCTTCACCACCAAAAGTTTGAAATGGCCTTGCAATAGCAGATTCCAATAGACCTGAATCACGAAGGCCATCGGAACCTCCGTATTTTTCTATTGAATATTTATGTATTCGGAGAATGTCTTCTAATAGAATCATTTAGCAAGCTTTTTCAAAGTATGGTTATAGCGCTCACTAATAGACACGAAATGTTGGGACAGATTATGAACTTTGGAATCCGATATTTTTTCTTCTTTGTTTAATTGTTCCAAGATATTTTTTAAAACTTCTTCGTTATCAAGGGAAGTTAACTTTTCAATTGCTTTTAGTTTTAATTCTGCTATGCTCATAATTCTAACTTTAATTATCCAAATTTACTATATTTTATGACGATTTTAAATTTGACTTTAACTGCAGAATCTTCTTTCTCTTAATTCGTGTAAATTCGTGTAATAGGATTACAACTGAAAAATCTCTACTTAAATGAAACTCGGAAACTATGTCCTCGGAAAATGGATAGAAGGCGATGGAGACGGGCAGGAATTATTTAATGCAGTGAATGGAGAAATAATAGCAAAAGCCACCACCAAAGGTTTGGATTTTGCATCTATTCTTAACTACGGGAGAAAAACAGGAAGTCCTGCTTTAAGAAAAATGACTTTCCAGGAAAGAGGCAGAATGTTGAAAGCATTGGCGCTTCACCTGCTGGAACATAAAGAAAAATTTTATCAGCTCAGTTACAAAACCGGGGCAACCCGTGCTGATAGTTGGGTCGATATTGAAGGTGGAATCGGTAACCTTTTTTCAAATGCATCATTAAGAAGAAAATTACCAGATGAAATTTTTGCATTGGATGGAGATAATATTGGCCTTAGCAAGGGAGGAACTTTTGCGGCCCAACACATTTTATTACCAAAGGAAGGAGTAGTAATCCATATCAATGCATTTAATTTTCCTGTATGGGGCATGCTGGAAAAAATTGCGGTGAATTTATTAGCCGGTGTAGCTGCAGTAGTCAAGCCTGCGTCGATCACTTCTTATTTAACGGAAACGGTTGTACGAGAAATTATTGCCTCAAAGATTCTTCCGGAAGGCGCGCTGCAATTGATTTGCGGAGGCGCAGGAGATATGCTTAATCATGTTACTTCCCAGGATGTGATCACTTTTACCGGTTCAGCTTCCACAGGATTGATGCTGAAATCCAATCCAAATGTACTTCGTGAAAATGTTCCTTTTAACCTGGAAGCCGATTCTTTGAATTGCATTGTATTGGGCGATGATGTAACTCCGGAAATGCCCGAATGGGATATTTTTATAAAAGAAGTAAGAAAAGAAATGACTTCCAAATGCGGACAGAAATGCACCGCCATCAGAAGGATTTTTGTTCCTGAAAATAAAATGGAAGATGTATGGAAAGCGATCAGCAAATCATTGGCACAAACCACCATTGGCAATCCGGAAAATGAAAAAGTGCGTATGGGATCGCTCGCCGGACAATCACAAAAAAAAGAAGTATTGGAACAAGTTCAAAAATTGTTGGCTTCGTCTCAAATAATTTATGGCAGCCTTGACAGTGTGGAACTGATAGATGCCGATGATAAAAAAGGCGCTTTTGTGAGTCCATTGCTTTTAAAAAATGATTATCCTTTCGCAAGTGATGAAGCACATTCTATAGAAGCATTTGGTCCTGTAAGCACTATCATGCCTTATAAAAATATCGACGAAGCCATTGCCCTTGCCAAACTGGGAAAGGGAAGTTTATGCAGTTCGGTCGTTACAGTAAACGAACAATTTTCGAAGAATTTTATTTTGGGTGCCGGCACTTATCATGGAAGAATTTTAATACTCAACAGGGATTGTGCAAAAGAAAGTACCGGTCATGGCTCGCCGCTCCCAATGTTGATTCATGGTGGCCCGGGGCGCGCCGGCGGCGGAGAGGAAATGGGTGGATTGCGTGGGATAAAACATTATATGCAAAGAGTAGCGGTACAAGGTTCACCTACCATGCTGACTGCAATTACAAATGTATACCAACCCGGAGCATTAGCCCGTCTGCCGGACGGACAGGGAAAAACAGATGCGATTCATCCATTTAAAAAATATTTTGAAGAGTTAAAAATCGGGGATCAGCTAATTACAGAGAAAAGAAAAATCACTTCAGAAGATATTGATAAGTTCTCAGATTTAAGTGGAGATCATTTTTACGCGCATATCAAAACAACAGATTTTACAGACACCATGTTTGAGCAACAGGTAGCACATGGTTATTTTATACTGAGCGCCGCTGCGGGATTGTTTGTTGATAGTTATGAAAAAAATCCTGTATTGTTGAATTATGGAATTGATGAATTGCGTTTTACCAAACCGGTTTATCCCGGCACGGAAATTTATATTAAATTGAACTGCAAAGAAAAGATTGCTCAGGAATTGAAAGAGATAACTCCGGAAACATTACATGTAAAAGGCATTGACATCCCGAAGGGCATTGTAAAATGGTATGTAGAAATTTTGGACGAAACAGAAAATCCGGTCATTGGGGTGGCTACTATCTTGACAATGGTAAGAAAGAAATACTAACTTTATAAAAGAGAATTTCTAATATATTTGAATAAGAAAAAACTACAATAATTTTTTTATGATAAACAACACCAAAGAGGGGTATGTAAGTTCTCACACAGAACATGGAATTACCACAATTGAATTTTTTCATCCGCAAAGTAATTCCCTGCCGTTAAAATTATTAGATGCGTTAGCACAGGAAATACATTACGCAGGCACACACGACTCTAAAGTTGTAGTATTGAAGAGCGGAGGAAATGGCGCTTTTTGTGCGGGCGCAAGTTTCGATGAGCTGATAGCAGTTAAGAGTGAAAAAGAAGGAACAGAATTTTTTCTGGGTTTTGCCAATGTTATTAATGCCATGCGAAAATGTACCAAATTAATAATCGGTCGTATCCATGGTAAATGTGTGGGTGGTGGTGTAGGACTTGCTGCCGCAGTGGATTATGCCATCGCAGTAAAAGATACAGAAGTAAAATTGAGCGAGCTTGCCATTGGTATGGCGCCTTTCGTTGTTGGCCCCGCAATTATAAGAAAAATAGGAATATCTGCTTTCAGCCAGCTTGCTATTGACACTACTCTCTGGAGAAATGCTGATTGGGCCAAACAAAAAGCCTTGTTTGCAGAAGTACACCAATCGGTGCATGATATGGATGAATCTATTGACCGTCTTGCCAACACTCTGGCACACATGAATCCTAATGCAATGGCAGAAATGAAAAAAACATTTTGGAGCGGAACAGAAAATTGGGATACGCTTTTAAAAGAAAGGGCAGCCATCAGTGGTCGCCTAATTTTAAGTGATTTTACAAAAAATGCCATTGAGACTTTTAAGAACAAGGTGAAGAACAAAAGGTCAGCCTTGAGAACAAACTAATTTTTATAGGAACTTAAAAACAATGCGCGGCAAAATTAGAAATCTGTAATATTTGCTCGCCTGCTGGTGGGCTTGTTTACTGCAATTCTAAAAAGAAAAGAAAATATATTTGTTTCAACAACCGGGTACAAAGAATTAATTAATAAAATCTAATATTATGCAATGGCAAGGTAGAAGAGAAAGCACTAATGTAGATGATCGCAGAGGAGTTTCCGGTGGTGGGCTGGCGATAGGCGGTGGTGTAATTGGCGTGATATTTATTCTCGCCAAATTTTTATTGGGCGATGGAGACATCAATGATCTGAGTCAAATAATACAGCAGCCGCAGCAGCAGCAAACGGAAATGACTCAGCAGGAACAAGCTGCTGATGACAAAGAGGCTGCGTTTGTAAAAGTTGTGCTGGGTGATACCGAGGATGTGTGGACTAAATTATTTAATGATATGGGCCGCACTTATACGGATCCTACGCTGGTCTTATTTAGAGGTGGCGTATCTACCGGCTGTGGCAATGCAAGCGCATCTACCGGTCCTTTTTATTGCCCTGCCGATCATAATTTATATATTGATCTGTCATTTGCCCAACAGCTACGGGAGCAGTTTGGCGCCACAGGCGAATTTGCGATGGCGTATGTAGTAGCCCACGAGGTAGGCCATCACGTGCAATACCTCCTTGGAGTAACAAATAAAATGGACCAGCTTAGGCAACAAGTGAGCCAAACGGAATATAATAAATATTCTGTGCGACTGGAATTACAAGCTGATTTCTATGCCGGCTTATGGGCACACTATGATCAAAAAATGAAAAATGTGATTAAGCCGGAAGATATTGATCAGGCTTTAAATGCTGCTAACGCGATCGGTGATGATCGTCTGCAACAGGAATACCAGGGAAGCGTTACGCCGGATTCGTTTACTCACGGAACTTCTGCACAAAGAATGTACTGGTTTAAGAAAGGATATGAGACAGGTGATATTAACCAGGGTAATACTTTCGCAGCCGGAAGTTTCTGATCATGTTTTCAATGCCTTTTAAAATATTGAATATCCTGCTCGTGTTTTTGTGCTGCTTCTTTGGTAGAAAATGTTCCCAAATTTCTACGCTTGTGCGTTTTTGGATTTAATTTTCTTGAATACAGCCGGTATTCCCCGGATTTTAATTTGCGTATCATGATATTGATTTTTTAAAATTTCTCACAACAACGAAAATGCCAAAATCAATTTCTATTCTTTTGCGTACAATACCTGGCAATTTTCACAGAAAAAACTTCTTCGATTTGTCTTTCCACAATGTTTTTTGATAAAGGGAATATGGCAACGTGGACATATTTTTTTAGTGTGAGCAAGCCAATGTTTTTTTAAAACATATTCTTTTTTCCATTTCAAAAAATCAAAACTGTAATTCCGTGTTTCCTTTATTAATTCATTTATTTTCGTTGCAGGTAATTTTCCAACCAGGCTTTCCGGATGGATATAGGCTCTGAAAAGCACTTCATTTTTTATGATATTGCCCACTCCGGTAAAAATATGTTGATTGAGCAACGCATCGCAAACAAAGACATTTGGTATTTCTTTTAGTTTCTTTTTGGCCGCTTTAGGATTCCATGAATCATTCATTACATCTGATGTCCAGTCATACACCTCGTCTAAATTTTCTTCAATAAATTTTATAGAACATGCATAGAAATTTATCTCACCTTTCTTAAAAATTAAGCGCAATCGCGGCGTGGCTTCTTTTTGTTCGTTGATGCGATAACTGCCAAACAACATAAAATGTATGCGAACAGTAAAATCCTTAAAACAAATTAAAAAATGTTTCCCCCAACTTTTGAAATCGATTATTTTTTTCCCGGTTAAACGCTGAATATCAAGCTTGCTATTTCCTTCCATTTGCACTATCTGCTTTCCAATAAAAGATTGTACTTCTTCTTTTAAAATAATAATGGATGGCCCTTCGGGCATTTTGTCTTTTTTTATCCAATACTTCAAAAGTCAAACCAATTCTTTTCAGCTTAAATAAAAATCAGTGTTATTTATTCGTCCGCTGTAATGAATTTTAGAATTCTATTTTTGCATAAATATTTTTTAATGTCAACAGATTTAACGCAACCAACTTTCTTTCCTAACCCAAAAGATTTTAGAAAATGGTTTGAAAAAAATCATAAGACGGCAAAAGAATTATTAGTAGGATTTTATAAAGTAACCAGTGGAAAGAAAAGTATTACCTGGCCCGAATCGGTCGATGAAGCCATCTGTTTTGGCTGGATTGACGGAGTGAGAAAATCCATCGATAGCGAAAGTTATTCTATTCGCTTTACACCCAGGAAACCGGGAAGCATCTGGTCTGCTATCAACATTAAAAAAGTAGAAGAACTTACTAAAAAAGGCCTGATGTATCCCGCAGGAAATATGGCTTTTTCAAAAAGACAAGAAAAAAAATCTGCCATCTATTCTTACGAAAAAAAACCGGAAACATTATCGTCCGGATTTTTAAAAAAGTTGAAAGCCAATAAAAAAGCCATGATCTTTTTCCAATCCATGGCGCCCTCATATCAACGAGCTTGTATTCATTGGATCATGACTGCCAAACAGGAAGCGACTAAAATAAAACGGTTGGAAGAACTGATTCATGACAGTGAGATGGAAAGAAAAATAAGAAGATTAAATTACTAAACGATGATTTACGACAGTATCATAGTTGGTGCAGGATTGATAGGCTCGGCTGCAGCAAAGTATATCAGCGATGTCGAAAAGAATGTGGCGCTTATAGGCCCTGATGAAAATAAAACGTCGAATGAGCAGATTGTGTTTGCCAGCCATTACGATAGCTCGCGGATTCAAAGGACCTTTGGTACAGATGCTGTTTCTACTTTGCTCAATCTGCAATCTGTCAGCCAATACGATTCAATAGAAAATGAAACGAATATTCATTTTCACTCCAAAGAAGGTTGCCTGTATGCAAATCCATACGGGTCAGATTCTTATCTTAGGAACATCAACGATCTTGCAAAAGCTTTCGATGCAAGCTATCAAAGTTTTCCTTCCGGAGAATTATTGAAATCGTTTGTTTCTGATTTTAATTTTCCTGAATCCACAAATGGAATTTTTGAATCTTCGCCATCGGGTCATATCAATCCCCGAAAATTGATCACCGCCCAACAGGCGCTGTTTCAACGAAACGGTGGTACTATTTTTAGCGATACGGTTAAGTCGGTGAATCATGAAAATGACATTTTAAAAATTGAAACGCTGCATGGGAAAACTTACCATTCAAAAAAAGTGTTGTTGTCGCCAGGTGCCTTTATTAATTTTTTCGGTCTTTTAAAAAGGAAGCTTTTATTACGTCTTAAAAGCGAAACGACTATTTGGGCCAAAGTGAGCGCTGATACAGCTTTCAGGTTATCAAATATGCCGGCTCTTTTATACAATATCAACAAGCCGGAAATTCAGGAAATCTACCTCGTGCGCCCCGTTGAATATCCTGACGGAAATTTTTATCTGAAAATGGGCGCTAATTTTCCCGGCGATATTTATTTCAATAGTTTAGCGGAAATACAGGATTGGTTTAAGAATAAAAACGAGGGGCCTAATTTGAAAATTGCCAAAGCGTATTTGATGGATTTAATTCCAAAACTTTCTGTTGAAGCATGCTATGAAAAAAAATGTATTGTTTCATATACCCAACACGGAAAACCTTACATCGGAGAAGCAGATACTAATATATTTGTAGCTGCCGGAGGAAACGGCTATTCTGCAATGTGTTCGGATGCATTAGGAAAAATTGCTGCCAGCTTATTATTGGATCAGCACTTTCCAAAAGAGTTTTCTCCGGAAGATTTCAGGCCAATTTTTATTGAATAGCGCTCTATCGAAAATTTATAAACATGAAAACCAAAAAGAAAGTTTTAGCCATATCGGGAAGTACCCGAAAAAATTCTACCAATCATCGCCTGTTACAAGCAATTGCAGAAATCACAAAAAATGATTTTGATATCACATTCTATAATGAGCTTTCGTTAATTCCGGCTTTTAACCCCGATGAGGATAATGAAAACGTGGCAAAAGAAGTTGCCCGTTTCAGGCGACTTGTCAGCGAATCTGATGGTGTTATTATTTGCACACCTGAATATGCGCACGGGATTCCCGGAAGTCTTAAAAACGCGATTGACTGGACCGTCGGAACCGCTGAATTTTCTCATAAGCCTACGCTTTTGATTACAGCCTCTACGGATGGTAAATACGGGCATCCGGCATTGATAGAAACATTGCGGGTTATCGAGGCAAAAAATATCAGTGAATTACAACTTTTAATTCCCTTTGCTTCCACTAAGATCAATGGCGAAAACAAAATCATTGACGGCGCAACTTTGGATAATATAAAATCTCTTCTCAGGAAATTCGATGTTACGATAGAACAATCAACACCCGCAACCTGAGTAACACAACAGTAAACGAACTTTTAATAAAGATTTTCATTTTATTCTCCGGTTACTTGTCTGAATTGTTCCCTTCCCACTTCTTCGGTACGTCTTTTGAACAGGAGAAAAAAATAAAAATATGCAACCGGGAATCATCCTTCAATATTTTCATTGGTATTTGCCCAATGATGGACATTTGTGGAAACAGATAAAAGACGACGCGCCCCGTCTTAGAGAACTGGGCTTTTCTACGATTTGGTTTCCGCCGGCTTGTAAAGGCTC
>Ga0164241_10003434_pt1 | contig 15993 bp, 12 predicted proteins | sample OricomyardsoilBY_FD_108780 | JGI IMG/M metagenome (GOLD analysis project Ga0164241, IMG submission 108780) | Backyard soil microbial communities from Emeryville, California, USA - Original compost - Back yard soil (BY) | ecosystem: Environmental > Terrestrial > Soil > Unclassified | place: USA... | reverse complement strand
TCACTGTTTTCCGGCCGAATGCGGGCATAATCAAGGCTCTGGTCTTTGGAGCCTGGCTTGGTCGATCCCGCGCAAGACGTTCAGTACTTCTGGCTTGCGGCCGATGGCGCGCGAATGTCGGGCAGCGGGCGAGAACTGCGAGCCGGGCTTCGCAACGGCATCTTACATGGCAAGACGCTGGTCTGGCGCTCGGGCTGGCCGGAATGGTTGCCGGCAGACCGCATAGCTGAGCTCGCGGTAACGCTTACCGAGGCGAGCGCTGCGCCGAGCAGCTTCGGCACTATCGGGCCTGCGCGTCGTTCACCCGTGCCAGCGCGTTCCACGTCGCGCCCACCGCCGCCTCCACAGCGCGCTCGCGCACCGATGCCAACGCTCTCCGAGGAGCAGAGCACCTCCCCCGCAACGGCCACACTGCGTCCACCGGGAGCTGTGCCACCGCCGGCGCGCGGTGTCCCGGTGCCCGCGTTGGATTCAACGCCGCGCGCCGCAATGACGCCAATCCCCAGCTTCGGGCCGCCTGGAGGGCGGATCGACACGCCAATCCCAGCGCCGTTGCCGGCGGTCGTGAATCGCGCGCTGCTAGCGGACGTTCCACCGCCGTCAGTGGAACCGTCTTTGGATTCGACGCTCGAAGTCGCACCAAACATTCCGGCGGAGGCTCGTCGTCCCCCGCCCTCGCGCGGAGCACTGAAATCGAGCTCGGATGCGGAAGGCGCAGCGCGCCGCACGCGGCAAGAATCCTTGCTCAAGATCGGCCGCATCGGGCTCGACAGCCGCACCGTAGTGATGGCGCTGTCAGCACTCAGTGGCGCGCTCGTCGTCGCGGTCCTCGGCTTGATGTGGTCGCGCTCTTCGAGCAAGCCACCCACGACGCCAGAAGCGCGACCGCAGCCGAGCAGTGCGCCCGCGCCCAGCGCACCAAAACCGGAAGCGAGCTGCCGCTTGGCGTTACCGGCTGCAAAAGTCGCCGCGAGCGTGGAGCGCAGCGTGCCACCCTACGCAGCCAAGATCGACAAAGCCGGCGATCTCGCGTTGGGCATCGCCGAGACCAAGACCAAGGGCATTGGACTTCGCCTCGATCCGAACACGCTGGACGTCTCGCCCGTGTTCGAGGAGGACGGTAAGGAAGCGGTGCGTGGTGTCGTCCCGCTCGCGCGTTCCGGATCCCTCACCTTCTTCGTCGATCGTGATGACCACGCGCTACATTCGGCCCACACCATCGATGAAGTGCCGCCGTTCACGCTCGGCGTGAGTGATGCTGGGTTTTCGCGCGTGGTTGCGGGCAGCACCAGCGTGATCTGGCAACTCGATGCGAACGCCAAGATCACCGAGCCTCGCTCTGCTCCACTCGGCGACGACGGTTACGGCGTGACCTTTCGTCGCGGTGGAAAAGAAGGCGTGATCATGCTCGGCTTCGTCGCCCGCGACGGCGAAAGAAAATCCGAACTCGCCGAGCTCCCCGGTGCTCCGCAATTCCTGGGCACACCAGTGATCGCCGGCGGCAGTGCTGGAGCGCTGATCGCGTTCGCGGGTCGCGATGCCCCGAACGCCGCGTGGAAGTTGTACGTGTCGTTGACTAAACCCGGCAATCCTCCGGGCGCGGCTCGCGAGCTCACCGCGGGGAGCGGAAGCGGTGCGATCTCGCCCGCGCTCGCTGCGCTGCCCGGTGACCGCTGGCTCGTGCAGTGGACCGAGGGAAGCTCGGCGCAGTATCACGTTCACGTGCAGACATTCGCGGCCGACCTGAGCCCGATCGGCTCGAGCATCTCGGTTTCACCGAAAGGAGCGAACGCGGGACAAGGCACGATCGCGACCTTCGCCGACGGCGCGGCTAGCCTTTTCATCCTGACCACAGCCGGGCACGACGAACTTTGGGGAGCAACGCTCGCATGCGAAAATCCGTGACGTCGAAGCCTGGCGCGCGCGCATCTCTGCTCTTGCTGCTCGCGCTCGCAATCGGAACGCCGAGCGGCTGCGCGCTGTTCGGCGCCAAGGACGAGTCGACCGTCGCGCAAGGCCACTATTACGCCTCTGGCAACGCTTACTACGACGAGTTCTTCGTCGACCTGTACATGCTCCAAGTAGGAATGGCAGAAGCGCCAAAGACGCCCGAAGCGGAGCGTCAACGGCTCGTCCAGCTACTTGAGCTCGAACCGCAAGCCACTCCCGCGACGATCGAGCAGCGCTTGCACGAAGAAGCGCTGAGCTTGAACCGCGCAGGCGTTCATCTGCGGCTCGATCAGAGCTCGCTCGCGGGCGACCCCGAAGCGGCATTTACCCAAGTTCGCAGCAACGCCCGCCCGAAAGAAAACCCTGCCGCTACTTTGCTCGCGGCCGTCGAGAACTCGGGCACCAACCTGCTCCGCTTTCAGCTCACGATGAAGCAGAAGGAAGCCGCGCTGAGCCACCTCGAGTTGATGACGATTCGCCTGGACGCGGGCGTGGATCGCACGTTCGCGCAAGCTCCCGTCGGCAAACCGAGTGAAGTGAAGAAGAACCTCGCCGACGCGCACAAACTCATCCCCCTCATGCGCGCCCGTGCGGAAGCGCTCCGCAACAACACGGAGCAGCTGTTGAACGCGCTCGTCCACGGCCTCAACACGGACGACGGCTCGATCGGTCCGCCGCTCGACGCCGAGCAAACCAAGACTTCTGGCGCTTCCGAAACAGCCGCTCCCGACGCCGGCAAAAAGGCGAGCAAACCCCGCCCCAAAGGCAAACCCGGCACGACCGCGCCTACAACTCGCCCCAAACCGCAAGCCGCACCACGCGACGACGACGCGCCCGCAAAACCGCGCCCCGCCGCAAAACCCGCCGCCCCACCGCGGGACTTCGAGCCGTAGCGCCGTCAACCGAAACCCCGACTTCGCCCCACCGCTCAATTTTTAAGGGTGGGCGATCGCGATCCAGCATCGCACCTCACAGCGCGCGTTGTTGCCGAAATTGGCCGCTAGCGAGTTGCGCACCAGTGCCCGCTTCGAACCGCCGTGCGCGGTTCGAATTCGAACCGTCACTTCACTCACGCATGCCCGCCTATCGGCGACGCAAAACGGTTCGAATTCGAACCGCCATTTCGCTCGCGCTGCGGCACCCGCGCGCGCCGGGACGTGCACTTCGAATTCGAAGTGCGGGGGAGTGTCCGTGTCGCAAATGGCCGGGCTATTCGATCGCGCGGATCGCGGGCAAGAAGCGCTCGGGCGGAATGAAGTCGTTGTAGCGCGCGGCTTCCTTGCCCTTCGAATCGAACAGGACCACCGTTGGTAGCCCGCGCACTTTGAACGAGGCCAGCGCAGCTTCGACCTTCGGATCGTCGGCGTCGGTCGCATCAACGCGGACGTTGACGAAGCGCGCCATCTCCGGCGCCACGAGCGGCGACGAGAAGGTAACCTTGTCGAGCTCCTTGCAAGCCGCACACCAAGCAGCGCCGAAATCCACCAACATGGGCCGGTTTTCGCGCTGAGCGCGGGCGCGCGCGACCTCCAACTGGTGCTCCCAGGTCACCACGTCAGGCGGCTTGATCGCACCCTCCACTCCCAGAAATGCCGCACCGCTGATCATGACGATGCCGAGCCCCTTGGAGATTTTCACCCCTGCGCCCGGCTCCGCAAACTCGCGATGCACCGCGCCCAACAAGGCGCCCAGCACCACGAAGCCGACCATGGCCGCCAAAAACTGCCACGAGCCGCCTGCAAACTTGATCAGCACGGGGAACTTAGTGCTGAGAAAGTGAAGCGCGAACGCGACCAAACCAATCCCCAGCACGGATTTCACGTGCACCATCCACGGCCCGCTCTTCGGCAATTGGATGGCGAAAGCACCGACGAGAAAGAACGGCACGCCTAGGCCTAAGCCGAACGCGCTCATCGCCCCAGCGCCAAGCGCCGAGCTGCGCGTGTTGGCGATGAAGGTGAGGATACCCGTGAGCACCGGGCCGGTGCACGGCGTGGCGATCAACGCGCAAGCCATGCCCAGCAAAAACGCGCCCTTGTAACCAAAGCCGCCCATCACTGCCAGACGGTTGGTGAGCGCCGAAGGCAGCGCAAATTCGAACGCGCCAAACATGGCGCTGGCCAGCACCAAAAACAGAATCGCGATGCCGACTACGACGACTTTGCTTTGCAGCACCGCGCCGAAGATCTGCCCGCTTTGCCCAGCGATCACCCCGAGCGGGACGAGCATGCCGATGATCCCGAGCACGAACGCCGCAGACAGCGCCGTCCCCTGGAGGCGGGTCTTGGCTTGGGAGGCACCGAACACGCTCACGGTCACCGCCACCATTGGGTACACGCACGGGGTGAGGCTGACCACGAACCCACCCGCGAACGCAGCCAGCGCCGCAAACAACGGGCCCTTGGCCAGAGCGCGAGTGAACGCGTCACCCGTGTCCGGGGCAGCCGCCGCAGCCGCGACACTCGGCACGAGTGTGCACAGCGCCGAGAGCACGAGGGCAAGCGTGAATCCGATTCGAACTGGAGCGCGGGAAGCCTTCACGATGTCTCTACCGTCTGTATCGTCTGTACCGAGAAAACCAAGCGGCGGATTCAACATTGGGCTGATAACTTAGCACTACGCAGCGCCGCGCTGCCCTGCGCGCATCGCCCGCAAAAGCCGTCGCGCGTGGGCGATTTCCCCGGACAAAGCCACTTCCAGCGCGACCCGCCCGCTAGTCGTCCGCTTGACGAACATGCGCAAATATTGTCGCGCTGCCGCAAAATCACCCGCCTCATAGGCCAGCTCACCAAGTACGAACTGACCGTAACCTTGGCCGCAAGGCGCGTCCGCGAGGCGCTCTCGGAGCCCCGGCAGGTCCGCATTCCCCTCGCCCGCGGCCCGTCGGGCCAAGGCTGCTTGGGCAAGGTAGAGCGGCTTCTCGGTCGTGCCCCAACGGGCGGCACGCATCAATGCCCCTGCCGCCTCACGATGATGGCCCGTGAGGTATAGAATGCTGCCGAGCGTCCAAAGGTGGAATGCGCGCCGTGCAGGCGGGCTGACGCGGCTCGCCAGTCGCAAATGCTCGACCGCGCGCTCGCGTTCGCCCAGGCCCAAGCAAGCCCGCGCAGCATCCTGGCGCGCGACATCGGGCATGATGTCGGCCAAAATCATCTGCTCGGCGGTGGCCAATGCCTCTGCAAAGCTGCGCGCCTCCATGTGCGAGAGGTACAGTTGTCTGAGCAGCAACGCGCGCGTGGTTCGATCCAACCCCGAACTGAAGGCGAGCCCACGTTCGGCATACTTGGCGCGGGTCCCTGAGGTGCGCGCGAGCGTCGCCTTCCGGAGCAAGAGCTCCGGAGTCGGCCGAGGGGCAGTGCTCGCGCGAGTCCTGGGCATCCACTAGCAAGTTAGCAGCACCTGCACACACGTCCAGATTTCGGCTAGTTTTAGCCGGTCTCCTCGCTCCGGAGTTGCCCTGGCGGCCGGAAGCGGGCAAAAGCCACCTGACTTCTCATGCGCTCGCTCGAGATCCTCTCCCCGACACATCTTTTCGTGTGCGTCATAGTAGGTGTCACGTGTGCCATCGGCTGCGGTCACCCGGCCACCGACAAGGAATGCCAAGAGATCGTCGAGCGAATAGCCACCTTGGAGCTCGAGAAGGCAACCGGCACGAACGACGCCAAAGCGGTCGGCGCGCAAGTCGACGAGACCAAAAAGGCGCTCGCGCCCAACACGATGAAAGACTGTGTCGGCAAGCGCATCACCGAGCGCGCCATGCAGTGCGTGCGCAGCGCGAAGAGCTCCCAGCAAATCGTCGACGACTGCTTCAAATGACGCGGGCACGGCTGGCCAGCGCGCTGCTCGTGAGCTGCGCGCTGCTTTCACACGGCTGCGGCAAACCGCCGACCCACGACGAATGCGACGCATTGCTCGATCACTACGTCGAGCTGCTCGTCAACTCCGACCGGCCAGGCACGAACGCAGCAGAACTGCACAAGCTGCAAATCCAAGCGCGCGAAAAAGCCAAGTCAGACCCGGAGTTCGCCACGTGCACGGAGCGCGTCTCACGGCGCGAGCTCGAATGCGCGATGAAAGCGTCGACCGCAGATCTGCTCGAGCAGTGCCTGTTGTAAAAACGAACGCGCGTCGCCTGCGGCGCGCAGCCGCGTCACAAATATTTCGACAGCTCTTTCACCGCCGCGGGCACGTCTGGGCGCACGTCCATGAAGCCCGCGAACGGGTCGCCCACTTCGAGCACGCGGCCGGGCAGCGTCAGCATCGTGAAGCGCGAAGTATCGAGCGCAACATGCAGCTCATTCCAAGCGATGGGCGTCGAGACCGTCGCACCGGGGTGAGAGCGCACTGAGTACGGCGCGACGATCGTGCGCGAAGGTCCGGTTTGCCCCGTGTCGACGTACACGCGCGAACCGCGCTGGCTCACGCGACGCTCCATGGTTGCAATCGTCGGGTTCTTGTCGGTGATGAGCCGACCGAGCAGTTCGACCAAGAGCTTCGCGGTGTCGAAATTCACGCCAGGCCCGAGCGGAACCAAGACGTGTAGACCGCGTTGTCCGGAGGTTTTCGGGAAACCGACGAGTCCGACATTGTCGAGAATCGTCCGTAAATCCAGGGCCAAACGCACCGCGTCCGAAAAGGGACGATCCGCGATATCGAAATCGACGGTGAGAAAGTCACACTGGTCGAGCGTGCCGCGCCGAGCCGCGAGCACGTGCAGCGGAATGCAGCCGAGGTTCGCGATGTGAACGAGCGCATCCACGCCGTCGAGCAAGAACAGCGTCTTCTTGGCCGCGCCTGGATCTTCCTCGTCGATACGCTCGATGCGTTCGATCCAATCCGGTGTGCCAGCGGGAACGTTCCACTGAAAGAAGTGCTTACCGGCGATGCCATCCGGATAGCGCACGAGCACCACGGGCCGCTCGTGCAAAAATGGCAGCATCACCCCCGCGATCGACGCGTAGTACGCGCATAGATCACCCTTCGTGTAGCCTTCATCCGGCCAAAACACTTTGGTCGGATTGCTGACGACCACACGAGTCCCGGTGTTGCTCGGCGCGCTGCCGGCGCTTGGTTCCGCCGCGGGCGTGGCGGCAACCGACGCCGCGGGCGCGGAGGCAGCCGCCAGCGCCGGCGCAGCCGGCAGCTCGTCGCTCAACTCGCTCGCTGGCGCCGCGCGGCAATCACCCGGCGCAAGGTCGTTGCGCAAACCGCGATACACGGGCGCGCGCAGCCGCGCCTCCTCCCCCTCCGTGAAGCCCAAAAAACGTACGCTGACGACCAGCTCCGGACGCACCCAAACCGCGCCCTTGGCATCCTCGGGCGGCGCTCCATTGGCCGGAAATGTGTCGATTCGGCGCGCCTCGAGCTCACGTTCGAGCGCGGTCAGGGTCGCCACATCGAGCCCGCTACCTACTCGGCCGCGATACAGCAGGCGCTGGCCAGAGTAGCTCGCAACACACAGCGCACCGAGCGGGCCACGATTGCCTTTACCGCGCATGAAGCCGATCACCACGAACTCGTCGTCGCGCTCGCTCTTCATCTTCACCCAGTCGTCCGTGCGACGCGCGCCGGACCGGTACGGCGAAGCAGCGCGCTTGGCCACGACGCCCTCGAGCCGCTGCGCACGACACAATTCGAACAAAGGGCGTCCGTCCCCCTCGAGGTGGTCGAGTGCGCGCACGTAGCCCTTGCCGCGCACGAGTTTCATCAACAGTCCCTTGCGTGAGACCAAGGGCAACGAGCGCAGGTCGAAGTCGCCGAGCGCGAGCAAGTCGAAGACTAAGTAGCTCACCGGCACCTCGTTCATTGCCGTGCGCACATCCAGTGGCTTGTCGGCATGAATGCGCGGCGCAATACGCTGAAAGCTCGGACGCCCTTCGGCATCGAACGCGACCACTTCACCGTCGAGCACGACGCGCTCGGGCGCCAGCGCCGCGACTGCGCGCGCGATTTCGGGATAGCTGGAGCTCGCCGCGCGCCCATTCCGGTAGCGCAGCGCGACTGCCCGCCCATGTTTGTCCGCAACGATGCGAACACCGTCCAGTTTCAGCTCGTAAATACGACTCTCGTCGACGAGTTCGGCGCCACTCAACGAGCACAGCATGGGCGTCAGCGAGCTCGCATCCACGGGCGCGCGGGTGGCACCTAGGGCTTCGGCCTCGGCCTCGAGCTGGCTGACCACTCGTTCGCGTTCAGCCAGCTCGCCGATGGTGAGCCCAGACAGCACGCTGTGCGGCTGCTCGATCAAGACGTCGCCGGAGGGATGCGCGAACGCGTCTTGCTTCTTGATCAAAAGCCACTCGTTGGCCTTCTTGTCGTTCGGCCCCGACGCCTTGCGGCGCCCGGTTGCGACCAGAGCAAAGCGCCCGTGCAGCTTGAAACCGTCGAGCTCGAAGTCGAGCTTGCCGACCTCGAGCCCGCGCTCGGCGGTCGTCTCGAGGTACCGCACTCGACCGATGTCCCAAGCGATCATCGCCCCTGCACCGTAGTTGCCGTCCGGGATCACCTCTTCGAACTCGAGGTATTCGAGTGGATGATCTTCGGTCAACACCGCGAGCTTCTTGTCCAGCACCGAGAGGCTCGGCCCCCGTGGCACGGCGAAGCTCTTCAGTGTTCCGCCGATCTGCAGCCGCAAGTCGTAGTGCGGGCGGGTCGCGTCGTGCAGGTGCACCACGAAGCGGCCGGTGCGCGTCTCGCGTGAGCCTTGCTTGTGCTCTTCGCCGAAGGGCTCGTTCGTGCTCAGTGGGTCGCGCTTTTCGCGGTACCGGGTCAGCGCGTCGCCCGACGTTGTCTCGGGCTTCGGCGGGGTTTTGACGACAGGCTTTTTCAAGCGCGCACCAAAGGCCAGCATAGCTCAATCGCCGAAGCGGATGTATGTTCCGGCGCGAAACGCGGGCGACTAGCATGAGTACGAACAAGTTCCCGGTCACGCTCGCCATCCGCGCGTTGCGGGCGGCAAACGTCAATTTCGAACCCCATGTCTACACCTGGGAAGCCCACGGCGGCACCGAGCACTCCTCCGCTGCACTCGGCGTCGACGAACACTGGGTGATCAAAACGCTGATCTTCGAGGACGATCAGAAGCAGCCGCTGTGCGTCCTGATGCACGGCGACCGTGAAGTGTCTGCGAAGGGCCTCGCGCGCCTCCTCGGTAAGAAAAGCGTCGCTCCCTGCCGTCCAGACGTCGCCGATCGCCACTCCGGCTACCAGGTAGGCGGCACGTCTCCGTTTGGCCTGCGCCGCGCGATGCCGGTGTACATGGAGCGCACGATTTTGGACGCGCCCACCATCTACATCAACGGCGGTGCGCGCGGCTTTCTGATCGCGATCGATCCGCGCGACGCTCAGCGCGTGTTGTCGCCCACGCTGGTCGACGCCGCGGTCGAGAAGTGAGTCGTTTGCACGAGTTGCAGACCGTTCAATGATCCCATTGATGGTCGTTCGATGGGACTGGTGAAACGCTTCGCGAGCTGTGGCAGGCCCGCGGCATCTCGCGCCCCACTCGAGACACGAGCCTCGCGCGCGACATTGGCACTTCGTGCACAAAGTACTTCCCGCTCAACGAACGATGAACTCGATACTCGTGCAGAAAGCAATGCGGTTCGGTCAACCACCGCGACCAGTCCCCTCTCTTCTCCTGGTCCGCGACGCCGAAGGCTGGGCCGTGCCGCGACGTGTTGTTTGACCATCAAAAAGCTCAGGCACCCCGCGAAGCGCACGATCATCACCGGAGCCGACGTCGCCCATCGCCCGTGCAACGTTCACCGAACTTGGCTTCACCGATGTCCGCGTCTAGGTCGAGGGCAAGGCGGACTGGCAAGCCGCAGGACTCGAACTCGAGCGTTGAGCGGCGCCGAGGCTTCGAGTGGCTTCAGCCGAGGCGGCGAGCGCGGGCGACCAAGGATCCGAGCACTTTACCTTGTCGACTGCGCTCGTTCAGCTCGGAGAGCACATGGAAAACGAGCTGACCACGGCGCTGCGGCGAAACCAAGACGCCGTTGTGCGTCGCGATCGGGTCTGCACCCCAACGCGTCTTGGAGACATCCGTGCCCGGCGACAAGTTCACCCTGCGAATGCCCTGTTCGATGGCCCATTTCAGCGTTTCAGCGACTGTCGTCGTCATCACGCTGTATTTGCCCCAGGCAGGCTCGAAGCCGGAGAAGTACAAGTACAACTCGTCATCGAGCACGAAGCCGACGCGCGAGGCGATCGCCTGGCCGGCAATCTCCAACTGGAACACGCGGAGCGACAGCGCATCGGTCGGCGAAGCCGCAATCGCGTGCAGGAGATCGCGCGCGCGATGCTCGGCAAAGACGTTCGCGTGCGGCACCAGCTCGGACGCGGTAGCTCGCATCGCATGGAGCTCGGTGAAGCGCGAAAGCGCCGCGGGCAGCGCTGAGGGCTCGCTGACGGCGCGAAAGCGAAACTCATGACCATCGCGCTTCAGTGAGTTGTAGCACTTGCGCAAAGACTCCTTGATGTTGCGCGACCGCCCTGCGCGAAACTCGTCCCAGCTGTTCGCGAGCGGCAAGACGTAATCCGTCGTCTCGCGTGTCCAGTGGTAGTTCGGTTCCCCGTCCAGAGCTTGGTACGCTTCGGTTCGTGGGCGCACCCCGTTCCACGTGAACCAGTCCCATTCGTCGGCGCAGCCGTTGACGTGTGCCAGCAGCGAGCGCGTTGCAGCACCCTCGAACTCGGGAGCACAGATCATTCCTCGCAGTTCGGTGATGTTCTTGTCAGCGCCGAAAAAAGCGAGCGTTCGCGCGCGCAGCGGACCCTTCCCCGGGCGCTCAGTGAGCATCAACGGAGCGATGGCGCGCAGCCGGCCGCTTTCGTCGCGCAGCGTGTGGACGAAGAAGCGATCACGAACGAGCACCCGTTGCTCGCTGTAGTTTTGCCACCAGTGTTGGAGCCACGTGCTGGTGGCGAACGGCAGGCGTGGGTGCATCGAGAGAGCAAGCTCGTCGCACTCGCTCGCAAGCAGCGACAATTCCGCAGGTGTCGCCAAACGCTGGACGCGCAGTTCCGTCGTCTTCACCGCCTCGCGCTCACGCTCGAATCGCAAGCTCTGTTCGATTGCTGCAAGCACGTTTTCCTACGGACCCACGCACACGGTCCACGCTCCTAACATGACCCATAACAACGCGTTAAGAAACGCCAAAATCGAGCAACATGTTACCAACTGTGACCGCTCAGGAACGGCCTAAAAGCGGTGTTTTCGGGCAAGGTCGGTGATCGGGGCGCGTGCGGGTTCGTTGCAGGGGGATGTCTGACAGAATTGTTATCGATCATGTGGCGCGCTGGCTGTGCCGGTGTTCAGGCGTCGACCGGGATTTCTCTAAGATTTTCTCAATCGTCGGAGCCGCGCGTTAGCATTGCGCTCATGGCTGCGCGCGCTACTTCGTCAGGCACGATCTCCTTCGGTTTGGTCTCGATTCCAGTCAAGTTCTACACGGCGGCCGCGTCGGAGCAGGCGAGCTTCAACATGCTGCACAAGAAGTGCGGTGGCCGCGTCAAGCAGCAGTACATCTGTCCGACCGACAACAACGAGGTCGTGGAGCGCACGGACATGATGAAGGGCTACGAGTATGCCCGCGGGCAATACGTGACGTTCAGCGACGAAGAGCTGAAGGCCCTGGAGGCCGAACGCAGCAACAGCATCGACATCGCTGAATTCGTGCCTATTTCGAGCGTCGACTTCGTTTCCGTCGAGAAGACTTATTACCTTGGCCCGGACAAGGGCGGTGACAAAGCGTACCGCCTGCTGTCCGAATCGATGACCAAGAAAGAACGTGTGGCGGTGGGCCGCTGGGCCAGCCGTGGCAAGGAGCAATTGGTGCTGATTCGGCCGTACGGCAAGGACGGCATCGTTCTCCACCAGCTCTACTACGCGACCGAAGTACGCGCGTTCGACGAGATCGACACCGGCGCGACCTTCAAATTTAGCGACAAAGAGCACGAGCTCGCGGAAAAGCTGATCGAGCAGTTGTCGAGCGACGACTTCGACCCCGAGAAATACAGCGACTCCTACAGCGAACGCGTCGAAGCAGCGGTTCAGCAGAAGGTCGAGGGCAAGGAGGTCACCGTCGCGCCCGAAGCTCCGAAGGCTCAGATCATCGACTTGTTCGAGGCCTTGAAGAAGAGCTTGTCAGCGACCGCGGTCGCTGGGGCCGACGGAGAAAAGGGCCCGCTTCGTCCACCAAAGAAGACCGCGCCCAAGGCCGAGGCCAAGAAAAAGAGCAAAGAGGCCTGAGCCCACGACCGGCACCGCGGCGCGGTAGCGACAATCTTGGCCCGGCCGCCGGCCGCGCTCTATCAGGGGAGCCAACACCCGGAGGTTCGCCATGAGAAGCCGCAAAGCCACCCTGGTCGTGATCGAATTCGGCGCGAGCTGGCCCCGATGGCTCGATCCCAGTGAATCCGGTGACATGGCCGTGGTTGCCCAGCATTATGAAGGGGCTCCGAACTCGCTCATCACTCAGGTAGCGAGCCGTGTCACTCGCCTGGAGGCCAAGGGTTGGCTGTTGAACGCGATCGTTTTCGTCTCCAACGGACGCTGTGAGGGCGACTCCGTCGCAGCGCGCTCGATCCTCGTTCACGGCCTGCTATCGCGATTGCGCGCCGCTGGCGGGGGACACTTCGCGCTCAGCGTCGACGGTCGGCATGGTCGCCGAGCGGGGCACAATCTCACACTGCTCGCCGAATCGATGGAAAAGGCAGCGCGGCTCGGCAGAATTGCGCTCGACGTCCGCACGGGCGATCCAGCGCAGGTCGAGGGCGGAACCGGCGCCGCGCTCGCCAGCTGACGTTGACGGCGACTCGCAGAATCAAGCTGTTCTGCTAGAAGCGCGGCGTGGAAAGCCTCGCAGCACAAGAGCAGCACTCGCGAACCGCCTTGGAGTGGTCGCTCCTGCTCGATCGGATCGCGGAGCGCTGCGCGAGTCGCGCGGCATCGACCTACGTCCGTGCGCTGCTACCTGCCGAAACTCTGAGTGAGGCCCAAGCGCGCTTGCGGCGCATGCATGACGCGCTCGAGCTGTTCAACACTGGGCACCCGTTGCCCGTGCGAGACTTCGCCGAACTCGGCGAACTATTCGAGCGCGTGCGCGCCGACGGCGTCGCGAGCGGCCTCGAGCTGTGGGCGCTGCTGGGTGTTCTCGGACTTTCCGCCGACCTCCGCGCGTACGCCAAGATCCACCATGGCGCGGCGCCGCATTTGGCGGAGGCCATCACCAGCGATCCGGGCCTCGATCGCCTGCGCGAACGGCTTCGCATTTGCATCGATGAGGGTGGCGCGGTCGCCGATCGCGCTTCACCGGAACTCGCCAGCGCGCGCAGCAAAGTGCGCGACGCACAAGGCGAGCTGAAGCGCCGTCTCGGGCAATTGCTCGGCCGGTTCGCGGACTTGTTGCAAGGGCAGTACTACACCGAACGAGAAGGGCGCTTCGTGCTGCCGGTGCGCTCCGACGCTCACCTCCGTGTCGACGGTATCGTGCACGGCTCCAGCGCGTCGGGCAGCACGCTCTTCGTCGAACCGCGCGAGTTGACCGAAGTCGGCAATCGACTTCGCTTGGCAGAAGCCGAAGCCGCGCGTGAAGAAGGGCGAGTGCTCGTCGCGCTCTCGAGCGAGGTGAAAGGGCTGCATCACGCCTGCGAAGCCGCGTTCTTCGCTTGCGTCTCCGCTGACCTGTGTAGCGCTGGGACGCGCTGGGCAGACGAGACGCAATCCGTCGTGGTCTCGCTCGCGGACGAACCGCGGCTCGATTTGCGCGACGCTCGTCATCCACTGCTATTGCTCACTGGCATCGACGTCGTACCGAACGATATCGTGCTTCGGGCACGGCAAGCGTTGATCATCTCGGGCCCCAACGCGGGCGGCAAGACCGTCGCGTTGAAGACCGCGGGGCTCGTCGCGTGGATGGTGCGAAGCGGATTGCCAGTACCCGTGCGCGCGGACTCGACGGTCGGGTGGTTCGATCGAGTGCTGTGCGACATCGGTGATGAACAATCGATCACGCGCTCGCTGTCCACGTTCAGCGCGCACATCGTCAACCTGTGTTCGATTTTGGAGTGCGCGAGCCCGAGCTGCTTGGCGCTGCTCGACGAGGTCGCCGCCGGAACCGATCCGGAAGAGGGCGCAGCGCTGGCCGCTGCCGTGCTCGAAGCGCTGACGCTGCGCGGAGCCGCTGTTGGGGTCACCACCCACTACGAACGGTTGAAGGAGCTCGCGACTCAGAACGAGCGCTTCGCAAACGCTTCGGTGGGCTTCGACTTTTCGCAGATGGCGCCCACCTTTCGCCTTCACTTGGGAGTAGCCGGACCTTCTAGCGCGCTCGCGGTCGCGCGCCGGCATGGTCTGCCCGAAGCGATCATCGCGCGAGCCAAAGCGCTCTTGCCGACACAAGCGCTGGATCGCGAGGCCGCGCTGAGAGAATTGTCGCGCGAGCGAGCAGGACTCCACGCCGTTCGCGAAGCAACCGAGCTCGATCGACGAGCAGCAGCAGAGTTACGCGAAACATTGGAAGCCGAACGCCGCGCGTTTCGCGAGCAAGCGGCCCGAGAAGCGGATCGCGACGTGCGTGACTTACGGGTCGCGGTGCGCAGCGCTCGCAAAGAACTCGAGGACCTGCGCGCTCGTTTACGCAGCACGGGCGCCGATGCCAGCGCGCTGCGCGACCTGGAAAGGGGAGTCAACCAGGTGGCAGCGCGCGTCGCGTTGGGTGGAGAATTTTCCACGCTCGATCAGTCGGCTCCCGCTCCCGATGCGCTCGAGCTCCCGGCTCGCGGTCTACGCGTCGGCCAAACCGTGCACCACCGCACGCTCGGTACCACGGGACAAATCATCGAGTTGTGCGCGCGAGATCAGGTACGGCTGATGATTGGCGCGATGAAGTTGCTCGTGCCGATTCGAGAGCTGAGCCTCGTCGCGAATCGAGACCAACCCAAGAAGAGCTCGCGATCGACTTTCAAACACGGCACGGCAACTCAACCGAAACCTGCGCTCGCCGCGCAACGCACGGAAGCCACGACTCTCGACCTGCGAGGTCAACGCTACGATGAAGCGTTGAGCAACTTGGACGGCTTCATCGATCGTTTAATCGGCGTTAACGAAGCCGCAGGATTCGTGTTGCACGGGCATGGAACGGGCGCGCTGAAGGCTGGCGTGCGCGAGCACCTGCGGGCTTCCGCCTACGTTGAACATTCGAGACCCGCCGAGCCCGACGAAGGCGGCGACGCTTTCACCGTGTTTTGGCTGCGCGGCTAGCTCTACGCCGCCGAGCGTAATCTGCGCTAGCGTGGGCCAAGTCGATGTCCGAACCCGTGACCGCCCCAAGTCCGCCTGTGTCCGCTCCTTCACGCCCGAACCACGCAATACCTGCTGCTGGCAGCCACGGACACGGCGGTGGAAATCGCTACCTCGGAAAGTTGGCGCTCGGCGCGCTGGGCGTTGTCTACGGCGATATCGGCACGAGCCCGCTGTACTCGATGCGTGAGTGCTTTGCCGGTGGCATGGAGACCACGCACGAGAACATCCTCGGCATTCTGTCGTTGATCTCGTGGTCGCTGATCATCATGGTGTCGCTCAAGTACATCGCGTACGTACTGAAAGCCGACAACAAGGGTGAAGGCGGGATCTTGGCGCTGATGGCGCTATCCAGCTCGAATATCCGCAAATCACGCGCGTATTTACCGCTGATTTTCTTGGGCGTCTTCGGTTCCGCGTTGCTCTATGGCGACGGCATCATCACGCCAGCCATTTCCGTGCTGAGCGCGGTCGAAGGCCTCGAGATCGCCGCGCCGCACCTCGAGCATCTGGTCGTGCCGATCACGATCGTGATTTTGGTGGGTCTATTCGTCGTACAAAAGCGCGGCACGGGTGGCATTGGCGCGATCTTCGGCCCAGTCACCCTGTTGTGGTTCGCGACCATCGCGGCCCTCGGCGTCGGCCAGATCATTCGCTACCCGGCCGTGCTGTCGGCGATCAGCCCGCATCACGGCGTGCTGTTCCTGGCTCACCATGGGGAACGAGGCCTGCTCGTGCTG
>Ga0164241_10003433_pt1 | contig 15995 bp, 15 predicted proteins | sample OricomyardsoilBY_FD_108780 | JGI IMG/M metagenome (GOLD analysis project Ga0164241, IMG submission 108780) | Backyard soil microbial communities from Emeryville, California, USA - Original compost - Back yard soil (BY) | ecosystem: Environmental > Terrestrial > Soil > Unclassified | place: USA... | reverse complement strand
CCGATGAAGGTCTCATTGCTCACATTCCGGAAGAAAAAATAATTGAAACAGCTCCGAGTGTAGCAGTTACTCCCGCAAAGAAACCAATGAAACTCACCTTCAATCTTCCTACTCTTGAAACAAAAAATGAAGTGAAGGAAGAAATGGTTGTAGCTGCCTCTGAGGAGAAGAAAACCACCTTGCAGAAAGCAGCAGATATGGCCTATGAAATCCGGACCGGTGAAGTGCTGGGTAATTTACGCGAAGCGAAGAATGATCTTTTCGCGCTGGAATTCAAAAAAGACAAAACGAAAAAACAACAATGAACATGAAGAAGCAATTAGCCATAATCCACATTCTCTTTTTATTTACACTCACAATTGCCCGTGCGCAAGCGGCAGACACGGTTGTGATCACTGTAGGGGATTCCAGTAAAGTGATCTTTGAAATTAAAAATCAAAAGGATCTACAGACGTTAAAGCAATACGATCTACAGGCAGTAGTGAACGATCTGGTGTCGAAGCTGGAGCAACGTGATACCAGTACTCTGCAAAAACCTTCACAAGCGTATGTAAAAAATGAGACTACCATCACTGAGAGCAGTTCAAGTACAGATGAAAACTGGGATAACAGTTGGAAAGAAAGAGAACGCCATCGTGACTATCACAGACGCAGAACATACAACTCTCTCAACTTTGATTTCGGTATGAATAACTATCTCGCAGAAGGAAAATTTCCTGATGAAACGAATGATCTCTACGCTGTAAAACCCTGGGGATCGTGGTATGTCGGCATCAATGTTATTCAGCGCACCCGAATGGCGCGAACTTTTTTCCTGGAATGGGGAGGCGGAGTAAGCTGGTATAACTTCAAGTTTCAAAACACCAATACGTTAATGACCAAAGATGATAACAGTGTGAGCTTTGTGGAAGACCCGCGCGATCTTGAATTCAAGAAGAGCAAACTTACTGCGTGCTATCTAAATCTTTCCCTTGTACCGGTACTCGACTTCGGCAGCAATAATCGTAAAGCCATGTTCTTCGACAGTCATCACTCTGAAGGGGTGCGCATAGGATTAGGACCTTACGTGGGTTATCGCATTGACAGTTACAGCAAACAGGTGTACAAAGAAGATGGAGACAAGGAGAAGGACCACAATCACGATAGCTTTTATTTGGATAATATTCGCTATGGATTGCGCTTTCAATTCGGGTTTAAAGATGTCGACCTGTTCTTCAACTATGATATGAATAACTTGTTTGTTGAAAATAAAGGACCGAAGCTGAATGCGTTTAGTTTTGGGATTACGCTTTAGCCGTTAGCCTTTGGCTCTTAACTCTTAGAGCCAATGGCTAACAGCTAAGAGCCAACACCTAACTATACCAACTCTCCTTTCATGATCAATTCCTTTTCATTGCCTTTCAATTGCAACTGACTGCTAACAGATGAAGGAGTAGGACGTTGTAAAAAAATAATCACAAGCATCATCACTGTATAACCCGTGAACCACAGGTTGCCCGTTAGAAAAACTCCTGTAAGCATAAGCAAGGAAACAAAGACCGCAGAGCCGGTCCGGATGAATGCGAGGGGAACATATCTATCCAGGCGATCACCAAGGCTGGGCATTGTTGAAATTATTTTCAGCTTTGTGCCTATCGCCCAATGAACAGTTGTTAGTTCAACCAATGCAATTAGCGGAAAGAGCGTTAGCAGTAGCTGTATGGTATCTTCGTCTTCTATCCAGAAAGGAGTGATTAATAGTTGGGGTACTGCGTATAATGCAATCAATATTCCCAATGGCAGCAGCAGAAATGCATAACACATACTCTGCAGCTTATAAAAGAATTCTTTAATGGATGAGAATTTCATTGCTATGTCCGATTATCAAAATTAATTATTTATCTTCGAGATTAATTGATCTAAAAAGATGGGAACGCTGGATAGTTTAAACTCTTTATCGCGCAAAGAACAAGTTATTCGCAAAGGAGCTGAATTATTCCGGATTAAAGGATATGCAGCTTCTTCCATGCGTGACCTTGCGCAGTTGTTAGGTATCGAAGCTGCCAGCTTGTATTCACATATCAAATCCAAAGAAGAAATTCTGCAAAACCTTTGTTTCGATATGGCTTCCGAGTTTCGCAAATCGCTGGAAGAAGTAGAGAAACAAAAGCTTCCTGCCAGTGAAAAACTAAAGAAGGGAATTATTGGGCATATCCAGGTAATGGCCAAAGATCTCACTGCCTCCGCAGTATTTATGAATGAGCATCGTCATTTAAGCGCTCCGTATCTCCGTGATTTTCTTTTGTTACGAATCAATTACATCAATCGCTTCAAGGAAATCATTGAAGATGGAATCGAGAAGGGAGAATTTAAAGAAAACATCGACAAAAAACTGGCGGTGATGACCCTGTTCTCCTCACTCAACTGGATGCCCCAATGGTATGATCCCTATAGCCACATCGTACCGGAAGATCTCGGTCAGCAACTGGCCGATATGCTGATCAATGGCCTGAAAAAATAGGTTTTACTTTTCTATTTACCTATTCCAAACATCCGTTAGGTTTCGTATTTTTACTCTCCATGTACGGAGGAGGAACCACTTTTGAAGGTATAAAAACAGACAGTGTATTGCAGGAAGATCCTGCGAAGCTGGCCGCGTTTGAAGCACGTATAGAACGTGGGGAAAAAATCGAGCCCAAAGACTGGATGCCCCAGCTCTACCGCAAGCAACTTATCCGGATGATTGAGCAGCATGGGCACAGTGAAATCATTGGGGCACTTCCGGAAGGAACATGGATTACCCGAGCACCGGGGTTCAAACGAAAAATGGCTTTGATGGCGAAAGTGCAGGACGAAGTAGGTCATGCACAACTGTTATACAGCGCAGCCGAAACATTGGGTAAATCGCGCGAGCAAATGATCGATGACCTCATCAGCGGCAAATCGAAGTATTCCAATATTTTCAATTACCCGACCTTCACCTGGGCCGACTGTTGTTTTATCTCCTGGTTGGTAGACGCAGGAGCAATTGTGAATCAACTGGCGAATGCCAAAGGAAGTTATGGTCCGTATTGTCGCGCACTGGAACGCATCTGCGCAGAGGAATCTTTTCATCTAAAGTATGGCCATCATTGCGTGATTTACCTCGCTACTGGTACACCTGTGCAACGTCAGTTGTTTCAGGAAGCACTGAACAGATGGTGGCCACCGATGATGCATTTCTTTGGTCCTTCGGATAAGATTTCTGCTCACACTGAAATTTTAATGAAGTGGAAAGTGAAGATGGGTACCAACGATGAGATGCGTAATCAGTTCCTGGATATGTATGTACCCAAAATTCAGGAGCTTGGATTTATTATTCCTGATGCGAATCTGAAAAAGAACAGTACTACCGGAAAATGGGATTATACCGAGCCCGACTGGGAAGAATTCAAGCGAGTGATCAATGGGGATGGTCCGTGTAATAAGGAACGATTGGAGGTAAGAAGAATTGCGGAAGCCAGAGGTCAATGGGTACGCGATGCTTTGAAGAAACCGAAGATGGAGTATATGACACCTCTTGCTTGAGTACGAATATGATTTAATTCCAATTCAGGTAAGGGCCTGCCAAAAGATTTACTTCTTTCCAAAGGGCTTTGAAGGCATCGTAAGGAGAATCGAAACAAGACTTTAAATAAACGAGAGCGCTGCTGTCTTCCGGTAATTCATCATTGATCCATTTCCATATGTCATCGGCCATGATTAACAATTCATTAGAATGAAAACGCGGATAGTACTTATACAGCGCATTCAAGGCCAGCAGAAAATCAAGGTATCGCATCATACCGGTAAGCTACCTATTATTATGCCCGCTTGGAAGCATTTATACACCAATCACCTTTTACTATTTCCAAACGGTATAGTTTAAACATATATTTACCTATGCAGCATTCACTTGATCCACGCGTACAACGACTACCACATCACGGGGTAGATGCAAATGCCGGAACAGCGAAGCACGTGCTGGATCAGTTGATTACGTTTGAAGTTTTTGTGCAACCAAAAGCAGGAAAACCATTTCAGCATGAAGGAATCGTACACTCGAGCGATGTGGAGATGGCTTATGTAATGGCTAAAGAAACGTTCACCCGAAGATTTACCTGTGTTTCCCTGTATGTGACGGACACACAGCACGTGTTTGCTTCACCACTTACAGAAGGAGAAACGAATGCCTATGATTTGCTTTCAACTACACCTGAACTATCAGAAGAAAAATACAGTTATGAAATATATCACTTAATGAAAAGAGGCAAGCAGCATGTGCATGCAGGGCAAGTGATGGCCGCTGGACCGAACGATGCGTTGCTGCAGGCAAAAATAAAATTTAAAAGTGGCCCGATCGTATATAACATCTGGGCAATACGCAGCGATGCCATTCGTTTTACTTCACCAGAGGAAACCGATTTGTGGCTGACCTTACCGGAAAAAAAATTCCGTGATGCCACGGAGTATAAGGGAGGCGAAAAACTGAAAGAATTTTTGGAGAAGAATAAAAATTAAGAGTATGAAATACCCATCAGCTAAGCCCGGATTCAAGATGATGACTAAACATGGGTATTCCATCGGTACTATCACTGAAAGAGAAAAGTCAGAATTCATTATTTCAGTACAATTATTTGAATATAAATTTTAGACAGATGAAACCAAAAGTAAAATTATCGGATGCGTTGTTGATATTAGTGGGACTGATTGGTGCTGTTTTACTTTGGCTTCATGTTGATCCGAAGGGCTTCGTGCTTTATCTCAGTTTTCTTTTTTTTGGATCAAGCCGCGTGGTGGAGTTTTTTGTACTGAAGCGATTCGAACGCAATAATCTAAAAGAGATCTTAAAACTGGTTACCTCCATACTGATTGTAGTCATTGCCGGTTCACACTTACTAGCCGGAGGAAAACCCTTATTTGGAATGCTATCCTTAATGGTATTAATGGCGGCAATGGCTACGCTTGAACCACAAAATGTGGAGTCAGAAATACAATGAATAAGATTGCCTTAAAAGAACTGCTTTATAAAATGGCCGATGATCAACTGATCCTCGGCCATCGCAATTCTGAGTGGACCGGTATGGGGCCGTTGCTGGAAGAAGACATTGCCTTCTCTTCCATGGCCCAGGACAAGATTGGCCACAGTCTTGCCATTTATACTTTACTGCATCAGCTTGGCGAACAAGATCCGGACACTGTGGCGTTTACCCGCAATGCCAATCAATTTCATAATTGTGTATTCGTGGAGTTGCCCAACGGTGAATATGATTTCAGTTTGATACGGCATTTTTTATACGATACTGCAGAAGCCTTACGTTTTGAACTGCTGACACAAAGTAGTTATGAACCCCTTGCCCAACTCGCACTAAAAATAAAAGGAGAGCTTCGCTATCATACGCTGCATGCCAACACGTGGATAAAACAACTGGGCAGTGCTACGGAAGAAAGTATCAGCCGGCTACAACAATCACTAGAGATAGCCCTCCCCTATGCATTGGGCATGTTTGAAGAATCGCTCTATGAAAAGGACCTGATCACTTCAGGAATCTTTATCGGAGAGAACGAATTAAAAAACCAGTGGATGAAGAAGATTGGAGAAATGATTGCGTTAACGCAGCTTCATCATCCAGGATGGAGTGCCCTTTCGCCTGTTATTGGCGGAAGAACGGGCAAACACAGCGAACATCTTCAACCACTGCTTACAGAGATGAGTGAAGTGTTTCGCATCGATCCGACCGCGCAGTGGTAGCAATGGAAAAAGTAGTTCAGGAACTTCGTGAACTCATGATTGATTTCTCAGTTCGCCTTGCTGAAATTCCAGATGCCGATTTTTCAGCGAAGCCACAACCACACAAGTGGAGTAAGAAAGAAATTGTGGGTCATCTGATTGACTCGGCACAAACCAATCTCAGGCGATTCATCTGTGCCCAATACGAGACCATTCCTTCCAAAATTGTTTATGAACAGGATTTTTGGGTAGCGGCCAATCAATACCAGAACCGGCCTGCTGAAAGTGTCATTGCACTCTGGAAGCTGATCAATACGCAAATCATTCTTGTGCTCGCTTCCATGCCAAAGGATAAATATGAAGCACAAAGTGAGACCAACGAATTGCATACTTTAGCTTGGCTGGCCGAAGATTATGTGCGGCACATGAAACACCACCTGGAGCAGATCGTGCCAGGCTCTTTTGTTGACCATTAGTTATAATATGATATCGACCATTACCAAAGCACATGTGCTGACCTGGCTGGAGGAAGTGAAGGATCCGGAGATTCCTGTATTGTCATTGGTTGACCTTGGAGTGATTACCGAAATTACTTTTAATGATGATGTGTTACACATTGAAATGACGCCTACGTTTACCGGTTGCCCCGCACTGGATATCATGAAAGAAGAAATCCTGGCTGTTGTTCACCGGCACGGTATTGAGAAGGCAGAAATTACCGTGACTTATAAAAGTCCATGGTCGTCAGATAAAATTTCTGAAAAAGGCAGAGTTGCTCTGAAGAAATTCGGACTGGCGCCACCTGCTTCATCGGTTTTCATTTCAGACCTCGACATTTTAGAACATGTGCCGTGCCCACGGTGTGAAGGAATAAATACAGAATTGAAGAATGCATTCGGTCCAACCCTTTGCCGCTCCATTCATTATTGTTTGGATTGCAGGGAGGCGTTTGAGCAGTTTAAGCCGCTGTGACGGAAACTAGATTCTGGATACTTGATTCTAGTTGCTGGACGTATTACTATCCGGGGTCTGACGACTGATTGTTTGAGCATATGGTCGTCTTGAGGCCTTGCGTTGGTCAGAGGTGTAAAAACAAAATTGGCCAGCTAAGCCGGCCAATCGGAGGATAAACCCAGTGTCGTGGATCTGTTCTTTGAGGAATACGACCATTAGTGTCTACTTCGATTAATAGTCACCCCACTTTTTTCTAAATTATTTTTATTTGCCCTTCTTTTCCGAGATAATTTCCTGAAAGCGAGCCTGGTAGTTAAGAAAGGTTTCTTGTGTGCGAGAAGGATCGACCTGTAACGCACTCTTCAACAAGTTCAAATCAGCCAGCTTTTCATCGATTTGCCTCATCAACCGGGCTTTGGTAATCTTTGAATCGATTGCCCGCAGTTTAGCAGGCGCCTTTATTTTCTTTGCCATGATCAACTTTTGATTCTCCTACTAAGGTAAGCTCTACAACCACGAGATTTTTATTAAAGTTAGCGTAAAGCAGCTTTACCAGATCCGCATTTTGCATTTCATTGGCGATGGTGAAGCCCTCATCGAAGCGGGAAGAATTGTAATTCAATATTTCCATGACGTTGCCGGAGGCTCCGCATTTTTTCAAATGGTTGACGATTTGTTGAGACTGGGGTTTCATTTGTGTTGGCTTATGGCCTTTCCCTTTAGGTATTAGGTATTAGGCCTTAGCTGTTAGCAACTTACTTATATTTTGAGATTTGAAGTTAGCCAAAACGGGGAAAGCAATACGAGTGAGTAACCTATAAGACGACACGGTCTTCTAATGACAGGAGGTCCGCTTCTTCAAGTTGGCCGACTATTAACTTTTCACGGACGATTGACTTTTTAGATTTAAGGCTGATGGGTCAGCAACAGGAAGTATAATGCCAGGGCGGAAACCACTCCAACGATCACAATAGCAATAATACGGTGCTGCAATGGCAGCGGCTGATCTTCATCAATATTTGTAAAAAGTTTTACAACATCCTCCAGAAATTCCAACATAGACGTATAAATTTATTGACTCTAAGACAAACAAGAGTAATTATTTAGAGCCAATATATCAGAAGGTTTTTTTTCAACCAACTTTTCTGGCAATGAAAGGTGGAATTGTACTGTGAATTTTGCCTGTTTCTTAAATGCCGCTATTGTATTTTCCTCTTTGTTAACTTTATTATACAATACCTATTTGCCTGAATGTCAGGTGGTGAAAACTTTTTTTAAGATTCATTGTTTTAAAAAACGAATAAATCGTTGCTGGTTCTTTACCTCCAGCAAGACCACATATAATCCTTGAGGAATCGTACTAAGATCAAACCGCACCTCATGATCTGTATTCGATTTTTGAATGGACTCTGATAAAATCAGACCAGCAGGATATTGCACTACTCGAAGTTTTATTGGGATTTCCTCCGACAATTCTACCTTAACAGAAAACCGACCATCGTTAGGGTTAGGCGACAATAAAAATGCCTTAATCAACTCTTCATAGCCCAATCTTCCTTGGGAATCTACGTCTTCCTTTCTTGCAACAACGGTAAGTGTTTTCTCTTTTAAATCACGGCACTCAGCAAGAAATGATTTCATCTCTAAAGTAAAGGTTCCTTCTTCTGAAAGCTGAGCATAAAGAATTTCATTGGCAGGCGAAGGAATCTGTTTAAACGAGGAGGGATAATTCCACTCCACTTTTTCAGGAATTGGCCACGATATATCAATGGCCACAAGCGTATCTCCTACTATAGCCTCAGCGGGCATTAGAAATTCTGCCTTTAGCAAATCAGAAGATGTCTCCAATCTAAATGTATCCAGCACAATGCAGTTTCTCTCATCTATTCCTTTAAAGAAATAGTTACCTGGTTCTTTAATTGAAATCTTTGTTTCCGTGCTTGAAAATCCTATGTCCGAAGTCCAGGAAGGATTAAGCCATTGCGACCCGGCATCTAAAATCTTTGATTGACCCACACATAATGTGGTGGCCGTCCCCAAGTCAATTGAAACTGGTTTTCCATCAGGAATTGCAAAGGCCTGTTTTATCTGACAACCATTATCATCAGTCATTGTCACCTGACGGCTACTAAAGCATTGATTGGTAAGAGAAGGTGTTGCAACTCCATCTTCCCATTCAAATTGATATGTTCCTGTGCCACCAGTTCCTGATACCGTGATTGTTCCATCGCATCGCCCAAGGCACGAAGGATTCAATGTTTGAGCCATCACTTGCAATGCTTCAGGACTTTTCAATTCAATTTCTTCATTAAAAACACACTGATGACTATCAATTACTTGTAGTTTATAAGCTCCCGCACAGAGATTTGAAATTTGATTAGTAGCATTATTCAGGTTGATCCAATTGTATTGATACGGCATTGTACCGCCCGAAACAGTGGATTGAATTTGGCCATTGCAATCCCCAGCGCACAATGGCAATTTCTTTATATACTGTGAAGTTAGCTGTTCGGGAGAAGTAATAACTACTTCTTGAATCGTTTCACAGCCCAATCCATCTTTAACTGTAGCAAAGTATTTTCCCTTGCCTAAATTATTGGCCTGACTTAATATCTGTCCATCTGACCATGTGTGGGTGTAAGGAGCAGTACCCGAAATTATTGAAATCAATGCAGAGCCGTCAGCCGAATCAAAACAAGTGGCTGGTGTAATGTTTACAACATCGAAGGTCGCTCCTCCAATGCTTGATATGCTTGTGCGATCTGATATTGTACAGTTTTTCGAATCCTTCACCTCCACACGATAGATACCTGCAATCGCATTCAGAAGTAAAGAACCATCATTCATTTTGTTTTGTGTTACATCATTAACCCACGAGTAAGAATATCCTTCATTGCCTCCGGTAACTATTGCTTTTACAGAACCTACCGGATCATTACAGGCGGCATCCATTTTATCTACGAATGATAATTGTAAAGGCGGTGGTTGCGAAATTGTTTGATTTAATGAAACACTACATCCATTACCATCACGAACATAAAATTCATTTTCACCAACAGGCAAGTCGGCAAATTCATTTGTTGCTAACCATGAGGATTGATCTTGTGAATACGAATAAGGAGCAACTCCTCCTTCTCCATTCAGAATTACTTTTCCATCAGAAAATCCAAAACAACTGACTGGATGATCAAGATTAACCGAACCAGTAAAAGGACTCGGTTGTGTAATAGTTACTGATCTGGCTTGCTTGCATCCATTTATATCTGTTACTGAAACCGAATAGTACCCAACACTCAATGATTCATTGGTCATTGTAGTTGTGCCATTCGACCATAAATAGGAAAAATCTCCTGTGCCTCCGCTTGCCAATGCAGTAACATCACCGCTTATTTCTCCGTAACAACGTACATCAAAGCCATTAAAATCATTATTACGCTGAATAGCTAAAGAAATTTCAGGTGGATTGATTATAGAAATGCTACTGTCTTTAACACAGTGATTACCGTCTGTTACCGAAATCGTATAGTCACCTTGACCCAATAAAGACACATCCTTCGTTGAAGCATTGTTCGACCACATGTATCGAAATGAAGTTGCAGAACCCAAACCATTCAGAACAGTAAGTCTTATTCCACCATCTTGCTTTCCATAACAACTCAGATCTGCCCCATTATAACTTTTCTTTTCAAATAAAAATTTCATTCCAGGTGGATCTATCAGTGCAATGCTTTCCTGAGCTGAGCAGCCATAATCATCCTTCACTGTCACTGTATAGGTTCCACTCGAAAGTCCACTTGAAAATGCGCTAGTCAGGTTTCGATTGTGCTGCCAGCTATAATGATAGGATCCAAAACCATTGACGGGAAATGCCTCAATACTTCCATCACTATAACCCGGACAACTGATCTGAGGGCCATTATAATTAGAAGTTACCTGAAGATGTGGCATAATTGATGGTGGTGGAATGATAGTCAGATTATCATCAGCCACACAATGATTACCGTCTGTCACTGTTACATGATAAACACCAGGGGCTAAATCAGACGCGATAGCATTATTTAAATACTCATCATGATCCCAAACATATTCTAGAGTTCCAAAAGAATTTACCACCGTTGCCTTTCCTTCACCCTCAAAGCTTGTAGGAGAATTACATTTTGTATTATATCCATTAAAATTGGATGTAGCCAAAGTGCTAATCGTTATGCCCGGATTAGCTGACATTTCAATTGTTGAGGTGGCTTCGCATCCCTTACTATCCTTCACCTTGATATTATAGGAGCCTGGACCTAGTTCACTCAAGTGTTCATTGTCAGTCGGTGAAGGCGAAAGCAGAGAACCATTCTTTTTCCATTCGTAAGTAGCAATGGGATAACTCTTATTTTGATAGCCTAAGTCAATAGTACCATCATAGATAAGGCAACTTGTATTATAGCTACCATAAAGTGATGTGGAAGGGATGATATTCAATTTAGTAGCGGGCTGAGTGATTACTGAAGAGTAGGAATTATTAGCACAACCTTTTGCATCAGTTACCTTAAGATTGTATGTCCCCGAATAAACATTGGAGATGTCTTCGTTTGAGGACGTATAACTATTTGGTCCCGACCAGGCATAAGTATAACCTCCATTTCCACCTGCCGCTTTGATGTCAATTCCTCCTTCTGCAATATCTTTACATATCACATTTATTTTATTTAATTCAGTAACATTGACAGGAGATGAAGGTCCACTTACCGAAACATTCTCTAACTCATTTGAGTTGCATGATTTCGAATCTGTCGCTTTAAATTTATAAATGCCTTTTGAAAGTCCCTGAAAGACTGGCATTGTGGTACCAGGATCATTTGGAGTAATGGAGGAGTAATCTGATCCATTAACCGCATATTGATAGCTAAAGGTAGATGACCCGTTGCTTAAACTCAATGAAACAGAACCATCCGATTTTTTTGACGGATCGCTAGTGTCATTGATGTGACAAGCGACTGGGGTAGAGCTCAGATAGTCAATGGTGAATTGAGGTGGATTGAATAAGTCTTCAGAATATTTACTAGCGCAAGTACCTGTCTCAGGACCAGAATCATTTCTAATTTCAATTCTATAAGTCTTTGTGCTTTCTTCACCCAAAGACAAGGTATTGAATGTAATTGTGGATGTATTCTGCAAACCTTTCTCGAATATTGGCAGAGACGAATTACCTTCAAATACTTGCACATTAAAATCATCAACCTCAGAAGTCGATGAAGAGATATCTATTTTGAAGCCGCCATTCGATCCACCAAAACAAGTTGGCGAAATAGCGGTAACTTCTGCATCTGGTGGCAAAGCTTTAAACCTTACCTCCACCGCATCACTCTTTCTTCTTTTTGAACACGAATAAGCTATCACCCGAACCCACCGATTACCAAACTTAGAAGTCGTAAATCCTGAAGGAGAAAGCTGGCTGATAGTAGCGTCAATCGAACTTCCTACATTTGTTGCAAATGTTACAAAGTTTGACCCATCCTCACTGACCTGCCAGTCGAATGAAGGGGCGGGATCGTCTACTGTTAAACTTATTTTATCTTCACAATCTGCATTTACACTCTTTGGTGTATTTACTTTAAGATTTGTTACTGCTATATAGACCGTCAACGAATAGTTGGTTGGTGCATTGTTAAAGATATACTCAGTGGCACAGGTGGCCGGAATATGATTAGCATCAACTGTAAATTGTTCATCGGATAATGTAGCATTTCCATTGGGCTGAGATGAGCATGAAGCATGTCCAGAGGCGGAAACTTTAAATGCTTGCACTGAACCATCTGAAACCAGATAGGTGAAAGAAGTAACTTGAAACGAATTCGCTCCACTTATTGTACCCGAATTCAATACGTTGCCATTTCCATCTTTTAATGTTGCACTAACCCCCGATCCAGCGCCATTACAATTCACACCTATATAACCTCCAGTCACTTGTACTTCAACCAGATAACCATAAGTACTTTGGCCTTTTACATGAAGAAAGGATACAAGAAAGCAGGCAACCAAAAAAAGTCTGGAGCAATTCATAATAGATTACTAGTCCCAATTATCCTTGATGGCGTTAACTATTTCCCACTGAAAACTCGAAGTTGATATCGTTGTACCCGGAATAAAATAGCTAAGGTTCAGTTTGTATGCACCGTACCTAATCCATGGGAAAGGTTTTTGAATCAGATTTGAAAGTCTTATGTTAAGTCGGTCAGGACGATCAACAACATAATCCACAATCTGTTTTTGAATATCGCTATAATCAATAGTCATGGAGGACATTAAATTATACCTAATCGAACTATTTGTAAAAGCAGCTAGGGGATCTAAAGACGGTTGACCATTTGCAACTATTAACGTATTGTCATCTTGGTCAAAATAAACATCACGCACCGGTGGAATGCCTAATTCTTCGGGGTTGCTCCTTAGAAGCAAATTTGCGAATCCTAATAAAGGATATCCTTCATAAACAAGAGGATACACATAATCCTGATACCAGGAATTATCAGCTAACAGTGCTTCAATGCGAATTAATTTCGATTTGCCATCGAGTCCTTGTATTTCGGCTTTATCGAAAATCTCCTCTCCTGAAATCCGGGGCGCTAGTTGAAAAACATTCGTCTGCAGATAAACTCTGCCAGCAGTACCAAGACTTAATGAAGCCATCTTCTCCCGGAAAGTTCCATACTTACTTGTTCTGAATTCAGAACCATAAATTGATTTTACTTCAAGTAAATCCAGTTTCCCTTCAATGTCTTTGGTGGTTAACTGTGCTGTTCCCTCACTATCGCTGACCAATTCAGTACTGATTTTCTGCACGTTTGCATCTATCACGGTATTCTGTCGCGGGATATTTAATAATTCAAATTTCTGAATGGTATTAAGCGGGAGATCAGATGGTACGCTAAAATTGACTGTCATAGCGCCTTCATCATAACTAAAATCAATCTCCTTGAAATTTTGAGGTTCATTTAAACTAGATGCCCTGGCTTTTTGAATCCATTCCACACCAGGTCGAAACAAATCGGGTTGTCCCTTTTTTAGTTTAATAAATCCTTTACTGTATTCTCTGGGATAAAAATTATACTGACCAATAAGCGGATATGAAAATGCAACATTGGAAGGAGGGATAAAATCAGGCGCTTTATCTGTTGTAAAATTGGTTTCTACTAACTCCTCTACAGTTTTACCTTCAACTATTACAGGTTGCCAGTTTATACCAACCTTTTCTTCGAACTGAACTCTAACAATTACTTTCAGTTCCTTCTTAGATGGCAAAATATCCCTTGAATCAATGATACCCACGTCATTCGAAGCATTCCAGCGAAGAGTAGCAGGGATTACTGTTGCTCCATCTTTTATTGAAAACTCATTCAATTTTACCCTGAATATTCTGGTATTGCCGTCAATGTCTGTAATGTTAAATACCTCTCCGATAGGAACATTGAATGCTGCTTGAGGAGCATTGAATACATCAACATCTTTACTTCCTTTTGCGGGACTTACTTCCGCAATGATACTTACATCTTGTAATGGATTACTTTCTCCTACAGGTTTGCAATCCTTTCCTACAGTAACTTCAAAATTGCACGTGCCTTTCACCAGTCCCCCAAGGATGCGATAATCTCCCGCCACTGTACCTTTCATCCAAAATGGATTGGGGCCTTTCACTTGTAGAAGTGCAGCTACACCGATTTTTAGTATATCATAATCTCCTTTGTAAAATTTGAGATTAACCTTTATTCCTATTTTTCCTTCAACGTATGCGTATGCCTGTCCATTGGCAAACCAACCATTAATGCCCATTGGTCCACTTGATCCTTCGCAATGATATTCTTCACCATAATTCTTAAGCATGATATCAAACCCAGCTCCAGCATTAAATCGTCCATAGAACATTAAGAATCTTAAATCACCAGTATCTACACCAAAGTTTAGTCCAAACGCAAATCCCGTTCCTGATTGCAGCGCATTAAAGTCACGCATTGAATCGGTATTTCCGATATGAAGAATCTCCTGCACCTTAGCTGGTGGTGGCGGACTGCCCGGCAGATTCTTCCCCATCATAAAATAACTTTTAGATTTGAATAAGCGTGCTATCTCCAAACCTATCGGCTGATCTGGAGTACCTACCAGCACGTACCATTCATCCTGGGCAAAATGAATGGTGGCCCATCCGGCTTTGTTGCCCTCTCCTATTCCTTTTACTACCCCACTTAATACATTAGCATACACTTCTATGTTGCCATGAAACACATCGTTAACATTATCAAACATTAAGTTGACCGATCCATACACCTGGCTTCTTGGTGTTAGAAAATTCAAAGCTTTTTTAGTTCTATTTGCTACTTGAGAAGCTCCTTCTTTAATTGCTTCATCACTTATTGGAAGACTGGGTGTTAATAAGAAAGCGTTACCAATCAGGCTAACATTATTTACCCCCCCGCTTTGATTCATTGCAATGTTTAATGCGACATCACCATTAAAAGCTTCTTTTGACGGTGAACCTCCAAAGCCAACAAATGCCCTGAGTCCAATTGACCTTTCATCTGGTACATAATTTATTCCTGAAGGAGCCATGCCAAGTGTACCACCACCTGTGGCGCTTTGTTTCATTCGTGAGTAAAAACCTCCTCCAAATGCGTACGCGGCCAGGCCCGGTGCCATTACCACTCCAGCTCTAATGCTTACCAGTGCATCGGCAAACCAATAGCGAAAGGTTTCAGTCCTACCAAAAAGTCCGGTAGCTGATACGTCTATCTTCTGGAGCTTGCCTATAAATTGGCCTTTGAAACCATCACCGTAAGTTGCATCACCTTCAAAGAAGCGAACCGATCCGGTCAGATCATAAACGTTTGGCTTCTTTATTGAAATAGCCACAGCAGTTAATTCAACCTGATCAAATTGCCAGGAGGTATTTACATTTTGTGATCCACTCTTTTCAGTTGATATGTTGTTTGGTTCATTCATCGTACCCCAAACAATAAGATCGGCTGTTCCTGCAAATCCTTCAATGGATGGATCGCCTCCAATATTAATTGTCACGTTCAATGAAAGCCCTATTTTGTTTTCAGTGGTGCTCGATTTAATACCAACATTTTTTATTACAAGTGGAAACCCTGATGCTTTTGATCCATTATCTTCTGTACCAAATCCAAATGTTCCACCTCTGAAATGCGGGGCTTCAGCACTGATAATCAATTGCTCAAAGCGAATACCCGACAATTCCACCTTCGGGCCTTTGCTTAATGCGCTAATGGAGAACATGCCATTCAATGTCGCTGTGGGATAGAACTTATTG
>Ga0164241_10003432_pt1 | contig 15996 bp, 18 predicted proteins | sample OricomyardsoilBY_FD_108780 | JGI IMG/M metagenome (GOLD analysis project Ga0164241, IMG submission 108780) | Backyard soil microbial communities from Emeryville, California, USA - Original compost - Back yard soil (BY) | ecosystem: Environmental > Terrestrial > Soil > Unclassified | place: USA... | reverse complement strand
TCACATTCGCGCAGGAGGGAGTATACACATTCCACGACCATTACGCCCCTGAAATGAACGGCATCATAATTTCTGGCGCAAATGATATTTCGCTCATTACCGATCAGCATGCGTGCGAAGAGATGTCTGATCATACGCAACAGAACACATGCATAGAGATCTACTTTAGAAATGTGGCTGAACGCGTATCGTATCCGCAAGCACGCGCTATATATGAAGATATCGCAGTGCGGTATCTAGATACGTGCCATAATCTTGCACACGATCTGGGAAAGAATGCATACCAAGCGTACCTGCAGGATGCGCTTCCGCACATCGGACAGGAAGCCTCTTCTTGCGCCTTCGGCTTCTGGCACGGCTTTACCACCGCAATGCAGGCTGATCGTGGGTTCGCAGCATCAAAAGAGTTCTGTTCCTCCTTCAGTGGGGAGACAGACGAGCTGCGTATTGCTAACCGCATAAATTGTTATCACGGCATCGGCATAGGACTTATTCCCGACCCCCCTTCTCCCCACCTATGGGGCAACTTCCAAAAAGTAATAGACCCCGCACTCGAGTATTGCGACACAGTCACTGGCGATCCCCTGTATAAAGAACGCTGTCTGACAGGAGTATTCCACGCAATGACAACGTATATGGTCAATGGCCTCTACGGTTTTACCCTTGATGAGGATTCACTCGCGCTTTGCGCTTTGCAGAAGCTCGAACACCGATACACCTGCTTTATTACCCTAGTCACTATGATCCCCCTGCTTACGGAGTATGATTTGGAATACACATTTGCCATTCTGCAAAAATATAGCCCATCAGACCTATTTTCAGAGATGTTTCTTAATGCGGCGATAATGCATGCAGATGCAGAATCTCCCGTGGAGGAGATGGGGGCGTTCACGCAACAATGCGGGGCGCTCAGAGCTGAATTGCAACAAGTATGTATACAAGCAGTGATCATTAAACTCTACGCAAATGGAACCCCTGGGATCGAATACGCAAAGGCAATTGAATTCTGTTCGGGCTCATGGATACCCGCAGCGTCAAAGCAGTTGTGCTTTGATAAAGTAATCTTGCAAGCCAGCAGAGTATATACGCCGGAAAAGATACCTGAAGCCTGTACAAGTGTACCTAATGAGTACCGCGGGCATATTTCGGAGTGCCGGATGCTGTCCTATGCATTTTAATGAAGCGCAGCGGGAGCCACTGCGCTTCATTGCTTTCACAGAGCCCGACTTGATCCAATATGATACAGTCAGTACATGAAGAACATGCTGCAGCTTTTAATTGCTATAGCGATCTGCCAAGCCGCCGGCTTCATCGGATCGATTTTTACCGTTCCTGCAATACCCAGTTGGTACAGTACGCTTGTTAAGCCAGAACTTAATCCCCCAAGCTGGGTCTTTGGCCCAGTATGGACCACTTTATACGCGCTAATGGGCATAGCTGCATTTCTAGTATGGAAACACGGCGTCAACGATAAGCCCGTGCGTATTGCACTTGGCGCGTTTGCGCTCCAATTGCTTTTGAACACATCCTGGTCGATCGTTTTCTTTGGCTTGCAGAATCCAGCACTCGCTTTTGTGAACATTCTCGCGATGTGGTTAACAATCGCGTGGACCATGTTTCTTTTCTATAGAGTTTCCAAAACCGCCCTGTGGTTGCTTGTCCCATACATTCTCTGGGTCAGCTTCGCAGCGTATCTTAACTTTTCAATCTGGATTCTGAACTAAAATCCTTTATTCGCACTGCAGTGCAGCAATACATTGTGCTTGCGCTTCTGCGTTCGGGATCTGCGCACATGCGGCACATTGTTGTATTTTAAGCGCTGACATATCAACCGATCCTTCCATAGATCCACGGAGCTGAACTGCGCCTTCCATGTGGGTGGCCAGCTCAGTAAACTCAATATCTGTTGGGACTGCAAAAAGGCCTTGATCGACGGCCCAAGGGGTACATGTATATTCCGTGTTCTCATCGACGGGGATTTCTCCGCTTCCATTTACAAACAGTTCATCCTCCTGTCCGGGCTCCATCTTCATCTTGATTCCCTGCCCCATAAGCGTTCCCCACATGTAGTGGTAGCCGTTATCGCGTATCAAATGTGCCTCCATAGGTCCGGCAGCAGAGTCAGCGATCGTGAAATCTCCACGAATGCGTTCTCCCCCCTTTGCAATATAGGCAACACCTGAAGAGATATTCGCTCCGTCATTGTATGAAAACTCGCAGCGCAGGTCCTGTCCGAACGCAAACAAAGTGGCAAAGGTTCCGCTGATCTGATCATTAGACGGCACCAATTGTTGCTGTTCTTCTGTTTGAGGGACGGCTTCTATAGCAGTATCATTCTGCATGGCTGTATACACTGCATATCCTCCTCCCCCAGCGACCAAAGCTGCAAGTGCGATACCTATCACTATGTTTGTATTCATAAAAAAACCTAGCCCGTTAATACAAGAAGTATAGCAGGGATAGGGCTATCTGCGCACAAGCGCATTTTTTTGTGCAAGAAGCTGCTGTAACTGTGCCACCAACTTTTGAAGCTGCTCTATCTTATTCTCAAGCTCCTTAAGAGATACCTGGGCAGTATCGTTTTTGATTGGTACTGATATCTCCGCATCGCCCCAGCAGCTCTTTGCAGAATTCCAAGGCGCAGTACCTGAGGTCTCATATAGATGCTTTGCGTATGCCAGGTTCCCTTCAAGGGTTGCTAAGTCATGCCCAAGCGCAAGTGCGCTTGCAAGGTGAATACGCTCGTGAAATTGAAAAACGCCGACCATGCCGCCTTCCCGCCCGCCGCGAAGCAGCGTCCCGTCCGTGTTGAATTGACGAAACCCTGACTCACACTTGGCAATCTGCGACATCACAGGAGCATCTTCAAAGAACGCACGCACCTGTTCTTCTGTTGAGGATGCTGATGCGGTCCCAGGGAGGAAAGCGGTGGCGATGAATGAGCAAGTGATCACGCAAATGCTCAACGTGTGTGTTATAGCCATGCAATCTTTATTGTACAGTCGATGCCGAAGTATGAACAAGCTGAGCCTTTGCATCCGCTTCAGATCGCCTCTGCGCTGCTTATAAAACTGAACGATCTGACAACAGCATTGAAATCTTCAGCGATCTGTCCTTCCATATCGCTTCGCATGCCCGCAAGAAGATATATATACCCCCCATGCGCAACTATGTAGGTATCAGACACATACAGGCCATCGGCTAAATAGTGTGCAGCATTTGCGCCGCCTACAGCTGCTTCCTCGATCTCACTAAGCGCAAGTCCAATGTTCGATTCTTGCGGATTCTCCAAAGCCCACACAAACGGCGATTGATTCAGTGTATTCCTGTACACAAGTATTTGGATGGTTTCAGGGCCTTCTTGAGCTTCAGTGCCCTGTGAGGATGGGTACGACTCTGAATGAGTAAGCACTACGCTATGCAATAGGTCTGCAGTGCGGTCTGTGCGCGAAATTGCCCCCTCATCAAGCACGTAGCGTGAGGCTCCATCATTGTACTCAAAGAAAAAATCGTAATGATCGTTTTGATATGTGGCTGCTTCGGAAAGTGCAGGGGTCTCTGTATTCGCCTCATCTCCTATCTGCGCAAACGGGTTAAATATGAAAAACGTGATAATTCCGCTCAAGACCACCAGCGCCAGAAGAAAATATGTATACATGATATGACTTAGTGTACCAGTTAAACGAACGTGCTTGGGAACTCTTACGGACACCCAAAACTCATCGCTTCGCGCTTCAGATGAAGAATGGATGAAGACGCTTGTCCAACTCATCAAAAACACGGCTGAATTGTGTGGCCACTACCTCACAGTTGTGTGATATAGGCAAGATACAGCCCCTGGATACGCATACTATAATTTAACGATGTCATATATTAATGATCACCTGAAGGATCTGCGACGTTTTATAGCTCAAGATACATTCACTTTTACACTCACTACGCTGCTCTTTTTCCTGATTGCGGTCATATTCCTCTACCTCTACTTTGCACTTGAAACCTCCCCTGCGCTTATTTGGCCTCCGGTTGGATTAGCCCTTGCCATGATGATCCTGGGCGGATACCGCATGTGGCTTCCGATCTTTCTTGGACTCTTTGCGGCCATGCTTATAGTCTCTTCAGGCAGCCTGTTCACCATGTTCGCCATATCTGCAGGATATGCCCTGCAAGCAATAGGCGGATTGTACGTCCTGCGTCAATTCAACTTCGAGAATGATTTGGGGAAGTTGCGCAATATGCTCATATTCGTCTGTGTTGCACTTGGAGTGACTTGCATCGCGCCGCTTGTCTCCACAGCAGGACAAATGCTCGCAGGAACACTTAGCGTCGACCCTTCTTTAAGTCTTTTCCGCGCTTGGGGCGCCGGGATCTTCAGCATGTTCATTGTGACTCCGCTGATACTCTTCTGGTATCCGTTCAACAAAGGAAGATTCGCTGAGGACGCTTTCCATAAGTTCGAGATAGCTATTGCCACTCTTTTCCTTCTTGCGGCCAATCATTTCGTGTTTTGGACAACTTTGCCGCAATACATCGGCATCGTGGTGATCTTTGTACTTCCCGCAGTCTTGATCTGGTTCGCACTGCGGCTGCATCCGCGATGGCTCGCCTTTGCGGTTACTCTCACGGCAATACAAAGCGTAGCAGGAGCCATCTATGCGAGCCCCAGCAATAATCCGCTCAATGAGCAGCTTCTAGCGATTGAGATCTATGTAGGGCTTGTTGCCGCTATCTTCTACGTATTTGTTGCAGTGGTTGAAGAAAGGCGTTCTGCATTCGCTCGACTGAGCGAAGCGTACGAGATCACTCGGGCTTCGGAGAAAAGCAAAAATGAGTTCATTGCGATACTTGCACACGAGCTGCGCAATCCGCTTGCTCCAGTTATTAGTTCCCTTGAGCTTCTTAGATCACAAGAGAACGATCCTCAAAAGAACGAGATGATCGAAAGTACGCTTGAACATACAGTCATGATGCGCAGACTGCTTGATGATCTTTTGGACATCGCACGCCTTGAGCAAAGCAAGATTGTGCTGCATCGTGAGACTGCCTCGATCAAAAAGCTGGTCCACCAAGCCCTGCCAAGCGTCAATGAGAAAGCAAAAAGTATTGGGCATACTGTGCAGGTATCCTTGCCAGAGGAGGATTTTGACCTCTACGTCGACCCTGTTCGCATCAAGCAGATCATTATCAACCTTTTGAACAACGCTCTAAAGTACACTAAGGTCGGCGGAAAGATCCAGCTCTTTTGTATAAAAGAAGGAAATGAGGCAGTGATCAGGGTCACTGATACGGGCATCGGTATCGCACCAGAGAAGATCACCCATATATTCGAACCTTTCAAGCAGCTAGGGAGCTCTTCGCGGTACAGTAGCGGCTTAGGCATAGGCCTTTTCCTGACAAGAAAGCTTACAGAGCTACACGGTGGCCGCATCCAGGTAGAAAGCCTTGGGGCAACCCGAGGAAGCACCTTTACGGTTCATATTCCGATCATCGTACCCCCGCACACGCACATAGCAACAGAACAGGTACCTATCGCTGCAGATAAGACAAGTACGAATGTTCAAAAGATACTCATAGTGGACGATAACAAAACAGCAGCAGACATTCTCTGCAAGCTGCTATCGCTTCATAAGTACGAGGCAAAAGTTGCATATTCGGGAAAAGAGGCGATTGCGATCGCATCTTCCTTCGTCCCCGACGCCATACTGCTAGATATAGGCATGCCTGATATGGATGGGTATGCAACTGCAAAAGCGCTGCGAGCATTGCCGTGGAGCGGCCTTATCATCGCACTTAGCGGTTATGGGCAGCCCTCAGACAAGTCACAGAGCAAAGAAGCCGGTTTTGATGACCACTTGGTCAAGCCTGTCGGTATTGAGGAGATCGTCGCGGCTCTTTCGGGCAAGAGAAGAACATCTTCTTAAAGTCCAAAAAATGCTATACTGACGGCATTCATACCTACAAATGGAATACGCCATATCCTTCGTCCTGATCAGCTTATCTGCACTATTCTCAGGACTCACACTCGGACTCTTATCGCTTGATGTACATACGCTCAAGCGACAGGCAAACTTAGGAAACAAGGATGCAATCCGCATCTACCCTATACGTAGGCGCGGCAACCTGCTTTTGACCACGCTTCTTTTAGGCAACGTCACTGTCAATACTACCCTCTCAGTCTTCTTAGGGTCGATCGCGAGCGGAGTTGTTGCGGGAATCACAGCAACCACATTCATCTTCCTCTTTGGAGAGATCATCCCTCAAGCGGTGATCTCACGTCATGGAATGTGGTTTGGTGCGCGCACGGCCCCGCTTGTACAGATTCTCATATATATCATGTACCCGGTAACCTTCCCTATTGCCTGGGCGCTTGATAAAGCGCTCGGGGCAGAATTGCCCACTATCTATTCAAAACACGAACTGATGGAGATCATCACAGAGCATGAGATCTCAGAGGAGAGTCCTATAGATAGTGACGAGAAGCGGATTGTCCACGGAGCTTTGCAATTCTCCCACAAGAGTGCGAAAGAGGTGATGACTCCGCTTGAGAAAGTATCAATGTACCCGGTAACACAAAAACTCACTGAGCAATTCTTTGAGAAAGCGGCAGAAGACGGGTATTCTCGCTATCCAATCTATTCTGAAGTTCGCACGAACATAGTGGGGATCCTCTATACAAAAGACCTCATTGTCGAAGATGAGAACATTACTATACAAGAGACCGAGGACGCTTTTGAACGGAGATTACTTATCGTTAAGCCAGACGAACTGCTTGACGCGGTACTTGCGCGAATGCTTAAGCAGAAGCAGCACTTAGCAATCGTCTTAGACGCCAGTGAGAAGGCGCTTGGCGTCATATCGCTTGAGGACATTATTGAAGAGATCATTCAGGTTGAGATCGAGGACGAAGGTGACTAATCTCGCTGTTGCTGTCTGTTTGTTCAATATTCAGTACGGTATTCATCGCGCATAAAAGCATCAGGAGCACTTGCGCAAAGGTTCAGCTTGCACCAGCCAGCATGCGCGCACATAATGTGCGCAATCAAGATCCCGACATGAGGACTGCGCGCACTAAATCTCTACGTAAAACTGCCCCTGCACCCCTGCAGAGGCGCCTTCCTTTACAGGCATACTCCCCCGCTCGCTCACTGCAATACTTCGGTATCGTAAACTATGCAACTACCGAGCGTGTAATCGAGGAAATCACACAGCTCATGCAGAACGATCCATACAGCGAAATCTGCCTGTCAGTAACCTCTGCAGGAGGCCCCACAGGAACTGCAATGAGCTTCTATGACCACATACGATCTGTCTTGAAGCCGCCGCTTGTTACGGTGGGCTCCGGCGATGTTGATTCTTCAGGGGTCATTATCTTTCTTGCCGGAGAGAAAAGATATTTAACAAAGAATACAACGCTCTTGCTGCATCGTGCGGGACGCGTGTTTGAAGGTGGTAAGCGGATCACTGCATCTGAGCTTGAGGCAATGTATCGCGAGGACAACTTAAAGGACTTCCAATACGCTTCTGTGCTCGCTGAGAATTCAGATGGACGTCTCGATGTCGAGAAAGTATTACAGCTTATGGACAACAATACGATCCTCACTCCATCAGAAATGGTTGCGTTTGGTCTTGCGCACAGTGTACTCGATTAGAACGCGAGTGCGTTTTAATCCCTACTTCATGTGCTCTTAGTAGAGTGTGCATATGGTCGAATAAATTATTAGATTTCAACCATTCAACACTATGGCTAACGACAACAACACAGATAAGCGAGGCTTTGCTTCGATGGATGCTGAGAAGCAGCGAGAGATCGCAAGCAAGGGCGGAAAAGCCGCCCACGAGAAAGGAACTGCGCATGAGTTCACTTCCGAAGAGGCCCGCGAAGCTGGGCGAAAAGGAGGTCAGGCGCGAGGCAATAGCAATAATGATTAAATACTGTTCCCGACTCAGTAAACCCACAATTTCCCTCACAACATAAGCTCCGCATTACGCGGAGCTTTGTGGTAGTCTTCGCGATAAATTGTACGATCTTTGCAACGCTTCTAGAACGTCCTCATTAGCTGCCGGAAAGAGGTGATTCGACCTTAAAGCGAAACATATATGCCTCTTCGGGCACTCCGGTGGTTGATACAGGATATGGTTCCGCATCGACAAAGATGATGCGTTCCGCCTCGGTAGATATTGCTTCCCCGAGCGCAAGCGTCTGTGTGCTTGTGCCAAGCCCTGAGACAGTCTCGAGCGTAATGCGTACTGTTCCTGCTTGGATGCACTCTACATCGCTTGGACACCTGCTCTCACTAAAGGACAGGACTGCGAGCGAAAGATCCGCTATACGGGCTCGGGAACCCATTTGCACAGCAACTTCCCCATACGGAAGAACTCCGTCCCCCACCCTGCTTTCTGAGGCAGATACAGTTGTAGTGGCGAGTGGATTCTCTGTTCGAACCAAGTGATCCCTTGCCTGTTCCCCAAGCAGCATAAGCGCGCCCGCAAAAGCGATCATCAAGAACAAAAGGAGAAATAAAAGTAGCTGTTGTATTCTCATATGGATAGTATACCGCCCTGCCCTGCACTCGACAGGAGCCATAAAGAGCACTATCATTCATGCAGGAGGAGGCTGCGAAATGTTCCCATTTTTGTCGTCAATGCCAATGTATGCCCCAGGTGAAGAGCGCGGCGAGGTGATCTATGAGGCAACAAAATTCTACTCGCCTGACGTGATTGACGCTTGGATTGGATATCTCGAGCGGGAAATGGCGTTCTTCCGCATCCATCTAACCTGGAGATACCTGCCCAATAACCTTGCGCAAGTAAGGACAGATTCGTGGACCGAAGAGGTGATCGAAAAGATCGAACTCAGCGGGTGTACACTCGAGAACTTCGCTGCAGGCAAAAAGAGCGAAGAAAGGCCGCATTAGCGGCCTTTTTGCTTCTTCATGAAGTCTTCATCTGCGCTTCATACACTGTGGTGTGGCTCAACAGTTTAATTTCCACTATAGTTAATATGTAATATATGCGAATACTCATAGTCGAAGACAATGAAAAATTAGCAGAGACCCTCAAAAAGGGCCTTGGGAAGAACGGCTATGCGGTGGACTGTATCTACGACGGAAAGGACGCTGCTGAACACTTGTTCGTAAATCACCAAGATTATGACGCTGTGGTGCTTGACCTCATGCTCCCCAACCGGAGCGGTCTGGATATATGCATGTCAGCGCGCGAACGAGGCATCAGCACTCCGATCCTCGTCCTTACTGCAAAAGACGAGAAGGCCGACTCGATCGTACTGTTGAACGCGGGGGCGGATGACTATATGGTGAAGCCATTTGCTTTTGAAGAGCTTTTAGCGCGCTTGCGCGCCATTACCCGCCGTCCGAGCGAGACGCTGCCTGCGGAACTGAGCGTACATGACGTACGCCTAGACACCAACACGCGCAAGGTCTTCGTCGGCAGCGAAGAAGTCGCGTTCACCCTCAAGGAATTCGCTATTCTTGAGTTATTCATGAGGAATCCTGATCGCGTGCTAACGCGCGAATTCATCCTCGACCATGTATGGGATTTCAATTTCAATTCCCTCAGTAATGTTGTAGACGTTCATGTTAAAAATCTCAGACAAAAGCTGGCAACTACTAAACAAGGAGATATCATTGAGACAGTTACCGGGGTGGGTTACCGCATCAAAGCGTAACTATCAAAAGGACATATTCAAGCGTACTTGGTGGAACATCGTCGTCTTCCATACTTTTTTCGTACTTGTGATGGTGATCGTGTTCGGATATATCCTCTACTATACGAAGCTCAATATCTTCACCACCCTGCAAGAAATGCTGGCGATCATTGCGCAAGGCGGGACCATAGATTCTTCGCTGATCGTGCAGGCGTCGCAGGAGATCGACATGATCAATCTTGCGGTCCTTTGCGGAATGGTGGTCTTTGCTGCTATAACGGGCATCATCGCAGCACACATCACGCTGGTGCCCACGCGCGAGGAATTCATACATCGCAGGCGCTTTATCACTGCAGTAGCCCATGAGCTTCGTACGCCTCTTGCTGTATTGCGCACGAGCAATGAGGTGGCTTTATATGATGTAAGTAAGACATCTCCAATGCGCTCGGTCCTCCAGGAGAACATTGAGCAAACAAAGATGATCGCCAATATTCTCAACAACCTGGTGGTCTTCAGCAGAGTGGGCAATGCTGGATCCCTTACTTTTGAGCAGCTCGATCTCCGCGTTCCGCTTTTGAGTGTTATAGAAAAGCTATCCCCCTTTGCAAGCCGTCATAAGGTGGAACTCAAATACAGCATCCCCAGCCTTCCCCTGATAACGTGCAATGAGACTGCAGTCGAACAGGCATTTTATAATGTGATCAAAAATGCTGTCATTTACAGCAAGCCGGGCGGAGGAACCGTAGAGATAGAGGCTGCAGCACAGGATACGTACGTATTTGTACGAATAAAAGATAACGGTATAGGCATGTCTGAAGAGGACCTGCAGCATATTTTTGAACCTTTCTACCGCATCAACCCTGACAACTCACAATCAGCAACCGGTACCGGACTTGGACTTGCACTCGTGCTTGAGATCATAAAGCTGCATGACGGAGAGATCACTGTAGAAAGCAAGGAGGGTGAAGGTACAAGCTTCACACTTCGCTTCCCTATCGCAAGTTCAAAGCCTATCAGGACAAAAGCCCAAACGCCGCACTCGGTAACTCACTCCTTTAACTCATAGTGAGTCGCAGGCAAGCACATACAATACAAAAGCCGCATCCAAACGATTAGGGCGGACGCGGCTACTATAGAGGGATTTTTAATACGCTAGGCCATATGCTTCCTTTACCGCGTTCCACGCGGCAGTGACAGCAACTTCATTGCGCTTGTGCTCATCGCGGTACCGTCGCGATGAAGCGCTCTGCTTCCAGACTTCTTCATACGCTCTTTGAAAGATCTTGCGAGCATGAGGGGCATTCAACAAAGATTTGAAGACCGACTCTGGAAGCTCTTCTTGTGAATACAACATGTTTTTTCAATAAACTTGCTAATGACAGCTCTGTGCACGGGCTATTCATCAGTGTGCACCCCAGCATAAAACATGCGCATGAAGAGAGCATGAAAGCAGCCTTTTCATGCCTGCTTCACTCTCTTTCCCTACAATACATTTCCTCTTATCAAGTAAACCCCGCTTCTATTTGCATGCATAAACTCAACAATATATATCTGGCCATGCTTAACAACCTCTGGGACATAGAGAACCAGCTTATTCTGTCGTTGCCAAAATTCATGGAGCGAGCCAAAAGCGAAACGCTCAAGAAGGCGATCGCGGAGCATCTTGAAAAGACACATCAGCAAAAGATCCGTCTGGAGGAGCTTCTTCAGCACCATGGACATTCACTTACGTATGAGCGCGATATGGCATTTGAGACCATGCTTAAAGATGCTTCTTCCGATCTTCTGCTCATTGATGATCCTGATGTGAAAGACGCATTTATCATTGCCTCTGCACAGTCGATCGAGCATCTGGAGATGTCACGATACCGGACACTCATTCAGTGGGCAAAGGAACTTGGCGACACGCCTGGTCAAGACGTGCTTACTCAAAGTGCTGGTGAAGAGGAAGCTATGAGCAGTACTTTGGACTCGATCGCCCAAGGAAGCATCTTTTCAACGGGAATAAACGAAAAAGCCTCCCTTACAAAAAACGACGATCAGTAAGCATACGGCTCACTTCCGTAAGCGGCCGCATCGCTGCGCTTAAAGACCATGGTTCCGAAGTCGCGGTCAAGATTCAAATACAACAGCTCCCCTTCGATTCGGAATGAGTTGGTGAGAAGGAGATCCTGTGCGTATACCTGTTCTTGGGCATCTGTGCAGTACATCTTTGTTGAAGCTGGAGTTCCTAAACTAAGCACCTCCTGGTCCACCACATACTTGCCGCTTAGGCTATTACAGTCAGTGGTACTCAAGTAGCTGAGGTCTGAGCTGAATTGCAGTATGAATGCATCGTTTTTCACCGGTTCGATACGCTCTCCTGTTGCACGATGCGTAGTATATTGCCACACCCATTCATGGCCCTCAAGAGAGGTAGTTTCCTCCTGATCGCGAAGCGTCAGATCATACGGAAGCTCAGAATCAATAGCGCTCAGATCGCTGTTGAGCAGCCGCAGCGTACGTGCGTTCACTACCTGATACGCAGCAGAGGCCGCTTGGCTATCTGGTGCAGACAAGACAAGCGCAGTGCCGGAGGCATTTTCGGTTCTGACCCATATTCCCTCTTGTATAATCGCGGTTTCTGACTCACCCACATACACAGAGGCTAGCCTGTACGGACCTGATGTGGCAGTCCGTGATCCAAATATCTCAAGCGTCGTATCAATACCAACACACGAGGCGCATGGCAGCATTCCTGAGTATACTCCCATCAATTCAGGCGCCTGTGGAGGCAGTTTCTGGAGCGAATCAGTCACTGAGAATATTCCCTCCACTATGTACTGCCTCCAATAATCGGTGCTTAGCGTCTCAATCGGTGTGATAATGCCTGAAGCATGTAAGCGATCGCCCTCCACAAAGGATGGAGTTCCTTCCGAAACAAGCCCGAAATCGATCGCGTAGTATTTCCCATCATCGCTATGTACGCCCGCTGCGCAGTCACTTTCCCTTGCGACATCTTTCCGAAGCGGCAAACATACGTACGTGCCCGTGACGGTTCCGCGTTCTGGTTCTATAGCAACTTCTGAAACCTTGGTAAGGTGGCCCTGCATCCAAAAATAGCCGATCAAGAAAAGTACGCCAACTCCTGCTATGCCTAACATAGTATTCTTCATACAGCACTACTATAGCATCAGCGCATATAAGCTCCCAGCACAACAACGCCCTGGAAAAAACCTTTAAAAGCGCTATAGTAGCTGCGGAACCAGAGGGGGAAATGCCAATGTTAGATATCGGAGAGATCCATCATCTGAGCTACGTATATCTTCTCTACCGGTCTTTGGATATTGAGCTTCCCTCCTGGAAGCTCACCAAGGAGCACCTGTTCATTCATGTGCAGGGCCTGCTTACCGAGCGTACCGGTTCGCTCAGTTGCTGCACCACACAGCAGCTAGAGCTTTACTGCGAAGATCTCGCTCGAGCTATCGCAAATGTGCCGACTCCATTTTCGTTCAAAGGGCACCGACAGGAGCCGAGCCTCCGGAATCGGATCGCGTTTCACCACAGCCTTGAGGCAGGCAGAAAGGAGGGCTCAAGCCGTATTAGAGAGGACAGATTGCTGATCGGCCAGTTCGCGGCAATTGCCCATATCTCCCCCGATGTATCTCGAACGTTCTTCGAGTATCTCATCGAGGCGATCGATAACGGCGTACCCGCAACGCTTAAGGCGGTGTCATGAACTATGACACCGCCTTAATTCGTGCAACGCATGCCGCGGATGCATTATCGCAGCAGTTTCCACATATTTTGATCCTCCTCGCTATCGAATTTGAATATTGCCACACCCCTGAGTCCATACTCACGCGCCAATTCGATCTTGTCTTCAATAGCTCCAGCGTCGCTGTAGGATGCGTAGTTCACGGGAACAGTTTGTCCGGTTGCGTTTGCAAACAGAAGCGCTTTTGCAGCTGCCTCATTTCCCTTTCGCGTACCTTCTGGCACAGGCAACGCATTAAGCACCTTGTATATTGACGACTTCGGGAAATACGTGAAGCTCATCTCACCTGCCTTGTTCCGACCCGGCTCAACATCATACTCATCAGCAATATCCAGTATATCCGGCATATTCAAAGCCCCAATGCGTGTGTATCCCTTATACCAATTTGGAGCTACAGCAACTTCGTAATGATATCCGTAGGTTGGGATCCCAAGGAGTATCTTCTCTTCTGGTATATCCTGGAGGGCTAGCTTTACTACTTTCTCTACCCAGTCCACATCGGAGACGGGGAAATATGGCTCTCCCGCCTTTTCATCATTGAGCTTCAGATCTGCACGCTGCTGGTCATATGCCATTATCTCTACACGATCGCAATGCTTGCCTATTTCCTTATAGTCATTGGCGTATTCGATCACGGCAGGCACGTTCTTATATAGAGAATCAGGCGGAGTCCTCGCTTCAACCGTACACGTCAGAAGCTTGCCCTCGTCGTCGAGCTCTTCTTTGAGCTCTTCAAGAAATTCAGAGAAATGATCGATCGTGGAAGACAGCTTGCCTTCGTAATCTATATCGATCCCGTCAAAGTCATGTCGCTTTACTTCCTTCATGATCTTCTCAATATGCGCCTTGCGCAGCTTGTCATTGCTTAGGATGGCATGCACTGTCCCCCCATCGCTTGTCATGATAGTTGGAATGACCTCTACCTTGTTCTTGCGCGCAAGTTTGATGAACTTCTTCCACTCGCTATCTGAAAGGCTTGCGTTGTCCTTGATAGAGCCATCGCTTACAAGCGTATATGCAAAAGGAAATACGATATCGATATCCTTGATGTGCTTAGTAGCATCCTTGATCCCCTTTGAGTCGGCCCAGTACGGGATCCAGCCTGAAACCTCTAAGTCAGCATCTTTTGTTGCCGCAAATGTAAAGACCGGGAAGGAGTGAAAAATGATCAATATTCCGACTGCCACGATAATAAGGTGAAAAAGTATACGTTTTACAAGCATCATATAAACCATAAGACGCGACACTGCCAAGATTCTTACAAATCCAAACGAAAATCAAAGTGAAAGCTTGCTTGCACTTGTGATTTGAGTGCCGGATTTGAATAAAAACGGAACTAGTGACGTTTTATACAGACTCAAGTGAGGAACTAAGACAGAGCTTGCTATGGCTTACCTTCCGAACGCAGAGTCTGCAATACAAATCCAAGCGAGGGTCACACAGAAGTGAGTAGCACAGGATTTTGCTGTATAGTATCCACAATGCTGAACAAAGCCGATCTCAAGTATGCAGCTACGGTTTTGATCGTACTTATCCTAGGCACCGGCTATTTCCTCTATGAACAGCGTGACGCGATACTGAGGCACCTGTTGCCCCAAGAAAAAGAAGTGCATGTACACGCAGATCTCGCATTCTTCGTTGATGGTCAACAGCTTCACTTTACTGACGACCGTTATCAGTCAAGCGCAGAGAGTGTGAAGCACCAAGATATCCATTTTCATGACCATATCGACCATGTCATCCACCGCCATGCAAACCACGTATCTTTAGGTGCATTCTTCGCGTCGATCGGTATTGGCATTACCAATACCTGTCTAACCCTCGACGCAGCATCATATTGTACTGACAGCGATCGTATTTTAAATGTATATGTAAATGGGCAGAACATCCCGGATCCAGCCACGTATGTGACCCAAGAAGGAGATCGGATTCTTATCTACTACGGAATAGACGACGCCGAGATGATCGCTTCATTGCAAGCAGGCGTCACCGCTGACGCCTGCATCTACTCAGGAACTTGCCCCGAACGCGGCACCCCTCCTCCGGAAAGCTGCGGCATCACGTGTGAAATATAGAATAGATAAATATGAATACCTTTAGCAGCAGAGTCTGGGAATTGGCAGTATCGATCCCTGAAGGTCGCGTGACTACGTATGGAGCTTTAGCAAAAGCTGCAGGAGGCACACCGATCACATCCCGAAGCATTACCTCAATACTCTCTAAAGCCCCTAATCAGCGCGCCATCCCCTTCCATCGCATTGTGTATAGCAATGGCACAGTCTGGCTTGCGCCAGAGTACCAGAAGAAGCGCCGCGCCCTCTATAAACGCGAGGGCATCCAAGTGGATATGCGCGGCAAGATATTGAATTTCGATGAGGTCTTCTACGACTTCAATGATTGACCACAGGTAGTTTTCGTGTTATGTTTGTCTCACTTGAGATTCTCGTGTAGGGCTCTTGGGTGCAAACGGCCAGTATATGGCATTTTGATTTAATACCTGCACAGCCCTAAAAGCCTCTCTGGCTTTAACACAAACTAATGGAACATACACGCACCCGAAGAGCTCGGAAGAGCCCTT
>Ga0164241_10003431_pt1 | contig 16004 bp, 1 predicted proteins | sample OricomyardsoilBY_FD_108780 | JGI IMG/M metagenome (GOLD analysis project Ga0164241, IMG submission 108780) | Backyard soil microbial communities from Emeryville, California, USA - Original compost - Back yard soil (BY) | ecosystem: Environmental > Terrestrial > Soil > Unclassified | place: USA... | reverse complement strand
GGGAAAGAAGGGCCGCGCGTCGGTCGCCATGATCTCCAGCCGGTCACGGCACTCGGCGAGTTCCTGCTGAGCTCGGTCGACGTCCTCCCGGGACAGTGCGGTCAAGCCGGCCAGCCACCGCGACGCCGCGGCGAGCTCGGGGTGGCGCAACCGTGCCGCCGCGATCGCCGACTCCTCGGCCACCTGGGTCGCGGTGGCCAGGTCGCATCGGCACCAGGAGAGGAAGCCGTTGAAGAGCCGGCTGAAGACCACGTCGGGTTCGGGGGCGGTGCGAACCTCGGGAAGAGCCAGGGCTTGCTTGCCCAGTTCGACGGCATGGGCACCGTCACCGAGTCTGAGCTCCAGCACGGCGAGCCCGCGCAGCGCATCGGGCCGTGCCGGATACCGGTCCGGGGCCGCGTCGAGGGCGCGACGAAGCCAGTCGGCGCCCTCCAGGTAGTGGCCGCGGGCCATCCAGAACCGCCACAGGCTCACCGCGAGGTCGAGCGCGTCGCCGGGCTTGGTCTGCAGCGAGTACAGCAGGGCTGCGCGCAGGTTGTCGTGCTCGACGTCGAGTAGTTGGGGCTGCTCGACGACCACCCCCATCGCCCGGTCGGGATCGTGGCGCCGTGCCAGCTCCAGGAAGTACGCGGCATGGGCGTCCCGCATCGGCTGGGTCTCGCCGGCACGGTCGAGCAGCTCGGCCGCCATCTGCCGGATCGTCTCCAGCAGCCGGTAGCGCGACCGGTCCCCGTCGCGATCCACCTGGACCAAGGACTTGTCGACGAGCCGGCCGAGCACGTCCAGTACCCGCACCCGGGACGCCGGGTCCTCGTCGACGACCTGTTCCACGGCGTCCAGGCTGCTTCCGCCCTGGAACACCGCGAGCCGGCGCAGCAGCCGTTGCTCCTCCGGTGTCAGCAGGTCATGGCTCCATTCCAGGACGGCTCGCAAGGTGGCGTGCCGGTTGGCCGAGCCGGGCCGGCCGAGGACCGACATCGCGTCGCCCAGCCGTTCGGCGATCTCGGCGGGCTCCAGATGCGCCATGCGGGCCGCGGCGAGCTCTATCGCCAGCGGCATCCCGTCGAGCCGGCGACAGATGTCCACGACGGCTGCCGAGTTGTTCGCGTTCAGGGCGAAGTCCGGCCTGATGTCCCGCGTCCGGTCGATGAACAGCCGGATCGAGGCGAGCGCGGTCAACGCCTGGTGATCGAGCTCGGCGTCCTGGGCGGGTAGTGCGAGTGAGGGAACCCGCAACACGACCTCGCCGTCGACGTGCAGCGGCTCCCTGCTGGTGGCCAGAATGGACACTCCGGGACACTTGTCTCGAAGCGTCACCGCGACCCGCGCGCACTCGGTCAGCAGATGCTCGCAGTTGTCCAGGACCACCAGCAGTCGCCGGCGACCGAGTTGCGATACCAGTGCCTGCAACGGATCCCCGCCCGCCGCCGGCGGCAACCCCAGCGCGCCGGCGATCGTGTCCGCCACGAGATGCCGGTCGGTAATCGGTACCAGGTCGACCAGCCATGCACCCGCCGGCAGTGCCGCGACCTCGCCGCGGGCGGTTTCCTGCGCCAACCGGGTCTTGCCGGCACCGCCCGGACCGGTCAGCGTCAGCAGCCTGGTCCGTCGCAACAGCCGGCGCACCTCGGCGGTCTCCCGCTCGCGTCCCACGAAACTGTTCACCGAGCCCGGGATGTTGTGCCTTCCTTCCGGCGAAGCGCCGTCGTTCTCCTCGGTGTCGGTGCTTCCCATCAAGAGTTCGCGGTACAGCCGCCGGGTCTCCGGATCGGGATCGGAACCGTACGCGGAGCGGATGTCATTGCGCGCACGCTCGAACCGCATCAGCGCCGCCGACCGGCGTCCGCTGTCGGCGAGCACGTGCAGCAGCAGCCGCAGCGCCGATTCGTGCAGCGGATCTCGCTCCAGCGCCCGCTCGAGCGCCGTCTCCGCCTCGACGAGAAAGCCCTCGGCCCGCAACCGCCGGCCCAAGCCGACCAGGACATCACGGTGCAGAACGTGTAGTTCGTCGCGGGGACCACCGGCCCACGCCTCGAACCGGTCCTCGGGCAGCAACTCACCCCGGTATGCACTGTCCGCCGCCCGCAGTGCCGTCAGGTCTCCGCTCTCTACGGCCGCCACCGCCGACGCCCTGAACCGCTCCGCATCGACCTCGACCAGCCCGCCTGCCTGAAGCACGACCAGTTGATCTCGCAGTACGAGCAGCCCCTCGGTTCCCTCGGCTCCCAGCGCCCGCCGCGCCACGTGCAAAGCCTGGTGCAGGTTGTTCGACGCGGCTGCCGTCGGAAGGGTGGGCCACAGCAGGTGGAGCAGGAACTCCCGATGCAGCCGCTGGTCACGCTCCAGGCACAGCAGCTTGACGACCGTCCGTGCCTTACGCAGCCGCCACCGAGCCGGGCCGACGACCTCGCCACCGACCTCGACGGCAAACCCCCCGAGCAGTTGCACTCGCATGCACGACCTCGGACGGGAGCATAGCCCGAGCAGGCGCTTCCTCCCGCCCAAGCACGGTCAGCTCCCTGCGACAGATGGTTGGGACGTTTAGCGAAGAGGCGCGACGCGAACGGGCGGCTTGCGCAACGGAATCTTCATGTACTTCTCGCTGTGCTTCGACTTGGGGACTGTCTTTTCGAACTCGTATCGCTTCACGAGATCCTTCACGTCCGGCGGTAGATGCGATTCGATACCGGGGATCGCCGGGTCGATGGCCGGGTGTGTCCAGGGACGACCCATGATCAGCGGGTGGTAATGGATGAAGAGCTCGTGTGCGAAGTCGCGCGTGTCCGCCGGCTCCTTGAGGTAGATGATCGACACTTCCTTGAACGGCGTGCCCGGGTTGCCCGGCCCGGCGAGATCCTTCGACGGCAGGGTCAAGGCGACCGGCGCCTTGGTGATCTCGGCGAACTCGAGCGCCTTCGAGGCGAGCGTCGCGTCGCCGATCTCCGTGTGGCCGCCGTCGGGCTTTCCCGCGCGCGCCTTCACGTCGGACGTGTCGAGGACCAGCAGGGTCTTGCCCGACGCGGCGATGTCCCCCAGCGCAGCCCAGTACGCCGGGTTGCCGGGAGCGGCGTTCGCGGTGTTCATCTCGACGGTTCCGTAGCCCGTGACCGTGTAGGTCCGTACGAACTCGCCGTCGGACTCGGACCAGGTGTAGCTGCTCATCTTCGCCCATCGGAGGTTTCCGGTGCCGTCCTCGCCGAGCAGGTGCTCCAGCTGCCTGAACCGCTCCTCCGTCACGAGAATGTTGGTGGAGCGGAACGACTTGTCCGGTGTGCCGGCATCTGACGTGCCGGCGTCCGGCGTGCCGGCGTCTGACGGCCCGGCATCGGCCGTGCCGGCGTCCAGTCCGCCCGCGTCGGCCGTGCCGGCGTCCACGCGCCCGGCGTCGCGCTTCTCGGTCTCGGTCTGCGTCCCCGTCGGGTCGACGAACCGGAGCGGGCTGCCGCGCACGTACTGGTAGAGGTTCAGGCCGTCGGTCGCGCCCGCCGGGTCCGGCGCGACCCAGCGGGCGAGCGTTCCCGCGTAGTAGCGGGCGCCGTGGTACTCGAGGCCACTCTCCTCGTCACGCTCCTTCGCCGTGAAGCGGTAGCGCTTCCGGCCGAAGCTTCCGAAGCTGGTCTCGCCGTAGGGAAAGAACTCCTCGCGGTTGATCCACGTGCCGTCGCCGCTGACCGCGACCGAGCAGCTGTCGATGTGGTCGCCGAAGTGGTAGACGACCCGATGTGCCCGGGCGCCGTCGTCGGGAAAGGGGTCGCCGACGCGGATGGCCGCGACGCGGCGCGCGCCGTCCAGCAACTGGAGGGTGTTGTTCTCGTCGACCGAACCGCCCGGCGCGACCCGCCGGTGCAGCTCGAACCCCTTGCCGAGGTAGGTCGTCGTGCGGTACCCGCCCGCCGTCCACACCAGCTTCTTCACCCGGGAGCCGCGCATGTCGTACGCGTACACGGCATGGACCGTGGGTTGCCCCGTGCCTGCCTGGTTGGTGAACGCCTTCAGGCGGTCGGCGTGATCCCAGTCGAACCGGCGCTCGGTGTTCTCCCGCACCAGGTTGCCGTTTGCGTCGTAGCGGTGCGACTGCGGGACGGTGACGGGGGTCGGCGCGCCGGCGACGCGGTTCTGGACGTGTGTCAGCTGGTTGCCGGGGGCGCCCGACCATTCTCCCCCGCTGTGCGCGGCGGTCTCGGTCGCCCAGTCGCCGGGTGTCCTGCCGCCGATTCCCGACAACCGCGACCAGGTCGTGTCCCAGCGGACGGCGCCGCCCGTGAGGATCTGCTGTTGGTGCCGGAGCGCGAGCAGGTTGCCCGACGCGTCGTGCGTGTACGTCTCGCGGTAGACGGCGGTGAGGTTCGGCGCGTTGTCCTGGCCGGGAGTGCCGTGGTTGCCGCTGTCGTACCCGCAGCGCGCGCTGTCGCCGAAGCCGCGTGGCACCGGGATGTCGGCGCACTCGCGTCCGGTCGCGGAGGTCAACTGGTACAGCGGATCGTAGGAGAACTCGCGGATCAGCGCGTCGCCCGCGACCAGGAGCGCGCGCAGCGCCGGATCGGTATTCGTCACTGCGGCCGGGTTGTTCGCGACGCCGCCGCCTGGCGTGCGATCGTCCACAGTGCGCAGGTTGCCGACGAGGTCGTGCGCGTAGCCCAGGTCCTGAATCGCGCCGCCGGACGGACGGTACGTGCCGGCGCCGCTCGCGGTGTACCGCTCGGTGCGCATGCGGACGAGGCGTGCGGTTCGGGCATCGTAGGCGTACCGCGTCAGCACGCCGTTGCCGAAGACGGCGAGCGTGCGCTGCCCCTTCGCGTCATAGGCGAGGCGGGTCACGTACGGCTCGATCGGTCCGCTCCCCGTCGCGTCGAGCGGGCCCTCCAGCTCGATGCGGTCGAGCATGCCGCTGCGGTTGTAGCGCGGCCGAAGGCGGTAGCGCTCGCCGGTGACGCAGTCCGGATACTCCGACCACTTCACGCGGCCCAGCGCATCGATGGCCGACCGTGTCGTGTAGACGGTGCTGTCCAGCAGGTTCGGCGCGGGCGCGGCCCAGTCGGCGCGCGGCGCGGCGAGGGTCCACGTGGGACCGGACTGCGCACGGACGTTCGAGAGCATGAAGTCGTCGGACAGCACCCGGCGAGCCGACCGCGTGACGTTTCCCTCGAAGTCGACGAGCTCGTTGGTGACGGTGCCCGCTTCGTCGAACTGCTGGTACAACCGGCCGAGAAGGTTCCTGTCCCGCGCGTCGCTCACGGCGCCCGGTGTGTCGCCGTAGACGAGGCGTTCGCGCAACGTCAGCTGCTCACCCGCGGCGTCGCGCGCCCACAGCAGGGCGCGCCTGCCGAGCGCGTCGTGCGCGTTGAGCGCCAGGGCGCCGTTCGCACGGCGCGTCTCGACGAGGTTCCCGGCCGCGTCGTACACCTCCGTGTGCACGCCGGCGTCGAGGCCGTCCGTTCTCAGCCGCTGCCCCGTCAGGCTGTGAACATGTTGCAGTGCAAGCCTTCCGAGCGGGTCGCGGACCGAGGTGGCGTTGCCGTGGATGTCGTAGGTCGTCCGCGTGGTACGCCGTTCGATCGCGGGGAGCGGATCCGCGGGGCCGGCAGGCTCGCGGTGCCGGACGACCGACTCGACCGTCCGTCCCAACGGGTCGATCGTGGCGCTGGACGGCGTGTTCCAGTGGTGGCGGTAGGCGGCCGTGCTGGTGGCGTGCGTGCGCCCGGCGTTGTCGTTGGCGTCGTAGGTGTAGGTCTCCCAGGGTGTCGGCGTGACCAGCGCGGTGGCGGTCGGGTCGTCGATGTCGGGTATGCCGTGGACGACGAGCGTCTCCGAACCGTCTGGCCGGACGGTCCGGACGAGCTCGCCGCGCGGGTCGTAGAACATCGTCGACTTCTGCCCGCGCTGCGCGTTGCCGGGCGGTGCGTAGGCCCATCCCGTGGAGAAGAACGGCTCGTACTTCTCGACGACGCGGCCCTTGTCGTCGTAGGTCACCGTGCCGCTGACGACGACGTTCGGCCGGAGCGGGTCGGCGTTGACCACGCCGGTGATGTCCTTATCGGAGGGATCGGCGAGATCGGGTGCGAGCACGCCCGCGCCGAAGGCGTCGCCGAACATCGTGTCCTCGGCCTGCAGACGCGTCTGAAGGATCCGGCCGAAGCCGTCGGAGTACTCACGCAGCTCGATGGTTGCGTCGCGGTCGGGCAGCGGCACGTCGGTGTCGGTGTCGTGGTGCATGCGCCGCACCGTGCGCACGTTGATCGGTTCGTGCCGCGCCGCGAATGCGAGCAGGTCGTACTCCATCGTCACGCCGGGCGAGGCGTGGTCGCCTTCGGCGGCGGTCTTGCCGCGCACGCGGGTGCTTGTGACCAGCCCGTTGGGGCTGTAGGTGAGCGTCGCGCGGTTGCCGTTCGGGTCGGTCACCTCATAGGGCTGCAGCACCCGGTAGTCGTTGTCGGTGTGGGTCGGCAGGCCGGCCGCGTCGGTGACGTCGGTGGGCAGCAGGTCGTAGGGGTCGTAGTCGATGCCGGTCTCGTTGTCGAGCGCGTCGCGCCGGGCGACGAGGAGCCCGCGGCCGATCGCGTTGCCGTGGAAGTCGTAGCGGCGCTGTTCGGTCGTGGCGAAGTAGCCGCGGGCGTACGGCGGTCCGGCAGCTCGGTAGGTGTAGCCGGCGTGCGACGGCAGGGCCGTCCGGAAGTCGGCGGGGTAGTCGGCGGTCCAGCTCACCGTGCCCGAACCGAGGTAGGGCGGTGGGTCCGTGCCGAAGGCGCGCGCGACGATGTCGTCGGTGAGGACGAGCGTCTCGATGCGCACTAGGGCGCCGAACGCGCCGAGTGCGCCGTGGGCGAGGCCGGTGAACGCCGTACCGTCGTAGAAGTTCAGCGTCTGGCCCACGACGGTGAGCGCCGGCACGCCGTCCGACAGCTCGACGATGTCCGGGACTGTCTCGCTGCCGTCGGTCGCGATCTCGTAGCTCGTGGTGCGCGCGACCCGGTTTCTGATGTGGACGCTCGCGTCGGTGGGCGCCGCGAACACCGTGCGGCTGCGCGATGCGAGGTAGGGCCCGCCGAGCGCCCGGTCGTTCATCCGGCGCCAGCCGCGCGGGCAGGCGATCCGCGTCTCGCCGAGCGGCTGGCCGACGTCGTCGTGGTCGTGCTGGAAACGGAACTGCGTGAGTGGGTCGGATCCGCGTTCCCACTGGGTGGTGCGCTCCGCGGTGGGGAGCACCGTGAAGATCCGGCGCCGCCGCGTATCGCCGGGCGCGGGTGGCGATACCTCGCGGAGGGTGAACGCCGTTTCCGTGACGGTGTAGGGACGTGTCGCGCGTACCGTTCCGTCGAGGGCGTACAGCTCGGTGCGGACGACGCTGCCGCGCAGGGCACGCAACGCGTCGCGCCGCGAACGCCGGTCCGGTAGTGCCCGCAGGAAGTCGGCGACCGCGCCGGCCTGGCCCAGCAGGGGCGGGTCGCCCGGCCAGCACTCGTGCGACAGGTCGAGCTCTGCCCAGTCGCCCGAGTCGCCGTCCACCGGGCCCGGATGGAACCACGTCCGCATCCGCGTTGGCGGGGAGCCGAAGGGCGTCGAGACGCCCGACTGTATGTCGTGCTGGTCGACCGTGGCGAACCCGCGGAACTCGCGCTCCGCGCCGTCCCAGTAGCCGTGGTGGTAGGAGAACTCGCTCGTCAGCGTCGCGCCCGACAGCTCGTCGCGTGACTCGACCGCCGCGACTACCTGGACGGGAAAAGGCAGCGGCGTTCGCCACCGCGTCGCCGCCGACTTCTCGTCCCGCAGGAAGAACGTCGTCGACGGCGCGTAGGCGATGGTCGTCGTCGCGCCCATGTTGTTGTCGACGTGGTGCAGTAGATAGGGCTTCGTGCCGCCCGTGAGATCGAGGAAGTAGTACCGGTCCTGGCGCGCGCCGCTCGCCCCGCGGGTCCACAGCACGCCCGCGACGCCGGTGCCGAGCAGGTCCGTCACGCGGACGGCGTCGGCGTTCGACATCGCGGGCGTCCCGCGGATCTGGATCTCGTCGCTCCATTCGTTGCCGCCGCGGTTGATCCAGAGCCGAATCCGGCAGTCGTCGACGTACACGAGATCCGCGAGGCCGTCGCCGTCCACGTCCGCGAGCAGGACGCGGCTCGGGTCGTACCCCCACGGCAGGCGCGGGCTGTTGCGCATGTGGATCCGCGGACCCCAGTCGCCGTAGCCGAGCGAAGGCCAGTACTCGATGTTTCCGTCGTGCAGCAGGACGATGTCCTGCATGGTGTCGCCGGACATGTCGGCACACCGGACGCGCGGGTCCGAGAAGACGACGTCGGGGAACACGTGTGGTGCCTTGCGTTCCAGCACGCGTGTCTCGCGCCAGCCGCGATCGGGATCGCCGAAGAAGCACTCGAGCCGGGTGCGGGAGCGGATGGCGTCGGTGACGCCGTCGCCGGTGAGATCCATGAGGCGGACCTCCGGATCGTCGAAGGCGAAGCTCGGCGCCCGCTCGTATCGCCGCAGCGATCGCGGGTCCCACCGCGCGCCGAACTCGGTCGGGAAGTAGCCGGCGAACTGCCGCTGCGTGACGAGCAGGTCGGCGCGGCCGTCGCCGTTCGCGTCGAGCAGCTGGACGCCCGGGTCGCCGAGCGCGAGGCCGGCCGGTGCGTCGTGCAGGGACCGCGGAAGGTCGAACCGGGCGTTGCCGAGGTTGCGCCAGTAGCGGGCGGTGCCGCTCAGTTCGAGAATGTCGGGCAAACCGTTGCCGGACAGATCCACCAGCTCCAGCGACGGATCGGCCAGGCTCGATGCCGGCAGCTCGGGCCCACGCACGGGGTGCAGGTCCCGCCGCCGCGGATCCACCGGGTCGAAGGTGGAGTAGCCGAACTCCGCCTCCGGCAGCTCCTGCACCGCGGTCCCGGCGTCGTCGAACCCGACCACGCGCACCGCGGTCAGGTGGGAGGCGCCGTTCAGTGCGGAATTGTCGTAGCGCAGCTCGTAGCGACGGATATCGCGTTGCCGATCGGTATCCGTGACGATGTGCACCGCGGTGCACCTTTTCGAGGTGCGGATCTCGAATCCGGCGCGATATTCCGAGAATGGATCCGGGCGGTCCTCGTATTCGAAGCTCACGGTCACCAGGAATTTTGTCGCACCGTTTTCCTGGTGGTCGACGTAGCGGACGGCGGTGAGGAGCGGCTGGTCCCAGTCGTGGGCCTGTGCCCGGTCTGCCGGGCCACCGCGATCGCGGTCCTCGTACAGGTACTCGATCCGGTTGCCGAACGGATCCTCGGTGCGGGTGAGCTTCCACGCGAAGACGTGCTCGCGGGCCTGCGTGGTCGCCGGCGGCTTGCGGATCGTCGCGGGGTCGGTCCAGTTGGTGGCGCCGGTGGGCTTCGGGGTGCCGTACCAGCTGACCAGGCCGTCCTTGTTCGCGACCCGCCAGAAGTCACCGGACGCGCCGCGATGATGCTCGATGAGCGCGAACAGCGTGTCCGTGCGCGGCCGGTACCGCGTCACCGGCTGCGACCCGTCGCCGATCGGCACCAGGTCCTCGACGCCGGAGAGCACGAACACGTCGCTCGCCTCGTCCTGGTAGCGCGGGATCGGGGTGGTTTTGCGTGCGATGCCGGGAATGCCGAGCGACCAGCCCAGGCCGAACAGCCCGTTGCCGTGGCCGCTGCTGTACACGAGCTCGAGGAGCGGCTGGAAGCCGTTGCGCCCGCGGGGAATGGCGAGGGGGATGGTCAGGTTGCCGGTGCCGGTGTGGAGATCCGGCGTGAACGTGTCGCCGATGCCGTGTTGCGCGCCGCCGCCTTCCGGAAGGGCGATGACCTGCTCGGGTGCTGACGACTGATCGCTCACCGTTTCCTCCCGCCGGTGAGAAAAGCACCACCTGATCTGGAATTGACGTTATCGACACACTGCGGGCTGGGACCTTGGCCTCTGCTGTTGCCGATGCGCGCCATGATAATTAAGCGGGCGAGGTTTGTGAATCGGTGTCGGTCCTAATCGAATACGGCGGGAGTTCCCATGGCGCATGACGCTCAGGACGAGCGTCCGACCCGTCGCGTGTCCGGCACCGTGCGCACGCGGGACGGTGCTCCTGCCGGCGGCGTCACGGTCCTCGCGTTCGACCGGGATCTCGGTGACGGCGAGCCGCTGGGACCGGCGGTCGTCGCCGACGACGCGGGCGGCTACGACCTGCCGTACGACACGCAGCGGCTGCGTGCCCTGGACAAGAGCGCCGCCGACCTGGTCGTCCGGGTGTATGGCAGCACACCGGCGCAAGGAACCCTCGCCGAGTCGAAGGTGATCGAGTCCGCCCCCGAGGATGTCCGGGTCGACCTGGTGGTGACCACATCGGACGGTTCCGGGCCCACCGAGTACGAGCGAACCCGGTCCGGCGTCGACCACCGCGACCTGGCCGACCTCGACGACGAGGCCGTCGCAGCGCTCGCGGCGGAGACCGGGATCGACCGGGAGACCGTGGCGACGCTGGCCCGCTCGGACCGCTTCGCCAGGACGACGTCGACGGCGCCGGAAGTGTTCTACGGGCTGCTCCACGCCGGGCTGCCGGCCGAGCTGCCGGCCCTGGTCGCCACCTCCCCCAAGATCCTGCGCGCCACGCTCGTCGCCGCGGTCGACGGCCGGATCGTGCCCGCCGCCGTCGGCCCGGTGGCCACCGCAATCGTCCGGCGGCTCGGCGCGTACCGGCAGCTCACCGCCCCGCTCCGCGACTTTGCACCGGTGATCGGGCTCAAGCCCGACGCGCCGCTGTTCGGCACGCTCGCCGAACGCCGGATAGCCAGCCTGAGCGATGTCCGCGACACCGGCGGACTCACCGACCTCGACCCGGCGGCGCGGGTGCTGGAGGCGCACGCCGCGCTGAGCGTGCTGCCCCAGGACCCCGCCACGGTCGCGCCGGTCGTCACCGCGGGATTCTCCACTGTGGAGGAGATCGCCCGCACGTCGCGAGCCGTGTTCCTGGGCGCCCTCGCGGATCGCGTGTCCGACACGACGGCCGGCGCCATCCACGACGCGGCCACCCGGCAGGCGCCGTACCTGAACGGAGTCGTGAACGACCTGCGCCTTGCGCTCCCCTACGCCGACCAGGCCGAGTCCGCGGTGAAGTCCGCGGCCATGGCCGCCGCGTTTCCGTCCACATGCGAATGCCGCGACTGCGACGACGCGACCAGCCCGGTGGCCTACCTCGCGGACCTGTACGACTACACGCTGGACCGGCTGACCCACAACGGCACGCCGGTCACGCTGAGCTTCCTCGAAAGCCGGTTCTGCCAGCCGTTCCGCGACCTGCCGCTGTCCTGCGCGGCGACGAATACGGGGATGCGGCAGGTCCGCATCTGCGTCGAGGTGCTCCGCAAGCTGCTCGGCCCGCCGTATGACACGTTCACCCCGGCCTGGTTCCTCACCGCCGCGTACACCCGGCTGCTGGAGGAGATCGGCACGTCGTTCGACGAGCTGCGGCGCGCGGCGGCCGACCGGCGCCAGCATGTGGAGCTCGCCGAGCGGCTCGGCCTGTTCACCGACCCCGCGCAACGCCCCGACGTGCTCGACGAGCTGACCATGGACCCGGCGGCACTGACCGCCGCGAGCCTGGAGCAGGCCTTCGGGCTCCGGGACACCACCCGGCCACCGCTGGACGGCGACGCCGAGTCGAGCTACCTCACCGCCCGCAGGCGCTTCCTGCGCGAGGTGCTCTGGTGGCGCGCGGACTGGCCGGCGACGCCGCCGACGGATGCGGCCCCGCTCGTCGACCCGGACGTCGTGGGGCCCGCCGACATGGTCTACCCCTTCCTCACCCCACCCGGCCAGACGCGCACGCCCACCCTGCCGGTCCATCTGTGGGAGGACCGGCAGAAGCAGCTCCAGGACTGGCGGCGGACGATCCGCGAGGTGCGGGAGGAGCCACAGGCCGGCTTCGAGTCGCTCATCACCGACCGCGCCGTCGTCAACGGCCGGCCGATGCAGTTCAGCGTGGGCCTCGCGATCACCGTCGCGCGGTTCACCGACCTGCGCGACCGGCGCCGGGCGGGCGACGACCTGACGGGCGAGCTCGACGCGATCGGCATCACCGTCGCCGGCTTCGACGTGTTCGTGCGGATCTGGGAGGTGCTCGGCACGACCCCGCCCGGCACCGTGCTCGCCGCCGAATGGGACGACATCTCCGACATCCTGATCCAGCGCCTCAAGCGGCTGCTCACCCCCACCTGGCGCGCCGAGGAGAAGGCGCTGTTCCTCACGCTCGGCCCCGACCAGTTCAAGCCCCGGACCGGTCCGGAGTGGCTGCCCAAGCCGTGGCGGGCCACTGTGGAGGCCCGGCAGCGCTGGGAGGACACCCTGCGCGCCCGCAGCGACCAGGACAGGACCGTGGTGGACGCGGCGCGGTCGGCCACCGACGCGGTCGAGGAGGCGCTGCTGGCCGAGCTGCGCAACGAGCTCGTCCGGGGCTGGACCCCGCCCGGACCGTCCATATCGGACAAAGCGGAGGCGCTCACCCAACTGCTCCGCATCGACTGCAAGGCCGGTGTGTGCCAGGAGACGACCCGGATCGCGCAGGCCGTCGAGACGGTCCAGGGCCTGCTGTTCGGCGTGCGCAACGGGCTGCTCGAGGATCCCGCGTACGACCTCGACGCGCCCCGCTTCGACGAGGAATGGCGGTGGATGGGCTCCTACGCGTCCTGGCGCGCCGCCATGCAGGTCTTCCTCTACCCGGAGAACGCGCTCCAGCCGATCCTGCGGCGCGGCCGCAGCGACGCGCTCCAGCGGCTCATCACCGACCTGCAGCAGACCGTGCCGGTGGCACCCGACTCGGCGCGGGCGGCGGCCGCCGCGTTCGCCGACTACTTCGGCGACGTCTGCTCGCTCACGCCGGTCGCCGCCTACGAGAGCGGTCTGGTGGTCGCGCGGGCCACCAGCGGCAGGTTCTACTTCGCCGTCTTCGACCAGCTGCCGTACTGGTACCTGTCGTTCGTGCCCGACCACACGATGTGGCGCGAGATCGAGGGGGTGCCCGCGACCGGTGAGATCGTCGGGCTCCTGCAGTACCAGGCGCCGGCCGGCGGGGCGGCCATCGGGCTGTACGTGCGCGTGCGGCAGGAAGGCGCGGAGACGTTCTCCTTCACCGCCTACGACGGCCAGCACTGGTCCGCGCCACAACAGCTCACGGAGCTGCCGGCGCTCGTCACCGCCGCCGAGTACCGCGACGGGATCGTGCCGGCGGCAGCGGGCCTGCCCGTCAACGGCTGGCGGCTCGCCGGCACCGACCGGCTCGTCCCGATCTACGCGGAGGGGACGGGCAGCCGCGACCGGCGGGCGGTCCTCGTCGTCGCCGGCGGGGTCGACGACGGCGGGCGGCGCCGCGTCGGCCTGCTGCGGGGGCACGACGGCGGCCTGGTGCTCACCGGGTTCGCCACCGTCGACGGGGCGTGGGACCTGCCGCGCGGCGACCCGATCCTGTTGTGGCACAACGGCATCCAGCGGCTGGTCCTGATGCGGCCGGACGGCGCGGTGACCCAGCTCGGCCTGCTGGGCACCAACTGGCCGCAGGACCTGTCGCTCGGGCTGGTGTGGCAGACCACCGACGGCTTCGTGCGCGGGCCGACCGGTGCCGCCTGGCAGGTGTCGCCCACGTCGGTGCTCACCGCGGCGTCGCTCGACAACCCGAACGCGACGAGCCTGCTGGCGATGGACTACGGCTCGTCGGTCAACCAACGTGGCTGGCGGGACACGACCACAGCGACGTCCGTACTGCGGCCCAACGGGCGCGGCCTGCAGCTGGGATCGCAGTTCCAGGTGACCAACCCGTACCACGAGGATGTGAACAGCTGCTCCGCCGCCGAACACGTGCGCGTGGACCGGATGCTGCCGATCCGGTTCGACCTTTTCGGGTCCTACCTCGCGCTCGGGTACCACGCCCACCGCTACACCGACGGGTCGACGTGCACGATCGCCTCCTACGCCTTGACGTTCTGCTGGGAGCTCACCTGGCAGTCGGGGCCCGCACGGCTCGCGACACGGGCCACGGTCAACGAGACGAACCTCGACCCGCCGGTCGTCCGCCTCGAGGGGAACGACCGGTTCCTGCCGATCGGGCTGCCGAACGGTGTCGAGGGCGCGTTGCTGCCGCAGACGGCCGCCCGCACCGACGTGACGGTCGTGGCGCGCCGGGGCAGCGTCCCGCGGGTCACGTGGCAGAGCACCGCCGGCGCGGTGGACCCGGCGACCCCCAGCGCGATCGGCGCGTGGTCCCTGCGATCCGACGACACCTACTTCGTCGTGGGAGAGGGGACCCGGCAGGTCCTCGTCGCGCGGGCCGACGGCACCGAGATCGGTGGCCTGCGTGCCCTCGACAACGACGGCAAACTCGGCCTGAGGTGGCGGATCGGCACCCGGGTCGCCGCGCCCGGCGGCAGCCGCAACCACGGCTGGGTGATCGGCGCGGGCGCCCGGTACGTCGCGATCGACCTCGACGGTGACGGCGAGGAGGAGATCCTCGCGCTGGCACCCGACGGCCGGCTCGGTGTGCTCAAGTCGGTCGCGTCGGCGCACGCGGCCGAGCAGACCGCCCGCGGCCTGCGCAACATCGGACCGACGAACGTCACCGTGCGGGACGTGATCGACCGGAACGCGCCGACCTGGCTCGCCGACCGCAAGGCGCGGATCCAGGAGGCGTACGCGTCGAACGAGTCACCGTCGCTGCGCCGGTATCTCGACGAGGCGTTCCTGCTCGTCCCGGCCCAGCTCGCCCAGCGGCTGCGCGAGAGCGGCTCCTACACTGCGGCACTCGACTGGCTCCGGTCGCTGTACGACTACGACCGCCCGCTCGCCGAACGGAAGATCAGCTACCGGCTGGTGATCGACGAGCATCCCAACGAGCCGGCCGGATCGTTCGTCCGCGACCCCGACTGGGCCGCCGATCCCGTCAACCCGCACGCAGTCGCCGACACCCGCGCGCTCAGCCACACCCGGTTCACCCTCCTCGCGATCGTCCGGTGCCTGCTCGGCTACGCGGACGCGGAGTTCACCCGGGCGACGGCTGAGTCGGTGCCGCGCGCCCGCGAGCTGTACCTCGAGGCGCTCGAGCTGCTCGGCCTGCCGGAGCTGGACCCGCGACCGACCCCGTGCGCGGCCTGGATCGGGCAGCTGCCGATCCGGGTCGGCGAGGACGAGTACGTGTTCGTCTGGCAGGACATCCTCGACCGGCTCCGCACGTTCGACGACCCCGCGCAGCTCGGGTCGCTGGTCGAGAAGCTCAAGGCCGTCCTGTCCGGCGACGGCTCCGAACCGGACCGGCTGGCCGACGCGCACCGCCTCGTGCGCGAGGCGGAACGGGACGGCGAACCGCAGACCTATCCCAGCCTCGCGGCACGCGACCGCCCGGCCCGGCGGAAGGCGCAGCTCGCGCTGCTGCGCGACCCGGCGACGGCGGCCCGGGCGTCCCGGCTCGCCGACCCGCTGCGCTCCGGCCGGGTGTTCGGCAAGGTGGTCCGGATTCCCGCACCCTCGTTCGTGTTCTGCGTGCCGCCCAACCCGATCGTCGGCGCCACCCGCGACCACGCGCGGATGAACCTCGAGAAGATCCGCGCCTGCCGCAACATCGCCGGGCTCGAGATGCGGCTCGACCCGTACGCGCTGCCGACCGTCACCGACGCCGCGGGCTCCGCGCGCCCGGGGCTCCAGCCGCTGCCGTACCGCTACGCGACGCTCGTCGAACGGGCCAAGCAGCTCGTGGCGCTGGCCCAGCAGATCGAGTCGTCGATGCTGAGCGCGTTGCAGAGTCTCGGCCAGGCGCAGTACGAGGCGCTCAAGGCACGCCAGGACGTCTCGCTCGCCCAGGCCGGCGTCCGGCTGAAGGACCTCCAGCTCGTCGAGGCGAACGACGGCATCGCCGCGGCCCAGCTGCAGCGCCGGCGCGCGCAGCTGCAGTCCACCCACTACCGCAACCTGATCAGCCAGGGCCTGAGCATCAGCGAGGGCGCCGCGCTCGGCGCGATGACGGCCGCCGTCGCCGCCGAGTTCGCCGG
>Ga0164241_10003430_pt1 | contig 16009 bp, 15 predicted proteins | sample OricomyardsoilBY_FD_108780 | JGI IMG/M metagenome (GOLD analysis project Ga0164241, IMG submission 108780) | Backyard soil microbial communities from Emeryville, California, USA - Original compost - Back yard soil (BY) | ecosystem: Environmental > Terrestrial > Soil > Unclassified | place: USA... | reverse complement strand
CCAGCGTGTCCTCGGCGATGTCCCAGTTCTCGTCCGTGCCGAAGCGCAGGTCCGGGCGCAGGGCCAGCTTCACCGAATGCAGCTCGACCTCGAGGTCGGCGTAGACGACCCGCAGCATCTCGATGAAGGCCTTCGACTCCGCCTCGATCTGGTCGGGCGTGCAGAAGATGTGGGCGTCGTCCTGGGCCAGGCCGCGCACGCGCATGATGCCGTGCAGGCCGCCGCTGCTCTCGTAGCGGTGCAGGCCGTCGAACTCGGCCAGGCGCAGCGGCAGCTCGCGGTAGGACCGCTGGCCGTGGTTGAAGATCTGGACGTGGCCCGGGCAGTTCATCGGCTTCACGGCCAGGACGTCGCCGTCGACCGTCTCGCAGGTGAACATGCTGCCGTGGAATTTGTCCCAGTGGCCGGACTTCTCCCACAGGGAGCGGTCGAGCACCTGGGGCGTCTTGACCTCGTCGTAGCCGCCCTCCTCCATCCGCCGCCGGACGTAGTTCTGCAGCGTGCGGTACAGCGTCCAGCCCTTGGGGTGCCAGAACACCATGCCCTTGCCCTCTTCCTGAATGTGGAAGAGGTCCATGATCTGGCCGATCTTGCGGTGGTCGCGCTTTTCGGCTTCCTCGAGGCGCGTCAGGTGCGCCTGCAGGTCTTCGGGCGTGGCCCAGGCCGTGCCGTAGATGCGCTGCAGCTGGGCGTTGTTCTGATCGCCGCGCCAGTAGGCGCCGGCCAGCTTCGTCAGTTTGAAGGCCTTGCCGACATGCTTGGTCGACGGCAGGTGGGGACCACGGCACAGGTCCTTCCACTTCTCGCCCTGGTGATAGACCGTGATCGTGTCGCTGGCCGGCAGGTCACGGATGATCTGGGCCTTGTAGCTTTCGCCCATGGCCTCGAAATCGGCGATGGCGGCGTCGCGATCGACCTCTTCGCGGCGAATCTTCTCGTCGCGATCGACGATCTGACGCATCCGCTCTTCGATCTTGGGCAGATCTTCCAGGCTGAACGGCTCTTCGCGGGCGAAGTCGTAATAGAAGCCGTCCTCGACGTTCGGGCCGATCGTGACCTGCGTACCGGGGAACAGCTCCTGCACGGCTTCCGCCAGCACGTGGGCCGTGTCGTGGCGGATGGTGTCGAGAGCTTCCGGCGCGTCGCGCGTCAGGATCTCGAACTTGCGCTCGCCCTGCAGCAGGTCGGGCGTCAGGGCGCGGTCCAGGTCGAGAACCTGGCCGTCCAGCTTGATCAGCAGGGCCTTCTTCTCGAGCGACTTGGAGATGGCGGCGGCGACGTCACGCCCCGTTGAGCCATCCGGATACTGACGGGCCGAACCGTCGGGGAAAACCAGATCGATCATTCTTCACACATCCACTTGCGTGGCTGGCTTGCCGGGGGCGGCGGGTCGTAGCCCGAGCCACCTAACGGATTGCATCGGCAAATCCGTCGCAACGCCAACCAGGAACCCTTGAGCGGGCCATGATCCTTGAGGGCGGCCGCCGCGTACTCCGAACAGCTCGGCGCGAAACGGCACTGCCGCCCGATGAGGGGCGAGAGCGTCAACTTGTAGGCCCGGAGGCCCAAATCGACGGTGCGTTCGTAGAAGGTCATGCCTGCGCGCGACGCCTGTTAGTCCAGTAAAGCACTAACCCCCTTTGAGGGGCGATCAAGCCGCGCCGGCGGTGCTAGTTCGCGTTTCACCGACGCCTGTGGCCTTACGGACAGCCTCGACCGTCGCGTCGAACGCCAGCAGCGTCGAGGCGTGACGGGCAGGATAGTCCTTGACCGGCTCCAGCACGGCGAGCTCCGCAAAGCGGCCCGCGGGAGGCGAACCGTTCGTCTTCAGCATAGCGGCAAGAGAGTCGCGCGCCAACTCGATGTCGGAAAGTTCCGCGCCGATGATGTTCTGGCCCAGGATCGCGGCGGAGGCCTGGCCCAAGGCGCAGGCCGAAACATCCTGGGCATAGTCGACGACCTTGCCGTCCTGGACGACCACATCGACGACGATCCGGCTGCCGCACAGCTTGGCGTGCTTCTCGCTGCTGGCGTCGGGCTCGGCCAAGCGTCCGGCTCGCGGCATGTTGGCCACGAGGGTCAGAATCCTGGCGCTGTAGAGGTCGTCGATCATCGCAGGACTAAGATGGGGACTTCTGGCGTTCCGACCAGATGGCCTCGGCGCGATCGCGCACGGCCTCGCCCATCTCGGTGAAGGCGGCCTTCAGCTTGCGGCGCTCGTCGCGGCTGACGAACCGCAGCAAGAGACCCATGAACAGCTCGCCGTTCGAGAAGGTCGAATTGCCCGGCCCCATGCTCTCGACCTCGAGATAGCGGATCGCGGTGACGAAGCCTCCCAGCCGGGTCGAGCGCCAGTGCAGCTGCTCGTAGGGCACCCAGTCCTGGACGATCGGCGTGATCACCGTGGCCGGCTGCCCCGCCAGGTGCTGCTCCAGCGTCAGGGTCGTGCCGATCTTCAACTGGCCCTCGGCCTTGCGGTAGAGCGGGTTCCAGTCCTTCCAGGTGTCGAAGTCCGACACCAGTTCCCAGACGATCTCGGCGGGGGCCTGGACCCCGATGCGGTGTTCGACGGCGCGTTTCATGAGTGTAATTTCTAATCCCGAACCAGGCCGCCGTCGACCACCAGGTTCTGCCCCGTCACGGCGCGGCTCCAGGGCGAGGCGAAGAAGAGGACGGCGTCGGCGAACTCGGCCGGCGTGGTCACCCGGCGCAGCGGCGTGCTCTGGGCGATCAGGTCGAAGATGGCGTCCGGCGTCGCGGCGCTGGCGTCGGTGGTGCGTAGCAAGCCCCCCGAGACCATGTTGACCGTGATGCCGTCGGGGCCCAGGTCGCCGGCGGCCGTGCGGGTCAGCGACAGCAGGGCGGCCTTGGCGGCGGTGTAGTCGTGATACGGCACCACCGGGTTCTGGAAGAGGTTGGTGCCGATATTGATCACCCGGCCGAACCCTGCCGCCTTCATGGCGGGCGCAGCGGCCTGGATCAGGTTCAGCGAGCCGCGCAGGGCCACGTCCATCTGGCCCAGGAAGTCGGACCATTCGATGGTCTCGATCTTGGCCCGGCCATCGCCGTTGAAGCTGAAGTCGCCCAAGGCGTTGTTGACCACCGTGGTGACGTGATGGCCGAACGCCTCGGCGGCGTCATTGACCAGCCGGCGCGCTTCGATCGGATCGGAGACGTCGGCTTGGATCGCCACGGCGCGCTGGCCCAGTTCTTCGACCAGCGCCTTGGCCTGGGCTTCGCTGCGGCGGTAGTTGACCACCACCTGAGCGCCGTTGTCGACGAAGGTGCGGGCGATGGCCGCCCCCAGTCCCCGACCAGCGCCGGAGACCAGGACGACCTGCTTTTCGAACGTCACGTCGTTTAGTCCTTCATGCGCCAGGTGGCGCCTGAAGGGCCGTCCATGACCACCACGCCCAGGGCGTCGATCTCGGCGCGGATGGCGTCGGCGGCGGCCCAGTCCTTGGCGGCGCGAGCGGCCAGGCGCTTGGCCAGCAGGTCCTCGACCTGGGCCTTCAGCTCGTCGGAGGCGTCGCCTTCGAACCAGCTGTCCGGGTCGGCCTGCAGGAAGCCGAGCAGGGCGCCGGCCTCGATCAGGCGAGCCTTGTTGGCGGCGATGGCGACGGTGTCGCCGGCCGTCACGGCCTTCTCGATCAGGCTCGACACCTCGAAGAAGCTCGACACCGCCAGCGGCGTGTTAAGGTCGTCCAGCAGGGCGGCCAGGGTCTCTTCCGGCGCCTCCATGGCCTGGTCCATCGGCACGTCCTTGGCGCGACGCAGGGCGCCGTACAGGCGGTCCAGCGACTTGCGCGACTGCTCGATCAGCTCGGGCGTCCAGTCCAGCGGCTGACGGTAGTGCGCCGACAGCAGCGCCCAGCGGATCACCTCGCCCGGCACGTTCTGAAGCAGCTCGTGCGGGATGACGACATTGCCCAGGCTCTTGGACATCTTCTCGCCGGCCATATCCAGGAAGCCGTTGTGCATCCAGTAGTTGGCCAGGACCTCGGTCTTGTGGGCGCAGCGGCTCTGGGCGACCTCGTTCTCGTGGTGCGGGAAGGTCAGGTCGATGCCGCCGGCGTGGATGTCGATGGTGTCGCCCAAGGTCTTCTCGATCATGGCCGAGCACTCGATGTGCCAGCCCGGACGGCCCGCGCCCCAGGGGCTTTCCCACTCGGGCTCGTTTTCCTTCGACGGCTTCCACAGCACGAAGTCGGCCGGGTGACGCTTGTACGGCGCGACCTCGACGCGGGCGCCGGCGATCATCTCGTCCAGCGCACGGCCCGACAGCTGGCCGTAGTCGGCGAAGCTCTGGGTGTCGAACAGCACGTGACCTTCGGCGGCGTAGGCGCTGCCGTTCTGAACGAGCTTGCCGATCATCTCGACGATCGCGCCGATATGGTCGGTGGCGCGCGGCTCCAGGGTCGGACGCAGCGCGCCCAGGGCGTCGGCGTCCTGGTGATAGGCGGCCAGGTAGCGCTCGGTGATCACCGAGATGTCGACGCCTTCCTCGGCGGCCTTCTTGTTGATCTTGTCGTCCACGTCCGTGACGTTGCGCGCATAGACCACCGCGTCCTCGCCATAGAGGTGGCGCAGCATGCGGAACAGCACGTCGAACACCACCACAGGGCGGAAATTGCCGATGTGGGCGTGGTTCCAGACCGTCGGACCGCAGACATACATCGTCACCCGGTTCCGGTCGGCGGGGACGAAGTCGCGCTTCTCGCGCGTCAGGGTGTCGTGGATCTTCAGGGTCATTGGGTCGCGGCAACCTAACGTAACGGAGGTGTTGCTCCCCGAGGGAGCCGGCCCCATATAGCTAGGACGCACGCTCTCCACCACTTGTTTGGTCCCCAAGACCTTCAGACAGGGAGCCTGCGACGGGTGGCACGCGTAATTCCGGAGCGACAGGCGCTTCGGCGCAACTCAGCCCGGGAAGAACCCCCTTCACAACATGGACGCACTGTCTCGCGAGCGAACCCTGATCGGCACGGATGACGCCGGTCTTGATCTTGAACCCGCCCAGCGCCCCACCCGAGACGAGGCCATGGCCGCCGTCCGAACCCTGCTGGCCTGGGCCGGCGACAACCCCGACCGCGAAGGCCTGCTCGACACGCCCCAGCGCGTGGTCGACGCCTATGGCGAGTGGTTCGCCGGCTATAACGGCGATCCGGCCAAGGAGCTGTCGCGCACCTTCGAGGACGTGCAGGGCTATGACGACATGGTCATGCTGCGCGGCATCGACGTGCAGAGCCACTGCGAACACCACATGGCGCCGTTCCTGGGCAAGGCCTGGATCGCGTACATGCCGACCGGCAAGGTCGTCGGCCTGTCCAAGCTGGCCCGCCTGACCGAGATCTTCGCCAAGCGTCTGCAGACACAAGAAACCATGACCATGCAGATCGCCGACGCCATCGAGGACCACCTCAGCGCCGCCGGCGTCGCCGTCCTGATCGACGCCGAGCACCAGTGCATGAGCACCCGCGGCGTGCACCACCACGACGTCTCGACCATCACCACCCAGTTCCGCGGCGTGTTCAAGACCGACAAGGTCCTGCAGCAGCGGTTCATGGATTTGGTGACGCGGAAGTAGGCCGCACAGGCCCCCACCTGACCCGCTACGCGGGTCTGTCCGCCCCCAAGCGGGGCGGAGAAATCTCTCCTCCCCCTCTTGGGGGAGGGGGACCGCCGAATGGCGGTGGAGGGGACCAGCGCTGGACTTAAGCCGCCCGCCAAATCCCCTCGCGCAACCGCGCGACGCAGGCATCCACCGGGCGGTGGACCAGCGTCACCAGCACGAAACTGATCAGCATCAAGAGATACCAGGCGCCCATCTTCTCGATCGGCACCAGATGCCAGCCCTTGGCCTGGCTGGGATAGATCCAGGCCCCGGCGAAGGTGCCGAGGTTCTCGGCGAACCAGATGAACAGCGACACCAGGACGAGGCCCATCAGCATCGGCATGCGGCGGGCGACCTGGTCGGGCGTGAACACGAACCAGGTCCGGCCGAACAGGATCGCCGACAGGGCGAACAGCCCCATCCGGAAATCGATGATGTAGTGGTGGCTGAAGAAGTTCACGTAGATCAGCACCGCCAGGATGTGGGTGCTCCAGAAAGGCGGATAGCGGATGAAGGTGATGTCGAAGAGCCGCCAGATCCGCGCGATGTAGCTGCCGACGCAGGCGTACATGAAGCCCGTGAACAGCGGCACGCCGCCGATGCGCAGCAGGTTGTGCTCGGGATAGATCCACGAGCCATGGGCGGTCTTGAACAGCTCCATGACCGTGCCGACCAGGTGGAAGATGAAGATCACCAGCGCTTCTTCCCAGCGCTCCAGCTTCAGGGCCAGCAGCATGGCCTGGATGGCCACGGCGGCGATCACCAGGAAGTCGTAGCGCGCCAGAGGCGCGCCAGCAGGCCAGAACAAGTGCGTGCCGACCAGCAGGGCCAGCATCAGGCCGCCGAACAGGCAGGCCCAGGCCTGCTTCAGCCCGAACAGCAGGAACTCGTAGGCATAGCCGTGCCAGCGCGACTGGCGCGCCCACGGTCTCGCCTTCACGTCCAGCGCCGCCACGCCGGCCTTGATGCGGTCTTTCAGGTTCATCACGTCCCCTAGAAGTCGGGAAACTAGCGCGGGGCTCGGGCCTGCGCCATATGTGGCGCCATGAGCACCGACCTGTTCCCCCACGCCCACACCAAGCACGATCTGGAGCGCGGCTCGGCCCTCGCCCCGCGCTTCAATGCCGACGGCCTCGTGGTCGCGGTGGCCCAGCATGCCGACACCGGCGAGATCCTGATGCTGGCCTGGATGAACGCCGAAGCTCTCAAGCTGACGGTCGAGACCAACATCGCCCACTACTTCAGCCGCTCGCGTAACGAGCTCTGGAAGAAGGGCGAGACCAGCGGCCAGTTGCAGGACGTGGTCGAGCTGCGGGTCGACTGCGACCAGGACGCCTTGCTGCTGAAAGTGCGCCCGCGCGGCGACGGCGGCGCCTGCCACGTCGGCTTCCGTTCGTGCTTCTATCGCGTGCTGGAAGACGGACAGCTCGTCGAACGGGATACGCCGATCCATGACCATCCCTGAGGCCCTGATCGCCTTCACCGTGGCCGCGGGCCTGCTGACCCTGACGCCGGGCCTGGACACCGCGCTGGTGATCCGCACCGCCGCCGCCGAGGGGCCGCACCGCGCGATCGGGGCGGCGATCGGCATCGGCCTGGGCTGTTTCATCTGGGGCGCGGCCGCGGCCTTCGGGGTCGGGGCGCTGCTGACCGCCTCGGAGATGGCCTACACGGTGCTGAAATGGACGGGCGCGCTGTTCCTGGCCTGGACCGGGATCCGCATGATCCTCAAACCCCGCGACCAGTTCGAGCCCGGCGAGATGAAGGCCATCGACGCCGGGCCGATCGCGGCCCTACGGCGGGGCCTGCTGACCAACCTGCTCAATCCCAAGGTCGGGATCTTCTACGTGTCGTTCCTGCCGCAGTTCATCCCGGCCGGCGTCGCGCCGGCGCGGTTCGGGCTGCTGCTGGCCGGCATCCACGTGGTGCTGGGCCTGCTGTGGTTCGCGGCGTTGATCGCCGCCACGGTGCCGATCGCGGGACTGCTGCGCGTGCCGGTGGTGGTGCAGTGGCTGGACCGCGTGACGGGGTGCGTGTTCGTGGCGTTCGGGCTGAGGTTGGCGCTGGAGCGGCGCTGACCCCCTCCACCGGCTTCGCCGGTCCCCCTCCCCCAAGAGGGGGAGGAGAGAAGAAAACGCACCGCCCTCTCCGCCCCGCTTGGGGGCGGACAGACCTGCGCCAGCAGGTCAGGTGGGGGCCTGTGCTGAGCTAGCCTTCCTTCAGCGCCTCGACCCCACCGCCGCTCGCCGGCGTGACCACGTACCGCTTCAGCACGCTGGTCTCGTACTTCGTGTCCACGATCGTCGAGACCTGCATCAGCTCGCCAGTCGCCTTGCCGTGCTCCAGGGTCAGAAGCAGGAAGCCCTTGGCGCTGGGGTGCGCATACTTCACTTCCTTGTTCCGCTGCGCGAACGCCTCGCCGAGCGGCACGCCCGGCAGGATGTCGCCATAGCCCGGCGAGGTCACCGAGGTCGCGCCAAACTCGGCCGCCACGCGGCTCTTGCCGGCGTCGTCCCACAGCTCGTTGACCCAGAACATGTGGCTGTCGCCGGCCAGCACGATCGGTCGGGCCTTGGCGGCGGTGAAGATGTCGTAGACCCGCTGGCGATCGGCCGGATAGCCGTCCCAGGCGTCGAGGTTCGAGGGGATGTCGTAGGCCGACATCGCCACCGTCTGGGCGATGCGCTTGGACGCATACTCCGGCAGCTTGGCCAGCAGGGCGTTGAACTTCTCCTCGCCCATCGTCGCCTTCAGGTTCGGCGGCGAGACGCGGGCCATGACCACCTGGTTGCCCAGCACCTGCCAGGCGGTGTTGCCCTTCACCGAGGCGCCGACTTCACCAGCCAGCCATTGCTCCTGGCCCTCGCCCATCATGCGGTGGGCGGGGTCCTTCCAGGCCTTGACGAAGGCGGCGACGTCCGGCTTGCCGTCGACCATCGGCATGTCGGTGTCGTAGTCCATCTGGTGCGTGCGGGCCGTCAGGCGCGTCTCGACCATCAGCAGGCTGGCGACGTCGCCGAACTGGAAGCCGCGCCAGGCGGCCTCGGGCAGGGTCTTGGCGCCCGGATCGCGGATCGGCATCCACTCGTAATAGGCCTTCAGCGCCGCGGCCTTGCGCGTCGCCCAGTCGCCCTCGGTCTTGGGATCGTGGTTCTCGGCCCCGCCGATCCAGCTGTCGTTGGCCGTCTCGTGGTCGTCCCAGACGACGATCCAGGGCGCGCGGGCGTGGGCGGCCTGGGCGCCGGGATCGGTCTTGTACTGGGCGTGACGGCGGCGATAGTCGTCCAGCGTCACGATCTCGTGGATCGGATCGTGGGTGCGCTGGGCGGCGACGGCTGAGTTCATGCCGTAGTCCTTGGGACCACCGCCGTACTCGTAGATGTAGTCGCCCAGGTGCACGACCGCGTCGACGCGGGCCAGCCTGGCGATGGCGTCGTAGGCGTTGAAGTAGCCGTTCGGATAGAGGCTGCACGACACCACCGCCAGGACGACGTCCTTGGTCGCGCCCTTGGGCAGGGTCTTGGTGCGGCCGGTCGGCGACGTGACGCCATTGGCCTTGAAGCGGTACCAGTACTCGGTGCCGGGCTTCAGGCCCGCGCCGTCCAGGTCGTGCTTGACGGTCCAGTCGGCGCTGGCCTTGGCGCGCAGGGTCTTGCTGCTGGCGACCAGGGTCTTGAAGTCGGGATCCGCCGCGACCTCCAGTTCGACGGCGATGTCGCCGGCCGGGGCGTCCTTGGGCGTGACGCGGGTCCAGAACACCACCGCCGTGGGCGAGGGATCGCCGCTGGCCACGCCGTGGGCGAAGGCCACCGCCCCCTTGTACCAGCTGATCGGTTGGGCGACGGCCTCACCGGCGGCGGCGCCCGACAGGCCCAGCAGGCCCAGAACCTTACGGCGATCGATCTTCACGGGGCGGCCCTCCGGTAAGCGTACAAAACGATGGAAAACGTGGAGCTGTCGAGCAACCCCCAAATCCGACTTCCCGGCGAAGGCCGGGACCCAGATCCCAAGGCGTCTGGGCTGATTGGAAGAGCGCTGAGTTCGAGGAACCCGCCCCAGCGCTCTTCCATCTGGGCCCCGGCTTTCGCCGGGGAAACGGTTCTAACTAGTGACGGAAGCTGATCCCGATGCCCATGAAGCGCGGCTTGCCGGCGATGAAGGTCGGGATGCCGAAGCTGTCGCCGGTGTTGCCGGCGTCCTTCAGGTACGACTGGTCGGTGAGGTTCTCGACGAAGGCCTCGATCTTCCAGCGGTCGTCCACGGCGCCGAAGCCGACGCGGACGTTCAGCAGGCCGTAGGCCTTCTGGAACTCGTCGACCTGGGTATCGGGGAACAGGCCCGCCGACTGCAGGTCCGAGCGATCGTTGTCGTCATCGAAGAACATCTTCGAGCGCCAGGTGTAGGTCGGGGTGAAGGTCAGCTTGCCGCCCAGGGCTTCGTGGGCGAAGGCCGCGCCGACCGAGAAGCTGCTGTCCGGCGACAGGCGGAAGTGGTTGCCTTCGCGCAGGCCGGTCTTCAGGCGGGCGTGGTTGAAGCCGTAGGTGCCGAACAGGGTCCAGTAGTCGTCGACCTGGGCCCGGACCTCGCCTTCGAAGCCGTAGGACTGCGCCTTGCCGGCGTTCAGGGTCACGACCTGCGCGCCCTGGCGGAAGCTGGTGGCGAAGTTGTCGTAGTCGTAGCGGAACACCGAACCCGACAGGAACACGCGGCCATCGGCCAGCTTGCCCTTGGCGCCGGCTTCGTAGCTGTCGACCTTCTCCGAGGCGACGACGTTGAAGCGCGCCGGGCCCATGGCCGCGGCCGGGGCGCTGGTCGAGATCACGTCCGGGCGACGGCCGCGGGCGGCCGAGGCGTAGAAGCTCAGATTGTCCGAGGCGGCGTAACGGCCGACCAGGCGCCAGGTCAGGCCGCTGTCGTCGATCTTCTTGCTGAAGCGGTCGCCGTTGTTGGTGGTCGGCTGGGCGATCAGGCCCACCTTCGGCAGGGCCGGATTGTTCAGCGCGTTCGGCTGAGCGGCCAGGAACAGGTTGGTCGGGGTCGGGGCGGCCAGCAGGATGCCCAGGATCGAGCCGCCGTTGTCGACGCTCGAGGCGTAGGCGGCCTCGCGGTCTTCGCTGGTGTAGCGGATGCCGGCCGTGATCTCGAACTTGTCGGTCAGCTTGAACGTTCCGTCGGCATAGACGTCGTAGGCGGTGTTCTCGCTGTAGTTGGCGAAGGTCTCGCGGTGGATCGGCTTCAGGTTCGAGACGATGCCGGGCGCGATGGACGAGGGGATGCCAAAGCCCAGCTGCAGCACCTGGGCCAGATAGGCCGGGTTGGTCAGCACGGCCAGCGGCTGCGGGTTCGGACGGCTGATGCCCAGCGGCGTGTTGCCGGCCAGCAGCGCCAGCACCAGGCGCTCGTCGAACTGGCCCGGGATGCGCCACGAGCCGGTCTCGTGGAAGTAGTTGGCGCCGACGAAGCCGGTGAAGCGGCCGCCGTTGTCATAACGCAGGCGCAGCTCCTGGCTTTGCTGACGGCCCTTGGCGTCCTCGGCGAAGGTCAGGATCGGCAAGGACGTGCCATCCGGATCGAACACTTCGTTGGAGTGGAAGGCGCGCGTGGCGGTGATCGACGACAGGCTGAGGCTGTCGGTCAGCTTGTACTCGGCCAGGGCGGTCAGGCCGTAGACCTTGCGGTCCAGGCCCAGCGGCTTGCCGCCTTCAAAGCCTGCGCCCGGCGACAGGGTCGCGCCCGACGACACGCCGGTGTCGCCCAGCACCGCGCCGGTCACGGGGTTGGTCGGGTTGAAGGTGTGGCTCTTGAACGAGGTGCCGCTGGTGTCGTCGACCTGGTAGTTGCCGATCAGGTCGAACTTCAGGTTGCCTGGCTCCAGGTGGTAGGCGACGCGGACGGCCTGGGTGTCGGTCGAGTTGTAGTCGTCACCGCCGGCCATGTCGTCGACATAGCCGTCGATCTGGCGCGAGCGGGCGGCGATGCGCAGGGCGCTGCCGTCGCCGAACGCGAAGTTGACCATGGCGTCGCCGTTGAAATAGCCGCCGGTGCCGCCCTCGGCCTTGAGGCTGTAGTCGAAGCCCTTCGGGTTGGCCTTGTTCTGCACCAGGTTCACAGCGCCGATCAGGGCGCCGCGGCCGAACAGGGTCGATTGCGGACCCTTGGCGACTTCGACGCGCTCCATGTCGAACAGCTCGACATAAGAGCCGCGCGAGCGCGAGATCGACACGCCGTCCTGATAGATCGAGACGCGGGCCTCGTCGGCGGACGAGCCGGAGTCCGAGGTGATGCCGCGCATCACGAAGCCGGAATTGTTGTTCGACTGGTTCTGGACCAGGAAGCCGGGCGTGAAGGCCGACAGCTCCTCGAACGACTTGACGCCGATCGCTTCCAGGAACTTGCCCGAATAGGCGGTGATGGCGATCGGCACCTCGACCGGGTCCTGGGCGCGCTTCTGGGCGGTGATGACCAGCTCGTCGACGTGGCTGGCCTGCTCCGGATTGGCGGCGGGCGTCTCATCAGCGGCGAAGGCCGGAGCGGCGACAGCCAGGGCCAGAAGGCTGGCGGTCAACAGCGTGGTGGTGCGGAAAGCGCGCATCGATTATCCCCTCGGTGCAATACTGACCTCGGCCGTAGGGATAGGCCGTGTCGGCGGCGCGACGAGAGCGTGACGGAGCGATGAAACCCCCGGTGGAAACTGTCGAAGATCAGCTGGATGACGACGCCTTGGACGCCGACGCTGCGGAAAGCGGCGCCGGCGAGCGGCTGACCGCCGATCTGCCCGACAACCTGGCCGGCCAGCGGCTGGACAAGGTGCTGGCCCCGCTGTTCCCCGACATCTCCCGCGCCCGCCTCCAGGCCCTGATCGGCGAGGGCCGCCTCAGCCTGGACGGCCAGCCGATCACCGACGCCTCGCGCAAGGCCAAGGCCGGGACCTACGCGCTGTCCGTCCCGCCGCCGGCCGCCGCCGAGCCGGAGCCGCAGGACCTGCCGCTCTCCATCCTTTATGAGGACGAGCACCTGATCGTGGTCGACAAGGACGCCGGCATGGCCGTGCACCCGGCCCCGGGCACGCCGGACGGCACCCTGGTCAACGCCCTGCTGCACCATTGCGGCGACAGCCTGTCGGGCATCGGCGGCGTGGCCCGGCCGGGCATCGTCCACCGCCTGGACAAGGACACCTCCGGCGTCATGGTCGCGGCCAAGAGCGACGTGGCGCATCAGGGCCTGTCGAAGCTGTTCGCCACCCACGACATCGACCGGCTCTATGTCGCCCTGACGCGCGGCGCGCCGTCGCCCTCCAGCGGCACGATCGACACCCAGCTGGGCCGCTCGCTCAGCGACCGCAAGAAGATGGCCGTGCTGAAGTCCGGCGGTCGCCAGGCGATCACCCACTATCGCGTCGAGGCTTCGTTTGGACCGCAAGCCAAACCGCTGGCCGCTCGCGTCGAGTGCCGCCTGGAGACCGGCCGCACCCACCAGATCCGCGTCCACATGGCCAGCAAGGGCTCGCCCTGCCTGGGCGACCCCGTCTACGGCGCCAGCCAGGCGGCGGGACCCGTGCGCGAGCAGGTCGCGGCGGCGGGCCTGAAACGCCAGGCCCTGCACGCGGCGGTGCTGGGTTTCGTCCATCCGGTGACCGGCCAGACGCTGCGCTTCGAGACCCCCCTGCCCCCGGACATGGCGACCTTGCAGGCGGGACTGGAAACGCTCTGAACCCGGCCCATATTGGAAGAGCGGGTTAAACTTGCGCACCGGCAACAAAAGCGCCCTAATTGCGCTGGCTTGGCGGTCCAGTTTGTCAGCCTGGTCATGTTGGAGCGTCCCATGCGGCATCATCTCGCGCTTATCGCCCTGAGCGCCGCCGCCCTGGCCGGTCCCGCCTTCGCGAGCCCCGCTCTTGTAGGCGACGACGATGAGGTCATCGCCACCGCCCAGACCAAGCCCACGGCTCAAGCCCTGACCGCCACCGCGCCTCCGGTCGCCACGCCCGCCGCGCCGGTCAAGCAGCTGACCACCCAGGAACAGATCGCCGCCTTCATCGCCGCCAATCCCGGTCCCGCCTACGACGACGGCCCGCGCGGCGTGCTGCCCGCCGACCTCTCGGAGGACCGGGACGAGAACGGCAAGCGCAAGGTCCACGGCGAGATGGGCGTGTCGGTCGGCACCGGCGGCTATCGCAGCGTCTACGCCAGCGGCCTGTTCCCGGTCGGTGAGAACACCACGGTCGGCGTCGCCGTCTCCAAGACCAACTACGGCAAGAACGGCGGCGGCTGGTACGACCCCTATTACGGCGGCGGCTATGGCGGTCCCGGATATGGGTACGGCTACGGTCCCGGTTCTTACGGTCGCGCGCGCGGCGGCGAGAGCCAGTCGGTCGCGCTATCGGTGATGACCGGCAACCGGCGCGGCGGCGGCGACACGCCGGACGGCTGCGCCCCGGGCTTCCGCGACGGCGGCCGCTATGTCGAACCGCTGTGGGTCGAGGGCATGCGCGACGGGGCCCACCCGTGCTCGGCCGCCGGTCAGCGTTAAAACTGGCGCTGAAACTGTCGAAAGCTGCGCCGCCGTTCGCGGATGTTTAACGGCTTGGCCCCCATGTTGCCGGCCTCGGGCGTCTAGGGCTTGTTGATGCAGCCGGAAATCACCGCATACCGCCATCCCGCCACCGGGACGGTGACTTATCTTATCGTCGATCCGGCCACCTTCCTCTGCGCCATCGTCGACCCCGTGCTGGATTTCGATCCGGCCAGCGAAGCCGTGGATACGAGCTTCGTCGACAAGATCATCGCCGACATCCGCGCCAAGGATCTGGGTCCGACCTGGATCCTGGAGACCGGCCTGCACACCGGCCACCTGTCGGCCGCCGGCCACGTGAAGTACGAGACCGGCGCCTCGGTCTGCATCGGCGCCAAGGTCGTCGAGAGCCTCAAGCGCCTGGCCCCCAAGTTCGGCGAGACCATGGTCGACCTGGACGGCTGGGACTTCGACAAGCTGGCCAAGGACAACGAGCCCCTGCCTATGGGCGGGCTGCAGATCACCACCATCGCCCTGACCGGCCGCCTGCCCGGCGCCGTGGCCTACAAGCTGGGCGACATCCTGTTCACCGGCGACCTGATGCTGGCCCCCGCCGAGGGCGCGGGCCGCTGCGACGTCCCCGGCGCCGACCCCGGCAAGGCCTGGGACGACGCCCGCAAGTTCCTCAAGCTGCCGCCGCAGACCCGCATCCTGCCCGGCGTCTGCGCCGGCGAGGCCCGCGAGTCGACCGTGGCCGAGGAGAAGGCCGGCAACATCCAGCTGAACGACAAGATCGACCGGCTGGACTTCATCGCCCTGCGCACCGCCGCCGACGCCATCCTGCCCGATCCAGAACTGGCCAGCGCCGCCCTGCGGGTCGCCATCCGCTCGGGCAAGCTTCCGTCGGAGCCGGAGAGCGGCCCCCGCTTCCCGCCGGTCGACATCACCACGCTCTAGGCTGTTCCCGAGCTGACTTGCGCCGCAAGTCCGCGCCACCCATATGGTTCGCACGCGAAGCATATGGAGCATGCCGTCATGGCCGAGGATTTCAGCGCCGCCCTGACCGCCGGCCAGGCCGGGACCCTGCCCGACCTCCTGGGCCTGCAATGGCAGGTCGCCGTCTCCGGCTATGTGAAGGGCCGCTTCGACGTCGAGAAGCGCCACATGGCCCCCAACGGCTTCCTGCATGCGGCCAGCGTCATCGCTTTGGCCGACTCGGCCAGCGGCTATGGCTGCATGATCTCCCTGCCCGAGGACGCCACCAGCTTCACCACCATCGAGCTGAAGTCGAACTTCTTGGGCACCGCCCGCGAAGGCGGCGTGGCGGTCGAGGCCAGGCTGGTCCACGGCGGCAAGACCACCCAGGTCTGGGACGCCGTGGTGACCGCGGAAGTCAGCGGCAAAACCATTGCCCTTTTCCGCTGCACCCAGATGATTCTGCGACCAAAAGGCTGATCGGAAAAAAGCTGGGAAGAAGGGCTTGCTTCCCGGCGGCGACGCCGCTAGGTATCGCGCCCTCGACCTCGGGCGGTTTCAAAACCGCTTGAAACGGCGGCCTGGAGAGGTGGCAGAGTGGTCGAATGTACCGCACTCGAAATGCGGCGTGCCTGGAAGGGCACCGTGGGTTCGAATCCCACCCTCTCCGCCACTATCCGCCATTAAGCCATTATATTGAAAGAAGATCCTAGGGACTCGGCTAGCCGGCCCCACTTTCGGCCCCACTTTCAATTTCGCCGCAGATGGCGCGCCCGCCGCCCGCGCCAGCGATCGTTCTCTAACAGCGGTCAAGGGCGCCGGCAGAAAGTCCAGGCTTCAGGCCGTCAATTCAAAAGATCCCGGAGAAACGTATCGAGCACCTCGCGCAGGGCCGCGAAGCTTCCCAGT
>Ga0164241_10003429_pt1 | contig 16010 bp, 12 predicted proteins | sample OricomyardsoilBY_FD_108780 | JGI IMG/M metagenome (GOLD analysis project Ga0164241, IMG submission 108780) | Backyard soil microbial communities from Emeryville, California, USA - Original compost - Back yard soil (BY) | ecosystem: Environmental > Terrestrial > Soil > Unclassified | place: USA... | reverse complement strand
TTAAATCACCTATGCGCTGATACGATCCCTCGGATTTGGAACAAAAGATAAGAAGGCAACGAAGGCTCGCCGGTCGCTCGAGGTCTTTGTGGCCTTCGTTCTCTTCGTTACCTTCTGTGAAAAATCCGTCGGTGAGTTTTTCAGCGCCTCCCTAAACGACTCCATCCCTCACTGAGGCCCTTGGCCGAAGCCGCATTCCGGAAAAACGCCCCATTGGCGTTTTTCTATTAGCGGTTAACCTGCCTCAGAAATTCCAGTCTCCTCCGCGCCCGCTTTTCGCCCGCGCAACCGCCACGCCGCGAGCTTCGCGATCGCGTCGCCAACTTTTTCCAACGACAGCACATGCCGCGTCGCCGTGGCGGTGATGGCCGCTGTCGGCATCCACAATCCCTCGGCTGTATCCGGATCTTGGACGATCACGAGCCCGCCGCGGTCCTTCACTTTCTTGGCGCCCGCCGCTCCGTCCGCCCCCGCGCCCGAAAGAATCACCGCCACCGCTTTCTCCCGATACCACTCCGCCGCCGACTCGAATAACACGTCCACCGACGGCCGCGCGAAATTCACCAGATCGTCCGCCGCCAGCGAGAAACGCCCGTTGTCGAACAGCAGATGATAATCTGGTGGACATAAATAAACATGACCGGGTTCGATGGGATCCTGGTCCTCCACCTCGCTCACCGGCAGATGGCTCGAGCGCTGCACCACCGGCACCAGCATCGCGTGGCTTTCTTTGTGGCGGTGCAACACGACTGCGATCGGCAGCGAGAAATCCTTCGGCAGCCGCCAAAGGACGCGCCCCAGCGCATCGCATCCTCCGAGTGATCCACCGATGACGATCATTTGATTTTTCGAAACAACCGCTCCCGCCCGTTCACCACGTCATAAGAATTATGATACTGCGTGAAGCGGATCGCCTCGCTGCGTCCCAGCCCGAGATAGCCGAACATTCCCAGGCTTTCGTAAAACAACGCATGCACCCGTTCCTGCAATTCACGGCGGAAATAAATCATCACGTTCCGGCAGAGAATCAGGTGGAACTCGTTGAACGACGCGTCCGATACGAGATTGTGCGTGCCGAAAACCACGTTGTCCCGCAACTGCCGGCCAAACACGACCCATTCGCTGTCCGCCGTGAAGTAGTCGGAAAAGGGATGTTTCCCGCCCGCGAGCTGATAATTCCGCGAATATTCCTGCATCGCCGCCAGCGGAAAAACGCCGGCCCTCGCCCGCTCCAGCACCGCCTCGCTCAAATCCGTCGCATAGATGCGACAGCGCTCCGCGAGACCTTCCTCGCGCAGTAAAATGGACAGCGAATAAACTTCTTCACCGGTCGAGCACCCCGCGACCCAGATCCGCAGAAACGGGTACGTGCGCAGCACCGGAATCACCTGTTCACGCAGCGCGCAGAAAAACGCCGGATCGCGAAACATCGCCGTCGTGTGAACCGTCAACATGCGCACGAGCTTCGTCAGCAGATGGTCGTCGCTCTTTAAGCGAAGGTGTAAACCGGATACGCTGCCGCTGCCGGTTTCCTTCACCGCACGATCGATCCGTCGCCGCAGCGAGGAATACGCGTAGTCGCGAAAATCGAGCCCCACGCGCTCGTGAACCGTGTCCAACAGCAGACGCAGATCCTCCAGCTCCGCCGCGTCGTCCGTCGACGCGGCCAGTCCCGGCTGCGGCCAGCCGGCGGGGTGTGCGTGATCGGTCATGGATGAGCTCTCCGGTTGTTCACCGGTAGAGCCAGACACGCAGAAGAGAGACTAGTTTTTCCGTATCGACCGGTTTCGTGATATAATCCGAGGCACCCGCTTCGATGCAGCGTTCACGATCGCCTTTCATGGCTTTTGCAGTGACCGAGATCATCGGCATCTTCGCGAAACGACTGTCCTTGCGGAGACGACGGATCGCCTCGTTGCCGTCCATCTCCGGCATCATCACGTCCATCAAAACCACGTCATACGCGGGATCGGCTTCGAGCATTTCGATCGCCGCTTTGCCGCTCTCCGCGAAGTTCACGATCATGCCGTACGCTTCAAGCCGCGCGGTGAGCGCGAAGATGTTTCGCACGTCGTCATCGACGATCAACACACGCCGGCCGTTGAGCACGGCGTCTTGCTTGCGCACTTGTTCGAGCATCCTGCGTTTCGCCTCGGGCAGGCGCGACTGCACGCGGTGAAGGAACAACGCGGTCTCGTCGAGCAGCCGCTCCGGCGAACGCGCGTCTTTCACGATGATCGATTCGGAGAGCGAGCGCAGTTCCGTCTCCTCCGCCGGCGAAAGATCTTTCCCCGTGTACACGATCACCGGCGGCGCTTGCAGGCCGTGGCGTTGATTGATCTGCCGGATAAGCTGCGCGCCGGGCATATCCGGTAACATCAAGTCCAACACCACGCAGTCGAAGCGCTGCTTCTCAAGTTCCGCCAGCGCCGCCATCGCGGTCCCCACCGCCGTTGTATGGACATCACCATTACCGATCAGTTCGCAGATCGTGTTTCGCTGCACGTCGTCGTCTTCCACCACGAGCAGGCTCTTCACGGGACGCTCGATGAAATCCACCGTCTGCTGCAGGACTTCGTTGATCGCGTCCTTGCTCACGGGTTTCTGAAGATACGAAACCGCCCCGAGCCGCAGCCCGCGTCCACGCGCCGGTTCGACCGAGATCACATGCACCGGGATGTGGCGTGTGCGTTCGTCATGTTTCAAGCGATCCAGCACGACCCAGCCGTCGTCATCCACCAGCCGCAGATCGAGCGTGATCGCGACCGGAAGAAAACGCTGCGCCATTGCGAGGCCGGAACGCGCACTGCGGGCGACGAGCGCCTTGAAACGTTTCTCGCGGGCGAAATCCACCAGGATGCTCGAGAAGCGCGTGTCGTCTTCGATGATCAGCAGGACGCGGTCGCTCGGGATGATGTTGTTGCGATCATCCTCCACCCCGGGCTCATCCCAGTCGTCCGGAAGCTCCGCGAGCTCCGGCACCGTCGTATCCACTTTTGGCGCGAGCGCCGTCGCCCCGCGCCCGCCGCCCGCCGCCGTTGCGCGGCCCGTCGCGGCCGAGGCTTTCGCGAGCGATTGATCGATCGTCGCCGGCAGAAATAAGGTGAATGTGCTGCCCTTGCCGGGCTCGCTTTGCACCTGCAACGCACCGCCGAGCATGAACGCGATTTCACGGCTGATCGAAAGCCCCAGCCCGGTGCCGCCGAAGCGCCGCGCCGTGCCCGCATCCGCCTGCTGAAACGATTCGAAGACGAGCTGCTGCTTGTCCTTCGAGATGCCGATGCCCGTGTCGGTCACCGCAATCGCGATCACCGATTTGGCGCGTTCGAGCGACACCGATGCCCGCGACCAGCCCGAGGTCGCCGGCTTGATCGCAACCGTCACCGAACCGCGCTCGGTAAATTTGAATGCGTTCGCCAGGAGATTTTTCACGACCTGCTGCAACCGCCGTCCATCCGTATGAATTTTCTCCGGAAGCTCCGGAGCGAGCGATACCTCGAACTCCAGTTTCTTCGTTTCGGCAACATGTCGGAACTGCTGCTCGATCGATTGCTTCAACTCCGCCGTCATGACGTCGTCGAGTTGGAGTTCGACCGTGCCCGACTCGATCTTTGCGAGATCGAGGATCTGGTTGATCATTTCCAGGAGATCGGCGCCGGAAGACTCGATCGTCTGCGCAAACTGCACCTGTTTCGCCGTCAGATTGGCGTCGCGATTCTCCGCCAGCAAACGCGCGAGGATGAGCAGGCTGTTGAGCGGCGTGCGCAACTCATGCGACATCGTCGCCAGAAAATCAGATTTGTATTTCGAGGTGATCGCGAGCTGCCGCGCCTGCTCCTGCACCTCGATGCGCGCCTGCTCGATCGCGCGGTTGGAGTTTTCCAACTCACGCTTCTGGTTCGCGAGCAGATTGGATTTTTCCTCCATCTCCTCGTTCGACTGCTGCAACTCCTCGTTCGACTGCTCGAGTTCCTCGTTGGTCTGCTGCAACTCCACCTGCTGCTCCTGGAGTAACATCTCCGACTTCCGCAGCCGGTCGGTCTGCGCCTCAAGCTCCGTGTTTTTCTCGGCGAGCGAGTTTTGCTGCTCTTCGAGCTGCGCCGTCAACGCCTGCGATTTCCTCAACAAGTCCTCGGTGCGCGCGTTCGCCTCGATGGTCTGCAGCACGATCCCGAGACTCCCCGCCAGCTGCGCCACGAACTCCACCTGCAAGGGTGAGAAGGGATTAAACGACGCGAGCTCAAGCACCGCCTTGACGCGTCCCTCGAACAATACCGGCTGCACCAAAACGGATGCCGGTCGCGCTCCGCCCAGAGCCGATCCAATCCGCAGATAATCCGGCGGCGTCGTGGAAATAAGAATACGCTTCTTCTCCGCGAGACACTGCCCGACCAGACCCTGGCCTTTCGAGATCGTCTCCGGCGGGTGGTCCGCCGCATAGCTGCCGCAAAGACTCAGTGTCCCGTCCAGCTGACCATCTGTCGCGCGATAGAGAACCAGGTGCCGCGCATCGAGCAGCCCGGCGAGCTCGGCCAGAAGAATGTTCCCGAGCTGCACCGCGTCGCGCTCCTGTTGGAAAAGCCCGGCAAATTTCGCCAGCCCGCTCTTCAACCAATCCTGATCTCCGAGCGCCGCCTGCCGCTGCTGCACTTGCGCCGCCATGTCGTTGAACACACGCCCGAGCCGGCCGAGTTCATCGTCGCGCTCCACATCCGCGCGATGCGCATAGTCGCCCTCGCCGATCCGCCGCGCGCTTCCTTCCAGCTTGGTCAGCGGCCGCGTGATGCTGGCATTCAAAATTCCCCCGCCGATCGTCACGACCAGTAGCGCGAAAATCGAGCCGTAGATAATGGTCGATCGCGTGAACTGCGCCGCAGCGCCCGCCGCTTCCCGCCGGTTGCGCAGTAACGTCGTTTCTTCGTCGTCCATCGCATCCGAAAGTTTCCAGATTTCCTCGGACACGTTCTGGCCCTGACGCACCAGCGCGGCGAATTGCGCGTCCGCGCGCACCGCGCCACTGTCGCGGGCCACCACGAGATCGCGCGAGAGCTGTCCGCGTTGCGCCACCAACGTATCCAATTGGTCCAGACGCCGCAGCTGGGCGGGATAATCCAGCATCAGGACACGCAGGCGTTTCAGCGAAGCAATCGCGTCACCGCGATACTGCTCGAGGTCGGCTTTCAGGACGTCTTCGCCAGAGATGACATACCCCCGGCCGGTGGACTCGATCCGCGACACCGCCGCCGTCATCCCGCGCACTTCGGTCAATACGTCGCCGGTGTGCGCGACCAGACTCGCTTCGCGTTGCATCTGATCGAGGTTTTTCAAACTGAAAAACCCGATGACGATCAGCGCGATGAGAGGAACGGCGAAACCCGCCACGATGCGATGGCCGATGAGGAGATTTTTTGAAAGCACCTCCGACAGTTGGGGAAGCTTTTTCCCGTAATCAATAAAAGGATGACGTCGCGCCGTTTTGCAGGCCGCCGTCCCGAAGATTTGTCTTGGCCCAGCCCTCGCCGCTCCCTCTTTGTCACCACTCGTTTACGCCCATCAACGATCCTCCGTACTGTGAATCCCGCTCCCATCAACATCCTCCTCGTCGACGATGAGCCGAGGAATCTCGATGTGCTGGAGGGAGTGCTCCAAGCTCCGGATCTCTGCCTTGTCCGCGCGGGCAACGCCGACGAAACGCTGTTCGCCCTGCTTCATCAGGAATACGCGGTCATCGTTCTCGATATCCAGATGCCCGGCATGAGCGGCATCGAACTCGCGCACCTCATCAAGCAGCGCGAAAAAACGCAGCATATCCCCATCATTTTTCTCACCGCTTTGTATCAAGACGACCAACGCATGTTGGAGGGCTACAACGTCGGCGCCGTCGATTACCTTACGAAGCCCGTTAATCCCCAAGTACTGCGTTCGAAGGTCGGCGTCTTCGTCGATCTCTTCCGGAAAACCATCGACCTCAAACGCAGCAACGACGCCCTCGGCCAGGAAGTCGTGCAGCGTCAAAATGCCGAGGCCGCGCTGCGCGAAATTAACGACGCCCTCGAAGCCCGCGTCGAGGCGCGCACCGCCGCTCTCCGGCTGGCGCGCGACGAAGCTGAGCGCGCCGGACGCGCCAAGGATGATTTCCTTGCCGCACTTTCCCACGAGCTCCGCACGCCCCTGAGCCCCGTCCTGCTTATCGCCAGCGAGGCCGCCAATAATCCCGCCTTCGTTCCCGAGGCCCGCGCGCTATTCAGCACCATCCGCAAAAACGTGGAGCTCGAGGCCCGCTTGATAGATGACTTGCTCGACCTCACGCGCATCATGCGCGGCAAACTCGCCCTCACGCTCAAACCTCGCGACGTCCACTCCATCCTGCTGGATGCCCTCGCCAACGTCGCCTCCGAGCTCGACCAGAAGCAGATCGCGCTCAAGCAGGAGTTCATCCCCGGCAGTCATCTTGTATCCGCCGACGACGTACGCCTCCAGCAGGTCTTCTGGAACGTCCTCAAGAACGCGGTCAAGTTCACTCCCGAGGGAGGAACCGTCACCGTGCGCACGCACTCCGATGACAATCGCACGATTACCGTTTCCGTGACCGACACCGGCATCGGTCTTTCCCCGGAAGAAATTTCCCGCGTCTTCGACGCCTTTTCCCAAGGCGATCACGCAATCGGCGGCCGCTCGCATCGCTTTGGCGGTCTCGGTCTCGGCCTCACGATTTCCCGCAGTCTCATCGAACAGCACGCCGGCTCCCTCACTGCCTCGAGCGAGGGCGCGGGCCAGGGCGCGACGTTCACGGTTACGCTTCCACTCATCAGCTCGTCGCCGGACTCCGCGGCCACGCTGCGCGAAAAATCGGGTGCCGCCGCAAACGAACCCGATTTCAGTTCCGTGCCTTTTTCCGCGTCCGAGCTCTGCCGCGTCCTGCTCGTCGAAGATCACGAACCGACGCGCAAAACGCTCGAAACTCTCCTGCTCCGCCGCCGCTATGAGACATCGTCCGCCTCCACCATCGCCGAGGCGCGCTCACTCGCCGCCGCGCGCCCTTTCGACATTTTGATCTCCGACATCGGCCTGCCCGATGGCACCGGCTTCGATCTCATGGCCGAGATGCGCTCCCGCTACGCGATGCGCGGCATCGCTCTCACCGGCTACGGCATGGAGGAAGACATCGAACGCAGCCAGAGTGCCGGCTTTTTCGTCCACCTCACCAAGCCCATCCACGTGCAATCGCTGGATAAAGCCCTCGCGCAACTTTCCGCGCGTTAAGTTAACCGTGGGTTCAGGTCATCGCGCTCGCGGAAAAATCCGTGTCGCAACCGTCCTCTCGCATCCCCGTTTCAGCCCCGCCGCCGCGCGCTGGAAAATGGTGGTAGGTTCTGGATTCGAACCAGAGAAGGCGTAAGCCAGGAGATTTACAGTCTCCCCTCGTTGGCCACTTGAGTAACCTACCAAAATTGAGGGACGCGGAAACTCGCGACTCACTCCATCGAGTTCAAGATTTTTTTCAGCTGCTCGCGCAGCTTGCGGAAAACGATATCGACGAACACCCTGCCCGCCCAGCGCATGGAGTTTTTCCGCAATATAATCACGCATCCGATCGTCCCGCATCTGCTGACGATCGCGACTTTCCTCCTCGCCTTCTTTTTCGTCGCCCGCCTGCTCGCGGAAAAACGCCAGCCCGGTAACACCGTCGCCTGGATGCTTATCATCGTCCTCATCCCGTACCTCGGCGTGCCCTTGTATTTGATGTTTGGAGGCAGGAAATTTCGCCGCCTCGTCGAGCGCAAATCGCGAATCCTCCCCGAGCTCGAAGGCCTCCAATCGCTCGACGCCACCAGCCAGTTGCTTCCCACCGCGCAGGCCATCAACGCCGCCGGCATCTGCCCCACTGTCGGCGGAAACTCGATCAGCTTGCTCGTGACCGGCGAGGACGCGTTCAAGAAACTCGAGGAGCAAATCCTCGCCGCGCGCCACTCGATCCACATCACGACCTTCATCCTGGGCCGCGACGAAACCGGGCGCCGCATCGTGCAACTGCTTTCCCAGCGCGCCCGCGAAGGCATCAAGGTCCGCCTCCTGCTCGACGCCGTCGGCTGCGTTTTTTCCAGCCGCGGTTTCGTGCAACCGCTGCGCGACGCCGGCGGCGAGGTCCACCGCTTCATGCCGGTCGTGCCGCTCTCCAGCCGCCACTCCGCAAACCTCCGCAATCACCGCAAAATCGCCGTCTTCGACCAGCACACCGCCATCGTCGGCGGCCACAATCTCGCGCGCGATTACATGGGCCCGCTCGCCTATAAAAAACGCTTCCTCGATTTCGGCGCGATCATCAGCGGCCCCGGCGCCGCGCTCTTGAACGAAGTTTTCCTCGCCGACTGGGCCTACGCGAGCGGTCACTCCATCGAGCGGCTCCACGAGGAACTCCGCCCCGAGGCTCTGCACTCCGCTGGCTCCAGCGCTCTTCAAATCGTCGCCAGCGGCCCCGACGTGAAAGGCGACCCGCTCTACGAAGGCATCATCTCGATGATTCAGGAAGCGCGCCTCAGCATCCTCATCGTCACGCCGTACTTTATTCCCGACGAGGTCCTCTGGCGCTCGCTCATGGTCAAGGCCCGCGCGGGCACCGACGTCACACTCATCCTCCCCGATCGCTCCAATCATCCGATCACGGACTTCGCCCGCCGGCATTACGTCCGCGAGCTCCGCAAAGCCGGCGCGCGTGTCGCCGTTTTCGGCCCCGGCATGATGCACGCGAAAGCCGTGATGGTGGACCAGCGCATCGGCCTCATCGGCTCCGCCAACTTCGATCTGCGCAGCCTTTTCGTGAACTTCGAGATCGGCGTTTTCCTGTATTCAGAAAACGATATCCTCGCGATGCGCGCGTGGGCCACCGAACTCCTCTCAAAATGCCGCGAGCCCAAGCCCGAGGGCCGGCGTCGTCTGCGCATCCTCTCCAACCTGGTCGAAGATCTCAGCCGCCTCCTCGCGCCGCTGCTCTAGTGAGGCTCGCGCGCCGATTCAGCCGGTCCGGGAGCGCACGCGTCTCGCCCAAGTCTCCGTCTCCGAATCCGCTCCTCAACCTTGGCTGAGCTTGTAATCCATCGAGTCGCGAATCGCCTCCCAGCTCGCGTCGATGACGTTGTCGCTCACGCCCACCGTCCCCCAAAGCGCGTGCTCGTCGCCCGTCTCGATCAACACGCGCGTGCGCGCATTGCTGCCCGCTTTGCTGTCGAGAATGCGCACCTTGAAGTCTTTCAACACCGTCGTCTTTAGCTGCGGGTAAACCGGTTCGAGCGCGAGCCGCAGCGCCTTGTCCAGCGCGCCCACCGGCCCGGTGCATTCGGAAACCGTGTGATACGACTGCCCGTTCACTTTCAACTTCACCGACGCTTCTGCCAGGAGATCCGCGCCTCGGCGCTCAACAATCACGCGATAACCTTCGACCTCGAAAAACGTCGTTTTCTTTCCCACCCATTTCGCGAGGAGCAGTTTCAAGGACGCATCCGCCGCCTCGAATTCGTAACCGCGGAACTCCAGCTCCTTCAACTCGTCGATCAGCCCTTTCATCGCCGGCGATTTTTCGTCCATCTCGAACCCGAGTTCCTTGGCCTTCATCGCGATGCTGCTCCGTCCCGCCATATCGGATACAAGCACGCGCGTGCGGTTGCCCACGAGCGCCGGCTCGATGTGTTCGTAGCTGCTCTTCACCTTTTGAGCCGCGTTCGCGTGAAGGCCGCCTTTGTGCGCGAACGCCGAAAGCCCGACATACGGCGCCTTCGTGTTCGGCCGCAGATTGGCCAGCTCGTCGAAATAAAGCGAAAGCTCGCGAAGCTGCCCCAGATTTTTCGCGCAGCCCGCCGTCCTGCCCATTTTCAAAAACAGGCTCGGCAAAATCGTGATGAGATCCGCGTTGCCCGTGCGCTCGCCATAACCGTTGACGGTCCCTTGCACGAGCGATGCGCCCGCGTTGATTCCCGCGAGCGAAAGCGCCACGCCGAGGCCGCTGTCGTTGTGGCAATGCAAGCCCACTTTTTCCGCTCCGAATTCCTGCACCACGCGCGCAACGATCACCTTGAACTCATCGACGAGCGTCCCGCCATTCGTGTCGCACAACGTGAGATTGCTCGCGCCGCCTTTGATCGCCGCCGCCAGCGTGCGCATCGCGTAATCGGAGTTTAATTTATACCCGTCAAAAAAATGCTCGGCGTCATGGATGACCTCGCGGCCGTTCGCCACCAGATACGCCACCGAGTCCTCGATCATCGCCAGATTCTCTTCGAGCGTCGTGCGGATGATTTCCGTCACATGGAGCGGAGACGTTTTCCCCACGATCGTCGTCACCGGCATGGCGCTGTCGATGAGTAGCTTCAGCTGGGGATCGTCGCTCGCCTTGCCACCCGCGCGCCGCGTCGATCCAAACGCCGCCAGCTTCGCGTGCGTCAGCTTCAGGTTTTTCGCCTCTTGGAAAAACGTGATGTCGCGGGGATTCGATCCCGGAAAGCCGCCCTCGATGTACTCCACGCCGAATTGGTCGAGCCGCTCCGCGATGAGCAATTTATCCGTCACCGAAAAACTGATGCCTTCTCCTTGGGTTCCATCGCGAAGGGTCGTGTCGTAGATTTTGACGGCGTTGCTCGTGCTCATGAAGGGCCAAGGTTGTGAGCGGTTTCCGGGCTGGCAAGGTGGCTTTTGGCTCGGCCGCTTAAAGTAGGCTCGACGGTTCCGATCAGCGGAACAATCACGGAGCGCTCCGTGTATCCAAGCGCTCCGCGAGTCGTCCCGGCGACCGCGCGCCTTTCTAAACCAACCCGCTTATGAACAGTCTTCAGCCTTCGCGTCGTTCGCCATTTCCAATCGTTGTTTGCACGCTGCTCATGGTGTCCACGTTTGGTTTTGTTGCCTGTCACTCCGGTCCACCGCATGGCCGCGGCGGAGAACATCGCGAGGCCGTGCACGTTCCCCGCATGGAAGCGGCCGGCACGTTTTTCGACGGCCAGGTCGTCGCCGATATTCGTTTCGGTCGCGCGACGTTTCCCGGTCGTCCCGGCGACCCCGCTGACAGCGAAGGCGGCCCACGCCGCGGTGGCGGAGGTCACGGTCCACGCGGCGGTGGAAACAGTGGCGGCGACGTGAGCCTCTACCCAGGCATGGGCGCGAACAGCATGGCCCTTGGCAAGAACGTGGGCTTTGGCGGCGGTGGCGGCCCTCGCGAGGAATCGGGCGTTCGTTCTCCCGTCGGCGCCCGCGCCCGCAGCGAGCACAATCCCGCGGTGCAACTTCACCTGACTCTCACGAATCGTTCGCCGCAACCGCTCGAGATCGAAGTGCTCGCGTTCGATTCGCTGCTCGGAAACTTCGTCGTCACTCCTGAAAAGCTTCCGCTCGCACCGGACCAGACTGCGTCGTTCGACCCGATGACGTCGCGCCTCGGCATCCCCCAAGGCGACCTCCCGCTCAAGGTGCGCCTGCGCTCCGGTGAAAAATCCGAAGAACAAACACTCACGTTGAAAATCGTTTCCTCCGACGGCTCCTGATTGCGAGACCGCGCGACGCGTATCGAATTCCCCCCCCGACACTCCGACGGCCCGACACTGGATGCTCCGAGGCTCGACGCTGGCCGGTCCGGGGAGCACACGCGGCCCGCGTGTGGTGGCCGGCGGCCCGCCGGCCACGGTTCGAAACGCCGACGTTCGCACGACGCGACACATCCTCCGGAAATGCGACTCGCCGTCAGCCGACTCTCCGCTCCTGAATAGTCGCGATGCCCCCGCCTTCTCCGCTCGTCGCCGGACACGCCGTCAGCAAACGCTACGGCGACGGTCCGCTCATCTTGCGCGACCTCGCCTTTTCCGCGCAGCCCGGCGATTTCGTCACTCTGATCGGCCCGAGCGGCTGCGGAAAATCCACACTCCTCCGCCTCATCGCCGGCCTCTCGCCGCTCAGTTCCGGCCAGCTCGAGATCGCCGGCCGTCCTCCCGGAAAAAGCGCCGCCGAGGTCGCCTTTGTTTTTCAAGAGCCCGCGCTCCTTCCGTGGCTCGATGTCGCGCGAAACGTGGAGCTCCCTCTCTTGCTTCGCCGCGCGCCCGCCCCGCGCCGCAACGAATCCCGCGTGCGCGCCCTCGATCTCGTGCGCCTCTCCGAAAAATCCGCCGCGTATCCACGCGAACTTTCCGGCGGACAAAAAATGCGCGTCTCCCTCGCCCGCGCCCTCACGCTGTCGCCGTCGCTGATCCTGCTCGACGAACCGTTCGGCGCACTCGACGAACTCTCCCGCCAGCGCCTCAACGAGGAACTGCTCGCAATCCACGCCCGCGAGAAATGGACAGCCTTCTTCGTCACTCACTCCGTCGCCGAGGCGGTTTTCCTGTCGAACCGCATCCTCATCCTTGCCGCCAATCCCGGCCGGTTTCACGCCGAGGTCACCGTCGATCTCCCCTTCCCCCGCACAGCCGAAACCCGCCTCTCCACCGAGTACCAGCGCGTCGTCGCCGAGGTCACGCGACTCCTCCACTCCGCGGAAGCCGCCGCCGCCTGATCATGCGAAAACAGCTCCTGTCTTTTCTCGCTCCGCTCCTTGCCGGCATCCTCTTGCTCGGTCTCTGGAGCTGCGTCCACCGCAGATTGTCACCAGAAAAACAATACCTCGTCCCGTCTCCCGGCGACGTGGTCGCGGCCTTCATCGAAAACCGGTCCACGCTCGCCCTGGGCGCGCTCATCACCGCCGCTGGCGCGGCGGCCGGACTCACCGCCGCCGTCGTGCTCGGCTACGTCTTGGCGCTCGGCCTCGCCTTTTCAAAAATCACCCGCGCCGCGCTCTATCCGTACCTCATGGTTTTGCAGATGACGCCCATCATCGTGTTTGCGCCGATCCTCGTCCTGGTCATCGACGCCAGCCTGCTGCGCGTCGCGATCATCACGTTCCTGATCTGCTTTTTTCCGCTCGTGGTGAATACCACCCAGGGCCTCCTTTCCGTCGATTCGCAGCTTCTTGATTTCTTCCGGCTCTCGCGCGCGTCCCGTCGCGACGAATTCCTCCGCCTGCGCATGCCCGCGGCCCAGCCCTATTTCTTCACCGGCCTGCGCATCGCCGCCACGCTTGCGCCGATCGGCGCGATCGTCGGCGACTACACCGCTGGCAACGCCCAGGGCGGCGTCGGCGGGCTGGGTTTTCAAATCGTCCTCACGTCATCGCGTTTTCAAATGCCACAGCTCTACGCCACCGCGATCACCGGCTGCGCGCTCGGCTTTGTTTTCGTCGCCGTCGTTCTCGCGCTGCAATGGCTCGCGCTCCATCGCTGGCACGACTCCTACGACCGCGCGCGTTGAGCCTCCGCCGTAGCCGCGTTCATAGGAACGTGGCCTCCGCGCGCTCACGCCGACGCCGTCACCGCCGCCGCATACTTCGCAATGATTCCGTCGAACGAACCATTGGTGAAAAACACCACCACGCGCGCTTTCGCCCGCGGATTCACCGGCAGCGTCGCGCGCACGAGCGCCTCCAGCAACGACGCGTTATTCTCCGGCGCGTGCGCATCGATTCCTTGCGCTTCGAGTTGCTGCGCGACCGCCTCCGCGTCGAACCGCTCCGTCGCCGCCAGCTTGTCCGCGCGATTCACCACGCCGAGATAAACCTCGTCCGCCTGCGCGAGCGCCCGCGCGAATCCCGCCTGCAACGTTTTCGTCCGCGCCGTGTTGCTGCGCGGCTCAAACACCGCCGTCAGCGACGCGCCTTTGTAGCGCGCCCGAAACGACTGCAACGTTTCCGCCAGCGCCGTCGGATGGTGACCGAAATCCTCGATCACCGTCAGCCCCGCCACGTCCGCCAGTTTTTCCTGCCGCCGCTTCACGCCGCGAAAATCTGCCAGCGCATCGATCGAGAATTGTGTGGGATTTTCTGGATACAACGCCAGCGCCGCGGCCGTCGCCGCCATCGCCGCATTGCGCGCGTTGTAGAGCCCCGGCGATGCCCAGTGCACATCCGACCACACCTTCCCTTTCCACAAAAGTGTGAATGCCGCGCCCGCCGCGTCCTCGGTGAAACCTGCGATGCGCACGTCGTTGCTTTCGCTCGTGCCCACTTTGATCACCCGAGTCCAGGCAAGCGTGCCGAGCGCCCGCAGATTCTCATCGTCACCGTTCATCACCACCCAGCCGTTGCGCGGCACGATCCGGGTAAAATGACCGAACGTCCGCTGCACGTCAGCGAGATCGCGAAAGATGTCCGCGTGGTCGAATTCCAGATTGTTCAACACTGCAACGTGAGGCGCGTAGTGAATGAACTTCGAACGCTTGTCGAAAAACGCGCTGTCATACTCGTCGCCTTCGATCACGAACGGATCCGCCGCCGCGCCGAGATGATTGCCCACCGGCGGATCGAACGGCACGCCGCCAATCAGAAATCCCGGATCGCGCCCGTTTTCCCTCAGCAAAAACGCCGTGAGCGCCGTCGTCGTCGTCTTCCCATGCGTGCCCGCAATCACGATGTTCTTCCGCTTCCTGAGCACCGAATCATACAGCATCGCGGGCAGCGAAATGAATGGCAGCGCGCGTGTATCCAAAAGCCACTCCACCTCGGGATTCCCGCGCGACATCGCATTGCCGATCACCACCAGATCGGGCGCCAGTTTCTGCAAACGCTCCGGATCGTACCCTTCGCTCAAAGCGATCCCTGCCTCCGCGAGCACCGTACTCATCGGCGGATACACACCGCTGTCCGCCCCCAACACCTCATGTCCCGCCGCACGCGCGAGCAGCGCCGCATTCCCCATCGCCGTTCCGCAAATCCCCATGAAGTAAATTTTCATCGTCGTTTAAAACCGGGAAACCGCCCGCGGGAAAATGTCCGCCATCGCTGGCCGTGGAAACGCCGATAGCTCGAAAAAGAGGCTCATAAAGCCGCGAGATTCGAGACCTCCTCCATCGCTGGCAATGCGCTTTCGTCGCGCTCCTCCCAGCTCCTGAAACTTCCCGTCTTGTTACCCGCCTGCTTGCGCGAGGACGCCAGCTCCGCAGCTTGCGAAATGTCCGACCAACTTGTGGAAACCAAAATCCTCTCCGCCTTGGAAAACGCGGCGCTGCTCGCGCCATCCGCCGACGCCGGGAAAATGGAAACCGCCCGCCGCCTGATCCGCCGCGAACTGGAATCCGATCTCGGCCTCACCGAGCTGAAAGCCGCCGTGGCGGAACTCACGCAACACCTCGAAACCGAGCCCGCCGACACCCGCGCCGATCTCCGCGCCGCCGCCGCCCGCACCCTCCGCGTCCTCGCCGCCCTGCGCTGAGGACCAACGGTCCTCCGAGATTTTTGAGCTGGTGCGGGCAGAGGGAGTCGAACCCTCCTCTCATGCTTGGGAAGCACACATAATAGCCGATATACTATGCCCGCGGCAGGCTCGCGGCGGATTCAACGGCTCGCCTCGCACTGCGCAATCTCGAACTTCAACCACCGCGTCTCCGGGGTGATCTCCCTGGAAGCGCACGCCGCGACCACTCATTTTCACGCGAAAACCCACGCCTGCCTTGAACCCAACCGTCCGCGCTCCGATGTTTTTCCCATGAACATTTCGTCCTCCGCGAACACTTCCTTGATCAACTACGCGAGCGCCGAAGGCAGCACCGCCCGGCAGGACTACAGCGTCGCCGTCGCCGTGAAAATCAACGACCAGGTTAAGCAAGAGGGCGAGGCCGCGGTGAAACTCATCGAGTCAACTCCCGCACCCGCGACCGACGAAACCAAAGGCACGCGCCTCAACACCTACGCCTGAAATCAGGCTCCTCGTCCCGCTTTTCGCCATCCTCCTTTTCGCCCCGCCTCCTTGAAGAGCGCGGCTTTTTCGTGCCCGGTTCACGAATACGACCGCCGTCCGTCCAGCGCACTTTTGAGCGTCACCGAGTCCGCGTACAGCACGCCTCCTCCGCTCGGCAGTCCAAAGCCTATCCGCGTGATCTTCACCTCGCTCCCGGCCGGCAGGCGCTGGGTAAGATAGTGACACGTCGCTTCGCCCTCCACGTCGTTC
>Ga0164241_10003428_pt1 | contig 16010 bp, 15 predicted proteins | sample OricomyardsoilBY_FD_108780 | JGI IMG/M metagenome (GOLD analysis project Ga0164241, IMG submission 108780) | Backyard soil microbial communities from Emeryville, California, USA - Original compost - Back yard soil (BY) | ecosystem: Environmental > Terrestrial > Soil > Unclassified | place: USA... | reverse complement strand
CTTCCAAATGTATCCTTGTGTAAAAACCTAAAGAAGGATTGGCTCCATCCTGGTTTTTTATGGTGTTTTGCATGTCGACGCCGATGGAACTTCCATAATTTACATCACTGATCTGGTGAAAAAGCAGTAAATTATAATTATTGAGATAGGGGCCAATACCATAATGGGTATCGGCAAGGAAACCAATGCTTCCTCTTTCTTTGGCCAATACGTAGTTCTCGGAGATGGATAAATTATTTTGGGTGACGCGAAGCGTATCGTAGATGTAATTATTTCCAGCGGTGCAACCGCTTACAATAAATAAAGGGTATTTCCCCGCATTAGTATAGTCAGTGGGATCACTTAAGCTAAAGGCCAGCGTAGTCGCCGAAGAATGCCCGAAATAACTCAGTACACCAATTCCATTGTTCAATAACTGCGTAATACGAATGCCCGACGCCAACTGTACCGCAGCGCTGGAAGCTTTGGAAAATATTTCCATATCGCCACCAAAAAGCGTGTCTTCAATTATGCTTTGGTATAAGCCCATATAGTACCCGAATTGTGCATTCTCTGAACTATCGGCGCCACCTACAACTCCTACGGCTTTTTTCATCCATAATTTATTATCAAGCGTTTGCGTCGTAGAAGTTTGAGCTGCTTCATATTCTTCTATTTTTTGCAGGTAATTGCCCACTTCGTCGCCGGAAATAGCAGAAAGCCTGCCGATGGGAACACCGGGAATTATACTTCCATAAGGTGAAGACAATAAAACATCGGATGCGGGATAACCAAAGGTAGGCACGAGATTCAACCGGTCGGCAAACTTGCCCGATTGGTTCACACTGAAATCGGCATAGTCAATTCCTTTCCCGATTAAAAATACATATTTGGGCTTTATTGAAAAAGTTCCGACTGCGTATTGTATGAAATCTTTAATGGCTAACGGGTGTTTCTTAATGCCGTAAGCAAATTGATCTGTCAATTCATTTATATCTATTATCCTGGTGGTATAGCTTCCTCCCGTCGCAGAGGACCTGTATTTGCTGTATAAGTCCACATTGTTATCGCCGTTAGCGCTCGTATAAAGTAACGGATTACTGATTATAAGATAAGTGCCCTGGTTGGCGGACACGCCATAATTCACAAAATTTCTTTTTTCAAAAGAAGACACATTAATGATGGCGGAAGATGCTTCACTTACCAGTTGGAATTTTCGTAAGGTAACCGATGAGGCAGGCAATGCAAATTTTACCTGTCCGGCGGTGCTGATATCTCCCTGGTATCTTTTATTGGCAGTGATATCAAACAAAACAGGCGCGGTAGTCCCGTAATTAAAATTATTAATCACCAGGTAATTCCCAACATTGGAAGCAGGCAATTGAAAATAAAAATTAGTTTGATTATTAAAATTGAAAGTGCTCGGATAGGTAATTTCATCAAAAGCTACCACCAGCCTATCCGTTGCAACGGTGGAGGTATTTTCGAAAGTAATCTGCAAATTACCCGGATCAGTAAAGGCGCTAATTGGAATATTATCGATTTCTTTTTTTAAATAGGTAAAATTGGGCATTGATTCATTGTCAACGACCGTGTTGTAAATGCTTACTTTGATATTTCGTTCGTTAGGCGCGTTACCGGCGGCGCCAAATTTCAGTGAAGCATTCGGCCCATTTTTATACAGATTAATATTCGTGAAACCCGCAGATAGCGGACCGCTCGGATAAACGTCCTGGCTGGTCCATCCTTCGCCAATGTCATAAGAAGATGAGTAAACATAGGTTCCGGGATTTAGTGCATACCCGGGATTAATTTTTTCTTTATAATAATTTGCCTTTACATTCATAAAGTAAGGCTCCGGTGGGAGCATATTGCCCACAACATTATTAGCGGCATCACTATATCGTAAATTATTTCCCGCCGGGTTCACGGTAAGGAAATATGCGGCTGTATCGGTTTGCAAACTATAATGATCGGATAGTTGATAATCTGCTACTCTATATAATTTGGTATCAGGCTTCCCATCGTTCATCTGCCCCCAAAACTCGATATATCCGGTTGACGGCAAAGGTCCTGTTGAGACGCTGGTATACAGCATCACTTGTTGGCCATTTCTCCAGAGTTGAAATTGCTCCGCAGGAATATTTCCCAGCCCGAGATTGTTTAAGGTGGATTGATTGATATGATAAAGCCCGTCGTTAGCCATTTTAAACTTGTAATAAGTTTTGCTGTAATCAATCCAGCTATTGGGATAAGGCTGGGAATATCCTACTGCGGTAATAAAAATAAAAAATATGGCAATTAATTTCTTCATATTAACAGGTTAATACTATTTCTTTTTCCTTTTTATCAAATCGATTTTTAATGAAAAAACATGCGTGTATAAAGGATTCGACTGGTTGGCAAGATTGGTAAAGGCATAATCTATGCTTACGTTATTTATCTTGAAACCGGCGCCCAGGCTTGGTTGATAAATCCATACTTTTTTTTGATTGGTGGTATCCCCGTCAGCCAGTGCCTGTTGAAAATTAGAAATCCCTGCCCTTACAAAAAAGACATTTTTTATGGTCGCTTCCAGGCCGGCGTGCGGATCGATGCTCAATGTTTTGGCGCCGATAATGGTATTTCTTTGGCCATCGAAAGTAAAGTCCAGGTCAGCTTCTGCTAAAAGATTTACGGACGAACCGAGACTGAAATTGTAGGAATTACCAATAGTTAGCCTGGGAGCGGTAAGTTCTGTCGACTTCACCGGGATTTGGTTTTCGGTGAGGTAGAGCACTTCCTGTTCTTTCTGATCAAAATGGAATGACCATGCATTAAACGTGGTAGTAAGATCTTTGACCACTATACCGAGGCTCCAGCGATTTTTTTCCATCTTAAAACCTGCATCTATACCGAAGCCCCATGCGGTGGCGAAATGGCCTACTTTTCTATAAATAATTTTTGCGTTAGCGCCAAAGCTGGTTTTTAAATCGTCGTCGTCAGTTATCTTTTGGGCAAAAGAAAACAAAAAGGCATAATCTGCAGAAGAGAAAGTGGTTATATTACCATAATTGATACTGCCATCGGGCTCCACCAGGAAAAGCGTGTTTGGAATATCATCCACTGCAAAACGCAAAACGGTTAATCCCAATACCCGTTTATTATCATCTACAGGGATGGCTACATTTCCGAAATCGTATTTACCTATGTTATCGAAATAGCTCGCGTGCATCAGGTTTATAGAAGGGGTGTTTTGTACGCCTGTCAAGGCAGCCGGGTTCCAGTAACCCGCCGTTCCATCAGAAACTGAGGCCGCTTGTGCCGCTCCCATTCCCAGGCCGCGTGCTCCTGCTCCTATATTCAAAAATTCATTAGAGTATTTCCTAAACTGTGAGAATCCAAGACATGGCAATAACAATAAAAAGAATAATTTAAAAAAAAGAGGCATTCTCATAAAGGGGGTAATCAGTTTTTAAAAGGTTTTTCCGGCAAATTAAAAAGAGGATCACGATTACTATATTGTATTTCTACACTTTAATTCGCGTTAAAAATAAGTAAAACTTACAGTATTAGGGCAATGATTTTGTCAAAACCTATATTTGGAAAGCTTTACGCAGCCTGATTTTTATTGAGATTAAAAGGCGTTTTACAATTTTGCGCAATTGATTTTCCGTCACGAACAATGAAAATAAATTATTTGGCATAAGTGTTTTTACTTTTGTGCCCTATTTTTGACAGATTATATGGAAAATTTAATAGCAGAATTAAAATGGCGCGGGCTTATCCAGGATATGATGCCTGGCACAGAAGAGCAACTTTGTAAAGAACCTACTTCGGCTTATGTGGGTTTTGATCCTACTGCCGATAGCCTGCATATTGGCAGCCTGATCCCCATTGTCATTTTAAAACATTTGCAAAATTTCGGCCATAAGCCGGTTGCTTTGGTGGGCGGCGCTACCGGGATGGTGGGGGATCCGTCAGGGAAAAGTGAAGAAAGAAATTTATTGAGTAAAGATGTCCTTGACAAAAATGTAACCGGAGTAAAGCAACAATTATCGAAGTTTCTTGATTTTAATTCCGGCAAATCCAACGCGGCTGAGATGGTGAATAATTATGATTGGTTTCAGAATATTTCTTTCCTCGATTTTATTCGCGATGTTGGCAAGCATATTTCTGTGAATTACATGATGGCGAAGGACAGTGTAAAGAAGCGCCTGGACGGAGATAGTGGGATGAGCTTTACAGAGTTCACTTATCAATTGGTACAGGGTTATGATTTTTATTGGTTGTATCAAAATAAAAATTGCAAACTGCAATTTGGCGGGAGTGATCAATGGGGAAACATTGTTACCGGCACGGAGCTGATCCGGCGCAAAGCCGGTGGCGAGGGTTTTGCTTTTACCTGCCCGCTGCTCACGAAGTCTGACGGAAGCAAATTTGGAAAAAGTGAAAAAGGAAATATCTGGCTGGATGCCACAAAAACATCCCCTTATACTTTTTACCAGTTTTGGCTGAATACTGCCGATGCCGATGCAGAAAGATTTTTAAAAGTGTTTACTTTTTTATCCGAAAAAGAAATTGATGATCTTGTGCAACAGCATACAGGAAATGAACATCAGCGCATACTTCAAAAAAAATTAGCCGAAGAACTTACCTCCTTTGTTCATTCAAAAGAAGATTATGAATTTGCGGTAAAGGCATCCTCTATCTTATTCAGCAATGATACTGCTGAAATTTTAAAAGAGTTGAATGAAGAACAATTGCTCCAGGTGATGGAGGGTGTGCCCACTGTTGAAATAGAAAAAGATAAATTGGATGAGCTGGATTTAATTTCCTTATTAGCAGAAACCAAAATTTTACCGAGCAAAGGCGAAGCAAAAAAAATGCTTGCGGGCGGCGGTATATCGATCAATAAAGAAAAAGTGCAGGGAGCTGACGAAAAAATAAATGCTGCGCAGCTTTTAAACGATAAATATTTATTGATACAAAAAGGAAAGAAGAACTACTATCTGGTTATTGTGAATTAATTTGACGGTTCTCGGACACGGCGATGTGGCGGTATTTGAAAATCGTCCGCCCGAAACTGCTGTTGAATAAAGTTATAAAAGTTCATTGTTAATTCTACTGCTGAAGTATTCCGTCGCGTGGAACCAAAGCCGATTAGCGAAAAAACAGTTAAGAATATATTCGTCGCCCCGCCATATTGCTAAACCGCCTGTTGGTGGCAGGCTTGTCTGTTAGTCGTCACATTCTATTTCACATTCGCCAGTTAGCCCTTTGTCTATTTGCCATTGTAATTGAGGGTCGCCATATAGTTTATTTTTTTCAAAATTCTGTGTCAACCAATTTAAAAATGACTTTACTAATGAGATGTCTCTGATCACAAGATGTCCTTGTTCATTTTTTATCATCTCTGAAAATTCAGTGGGTATTTTAACTGTCTCATTTCCGAAATAGTAGAATTGTGTCGAAAGCAAAGTGTACTTCCCACCTAAGTCTCTTTTTTTATCTTTCTCTTTATGCAATACTTTCCTTAATCGCGGGATGTCGCCCTGCGAAAAGTCATAAATGCTATCGCCAACAATCCGTTTCCAGTCATTTCTATCAATGAATGCAATTTTCTTTTTTAAATTTTCTTTGCAATAGAGATCATAGTCAGCCATTGTCATTTTTTTGGTAACTCTCATTGCATACACAATCCTACCTGAATGGTTTTTTGTCGAACCACTTTTTGTTTTAACATTTTTTGAACCTGTGCCAATTATCCAATCGTCGACAATTGCTGTTTGTCTTATTTTAGGTTTACAAACATTTAAAGTTAACTCGTCCCAAAAAGGATTTGGGGCAAGTCCGTAATCTTTGGCAACAATGTAAGAATAGAGTTTCATTTATTATTCGTTAATTAAACGGAACGCCAATATTTTAAATCGAGATTTATCCTTGCCACATTTTCTTGTGTCGCAATGATTGAAGCCTGGCTTTGATATGTTGCGCTTAAAGTTGGTGTCAAGTGTTTGATGTTAATCCATTTTGGTAATTGTCCGTTTGAGTCAGCAATTAAGCCATGAGCAACTTCTTTGTCAAGCGGAACCTCCATAAATTTTACAAACCGATTAAATTCTTCAAAATCGTCTGGTAATGAAAAACGATGAGAGAAAAATTTGCTGTAAATAATTTCTCTTAAAAACAGGTTCAAGCCCTTTCTTGCAGCTCCCCAACTTTGGGCTGTGTCAGGAAAGAGTTTCAAAACATTTGTAGTGTGTTCGTTTAGAAATTCTCCATATTGAGTTTCATCAACTAGTGATTTTATGAAAAGTTCAAGGTCAACTTTTGTTTCAAAATACTGTCGTAAAATTTTTATTAGTCCACCTGAACCTTGATTTCTAATTGCAGAAGCACCGATAGCAATTTGTGATAGTCGTCTATGTAAAAGCTGATAAAATTGTTGTTCCGTCATAGTCTTAGGATGTGTCCGTTAAGCTTGCCACCAACACCTGATTAATTACGTATCATTTTTATAAGAGAAAATAAAAATCCGGTTTATTTGTTTGTGTACTATTAACGAATCAAACCGTATTCATCTTCTGCTTATTTTCAGGAACATTCCGCGATTCATATTCCTTTACGTTTGGTAAAAATGTTCTTTCTTTCAAAAGATAGCCATTCCCTTTTTCGCAAAAATGAACCTGGATATTTTCAATACTTATCGGGTTGCCTTCAGGAATATCGGCGATATTATTATGCCCAATACCATGTCCGTCAATTATCATAACAAGCCCGCTGCCGACGGCTTCCATCATATTTCCCTTAGTGATCAGCATGCCGGTATCTTCACCAAGCCCGATCCCGACCGAGGACGGATTGGTAGCGATCGCTTGCGCAAGCCTTCCAAATCTTCCCCTCTTTTCAAAGTGGCTGTCGAAAATTACATCGCCCATAAAACCTAAGCCGGTGGTTAATTTTACTTCGCCTTTTAAATGGGCCGAACTGGCATTTCCCTGGTAGATCATCGTTTGGCTCATCGCCATAGCGCCGGCAGAAGTTCCGGCAATCAGGAAATTTTTATCCCCGCGATATCTGTTATGAATAATTTCTAAAAATTCCGTACCACCGAACGTGGCTGTTAATCGTAATTGGTTACCACCGCTAAACATCACGGCATCGCAGTTTCTAATCCTTTCGATATATTCTTTTTGAGAAGCGTCTGCACGGTTGCGGATGGATAAGAGTCCGATATCGGTACAACCGATCTTTCCAAAAGCATTTAGATAATTTTCACCAACTTCTATGGGGATCATGGAAGCGGTAGTAATAACTTCGATCCTGATATTTGGTCCGCCGGCTTCTTCTACAATCCGGCGAAGAATTCCCAGTTCGAAGAAATTGAGATTATTTCTGACCAACTCTCCTCTTTCCAGTTCCACGCCCTTGTCTTCAGCGCCGCCGATAGCAAATAGTTTTCCCTTGGGTATTTCCATGAATTTCATTTTGATAAAGACAACAAGTGATCAATGTTAGTTTTAAACGATGTTGTATTAGAAAATATGATACACAAAAGTAAAGGAATATTTACGAATCGTGCCTCATTCCCTCTGCCACTTTAAATACATGCAGCACATAAGGGAAAAGGGCGTCCATCGTTTCTTCGGCTCCCCGCGTAGAACCGGGCGTAGTAATTACCAAAGTGTTTTCAATAAAACCTGCTACGCCGCGGGAAAGCATTGAATAGGGAGTTCGTTGCTGTCCGTAGTTCCTGGCCGTTTCCATGATGCCCGGAATTTCGCGGGTAAGCAAGGGCGTTATGGCTTCCGGTGTTACATCGCGCGGCGACAATCCGGTGCCTCCTGAAAATATCACCAATTGAAAATTTGATTCGCTTAGCTGTTTTGCTTTTGACTGTATTGTTGAAAATTCATCCGGAATTACTTCGTAAACAGAAACCGGGAGATCCAATTTTTTTAATTTTGAAATAACGGCTTTACCGGTTTTGTCTTCTCCTGTTCCTGAAGCAATACTATCGGAACAAACAATAACGGCACATTTTAATGAGCTTCCTGACTGCTTGTCAAAATCCGATTTGCCCCCTTTCTTATTTTCTAATTTAATGTTGGAAATCGAAATGCCTTTGTCTATCGGCTTTAGCATGTCGTACATGGTCAATGCGGTAATAGCCGCGCCATGCATGGCTTCTACCTCTACGCCGGTTTTATAAATGGTATGTACTTCCACTGAAATAATAATATTCAATCCGTCAATGGTATATGTGATGGAGGCAAACTCTACCGGCAACGGATGACAATCAGGAATAACATCACTGGTTTTTTTAATGGCCAATAATCCTGCTGCTCTTGAAAATTCAAACACATCGCCTTTTGGTACTTTCTTGTTGGTGATCGCATCGATTGTTTCTTTTTTGGAAACCGAAACCGTTGCGCTTGCTATTGCCTGGCGTAATGAATTTGATTTATTGGTGATGTTGACCATATTAATTATTTACTTTCCATTGATACGTTTCGTCTTCAAATATTTCTTTGCCCCAAACGGGCAGCTCTGCTTTTATTCTTTCTACCGTTTCTGAACAGGCGTCAATGGCGGCTTTGCGATGTGCTGATGAAGTAAAAACAAACAAGCTGATTTCGCCCGCGGCCACTTTGCCCAGGCTGTGATATACGTGCATGCACCCGATCTTGTATTTTTCAAAAATGGCTTCTCTTATTTCTGTCATTTTTTCCAAAGCCATTTCTTCATAAGTGGTGTATTCTATAGCAGCTACTTTTTTTTCATCAATCATATCAGCCCTTACCTGGCCGAGAAAAATGCTGTGTCCGCCAATTCCGGTTTTGGTGCTATGCTTTTGAATACACGCTCCGATGAAGGTTCCGCTGATGGCGCCTTTTACAAAAATATTTTTTAGTTTCTTTTCACTCATGGTCTTTCTTTTGGTTCTTCCATTCAATGATACCTCCTTTCAAACTATATATTTTTTTTTGATCTTTAAAAATACGTGATAATATTTCCGCCGCCTGAACGCTTCGTTTGCCGGTTTGGCAAAAAGTGACAATGATGTCATTTTTTATTTTTGAATTATTTTTTTCCAATTCATCCAGCGGGATTTTTAAATAATTAAAATCATTGGTGTCAGGCTTTTCATCTATTTCTCTCACGTCGATGATATCAATATTTTCCTGTTGAATTAGTGAATTAAAAACGGAACTATCTATTTCAAATTCTTTTGAAACTGGGCCACAAAGCCATTCATAATTCATCTCTCTGAATGATGTTTCATCTTTCGGAATCAATGTATTATTTTTTTTATCGGCGGTTAATTCTATTTGGTATGTTTCGTTGGTGAGTGTGTTATAAGTAAGCAATGTGTTGATTAAAGGTTCTCCTATCCCTGTAATTAATTTGATGCATTCATTTGCCATCATCGTACCGATAATTCCCGGTAACACGCCCAATACGCCTGCTTCAGCACAATTTAATATTTCATTTTCTTTTGGTGGCTCAGGAAACAAATCACGATAATTCACTGGTTCGTCGTATTGATTTTTCTTACAATTGAACACCGCTACCTGTCCTTCAAATCTTGATATAGCGCCATATATCAGCGGTTTTTTCAGCAACACACAAGCGTCGTTCATCATATAACGCGTGGCGAAATTATCACTGCCGTCGGCCACATAATCAAAATCGCTGATCAATTCCAATGCATTTAGGTTTGTTATTCTTTTATTGAACGCAATTAATTTTATTTCCGGATTTAATCGCTTCAGATAGCTAGCGGCCTGCTCCGACTTGGATTTTCCAATATCATTTACAGAAAATAAAATTTGCCTGTGAAGATTACTCAATGCTACTTTATCATCATCCACGATGCCAATAGTACCAACACCCGCAGCAGCAAGATATTGAAGCATAGGGCAACCCAAACCACCCGCGCCAATCACAAGTACTTTGGCATTCAACAATTTTTGTTGTCCTTCTTCGCCGAATTCTTTTAGAATGATCTGGCGTTGATATCGTTCGTATAAGTTTTGTTTATTCATTTTTTATCCGCCGGAAAAAGGTGGCAACAGAGCGATTTCACTTTCAGCATTTAATGGAACCGTTTTGGAAATTATTTTTTTATCAACTGCTATAGCATATTTCGTGTTGGCAAAATCGGGATACTTTAGATTTAATTCTTTCTGCAAGTCATTCGTGTCAGTGACAACACCCACTGAAATACGGTTGCTTCCTGCGAGATCCCTGAGTTGTCCGAATAAAATAATTTCCATGTAACGCATTTGTAAAATTAAACAATCAGGCATGCGTGAACAATAATTTAAAAGCAGCCATCATCAGCACCACGGCAAGTACATTTTTCAATACCACTTGTTTAAATTTCAATGCGCCGAAATATGCGCCACACAAACCACCTGTAAAGGCAATGGCAACATACAGAAACATTTCGTTGCTAAAATGAATTCCCTTTGTAAACTGGCCCGCAAGACCCGACAATGAATTTACGAAAATAAAAATAGCGCTGATGGCGGCTGTTTGTTTCTGATTGGTCCATTTTAAAAGTAGCAGGATAGGCGCCAGGATAATGCCGCCGCCGATGCCGATGAGTCCTGAAAACAATCCAATCGAACCGCCGATTAGCAGTGAACCAACAATATTTGGGTTTTTTAATTCAGCGTCTTTGATGTTTGAAAAGAAGAGAAATCTTATAATCGGAATCAATAGTAAGAGCCCCAATATTTTTTTATAGATAGAACCATCTACCGTTGCAAGTCCTCCCACGAACGCCATTGGTACGGACGCTACAGCAAGGGGCAAAAATATTTTCCACTTAAAATAATGGCCGCGATAAAATTGAATAAACGAAGTAAGTGATACAAATAAATTCAACATTAAAGCCGTTGGTTTCATCACTTCCGGTGTGACGCTGAAGAGTGCCATCAATGCCAGGTAACCACTTGCGCCACCATGTCCTACAGAGGCATAGAGAAATGCTATTGAAAATAATAACACATAAAATAAAAAAATATAGTCCATAAATTATTCTGGTAATAAATGTATTTCTATTAACTCGCCTTTTTTGCATTCAGTTACTTCTTCGTCAATCTGAACGAGGCAATTTGCCGTTGCAAATGAACTAAGCCTGAATGATTCCTGCGCTTCAAAAATATGAACTCCCACGTCATCAAAATATCCTTTTAGAAAATACGTAAGTCCTGCCGGCTTTTTAAAATCCAGCATAATAGGCACGCGCAATTTTTTCAAAGAAAAATCCCGGTTACACATCCTGCCTAAAGCCGGAGCTACATATTCGTAAAAGCAAGTGAGGCCCGACGCGGGATTGCCAGGTAACCCAAAAACACACTTATACTCTAGCTTCCCAAAATAAAAAGGCTTTCCCGGTTTTTGTTTTATTTTATGAAACAGTTTTTGAACCTCATTATCGATCGTTGCCTGCAGCACAAAATCAAAATCGCCTACACTGATTCCTCCCGTCAAAAGTACAACATCACTTTTGCTCAAAGCTGCTTTGAGTGCATGGGTTAACAACACCAGGTTATCTTTCACCCTCAATACGCTCACAGGCCCGATGCGCAACTTCTCCAATGCGGCCACCAAAGTATAGGAGTTTGATTCGTAAATCTGCCCATGAAGCAAAGGATTTCCGGGCTCTTTTAATTCATCTCCGGTAACAATAATAGTGACAGAAGGTTTAGGATAGACCAGCACTTCACTGATTCCCATTGAAGCCAGAAAGCCTATGGATGCAGGATTTATAAAAGTGTCTTTTTTTAATGCCGGTGCTCCTGATTTTATTTCCAAACCTTCGGGCCTTACGTTCATCCCTTGTTTTATATTTTCATCACGGATAATTAATTCTTCATTTTCTACAATGGTCTTTTCCTGCATTACTACTGTGTCTGCTCCCGGTGGTACTGCTGCGCCCGTAAATATTCTTACCGTGCTCCCCGGCTTTAGTTCATTATTATTTTGACTTCCGGCAGGTATGCTTCCGGATATTTTCAATTTTTTATTGGCCTGCCAATCGCTGAATGAGAAAGCGTAACCATCCATGGAAGATTGTGGAAACGGGGGAAGATTGATGGGTGAAAATAAATCTTCCGCCAATACGAGGCCGGCTGCTTTTTGTAAAGAAATCTTTTGTAACGGTAATGGAGCTACGTTTTTACTGATTATTGTTTTTGCTTCAACTACTGAAATCATTTTTGAAGTACTTGCTCTTTTGATTGATTAATTTTTTATCCGCCGATTGTTATCATACTTCTGTTATGAATGTCCTCAGCATGTATCTTTTTAAAATCTGATAATAACTGGCCGCCCAGCTCTTTTTCTTTTTTGCCGATATTTTTGTAAATCAGCGGCAACACATCTTCTCCCTTGCGGAATGCCGTTAGCAAATCTGTTTCATCTTTCGAAAAAAGACAATTTTTTATTTTGCCATCGGCAGTAAGTCTTATGCGGTTGCACCCACTGCAAAAGGGCGCACTCATGGTGCTGATAATAGAAAAAGTACCTAAATGTTCGTTTACTGTAAAGGATTTGGCCGTGTCGTGCTCGCCATTGGTTAATGGAATCGCCTCATATTTTTCACTTACCGTATTTAATATTTCATGCAAGGTAAATACCTGGTTGCTGGTCCACCTGTTGCCGCTAAAAGGCATGAATTCGATAAACCGCACATGTACCGGCGTGTCTTTGGTCCATGCCACAAAATCGTTAATCTCATCATCATTAAGCCCTTTCATCACCACTACATTTATTTTTACATGAAACCCGCGGCGAATCATTAAGTCAATATTATTTTTCACGTGATTAAATTCATCGCGGCGCGTAAGAAACAAAAATTTTTCCGGCCTTAAGGTGTCCAGGCTGATATTTAACGAACGAATATGGGCTTCTTCAAATACGTCGGCAAACAAATGCAGGCGCGTGGCATTGGTAGTGATAGTGAGCGTCACCTTTAATTTTGACAAAGCAAGAATAATCTCTTTGGCATCTTTACGCACCAGCGGTTCGCCACCGGTAAGCCTTATTTTATTAACACCGTTGGCTACGAAGATTTTTGCCAACGCTACTATTTCGTCTGCCTGCATCAATTTAGCCGAAGGCGCAAACTCATAGTCTTCTTCAGGCATACAATAAAAACAGCGCAGGTTGCATTTATCGGTTAAAGAAATCCGCAAATAATCATGAACGCGCCGGTAAGAATCCACTATCATTTGATAAAGTTATGCCATCATTTTTTAGCTGGGGATTTTATTGCGGTTTTGTTTTTATTTTTTATGAAATCATGGCATTTTTAAATTGGATATAAATAAGAATTAGTGTTATTTGTTTGTTTGCTGGTGGAATAAGGTTTGGGGTGATTTACTAAAATAATAGAGGTCTTACGATAATCAATCTTAATGTTTTTCGGAAATTATTTCAATTCGACTAATATTGTATTGACGGAAGTTATCGCATAAAATCTAATTGTTCATCTTAATATAAAAATACTAAATTTGTTCGCAAACAATTCAATGTGGGTTATACTTCAATAGAAATATGTGCTGGTGCTGGTGGACAAGCCATTGGACTTGAACAGGCAGGATTTGAACACCTTGCTTTAGTAGAAATAGAGTCTATTGCTTGTGACACACTCAGACTTAACAGGCCTAAATGGAGTGTAATAAACAGAGACGTTAAAGACTTTTCTGCAAAAGGGTACAATGGAGTTGACCTGGTTGCCGGCGGTGTACCTTGCCCGCCATTTTCAATTGCGGGTAAACAGCTTGGACACCTTGATGAAAGAGATTTATTTCCGGAAGCGCTTCGGCTTGTTAAAGAATGCAATCCGAAAGCAGTAATGTTAGAAAATGTTCGTGGGCTTCTGGATGTTAAGTTCAAAGAATATAGGCGATATATACTTAGTGAACTTTATAAATTAGGTTATCAATGCGATTGGAGACTCATTAATGCTTCCGATTATGGGGTATCACAATTAAGACCCAGGGCTATTCTTGTTGCTTTCAAAAAGCAGTACTTTGAATATTTTGAGTGGCCTTTAAAAAATCAAACGCCGCCGTTAACAGTCGGTGAATTATTGTATGCTGAAATGCGTTCGCTTGGTTGGGAAAATGCAGATAATTGGAAGGCAATTGCAGATAGTATAGCTCCGACACTTGTTGGCGGTTCAAAAAAGCACGGTGGTGCAGACCTTGGCCCAACAAGATCAAAACAAGCTTGGGCATTACTTGGAGTAGACGGTAAAGGACTTGCTGATGGCCCACCAATTAATGGTTCAAAGGCAATGCCTCGGCTTACATTAAAAATGGCGGCTTTAATTCAGGGCTTCCCAAAAGATTGGCAATTTGCAGGAAAGAAGACACCTGCATACAGGCAAGTTGGTAACGCGTTCCCTCCACCTGTTGCAAGAGCAATTGGGCTTTCTATACAAAAAGCATTAAAACTATATGAGCAAAAAGGCTCCAAAAAGCAAAGGCTCCAGGGCCAGGTTGCGTGAATACTTTATTGAAAATGTAGGCAAAATTTTAAACTCCGATACTCTACGGGAAGTTGCCGGTAGGAGTGAATGGGGGCGACGTGTACGAGAACTAAGAAATGAAGAAGGAATGAATATCGTAACCCACAACGATAGAAGTGAGTTAAAGCCTGGTGAATATCTATTAATTGATCTTAAACCTCTGCCTGCATTTGAAAGAGGCATTTCTAAAGAGATCAGAGCCTTTGTTCTTGATAGGAATGGATTTACTTGTCAAATGTGCGGTGCAGCAGCAGGTGAGCCACATCCTTACGATGCTGGAAGAAAAACGAGATTACATATTGGACATATCATTGATAAGACAATGGGAGGAAGTGATGAACCTGGTAATTTACGAGCGATCTGTTCAGTTTGTAACGAAGGTGCATCAAATCTTACACTCAACAGACCTCAAGCCATTAAACTTCTTGCTCAAATAAGACGAGCTCCAATATCTGACCAGTTAGACGTATTGAAATGGATAGTTGAAAAGTTTCCCAAACAGACAGAAGGAATGATAAAGAAACTGAAAAAATAAGCAATATAACACAGATACGCTATCACTCCGATATTCCCCCAAATAAAAATCCTAACAATTTGTCTGTTTACTGCCTCCAAAAAAACTATCTAAAGTTTCTTTTAATTTCGCATCATTAATTACAATTATGAAACCGACCATCAGGATTGAGTATTGCCCGAAGTGCGGCTGGCTTTTGAGAACAGCGTACATGGCGCAGGAACTGCTTACTACTTTTGCCGGGGATTTAAATGGCGTGATGATGCAGCCATCTGAGACCGGTGGTGCATATAATATTTATGTAGATGACAAAATAATTTTCAGCCGTAAAGAGCAGGAGCGTTTCCCGGATATCAAAGAACTAAAACAAATGATACGCGACATTGTAGATCCGGAGCGGTCCCTGGGGCATTCCGATAAAAAGACACTGAAAGAAAATTGATTTTTTAAAATTTAAAATCGAAATGGATGACTGGCATCATTTTATGCGGCGGCAAAAGTGCGCGAATGGGCGCTGACAAGGGCCTTATAGAAGATAAGGGCGTAGCCTGGGCGCAGTCTGCATTTAATAAAGTGGCTTCGCTGGGGCTGCCCGTAGCATTGTCTGTAAATCCCGAACAGTTCACTGCCTATTCATCAGCATTTGACGAATCAAAATTAATCATTGATCATAACGAAATACAATTAAAAGGACCGCTGCTTGGGGTGATGAGCGCTCATTTAAAATACCCTTTAGAAGATTTATTGGTGCTGGCTTGCGACATGCCTTTTATGGACATGCTTCTTTTGCAAAAGTTGAAGGATCAATATCAGTTGGATGCTTCGGTGGATGCTATTATATATACCAATAATGGCGAGCCGGAACCTCTTTGTGGGGTGTATTCAGCTAAAGCGCTTGCTGATATTTTAGAAAAATTTAGTTCAGGAAAATTGCTAAAGTACAGTATGAAAAATATGATTGAACACATCAATCCTTATTTTATT
>Ga0164241_10003427_pt1 | contig 16013 bp, 13 predicted proteins | sample OricomyardsoilBY_FD_108780 | JGI IMG/M metagenome (GOLD analysis project Ga0164241, IMG submission 108780) | Backyard soil microbial communities from Emeryville, California, USA - Original compost - Back yard soil (BY) | ecosystem: Environmental > Terrestrial > Soil > Unclassified | place: USA... | reverse complement strand
ATAAACACCATTTATTCAATGAAAGTATTAATAAACCAAAAATGTGAAATATCCTGTTTCAATTGATTTTCTGGAATTGGAAGGTTACTTGCTATAACCGTAGAGAGCAAATCTTTGTTTTCAACTAAATATCTAAAGATATCTTTATCTGTCAAAATTCCTGCCAATTTATCATTCTCTAAAATGATAACTCTTCTTATTTTTCTCTCATACATCAATTTCATAGCATCTGCAATAGTAGCTTTTGATGAAAGTGTGATTAAAGGATGGCTCATATGTTCTCTTACAGGGACTACCATCTGATGTGGTTGTAACATACCAATTGTCCTAATGACGTCTCTTTCGGTAATAATTCCAATGGGTTTTCGGGTATTAAGGTTGTCTACAATTACCACGCAGCCAATATTATTATTAGACATTATTCTCGATACTCCAATTAAATTTACATTCTGTTCAGCGACTATGATATTTTTGTTCATTAAATTTGTGATCCCGATGGAATCAATACTCATATAGTCTTGATATAATACGTTTATATAAAAATACCTTCTTTCTGATTTGGTTGTATTTTATTATTATTTAAAAACTAGGTTAATGTCAGGGTTATCACTAAGCCACTTTGCATTATACTAATTTAATTGATCAAAAAAATTTTTCTAGTATAAAGATAAGTGATATGAATGGACGGATATATTAGGTCAACAAGAATTCACGAGTATAACAAACCATTGGAATTGGATAATATTTACAAACCTGTCATAAGTCGTGATGAAGAAGTCCTAGTAAAGGTTGGAGCTTCAGGATTATGCCATAGCGACCTTCATCTTATTAGCGGCGAATGGAGAAATATTATCCCATTAAATCTACCAAAGACACCAGGGCACGAAATAGCAGGATGGATAGAAGAAGTTGGTACATCGGTACCGGAAAATATCATGAAACCAGGTGACTTGGTAGCAGTTTTTGGCGGCTGGGGTTGTGGTTGGTGCATACAATGTAAGTCAGGAGATGAGCAACTTTGTGCTTTTGCTAAATGGCCCGGGTTATCGTCTTTTGATGGAGGATTTTCTGAATACCTGCTAGTCCCCTCATACAGATTTTTGGTGAATGTACGGAGTTCGGAAGTTGTACCTGAGAATTTGGCACCATTAACTGATGCAGGTTTGACGCCTTATAGAGCAATTAAGAAGATAAAGAGCATGCTTGGACCAGGTAGAAATATCGGAATACTTGGAATAGGTGGTTTAGGCTCATATGCCGTACAATATGCAAAAATCTTGGGAGGCGGTTCTAAAGTATTTGCGATGGATAGATCTGAAAGCAAATTAGAATTAGCAAGCAAATGCGGCGCGGATCATTTGGTCAATCTGCGTTCTATTGATAATCTGGTTGATAGAATTAGGGCCCAGACAGGAGGTAAGATGCTAGACGTCATCATTGATTGCGTAGGAACAGACAAAACGTTTTACGACTCTATAAGTATACTCGCAAAAGGAGGCTGTGTAGTAATAGTAGGTCTGTTTGGAACGGCTGCCAAGATCCCAATAGCAATGACTGTACTAAATGAATATAAAATATTTGGATCCTTATGGGGCAATTATAATGAACTAAGAGAAGTAATAGAATTATTAAATGAAGGTAGAATTAAGAACCATATAATCAAGTTTAGACTGGATGATGTTAATGAAGCTATCAAATTGTTGAAAGAGGGTCAAATAATTGGAAGAGGTGTGTTAATTCCATGATATTCAAATATTTATGATACGGAATTGTTGTTGATGAACCTAATTGGGGGATTTAACCTAAATGTTAATATCTATCAACAAAGATATACCATACTGTAAATAATTTGACTTTATGAAAATCATAGTTCCTATTGATGGTTCTACTCCATCCATAAAGGCTTTGGGATATGCAATTTATCTACTCAAACTTATGAATCCCAATACCGGCGATTCAAGAAATAAATCTAACGAATACTGATAACCATACTTCCTCAATTTCATCTGCCTTTAGGGTTTGAAAAAAATCCATGTAGTCTATTGAGATGGGTCAAAATGTTTCTTTGTCTCATTTCATCGAAGAAATAAATGGATAATGGAGAAATAGTGGCTAAATAAGTTATCGGAGAAGAGAGCTCGATATCCAAAATCAGGTATTTCTATAAGAACAAACTTGTTGGAAGTAAGTAATTCGAGTAGGGCAATTGCTGAGAGAATTGTAAAATTTTCAACAGAACAACAAGTAGATCTTATAGTAGTTGGGAATGTTGGATTAGGAGGTATTTCAAAAAGAGCCATTGGTAGTGTTTCAAGAAATTTAGTAGAAATATCAAAACGTCTTGTATTAGTAATACATTAACGATGACAATGAATTATGTACCTCCAAATCTGTAAGTCGGTACTCGAATCACTTTTCTTAAACGAGCTAGCGGTTATTGATTGTATTTGAAAGATAGACAAATGAAAAGAAAAAACTATTATTGAAATAGGCCTTATCATCGTGTAAAATCATATATAAACGCTTAAGAAGGTTCCTACCATATAGGAAACTAGTGCTGCAATGCTTCCTATTATTAATGTGATAAGGCCGTATCTTATGGAGGATTTGTTAACAACTTTGCCCGTGATAAAGCCTATGCAAAAAAAAGCTAATACTGTAAAAACAATCGAATAAATAAAAATATCATTAGTTGTAAACCCTGCAGGATTATTTATGATATATAGAAAGATAAAAGGAAGGAGTGGGATTACGCCAACCACATTGAAAGCAACAAATGTTGTAGTTGCTTTGAATATTGGATTCTCATCGTCCACATTTGATATCCCCATTTTCTCTTTCATTAGAACATCTACCCAAATCTTTCTATTGGAAACTATAATCTTGATCAGGTTTTCCAATAATTCATCTTTAAAGCCCTTTTCTGCATAAATATTTTTTATTTCAGATATTTTGAATTCAGGTAGGTCCTGAACTTCTTTATTCTGTCTATTCCGCTCTCTTTCTACATACTCTATTCTTGATCTTGTGGATAGATAATTACCCATGGCCATTGAAAACCCATCGGCAAAAAGGTTTGCAAATCCTAAAATTATAACAATGGAAGGAGATAAAGATGCGCCCACTACGCCTGCAACTATTGCAAATGTGGTAACAGCTCCATCTGTTGCACCATAAACAAAATCTTCTATCGTCCACTTCAAGATTATGAATATATCTTCTTTAGGTTATATAATGTAATTTGGATTATGTCCCTAAAATTTTCATTACGCATAATTTTCAGAAAGGTTTTCGACAATAAGGTTGTACTAAATAGTTAACGATCACCCAATCCGGGCATATTAATTTCGTTTTGAGGCCAAGAAATTCTTAATTTAATACTTTTTAGATAAGTGCCATTGTCAGAAACATTTGAGAACAACAATATAAACATGCATCTCATTTCATAATATATGAGACTATTAGCAATGGTTGACGGTTCTGAACATTCACTGAAGGCTCTAGATTATTTAATAAACCTATTAAACGAAATTGGTGTGAGTGGAAATACACGTAAGAATGGCCCTAAAAATAATCATGAATTAATAATTTTGAATGTGTTACCAACTATACATACATCACCCGGAATTATGACACCGATCAAACCAGCCAAGGAAATTAAAAGTATTTCAGTGGATCAATATACTAGTCAAGTTAATAGAATAATAGAATCAGAATGGATAAAGAATCTTGAAGAGCTCAAAACAAAGTACGAGAAATCCGGAGTACGTATAAGTACGAAAATTCTCAAAGGGAGTCATTCCAGTCGTTATATTGCATACAGTATTATAAAATTTGTAAAAGACCAAAAGGTAGATCTTATTGTCCTAGGAAGTGTTGGTATAGGAGGGGTTTCAAGAAATAAAGCACTTGGCAGCGTTACTAGAAATATTGCTGAAATTTCTACTTGTCCAATTTTAATCGTACCTTAATATAAAAAATAATTCCCTAGGTTTATAGAATCATCCATATATTTTTACAAAATTTCTATATCTCTTTTTAAGTTCATTGTTGATTTGCTGAAAAGTCTTTTATCCATTTCCTTTATTTCTGTACCCATTTGGGGCTTAAATTCCATCTTATCTAAAATATCTTTGTCAATGTCAATACCCGGCGCAGCTTCTACCAAAACCAATTCGGTTCCCTTTAACTTGAATACGGCTCTTTCTGTAACATATACAATCTCCTGTCCATATTTAGAAGCTTGATATGAACTGAAGGAAATTTTATAAACATCTTGTACAAATTTTGCAATTGGTCCATCCTCTAGTATTTTGATTTCGTTCTCTTTTACTTCTATAATATTTTTTCCGCCCCTAAATGATCCTGCAAAGTAAATTTTAGATACTCCGCCTGCAATAACTGGAAATCCACCTGTGCCAAATAATCGATTGGGCAGCATCGAGGGATTTACGTTTCCGAATCTATCAATTTGTAGAAAGCCTAGAGATGCTGCGTCAATTATTCCACCCTCAAAGTTAGAAAACATGTCTGGCATGGCGGAGAGGGCAAATGCTCCCATGGCTAATCCAAAGTCATTTCCTGACAAGGCCACTCCTCCCCATGGTCCCGATTCAATAACTGTTATTATAAGATTCATAATGTTTTCTTCGGCAGCAACTGAGGATATTAATGCAGGAATTCCAATTCCTAAATTTACTAATACAGGAGCCTGTTTTTCTGTAAAGAGATTGAGGAACTCTAGAACCACCCTTCTAGCAATTACTATTTCATATTCTTTTGCTTGCTCTGAATTCATACCAGTATCTAAGTTATTATATATAGGAGAAACAATTTGATTCGATAGTCTTGGGTCATATGCAACCGATCCCGTTTGCCAATGATATTCTAATGGAGAAATTACAATGTGATCAACAAGTGGAAAAGGTACATCAACATGTCTTGGATTTATGGTCCCTGCCTTTGCTATCCAACGTACCTGTGAGATTACTTTACCCTGATTAGGTCTTGCTTTGGTAGCCTGCGCAATACTAAGTACGGTTCCTCTGATTCCCTCCTCTTGAGTTGACAAATTACCCATTTCATCAGCAATAGAAGTCCTTATTAGAGCACAATTTGGTTTTGGCGCTTTATATAAAAGATAATCTTCGTTGTCAATACTCAATAGTTCAGTGTAACACGTTTTTTTGCTTTTTCCCAATTCATTGAGAGCAGCATCATCATTTCTTGGATCTAAAAATGTATTCAAACCTATTTTAGTCAATAGACCTGGCCTTCCAGAGGCTATCTCTCTAAACCAATACGCTGTGATTCCAATTGGCCAACCATAACACTCAATTCTGTTGTCTATAACCATCTTTTGTAACCATGGTGAAAATCCTAAAAATGGCATTAACATACCCTCTAAAAATTCTTGATCGGCTTCATGAAACAAAATTTGAGCAACATGATCCAAAGATCTTCCTGGGACGGCTGGGAGAGCATCAGAAACGATGAAAATATTCTTTGGGTGACCAGTCCTTTGGTATGTTTTCAAAAGCTCATTTATTAAGTATTCTGGAGTGGTTGCCATATTAAAACCAGATATAGCTACCACAGAGTTATCATCGATACTTTCAACGATAGAAACGTCATCCACCTTATCTAACATATTATGAATACCATATCATAATATGTTCATAAGGATATTGATAACTAATAAGATTCCTTCATAGATGAAACATTTCTCTCAAATTTGAGCATAAAGTTGAGATTTTGATCTGTAAAGTCTCAAACCAATTGCCATTAAATAAATTAATGTCGAGAACAGTAAGTATGATCGGTCTCTGTAGAAAGAATGTAAGTAGTCTACAAAATTTTAATATATATTTAACATTTATCATAAAATATGCGACATATTGCAATCAACGGGTTTGGCAGAATTGGACGAATTTTTTTGAGGATAGCATTGAAAGATAAGGAATTTTCAGCATTGGTCACAGTGGTCGCAATTAATGATATGGCAGATATAAACACTCTTGCACATTTATTTAAATATGACAGTATTCACGGAAAATTTGACGGTCAAGTTACCGCCGACAATAAAGACAATACCTTAACGATAAATAACAATAAGATAAAAGTATTTTCCGAAAAGGATCCTGAACATCTGCCTTGGAAAACATTGAATGTGGACCTGGTTTTAGAATCTACTGGCAAATTTAACGATAGAGAAAAAGCTGTTAAACATCTTCATGCAGGAGCGAGTAAAGTTGTAATTTCAGCTCCCGCTAAAAACCCCGATATAACAATGATTCTTGGGATAAATGATGAAAAATACAAACCGCTTGATCACCATATCATATCAATGGCATCATGTACGACTAATGCACTTGCTCCTGTTGCAAAGATATTAAACGATGAATTTGGAATAGAGAAAGGATATATGACTACAGTTCATGCTTTTACCAATGATCAGAACTTACTTGATCTGTCACACAGAGATCTAAGGAGAGCGAGGGCAGCCACAGAATCTATAATTCCAACAACTACTGGAGCAGCAAGATCAATTGGCGAGGTCATTCCAGAATTAAAAGGAAAATTAGATGGAATGGCTTTAAGGGTTCCTATCAGTGATGGCTCAATTATCGACTTGGTAGTAACACTAAAAAAGGTCGTTACCAATACTGAGCTTAATAACGCTTTTAAACAATCATCTGAAAAAAAATTCAAGAATATACTTTCGTACACTGAAGACCCTATTGTTTCGTCTGATATTATTGGAGACCCACATTCCTCTATTGTTGATGGTCTTAGTACTATGGTATTAGGAGGAAAAGGTAACACTGTCAAAGTTTTGTCTTGGTATGATAATGAATATGGGTTCGCATTCAGAATGATGGAACTTATAAAATACATCTTAAAATCAATGGATTAAATATTCTGCTAAGTTAATCCACAAAAGTTTATAGCACGCACATAATTAAGCACTCGACAGCGAACAAAAATATTTGAGATTTGTAGTAGACAATCATTATCGAATATTAGAAAGGACAAAATGTAAACTATGTATGTCAATTGTCATTTTGAATAGGACAACCGTAATGGGATCCAACTAATCACAATAGAATTGTCTAATTGTATCCTTTATTCCGATTGGGGATAGTTTTTCGTAATGTGATGTACACTCTAGTTATGATTCTTAACTATTTGAACCACAATAATTTTATATTCAGTTTCGAAAAATATGTTAAATTTTGATAATACGATGTGAAAACATATGACAAATAAGATCTTGATAGTATTAGGGTGTTATCAGTGAAGTTAAATTATTTTGGTTCTTGGGAAGAACCTTTTTTGGCAGTATTTATTTCATACTCTGCCTTTGAATTGACCGTGGATCACTAATATTGAATTAGGAAGACCTACTTTTTGCATCATTCGTTTCTACCCATATCAGCTATTGCTTTTATAATGTCTGTTTTGGTTATTATTCCCACTATTTCCTGTGAATTGTTGACTACAGGAATACCACTTATACGATTCTCAATCATTATTTTGGCAGCTTCAAATAGGTTTGCCCCCTCATCAATAACTAGTGGATCAGTTGTCATCATGTCCTTGATCATTATTGGTTTTCTTAACTTTGCATCATTCGTTTTTTTCTCATTAAATGCATTTTTAAATCCTTTAGATTGAATTTTAAAAGTTAGGTACTTTCCCTTTGGTATGATGTCCCGGCTAGTAATTATTCCTATGGGTTTATTTTCCTTTATTACAACTATTCGTGAAATATTAAATTGACTCATCATAGATGGTATTAGGGATATATCTTCCTCCGGACTCACACTGATTACATTTTTGGTCATGTATTCACGTACAATAAAGTTACCAAAACCATGTGTAGCAATTAACGCTATCAAATCAGTCTTTGTAATTATTTTATTTGTGTGGTTTTTCTCATCTAAAATTAAGAGAGAGCTTATATTTTTGTCCAACATAATTTGAACACATACACCTAGGGATGAGTTCTTATTTACAGCATACAGATTATTTCTATCTTGGAGAAATTCCTCTAATAATACCTCTTCTAAATTCCTGTTGTCATTCAAATGACTGGACAAAAATTTTCCGATATCTTTCTCAGTAATTATTCCGATTGGTTTTTTGTCCTCGGGGGATGTAATAACAATCCTTTTTATAAAATATCTTTCCATTATGTTCCTTGCATCAAGGAAGTTTTTGTTTGACTCTAAAGATACGAGAGGTTTAGCAACATGGAAAGCATTTAGTACAATCTTATTATTCCTGTTCTGCGACATAAATACAAATGATTGATATACGCTATTAAGACTTTATTATTAGACAATATTGGATGTAAATTTTTAGGTTAAAGGCATAAATGTATTCATTTGTTATAGAGCCATTTAGAAATTTGAGGATATGAAATGGATGCTATTTAGATTAATGTCACCTCTACTAATGATACAAAACCATTTGATGAGTATGGTAGTCCACCCGCACGACCCTTTGCAGCAGTAAGACATATGTTTGACGATCAGCTCATAGAGTTTACCACATTTGCAAACTGAATGATAAAATAGTCCTACTGTGTCAACTATATGGCAGCTTTTATCCAAATGCAACTTTAATAGAAATAAAATATATGATTGACTTTAATATGTATCATACTTCACATTATCCTACAGAGGAGCCCGAACTGACGTTATCATAAAGAGGAATTCTTACCATACCGACCAAATCAAGAATTCCCACTATTAAATTACCAACAACAAATGGAATAGTTAGCTAAACTGTCAGGGTCTTGTGGAAAAGTCATCTTGACTTGGAATTCTATATTACATTACTGTATTTTCTCCTCAAAAAGAACAGGTCCAACATCATCGCCTGGTTAACCAGACGGTAAATAATGATATTGAAAAAACGTTGGAAGTGTTAGCCAACCGTTAAAGTACTAATCTATTTTTTTATCCTTACACCTCACCTCAACAAGTTGTCTGATTCTTCCAGATAGATAAACAAAGATGATAATACAAATGATACAAACAACTCCATCCAGCATTACTTGAGCCTCAAACTGAAGCAAAATTATGACTGACAATACTATTCCTATTCCTGGCAATAAAGGAAACCTTCTAATACTAAGTGGAGAGGAGAATTGTCTATCAATTTTGATTTTTTTATAGCGTAGCCTTATTAACGCCAAATTTATGATGATATATATTATAAGAACACAAAATACTGTTACTCCGGCAATTACTGATAAGGCACCTTCAAATAACACGATAATCAAAATTGCGATAAACATGACCGTTAAAATAGATAGCCAAGGTGTCCTTCGTTTTGAGTGTATCTTAGATAAGATACTTGGCAAAGTGGATTTTACATCATTTGAAATTCCATAAATTAACCTAGATCCCGAAATTAACATCATCAAAACAGTATTAGAAGTTGCAAAGAGAGCTATTATTGAAAGGATAAGAGTTCCTAAGGTTCCACTTGCTTTTTCAGCTGCCTTCGCTAATGGAGCTTTTGATAGGTATAAGTCATGCCAGCCTACCAAGGATATCGCTGAAATAGCTACTAGAATGTAAATTACACTAGTAACTACTATTGATATCATTAGAGCCTTTGGTATGGTTTTGTTTGGAGACTTTGTTTCATCAGCAATATTTACTATATTTTCAAATCCAAAAAAAGCAAAGAATATCAATCCCACTGCTGAAAATATTAGTCCAAATATTAGATTAGGGTGCAGGATTGATGATGAATAAATTGGAACCTCAAAATAATTTGTATTGTATACGGCTCCATAAGCAAACGCAGCAATAATGATAAATAAAAGACCAATTAATTCTATAAAGGTAAAAAGTATATTGAGATTAATTGATTCAGAAATGCCATAAAAATTAATCATTGATAGCAATACAATTAAAATAATTGCGATGATAATTTCAGGTATATAAGGGATGAATATACTCATGTAGCCTGAGAATCCTACTGCAACCGATGCAGCTGAACATACAATGACAAAAATAACAATGCAGCCTACAGTTAACGATAAGAACTCATTTTCAAATGCTTCTCTTACAAACAGGTATTCTGCAGCACTTCTAGAAAAGAGGGATGAAAGTTCCGCATAACTTAATCCAATTACTAATGCAAGTAAACCTGCAATAATAAAAGAAATCCATACGGTATTGCCGGCTATTCCGGCTGCTTCACCAATTATTGAATATATCCCTGCTCCTAAGATCAGTCCAATCCCAAAAACAGTTGCCTGAAATAGGCTGATTGTTCTTTTTAATCCTGAAGAAGATCGATCAGTATTATTATCATCATCATCTGCTGCTAACATCTTAGGTCTTATATTTAACGAATTCTGCTTACCAATAAATGTAAATACTCAAGCAAGTTCCTACTATATACGAAACTAGCAAAAGATGCTTCCTATTTATAATGTAGTTATGCCACACTTTGAGTGGATTTATTGATCACATTCCCAAAGATAAGGTCTATCCCAAAGGAAGAAAAAGCAATAAAAACTGCGGAGTATACAACATAATTGAGAATTTAAACCACCAAATTAATCGCAACAAATGGAATAAGTAATTTGAAGATAAAGTTCTCATTTTTTGCCCATCAGACCAGTTCTTTATCTCAGTAATAGTCTGTCCAAACTTTTCGATTGAAATAATAAAGTTTGCCACTTTATCTAGCAATTTTTCTTTATAGCCTTCTTCTACATGAATATCTCTGAATACAGATATATTGAGCCTAGGAAAATTCTGGATTTATTTATATCATCTCTTTGTTTCTCGTCTTTCACATTCTATCCCTGATCTCGTAAAAGGTCGTCTCCTACAGCCATGGCAAATCCATCAGCAAGAAGATTTGCAAAACCTACAATTATCACGATTTAAGGAGACAAAGATGCTCCAATCACTCCTGCATTTATTGAAAATGTATTAACATCTCTCTAAGTCGCTCTATAACGAAATCTTCTATAATCTATTTCAAGGATATCATAGGTATTCTTAATTCATATATTAATTAACAGAGATTAATAGTGGTAATATTTAATCTATTTGTTCTCTTTTAAGATATTACTAACTAATCCGACTAATTCATGCATTCGAAAACAAAATCTAAAAAAAAGATAAATCTATGGATTTTGGCTCGATTGCAATGAGTTTGATTTCGCACCAATTAATAAAAAGAACAAGATTTAAACATTAGCAATTTAATCTATTTCAATGAAAATTTTAACACTTGTTGATGGATCCGAGCATTCTCTAAAAGCTTTGGATTTTTGTATATCTCTTCTAGGACAGAACAGTGCAAATTCAATTCAATATAAGGATAGAGTGCAGTCTAATCATCGACTGATAATTTTGAATATATTACAACCTCTTAAATTATCAGAAGAAGTAGTGCAACATTTCAACTCCATTGATTCGGAAAGGAAAAATGTTTTACGTAAATACTTGAAAGATATAAATTCAGCCATGAAAGATAGCTGGATTAAGAAGCTTTCAGATCTTAAATTAAAATATGAAAAAACCGGAATTCAGGTAATTACGAAAATAATCGAAGGCACTCATTCAAGTCGCGTCATTGCATATAATATTGTCAAATTCGCTGAAGATCAGAAGGTGGATATGATTACAATTGGAGGTGTTGGAATAGGCGGTTTCCATGAGAAAAAATCACTAGGAAGCGTAACAAGGAATGTTTCAGAGATATCTACTCGACCTGTATTAATAGTTCCTTGATTATTCACATATCTATAATCTAACAAGAGATGTTAATATGATTAGTAGTATTTACTAAAGTTCAAGGACAAAGTAAACTAAAGATCAAAAGAAATCTTTAAATCATTTTCGAGGTTTTTTGAGATTTTCAGAGTAGAATTTCTATTTCTTTAATATCCGCTAAATCGGTTAATTTTGATTAAATCATGATACATTATGTTTGATCCACTTAATATTTAATTTTTATAGAATTGGAATGAATATTTTACTACTACCTTATCAAACATCCACAAATGGTAGGTACAATAATAATTAAATATTCCTTTGTCCATGAACTATCATATACCGGACATAGATGAAATTAATACATTTAGGAGAAGACTGGTGTTGGACGAGTTGGTGAAAATGCGACTTTTAGAACGATTTTCGGATTACTAATAACATACCATGAGTAAATAGCCATTAAAATCTAAATCTCGAAATTTGAACTATCACAAGATGATCTGTAAAATCCACTTTAACTTCAGTTTGTTTTAAAGTTTCAAGTATACTCTTTATCTTGACGGAAATATATTTACTAAACTGGAGACCTAGATCTAGCTGAATCTTGATAGTCACATGCTCTTTATTTTCTTTATCAATTCGGTAATTGAAGCCTGATATTCTAAGCCATGTTAACAAATAGTGTATATAAAAGGAAACAGACGGATCTCCGTCGAACATTGCGATAGTATCCATAAAGTAATGTTGAGCATAGGTATTTGCAATCTCCCTTACTGTTTCATCAGGAAGTTGTTCCACAATATCTCTATAAAGAAACCTGTTGATGTAAATTAACCCTGCAATCTTGGAAGGTTTATGCCATTTGATATATGACTTCACTATCTGATTCAATAGTGTATTGACACTTTCCATGTTTTGTTCCGATTCATCACGTAATTCGTTAAGTATCGCCTTGTCAAATCGTAAGGTAATACTTTCGCTCACCTTCTTGTGATAGGTATTTTGATCATTTGTGATGATCTTAGTCATGTTCAGCATTCAAAATATGATTATACCAGTATAATAATGTTGTACAATGTATTACTTTGCACCTATTTATTGCAATTGATTCCTACTCTTTATGTATAATGGAAATCTTAACCCAAAATATGAAATTGGTGATTGTCAAACAAAAATCGATACAATTATGTATGACTCGACGTCTTAAAAGAAGAAAAAGGGAGAGGTAATTATTTAAACTTGCTCGGGTCTGAAATTAAAATCCAGATAGAAGCCAAGATCTGCGGTTGTAATACTAAACATAAAAATATTTCTTATCATTTTGCAGAATCGGATCATACCACGTATTTTGAAAAAACGGAGATAATACTCGCACAAATTCAGGCATGTGAAATACTATTAAAGGATACAAAGGACGATACAGTAGCATCAGTAATCCAAAGTGAAATTGTAGATCTCACCCTTGTTTTGGCAGGAACCATGAATAACAAGAACAGTAAACTTGCATACTGTACTTCATACAGGTGCAAAAATAAGGCAATTATTATATGCTCTGTCTGTTTTGATTTCTACTCATGCGGATACAAACACGCCTACCTGCACAATCATCCCATGGATGAATTCAAAGTTTTGGCATGATCATACTATTTGTGATTATCCTAAATTGAACTATAATCATAATAGCAAAATAGGTAAAAGGATAAAATAATGTGTAATTCGTTTATCAAAGCTGTATTTGTAGTTTGATACAGTATCTAGTAAACACGTGTAGGAATGGGAATTTTCTTATCAAGTTAGGAGGAAAATGGGAACGACTATCTTTGTATAAGCATGAACTCCGCAATAGGGATTAGGGAACCCACTAGGCCATATCTTTTACTCGCTTCGAAGGGGATTGCAAGACAATTATTTTTTCCTTCTAATTATTTATTCGATGGATTAAAGAAGAATTCATTATGGCATTCTCGACTAATGCGGCGGCTTGTTGAATAGTAATATTATTAGCTTGTGACCAGTATTGAGCAATTATCTTTAATCCTGTGTTTGCGCGATACCTTTCGGCTATCTCATGCAGGGATTTAACAGGATTGTACGACAACATTGATGAACTGAAAGCCTTAGTTAATGCAATGGCCTTATCATTTTTGTTCATATAATTCAGTGACTCTTCGAGTTCAAGGTATGGTTTTATCATTTGTCCAATAATTTTCATAATTTTAGAATCAATCTTATTAAATTCTTCAAGTATAATATTATCCAAATAGTCTTCATAATCAAGAGATTCACGAATTGGTTGGAAATTTTTGAATTTGGGAAATTTATTCTGGCGAGAATGTTTTGCTGCTTTTGAACTATTAGGCAAGCCACTCAAATTCGTCGAGTCGAATACAATTTTGCCTAAATCACTATGGACTGTTGTATTGTGTCGAAAAGCATTCCACTTTCTCCTAAATTTACGCTTACACATAGCACAGGTGTATGATTTAGATCCCATGATTAATATCCCCATATCAATTATATTTGAGTTACTCTGAGTAACCCATGGCGATTGTATGAATGATAAAAAGCGAGTCTTAATTAACAATCGGATGTTTGTAGGGCTTTGACCAGTAGATTTCCATCAAATCAAGAATTATGTGGAGAGAGCTAAATTACCGAATTGGCCTTTTTTCCTTGGCTTCTAATAATCAGAAAGGTCGCATGTGATTATAGATATAATAGAAGCGAGTATTGTATTGCAAGTCTAATAGCAATTGTAGCTCGGTCGGGACACTTTTCGAATCTTAAAATAACTAAGATACTATTTTTGATTCAAACATTTATTTTTTTTAGGTGCAAACCAACATCAATGATGAAATTATGACCCAATACATAATTTCTATAATAATGACTGTACTAATTATCTTGCAGCCCTCATGGCAAAAAATCTATAAATTAAAATACAAATATTCACATTTAACACATTGGATTTTTTTGGGCTTGTTATAGCCGAAAGGTTGTAGTATATTACATTTAGCTAACTCACAATCTTGACACAACACGCGACATCCGAACTTATCCTTGATCCGGTTATTTTTTTTCAAAGTGGTTATAGTAAGATATCTTTTATCATCATTCAAGGCTTCTTCCAAAAACCTTATACTATTTTCATCATATTTTGACACGACGATATCAGAATCTATCTGTGGAGGCTCTAGTCTCTTGCTCAATATTTAGATATGAGAGTACATATACTTAGATTTTCCTTATTAGTACAAAATCTGGCATTGTTATTGATTAATTACTATGATATCAATCCTTCACAAAAATATGGGAGGAAACAAAATCAAACGTCGAATCTACAAATAAAAAGGATTTTATAATATCTATAAATTACTCAAATTGAAGCTCCGGTGGTGTAGTAGCAATAAAAGCTGCACAATCCGGTCAAGCATTGCGGCCTTTCGAGTCGCAGATCCCGGGTTCAAATCCCGGCCGGAGCATCCTGCTTTGTGCTTGTTTTTGGGCTCCTCGAAAGGCCTGTGAGCTGTTGGGTTATTACAGTATACTGTTTCTGAGTCTTGATTAATTACAGTATACTGTTTTTGTAAATTGGGTGAATAATAAATATCGCAAGCGATACAGTATAGTCCTACCTTCTTGAAAGATTCTCTGGCACCAACTCTAATATAATTAGAGTTTAGCCCTTTATGACAAATGTGGCATCTAGTCAACTGACAATTACACGACAAACTTATATTTGATCTTTCAGTAGTCATCGCCCTTGCTGAGTTGAATAGAATTTATTCAAGAGAATAGAGGGTGCGGAGGGCGGGATTTGAACCCGCTCTTTGCGTTGTAATAAAGTTCAAATCCCTTTTGATAAAAGGGGAGAGAACCCGCAGTCCCTCTCATCTTAAAGACCTTTTTGATTACATTTGGATTATGATAAGGAAGATATTGATCGGATGTTGATATTCAAAAGACGGTAAGGTCTTTTTTATCAGAGTTGAATTCATAGTTATGATTGTCCCAAAACTTACCGGATACAATCAATTATAGGCGTTAGAAAAATGTAACTTTTATTCTAAGAATCAGGGTCTCTTTATATATTACAGGTTTATTGCTATTGTTAATGCTTTTATTGAGATTTAAGCGAGAGCCCTTGATAGTTTTAGGTATATTTATTGGTACATTCTTAATTTTATCTGCATATTTATCGTCATTTGGCTCATCTGTGTTTCATGATGCATGGGCCCAATCTGATATTCAAACTGT
>Ga0164241_10003426_pt1 | contig 16013 bp, 18 predicted proteins | sample OricomyardsoilBY_FD_108780 | JGI IMG/M metagenome (GOLD analysis project Ga0164241, IMG submission 108780) | Backyard soil microbial communities from Emeryville, California, USA - Original compost - Back yard soil (BY) | ecosystem: Environmental > Terrestrial > Soil > Unclassified | place: USA... | reverse complement strand
GGTGTGCATAATCCGTTGCTCTGGCTCGCACTGCATCAAGGCCAACTAGGTGAGATGCGTTGAGCGGCATGCGACTAAGCTATCGCTTAACATCACTTGCCGCAATGTCCGCTAGTGGGTCGTTTCCGGCCCGACCGCTATCGGGATGCGCTTGCTGGCGCGGGAACGGCCAGAAGTGGGTGGGAAGAAGACGGCCCGGTTTGGGGATCGTAGGCGAATAATGTGCTTCTAAGCGTCTGCATCCGTTTTGACGCTCACCGAACTCACGGGAATTTGGTACTCACGCCACTCGCCAGATTGAGCATCGAAGCCAGCTAGTCTGAGATGCTGCTGATTAATTGACCACTCGCCAATGAAGTTGAGTCCATCCTGCTGGGCACTCACGTCAACCCATTCTTCATTGACGAAAATACGTGACAGACCTGTCGCAGAGCCGATGCATTCCACATGCGTTTGCTGCTCGATCAAGCCCGTTCCATCGACAAAAATGCCGTCGCTTACAAAGCGGAGGGTTTTGCCATCATACCGAAAATCGCGGATTTGGCGGTCGGGAAAGCTCAAGCCTCCCACGCGTTCGATCGGTATGAGCATGTCTGCTTTTTGCACACTGATACGGTCGCGCCAACGACCGACTTTGGGTCGTTTGCGGCCTGTCCGCTGCTGGCGCGGCGCGATCACGTAGGAACGGCGCGTAATGGGTGGAAAGTCGCCGTTGCCCGAATACCGTTCCGAGTGCATCTTCCGGCCTATGGAAGGTGCCACTTATTTCGTTCTCGACCCTGAGGTGCACGGGGCGAGTGAGGTGCTCAAGCTGCATGCGGAGGGCAAACACCCGTTGTGCCCTCGGTGCCAAACGCCTCTCATCGTCGCGCTCACGCCGGAAGCCGCCAAGGCTCAGGGACAAAACCCCGGCATGCGTTGTCCCGTATCAATCAGCCATTTCCAGTCGACTGCCTACTTCCGCTGATGGGTCGCTTGCTGACAGGCGGCTTTGGAATGAAAACTGGCCGATAGCGGACGGACCTCAAGCGGCTAATTCCGACCTAGCGTTCGGCTTGGCTCTCGCCGTTTCAACGCTTCGTGAAATTGCCTGCGAGCAATTTTGCTCCATCTCGCAGGAAGTCGAGATGATCCGACCAGTGTTGCATCATACGAACTCGCTCGTCCCAATATTCGCCGCGGGTATATGCCCGTCGGACGGCATTAGCGTCGCAATGCGCCAACTGGCGTTCGATCGCATCAGCGTGCCACATTCCCATCTCGTTGAGCAGCGTCGCCGCCATCGCGCGGAACCCATGGCCGGTCATTTTGTCCTGCGAGTAGCCGAGGCGGCGTAGCGCCGCATTGATGGTATTCTCCGACATGGGGCGGTCAACTGAGGTCCGCGATGGAAAAAGGTAGGGGCTGTATTCCGCATCGTGCTCAATCGAGCGGATAATCGCGAGAGCTTGCGCCGAAAGCGGCACACCGTGAGCGCGCCGCATCTTCGTCTTATGGGGCGGGATCGTCCAGACCGCGTTCTCAAGATCGAAATCGCCCCATTCAGCGAAGCGAAGTTCGCCAGGGCGTACGAATAGGTGCGGAAGCAGCCTCAACGCCGCGTGGACCTCAGGACTGCCTTCGAAGGCTTCGATAGCTCGAAGTAACTCGCCGGCCTCCGTAGCGGTCGTAATGGCCGCTCTATGGACGGGCTTGGGAACGATCAGGGCGCCGCGCAGGTCGGATGCGACATCGCGATCAGCACGCGCCGTGGCGATGGCGTAGCGAAAGATCTGGGAGCATGTGCTGCGGAGCCGCTTTGCGGTCTCGTAGCGGCCTTTGCCTTCCATCTTGCGCAACATCAGGAGTAGTTCCTGTGCCGAGATTGAGGCGACGGGGCGCTTGCCGATGGAAGCGTTGATGAAGGCGAGCAGCCAGCGCAGCTTCTTCATCGTGACGGCCGAGCGGCCTTCCTTCTCGACCTTGAGCAGCCACTCGTCGGCCACGGCTTTAAAGCTGTTCGAGGCCGCGACCGTGGCGGCGATCCGGTCGAGCTTCATGCGTTCAGCCGGGTCGTCGCCGCGCGCGAGCACCTTGCGCGCTGCGTCACATTCTGCCCGCGCGTCGGCGAGACCGGTGTCAGGCCAGACGCCGAATGCCAGCGTCTTCTGCTTGCCGAGATAGCGGTAATTCATTCGCCAATAGCGACCGCCCGTCGGCGTTACGAGCAGGTATAGCCCGTCTCGGTCGCTCAGCTTGTACGCCTTGTCCCGATTCTCTGCGGCTTTGATCGCCACGACCGCCAACGCCATGATGGTATCTCCATCCAAGCGACCGGCGAGCTGCCATCAGAAATACCATCAGATTGCTGGTATGGAGTGGTATTTCGCCGATCCGACTGGGATGCTCATACCACAAAAAACCGCAGAAAACAGCCATTTACGGCACGTTCTGGGATGCCTTGAGAAGGCATTTTGGTGACCCCTACGAGAATCGAACTCGTGTTTTCGCCGTGAGAGGGCGACGTCCTGACCGCTAGACGAAGGGGCCGTGCGCGGAAGCGGGGCTACTAGGGGCAGGGGGGCGGGGCGTCAAGCGCCGTGGCCGGCGCTCACGCCGCGACCTTGCGGCGCTCCGCCATCTCCTCGTTCAGCATCTCGGCCAGCAGGAACGCGAGCTCCAGCGACTGCCCCGCGTTCAACCGCGGGTCGCAATGGGTGTGGTAGCGGTCGGCGAGCGACTGTTCGGTGATGTCGATCGCGCCGCCGGTGCATTCGGTGACGTTCTGGCCGGTCATCTCGGCATGGATACCGCCCGCATAGGTGCCTTCGGCGCGGTGGACGGCGAAGAAGCCGCGGACTTCGGCCAGGATGCGTTCGAACGGGCGCGTCTTGTAGCCATTGGCGGCCTTGACGACATTGCCGTGCATCGGGTCGCAGCTCCACACCACCGGATGCCCCTCGCGCTTCACGGCGCGGACCAGCGGTGGCAGGCCCTTTTCGATCTTGTCGTGGCCGTAGCGGGTGATCAGCGTCATCCGCCCGGGGATGCGGCTGGGGTTGAGCGTGTCGAGCAGCCGCAGCAGCGCGTCGGGCTCGAGGCTGGGGCCGCACTTCATGCCGATCGGGTTGCCGATGCCGCGCAGGAACTCGACATGCGCGCTGCCTTCGAAGCGGGTGCGGTCGCCGATCCACAGGAAGTGCGCCGACGTGTCGTACCAGTCGCCGGTGAGGCTGTCCTCCCGAGTCAGCGCCTGTTCGTAGGGGAGCAGCAGCGCTTCGTGGCTGGTGTAGAAATCGGTGGCCTTGAGCTGGGGCACGCTGTCGGCGTCGATCCCGCACGCCTGCATGAAATCGAGCGCCTCGCCGATGCGATCGGCCATTTCGCTGAACTTCCTGCTCCACGGGCTCTTGCCCATGAAGTCGTGCGTCCAGCGATGGACCTGATGCAGGTTCGCGTACCCGCCAGAGGCGAAGGCGCGCAGCAGGTTGAGCGTCGCGGCGGACTGGCTGTAGCCCTGCACCATGCGCTGGGGATCGGGGATGCGGCTCTCGGCGGTGAAGTCGATGCCGTTGACATTGTCGCCGCGATAGCTGGGGAGTTCTACGCCATCGATCGTCTCGGTATCGGCCGAGCGCGGCTTGGCGAACTGGCCCGCCATGCGGCCGAGCTTCACCGTGGGGAGCTTCGACGCATAGGTGAGGACGACCGCCATCTGGAGGATGACACGGAACGTGTCGCGGATGTTGTTCGGGTGGAATTCGGCGAAGCTTTCGGCGCAGTCGCCGCCCTGGAGCAGGAACGCCTTGCCCTCCGCCACGCGCGCCAGATCGGCGGTGAGGTTGCGCGCCTCGCCCGCGAAGACCAGCGGGGGGAAGCTGGCGATCGTCCTTGTCGCGGCTTCGAGCGCGGCCTGATCGGGGTAATTGGGCAGCTGGCGCGCCTCGGCGCTCCTCCAGCTTTCGGGAGACCAGGTCGCGGCGGCGTCGTTTTCGGCGGCGCGGACGGGGACGTACCAGTCCTGATGGTGCGCGATGCCGTTCGCCGCGATCTGGTTCACCACGCCGGCATTGGCGCGCTTGCCTTCTTCCTCCCAGCCCTGGACGGTCGAGCCCGGCGTGCCGAACCATGCGCCGAACGCCGCGCGGGAGAGGGAGCGGTCCTCGCGGAACCGGCGGATCTTGGAGCCTGCCAATGTCGTCATGTGTCGCGCCTTACCCCAACCGGGTAATCAAGGGCAAGGCACAATGTATGAATTATCCCGATTTGGGTAAGGTTATTTGACACCGCAGGGAGCGCGGGCCATCACGGCACAATGGACGCCACCACTGCCTTTCCGCGTTTTCGCGTCCATTCGGGGCAACTCGCCGCACGGGCCTAGCCCGGGCCTCGAACGGCGAACGCCGCGAGGTCTGGGGTCAGACGAGCATCCTGTTGCCGCGATTCGATCCGCGGCGCCCACGGCCTGAAAGCACAGATTATGAAGCGTACCGAATTGGTGCGGGACGACGAATGCCGTCCCGCGATCCTCCTCATCGATAGCGAATGCGACGCGCTCTATGCGCTGGCGTTGGCGATCCGGGCGAAGAATCCCGAGCGGGCGGCGATGCTGCTCGCCGAACTCGACCGGGCGGAGGTGTGCTCGGCCGCGCTGATGCCGGCGGATGTCGTGACGATGAACAGCCGCGTGACGTTCATCGACGACAAGAATGGCGGGCAGCGGACGGTGGCTTTGGTCTATCCGCAGAACGCCGATATCGAGGCGGGACTGGTTTCGATCCTGTCGCCGGTCGGCGTGGGGCTGATCGGGATGCGGGCGGGGGAAGCGATCCTGTGGCCTGATCGCGACCGGCACGATCGGCTGCTGCGGATCGTCCGCGTCGTGCCGCCGAACGGGCGATGAACCCCATGGTCCAGGAACTGGCGCGGCACCGCTGCACAGGTGACGACGGGACGGCGCTGCTCGTCCTGGAATACCGGCACATCTTCACCAGCGAGGAGGGCGGGAAAGTGCGCCGCCAGCCCGGCTCGCGCTGGCTGGCGCTGCTCGATGGCGAGCCGGTGCGCTACATCGACGGCGAAACCTTCGAGATCGTGGCGAGCGGCGAACTGCTGCGCCGCGTGGCGGCGTGAGCGGCCAGTTCAGGGCGTGGCGCAGCTCCAGCCCACCACCGCGACGGTCTCTACTGCGTCCGAAAGCCGGTGCGTATCCCAGCTATAGCTGCGCAGCACGCCGTCATGATCGTCGAGCAGATCGAGATCGACTCGTTTCGATCCGTCGATCATCGCGTGTGCCGTTTCGCGTCCCTCCGGGCCGAGCTTCAGGACAAACTTGCCGTCGCTGCTGACCGGATCGAGCATCACCGCCGCGCCGCCGTCGACGCTCAGCCGCCCGCGCGTGATCGCCGCCGGCTTCAGCCTCGCGTCGCCATAACCGCTGATCATCAGCACGACGAGGTCGGGATGGCGCCAGTCGCCCTGGCCCGGCGCGACCACCAGGTTCAGTTCGGTGCGATCGCCCGGCTCGGCCCCATCGGGCGCCTTCTTCCACGCGGCGGCCTTGCCCGTGCGCGTGTAAACGAGGACGAGTTCGGGATGGGCGTTGAACCCGCATTTGGTGTGGTAGGCATCGGATTCCACATTGTTGCGCCTGGTATCGAGCCGCTGGGCATGGGCGGGCAAGGCGATGGCCGCGAAAGCAGCGGCGGCGAGGACCATGCGCGTCATCGGCAGCTCCAGTTGATGAGTTGCAATACTTCGTTGGCGCGCCGCAGCCGGCGGATATCCCAGCTATAGCGGCCGAGCGGGGCGCCAGTCGCATCGACCAGGTCGATCTCGACGATCGCGACTTTCATCAGCCGCTCGCCAAGCTCTTGGCGCTGGCGCTCGACCACCGCGATCGACACATATTTCTGGTCGCCTTCGAGCTGGAGCACCGTCGCGTCCGCAATGCCGTCGAGGCGGAGATGCGCGGTCTTGGGCTGCGCGCGGAGCGGTGCGCGCGGCATCGAGAGTTCGAAGCCGAGCATCCTCGGCTCGGCATAGCTGGGGCGATCGACCTGAGGCGCGAAAGCCACGCGGACCCGCATGTCGCTCCCGCTCGTCTCGCGCGCGCTGCCTTCCCAGATCGCGCTGCGGTCGCTTCCGCGCCAATCGTGCGACAGGCTGAGTTCGGGCATCTCATGCGCGTGGCATTTATAGCCGTCCGACGTCTCGACGACGTCATCGACGCGCGAATCCGCGTCCTGTGCGGAGGCGGCTGCGGGGAGAAGGACCGCGAACGCGGCGGCAAGGAAGAGGGAACGCATCGGGACAGGATAGTCGCTGGCCGGCACGAGGCAAGACGGCGCGCTCAGTAGCCGGCCGCCAGATCGACTTCGTTCTTCAACGGCTCGCCCGCGGCATAGGCCTGGAGGTTCGCCACGAAGAGCTGCGCGGCGCGCATGAACATCTTGGTCTGGCTGCGGCCCGACAAATGCATCGAATGGATCGCGTTGGGGGCGGACCAGAGCGGGTGCTCGGGGGGCAGCGGCTCGGGTGTGACCGTGTCGGCGAAGATGCCGCCGATCCGTCGCTTGTGGAGCGCCTCGATCAGCGCGTCCTGATCGATCGTGTCGCCGCGGCCGACATTCACGATCCATGCGCTGGGCTTCATCGCCGCGAGTTCCGCCGCGCCGATCATGTGATGAGTCTCCGCCGTGGCGGGGGCGGCGAGCATGATCCAGTCGAATTCGCCGATCCGCGCACGCCACGCATCGGGGCCGATCGTGCCCTCCGCGCCAGAACGAGTGACCGCGGTCACATAGGCGCCGAAGCCACGCATCCGCTCGCCGATCAAACGGCCGATCGTGCCATAGCCGATGATCAGGACGTTGCTTTCGAACAGCTCGAGCTTGCCCGGCGCGTCCATCGGCCATTCGTGGCGGTCGGCGGCGCGGACGACTTCGTCATAGCGCTTGGCGGCGACCAGCGCGCCCATCACGGCATATTCGGCGACGGTGTGAGCGTTGACTCCGCTGCCGTTGGTGACGCGCACGCCGCGTTCGATCAGCGGCGCCTTGTTCAGCGAATCGAGTCCTGCATAGATGGTCGACAGCCATTTGAGATCGGTGCCCGCCGCGACGGTGCGCGCCCATTCCTTGGGCTTGTTATTGTCGAGCCACCCGATCTCCGCCCCCCGCAGCATCGCGATGGCCTCATCGGGACCGGTGAACCAGTGCGCCTCGACATTCGCGGGGAGGTGCGGCTCGACGAGCGGGCGGGCGAGGGCGGGGAGAACGGCTTTCATGGGCCGGGGACGTAGCGCGACCCCGGCCCGAGTTCAATTTAGTGCCGATCGCGTTCGCGCTCGCCGTCGCGATGCGGGCGGTCGGTCGGTCGGGGCGTGGGGGTGGCGCGGTCGGGCCTGTCGCCGCGATCCGGGCGCCCGCCATGGCCGGGGTCGCGCGGAGTGGCGTGCGCGGGCGGGGTGGGCGTGGGCGAAGGCGAGGGAGTCGGCGTCGCCGCCGGTTCATGGCGGTCCGGCCCGCGGCCCGGGCGGGCGTGCTGGCGGGCCTGGTCGGCGTTGCGGTGCTGATCGCGGGCGTCACGCGCCGCCTGTTCGGCCTCGCGGGAGCGATCGGCGTTGGGCGCGCTCGGGCGACCATCACGGTCGAACTCGCGGACGGGTTTGTCACCCTGATAGGCGTAGGAATGTCCGCCGCGCTGGACGAAGAAGGGGCGATCCTCGCCGCCCCGGAAATAGGCGACATTGCCGCCATCGCGGTCGGCGGTGCGCATGATGCGGCCGTTGCGGGTCCACGCCCAGCCCTGGCCATAGCGGACGCGCTGGACGCCGGTGCCGGCGCGGATGTCCTCCTCGATGGCGCTCGCCTCGGCCAGTGGCGCCGTATCGGCCGACTTCGCGGCGGGTTTCGGCACGGCGACGATAGCGACCGCAGTGGTATCGCTGTCGGCGACATCCTCGATCGCCGGGGCTTCGTCGAAATTGGCTTCATCCACCTCGGCGGCGTTACCGACATCGACCATCTCGTTGTCGGTGGTCTCGGGCGCCTTGTTGCAGCCCGCCAGCGACAGGGCGGCCACAAGGGCGATCAGGGGCAGGGATCTGGACATGCAGGCTCTCCAATTGCGGCGCGCATGGGCGCCGTCAGGCAAGGTGCAATGCGCGAGTGTCCCCGATGTATCCGGCCGATGTACCCCCGCGGGGCTCAAAACCAGGACTTGTTGCCCTTGATATAGGTTACGTCGAATGTCTCGTCGGTCATGGTGAGGTAGATCACGAACTCGACCAGCGCGATCAGGCAGATGATGACCGTCGGGAAAATCAGCATCCAGCCGAACAGTCCGATCAGCAGCATGACGATCCCCGCCCCGGGCTTGTTCATGTAGAATTTGTGAATGCCGAGCCCGCCGAGGAAGAAGGCGAGCAAGGCGGCGGCGATGCGGTTTCGCTCATATTCGACGCCCGGAGCAGCGGTGCTGCGGACCGGGTAGATCTCCAGCGCCTCGCGGCCGGAGGATTCGAAGTCGACGAACTGGTTCGGCGCCGGCTGCGCGTTGCCGTGCCATTCGCGCCCGGCGAAGCTGTAACGATTGCCGTCCTCGCCCGAAATCTTGCCTTCGCCGGTGCGGAAATCGAACGCCAATATCGTGCCGCGCATCATGCCCTCCCCAAGTGCCCCGGGGCAACTTGGCACGATCAGAGCGTCAGGCGCCAGTCCCAGCCGAGCGGGTCGCCGTCCATCACTTCAACGCCGGAGGCCGCGAGCGCGTCGCGGATCGCGTCGGAACGGGCGAAGTCCTTCGCGGCGCGGGCTTCCTTGCGCTCGGCGAGTCGGGCTTCGATGTACTCCGCGGTTAGCGTTGCGGTGGCGGGGCTGACGCGGAGATCCTTTCTCTGGACCTGAGCGAGATTCAGGCCGAGCACTTCGTCCATCTTGATCGCCGCCAGCACGCGATGGCCCGCCCATATGCGCTTGTCGGCGAGCAGTTCATCAAGCGCGGTGAGTGCTTTCGGCGTATTGAGGTCGTCCGACACCGCCGCATCGAAAGCGTCGAGATAAGGTTGAGCTTCCGGTGGAATGTTCAACGGATCGACGGGTGTCCCGCCATGCGCGCCGTCGACCAGTTTGTCATAAGTCATCACCAGCCGCTTGAGCCGCGTTAGCGCGGCGGCGAGATTCTCCGGGCTGAACTCCAGCTCGCTGCGATAATGCGCGCTGATGCACATCAGGCGGTAGGCGAGGGGATGGACGCCCGCGTCGATCAACACCTGGAGCGTCGTGAAGCCGCCCGCTGATTTCGACATCTTGCCGCCGCGATCGACCAGGAAGTTATTGTGCATCCAGAAATGCGAGCCGGTGTCGGCGCAGCCGCAATAAGCCTGGTTCTGCGCAATCTCGTTGGGATGGTGGATCTCGCGATGGTCGATACCGCCGGTGTGAATGTCGAACGGCGCGCCGAGATACTTCAGGCTCATCACCGAGCATTCGAGGTGCCAGCCCGGGGCGCCCTTGCCCCAGGGCGAATCCCATTCCATCTGACGCTGCTCGCCGGGGGGAGATTTACGCCAGATCGCGAAGTCCTGCGGGTGGCGCTTGCCCGAGACCGGATCGATGCGCCCCTCGCGCTCGTCGTCCTGATTGCCGGCGAGGCGGCCATAATCGGGGACGGTGGTGGCGTCGAAATAGAGGCCGCTCTCCAGCTCGTAGCAATGATCGGGCGCGATCTTTTCGGCGAAGGCGATCATTTCGGCGATATGATCAGTCGCGACCGACCAGCGGCTCGGCTCGCGGATATTGAGGTCGGCGATGTTCCGCTTGAACGCCGCGGTATAGTGCGCGGCGATATCCCAGATGGATTTGGCCTGCGCCGCAGCGGCCTTTTCCATCTTGTCGTCGCCGGCATCGGCGTCCGAGGTCAGATGGCCGACATCGGTGATGTTGATGACATGAGTGAGGTTGTAGCCCTTCCACGTCAGCACCCGGCTCAGCGTGTCGGTGAAGACATAGGCGCGCAGGTTTCCGATATGGGCGTAGTTATAGACCGTCGGCCCGCACGAATAGACGCGCGCGCCCTCGTCCGGATCGAGCGGCTGGAACGGCTCAAGCGTGCGCGTGAGCGAATTATAGAGGGTGAGGGCGGCGCCGTGCATGGCGCGGGCCATAGCGGCTGGCGGGCGGGGTGCGCAACCGCGCCCGCTGCGCAAGTCATCGCTGTGCTTTACTTGGCGTGGGCGCGGGTGTTTAACTTGGCGGCATAGTCGTTCTTCTGGAGGGATTAATGGCGCTCAAGGACAATATCGCCTGGTTCAAGGCGAATTTCGGCGCGCAGCTCGTTGCCGCGACCACGGGCACGCCCTTCGATGTCGATATGCTTACGGCGATCGCGGTGCAGGAAACGGGCTCGATCTGGGGTCGGCTCTATCCCAAGGGACTCAGCATCGACCGCATCCTGGAGCTGTGCGTCGGCGATGTGCTCAACGCTCCCAAGCGCAGCGTCAAGGCGTTCCCCAACGACCGCGCCCAGCTGGTCGCCTGGCCGCGTGGGGACGAGATGCACACCATCGGACGCGCCGCGCTGGCCGACATGGCCCAGTACATCACCGAGTATCAGCCTTACGTCGCCAATCCGGAGCGGTTTTGCCACGGGTATGGGCTGTTCCAGCACGACATTCAGTTCTTCAAGGTGGAGCCGGATTACTTCCTCGAGCGCCGCTACGTGCATTTCGACGAGACGCTGGGCAAGGCGATCTCCGAGCTGACCACGAAGCTGGCGTCGCTCGGCCCCAAGCTCGGCTGGGCGCCCAACCGCAAGCTCAGCGACGCCGACAAGGCGGCGCTGGCGATCGCCTATAATACCGGCGGCTACACCCCGTCGCGTGGGTTGAAGCAGGGCTACAAGGACAAGAGCGGCAAATATTATGGCGAATATTTCGCCGAATATATGGCGCTGGCGAAGACTGTGCCGCTCGCCGTCGCCCCGAAGCCCAGGCCCGCACCTGCGCCCACGCCCTCCGTACCGGCTCCCGGGGGGGAGGCGATGGTGGTCAATGTGACTTCGAGCCCGCTCAATGTCCGGCGGGCGCCTGAAAAGGTCGCGGGCAATGTATTCAAGCAGCTGTCGGACGGGCAGGCGGTGCGCGCCTTCGGGTTCAAGAACGGCTTCCGCCACATCAACGCGACCGTGCATGGCGAGGCGGTCGATGGCTGGGTGTCGGCCGATTTCCTCAGGGCGGTCGCGCCACCCGCGCCGTCACCCGCGCCGGTGGGCGAAGCGATGACGGTCGAGGTCGCGAAGGATTCGCTCAACGTGCGGAGCGCGCCCGAGGCGGAACCGGGCAACGTCGTCGCCAAGCTGCCCAAAGGACAGAAAGTGACTGCGTTCGAGGCCCGGAACGGATTTCGCCGCATCAAGGCTGTCCTCGCGGGCGAGGCGATCGACGGCTGGGCGTCGGCACAGTTCCTGAAAAAGGGGTGACGCTCCCCGCCGCGCCCTGTGGGCTCAGGCGGCGAGCGGCCGGAAGTCCGAAACCCCGCGTTGGCGGATCACGCCATTACCCCAGCTTCCCCCAGCGATCAGCGGAAGTGCAGTGCTGCAGTAAGCGCACTCGGCGGTGGTCCGGCCGATGATCCATTGCGATTGGCCGCAGCCGGGGCAGTGATTCGCCTCGTGCTGGCGATAAGCGATGCGGTACCCGGTATGGGGCTGATTGACGCCGAAATTGTACATCGTTCTACTCCAGTAACCACTACCCCCAACGTCGACAAATCGCATTTTGTTCCTGCCACGACATGAATCATGTGCGGTGAGCCGTGTAATTCTGTCGATGAGTTGCAGAAATGCAACATTGGGGAGATTGCCTAGTGGGCGAGGCGGGAAGAAGATGAACGGCGGCTAACGGCTTCGTTCAGGATGCTGGAATGCCCGAATGGGCAGGGCGGTTCCAAACGGGGCGGGGTTTCGCGCCGAGGAGGAGATTTGCATGAGGAATTTTCTGTTCGCGACCGCGATCGGGTTGGGCGCGCTCGCCGCGACACCAGCCGCCGCTCAGGCCTATCAGGCGCCGCCACCCCCGGCGAACGGTTATTATGAGGAAAGCGAACTGACTCCGGCCGCCCAGGACTATGAGGAGCAGAGTGACGAGCAGGACAGCTACGACCCGCAGGCCGACGACCGGCAGGGCTACGAGCAGCAGGGCTCTGATCAGTCCGCGCAGGGCGGGCCGCACCGCTATCGGCCGGGCGACTATTATCAGAACGACGGCAGCGAGATGACCTATGCCGACCGCCGCGACGCGCGTCCGCGCCGTTGCGGCAATACCGGCACGATCCTCGGCGGAATCGCCGGCGCGCTGCTCGGAGGGGAGATCGGCCGTGGCAATCGCCGCTGGAGCCGGCGCAGCGGCACCGGAACGGTGATCGGCGCTGGCGTCGGCGCGCTCGTCGGCAGCGGGATCGACCGCGACAATTGCGACCGCGCGAACGGCTATCGCCGGTAAGCCATCGGATCGGAAAAGAGGACAGGGCGTCCGCGAACCATCGCGGGCGTCCTTTTGCTTGTCCGTCTGGCACGACGCTTGCGACCGGCGGGCCATGGCAATGGCTGCACATCAGATCCGCCGGGAAGACTGTCCGCTTCCGGACAGAAGCGTCCGATCGGACGCTTTCGGTGCGTGGAGGCCCGAGCCGGAATCGAACCGGCGTGCACGGATTTGCAGTCCGCTGCGTAACCACTCCGCCATCGGGCCTCGGAGCGAGCGGGCGGAATGCGCAGGAGGGCGGGGCGCTGTCAACACATCGCGGCAACACTCATGTGAAAATAGCACGTCCGGTCGCTTGGCGTTCTCGCTGCACCGCCATATATGCACCGCGATATCGGGGCGGTGACGCCAACAACTGTGTTGCATGACTAATACGGTTATGCGAAAAGCGGAGTGATGATGACCCTGACGGTCGATCCCACGCCTGTCGAAGGCATGCCTGTTCAAAGCGGGCGCTTCGATGCGATGCGCAACGCCATGGTGGCGAGCCAGCTGCGCACCAACGCGGTCAACGACCCGCGCGTGGTAGATGCGATGCGCGATATCCCGCGCGAGGATTATCTCCCGGAGGCGCAGCGCGGCATTGCTTATCGCGATACGCTGCTCCCGCTGAACGGCGGGCGGCGGCACAATTCGCCCCTCGCGACCGGCCGGCTGATTACCGAGGCGCGAGTGAGTGCGGGCGACAAGGTGCTGCTGATCGGCGCCGCGGGCGGCTATGCCGCGGCGGTGCTGGCGCGGCTCGGCGCAGTCGTGACCGCGGTCGAGGAAGACGAATCGCTTGCGGCGCTCGCCGCGGTAGCGCTGGCCGGGGAAGCCAATGTCACGCTCGTTCAGGGGCCGCTCCACGCGGGTTCGGCGGCGGGCGCACCCTATGACGTGCTGATCGTCGATGGTGCGGTCGAGCACGTGCCCGATGCGCTGGTCGCCCAGCTGCGCCCCGGCGCGCGCGTCACGACGGGCATCAACGATCGCGGCGTGACCCGGCTCGCTTCGGGCCGCCGCACCGACGGAGGCTTCGGCCTGATCGATTTCGCCGATATCGAATGTGCGGCCCTTCCGGGTTTCGCACGACCCACGACCTTCAAGTTCTGAAAGCAGATGAGGCCCATGCGACTTCCACACCTGATCCTTGGCGTGAGCCTTGCCGCGCTGGCCCTTCCGGCCGCCGCGCAGACCACCGTGACCTCGACCGCGTCGCCCGACGCGCCCGCTCCGAACATGACGCTGCGCGACGCGCTGGTCTCGGCCTATAATACCAACCCCGATCTCGCTGCCGAGCGCGCCAATCTGCGCGCCACCGACGAGAATGTGCCGATCGCGCGCGCGGCGGGCCTGCCCGGCGTGACCTCGACCGGCGGCGTCAGCCAGGGCCTGTACGACACCGACAGCAGCATTGCCCCGACGCGGCGCGGCTCGCTGGGCCTCGACCTGTCGGTGCCGGTCTATAGTGGCGGGTCGGTGCGCAATTCGGTGCGCGGCGCGGAAACCCGCGTCGAAGCGGGGCGTGCGGCGCTGCGCGCGGCCGAGTCCGAGCTCTTCGTCCAGGTGGTCACTGTCTATGTCGACGTGATACGCGACGAGGCGATCGTCCGGCTGAACCAGCAGAATGTGAAGGTGCTCGAGGTCAACCTCCAGGCGACCCGGGACCGGTTCGAAGTGGGCGACCTGACTCGCACCGACGTCGCCCAGTCCGAGGCGCGGCTTGCGCTCGCCCAGTCGCAGCTGCGCGCCGCCGAGGCCCGGCTGATCGGCAGCCGCGAGAATTTCATTCGCGTGGTCGGCGTGGCGCCTGGCATCCTCGCGCCGCCGCCGGCGCTGCCGGGTCTGCCGGGCAACGTCCAGGAGGCCGTGGAAACCGCGCTCGCCAATAATCCGAACCTGCTCGCCGCGAAGAAGCAGGAGGAAGCCACCGGCTTCGACGTCAGTGTCGCGCGCGCCGGACGCCTGCCGCGCGTGAGCGTCGGCGTGGGCGGCGACTATTATAACTATCTGGGATCGGTCAGCAGCCAGGCGGCGCTGGCCGGCTATGGCAAGGATGGGTTCGCGACCACGGTCGGGCTCAACGTCTCGGTTCCGCTGTTCCAGGGCGGCCGGCCGGCGGCGCAGGTGCGCCAGGCGCAGGCGCGGCGTTCGGCCTCGATGGAGAATGTCACCTTCGCCGAGCGCGCGGTGATCGCCCAGACCCGTTCGCAGTTTGCGATCTACCAGTCGTCATTGCGCGTAATCGAATCGTCGCGGGTCGCGGTGGAAGCCAATCGGCTCAGCCTCGAGGGCGTCCGCGCCGAGAACAGCGTCGGCACGCGCACCATCCTCGACATCCTTAACGCCGAACAGGAATTCCTGAACTCGCAGGTCCAATATGTGACCGCCGAGCGCGACGCCTATGTCGCAGGCTTCACGCTGCTCGCAGTGATGGGCAAGGCCGAGGCCGAGGATCTGGGGCTCGACGGTGGCGCGCTGTACAATCCGGTCGAGCATTATGACGAGTCGAACCGCAGCTGGAGCGACTGGTCCGATGGCGACGACGCCTCGACCACGGGCACGCGGACGAACGATACGCCCTATCAGACGCCCGACGTCACCCCGGGCCGCGATCCGCTGTTGCAACGGCCTGTTGACAGCACCGGTACAAATCCCTGATTGAGCGCGCCTGCCGTTAACGTTAAATAGTGACGGTTCGCTGTTTTCGATCGGAAGGTGCTGAATGGGGGATATCAGTTCCGAGCCTTCGATGGAGGAGATCCTCTCGTCCATCAAACGCATCATCGCCGAAGAGGGCGATGCGGCGACGGGTACCCGTACCCGCCGTCCCGCGAAGGCGACGACCACGCCCATCCGCGACGCGCTGAGCGATGCGATGGACGCCGATGACGAGGAAGTGCTCGAATTGAGCCAGCCAGTGGCCGAAGAGCGGGCGACGCCCGCGCCGATGGCGATCGGCGCGCCCGACGTTCCGCCCGCCCCGGCGCCCCAGCCCGCCGCCCGTGTGGCCGAACAGATCCTGTCGGACCGCGCCGCCGAAGCCACGCGCGGCCCGCTCGAAGCGCTGTCGCGCATGGTGGTGAAGCCAGAGGCAGCCGGATCGGACACGCTCGAAGGGCTCGTCCGCGAGCTGCTCAAGCCGATGCTGCGCGAATGGCTCGACGATAACCTGCCGCAGGTCGTCGAAACCATGGTCGCGCGCGAGATTTCGCGAATTACCGGGCGGTAAGGCCAGCCTCGCTCGACGGAGACTTCGGTGCTTCTGCGAAAGCAGGAGCCCAGGAGTCGCGCGACTTGTCCTTTGTGGCTTTGGGCTCCTGCGTTCGCAGGAGCACGAAGGTGAGTCGCCACATTGTATCCCTCGTCACCATCTGCTCTAAACTCGCATCATGAAGCGCATCCTGCTCGCGAGCGTAGCTCTCGCCTCGACCGTCGCAGCCACCGCGGTGGCGCGACCCCTGACCATCAATGACATCGTGGGTTTTTCGCGCGTCGGCGCGCCGGC
>Ga0164241_10003425_pt1 | contig 16015 bp, 4 predicted proteins | sample OricomyardsoilBY_FD_108780 | JGI IMG/M metagenome (GOLD analysis project Ga0164241, IMG submission 108780) | Backyard soil microbial communities from Emeryville, California, USA - Original compost - Back yard soil (BY) | ecosystem: Environmental > Terrestrial > Soil > Unclassified | place: USA... | reverse complement strand
CATGTCCTCGATGCGGGGCACAGCACCACGCGAGCGTTCTCGTCGAGTCATCGACGCCTCTGCGCGCCGTTCCGGTCGCGTCGTCGGTCGCGCACCAGCCTGTTGCTTCTTCGCCGCGGCCCCCAACCGCAAATCAGGGATCGCGAGAATACGCGGTACCGCCCGTTGTCCCAGGGGAGGCTCCCCCGAAAGCCGAGATCATGCTCACTGCGGGCGGCACCCAGATCCTCCCGGCAATGGCGGAACGTGCGGCGAGCCCGGCGCTTCAATTTCCGCCAGCCAAGCCCAGCAGCGGGCCGGGCGGGTACACACCACCGCAAGTCCAAACGCGCACCGCTTGGTTGATGGCCACGAAGCTGACGTCCATGCTCGGCGACGCGGCGTGGCTTCTGCATCGAGGAACGTATGGTCGTCAGCTCGCGATCTTGACGGTGTTTGGCGGTGCCGTTTGGGCCGTGCGCCGCTGGCTGCCGAATCTGTACGTGGCAACCCTGTTTGCCTATTGCTCGTTTCTCTACCTGCTGATCCTAGCTCGCCTTTGGTGGATTCGAGACGATGACGGCGTCTGGTCTTGGCAGCATTTCCGGGAGCGCTTCAACGCCCTCCTCCGCGACGGAGCAGGCGGAGTTTTCGCGGGCGGGGAGTTCTCGTTCGGAACGCTGCTCGAACGGATGAAGCTTGGATTCATTGCGATCGGGCTGGCCTTCGTCGTTCTGGTGCCGCCGGTGTCCGCACTGGTTCAAGAGGCAGCACGCTTAGTCGGGCTGATTGCAGAGGGCGCAGACCTCCGTCGAACCCTTGGGCAAATTGAAATGCTAGGTGGGTATTCCGTTGGTTTTGGGGTGGTGCTTTGGTTGTGGCGACAGCTCCGTGAACGAAGCCCTTCGGCGAAGGCCGCCGAGTTCAAACGATCTGCGCAAGCACTGACCGCTAGCCCGGCGCTTCCCTGGTTCGTCGATGCGCGGACGGACGTGAGTGCCGCCGAGCTGCCAACGGAGCTTCGGACGCTCGTCAGCGTCTTGAGCGGGTGGCGGCCTCGTCGTTCAGATGAGAGTGGGTACGAGCGCTCGCTAGTGCGCTTTCTCGAACGCGAGCTCCCTGGAACCAAGACCCGAACCCAGCAACCAATCTCCCTTCGAGATGGCGGGCGAGGTGAGCTGGACGTGGTCGTGGACGACGTGCTGGCCATTGAGCTGAAGACGTCGCTGCGGACCGCCGCAGAAGCAGATCGAGCTGTAGGGCAGCTGCATCGATACTCTGAGTCGTGGGGGCACGGACCGACCATGCTCCTGGTGTGCGATGCGCGTGAGGGCTTCGCGGACAGTGGCGTCGTTCAGCGAGTTGGAGCCTTGCGCAGCCTAGGGCTTCCGGTCTTCGTTGTCGCCGCCGGATCGCGTCCGCAAAACTGAATTTGTCGCTAGGTCGTCATTTGAGTCCGGTAGCGCGTTGGCGTCTATTGCGTCGAGAACTTGAATGACTCCCGCACCGATCGGAAAGTGCAACCACTTCCCCAGCACTGTTAGCCCCGCCATCTCCAAGATGCGCGCGTAAGCGTTGAGCTGCGCGCCATGCTCACCGACCTTCTCGGCCCACGCCGCTCGCGTCCCGGGGAAGGTCTTGTGATCGATGAGCACGACACCGTCGGGTGTTTCGAGGAGGAGGTCGATCGTTCCATCGACGCGACGCGCGCCATCGGAGGTTTGTATGGTAGCGCTGACCGGGTACTCACGCAGCCACCGGGCCACTGGCCAGCGACGAGCGATCCATGCGCGTAGCTGATCTCCGGCGCGGACGAGCCATGCTGGTTCAATCACGTTGGTCAGCTCCGCGGCCTCGACTTGGAGCGTGGCGCATTCGATACGCGCCGCAGTCGCCAGCTCGCTCGAATCCGCCGCGAAGAACGCGTGAAAAGCGTTGCCGAGGACGTCCCACGCGACCGTCCCCGAATTGCGGAGTGCGAGCGCTTCACCGATGGAGTGGATCTCTCCCGCTCTGGAAGCGCCGAGCTCAGTCCAATCGCCACCTGCACGAGACGCGACGATTCGATACGGCTTTCGAGGTAGAGGCGCCGTGGTTGAGTGGGCGAACCATCTGCGGTCCTCGTCGGTTGGCGTGGCGGTACGTGCAATTGCCTCTGCCGACAGGCGCCAATGACGCGCAGGCAGATGCATGCCGTTGCCGTTCGCCTCGCGAATTCTGAGTTGGGCCTTGCCCGACGGGTCTACGGTGTTTGGTAGGTCGAGCAACGGCATTCCTTCGGCGTCCCGCAGCTCGTCAAGCCATTGAACGGCGGCCGGCGCGTCCTCTTTCTGGCGCGCGGCAAGAATCAGGTGGTCGCGAGCACGCGTGAAGCCGACGTAGAGGAGCCGCGCGCGCTCACGTTCCTCGCGTTCAGCAACGGCACGCCCGACCGGCGACGCCGCAGCGGATTCGACTAGCGTCGTGGTCTGCGTGCTGCAGATCCGTGGCCAACAGCGTATCCAACGGCCTGCCAACGGCTCCGTCGCGTCAAAACCTGGTTGGTCGGACTCCGGTGAAACGTCGAACGCGTCGCGGCGCGCCGTTCGATACAGGCTTGCGAGAATCACGACCGGCCATTCAAGGCCCTTGGCGCGGTGGTAGGTCGTGACGACAACGCTCGCGTCGCTTCCTCCGATGTGCTGGTAGTCTGCACCGCGTTCCTCATCACGGACGAAGACTCGCTCCGCGATTTCATCGAAGAACCGCAGCAAGCCTGCCAGCGTTCCAGCCGCATGCGCATTCGTGCATCGTTCCTCGTACGCACGACACAGGCCTCGCAGGGCGTCGATGTTCCCCATCCGTTGTACCGGTTCGGGCCAGCGGTTGCAGAGAGTGGCAAAGTCGAGAGCGCTCAGAACTCGGTCAACCATCTCCGAAGGGCTTAACCTGTCGATCTCGGCCGACAACGCGGCGATGCGACCAATCGTGGTTGGCACAGCCGGAGCTACTACGGCCTCCAGCTCGTTGGCGTCCCGGCCGTTGACGAGGGCCAACCGTTCGTGCAACCAAGCATCAGGCGCGCCGCCGCCCGCAAGCGCCTCGACGGTCACGCGTGAGAGGCTGTCCTCGCTGTCTAGGAGCAATCCGAGCGCCGCCCGAAGTAACGTCCCCTCAGGTGTCGCGAGCAGGCCGTCGCGAGCGACGCTGGCCGATACGCCGCGCCTGCTCAGAGCCCCCGCGAGTCGTGTTGCCTCGTCGTTCGTGGCTACCAACACGGCGATGTCGCCTGCGCCAACTGGGCGCACGAGCTTGCTCGTCGGATCGACGATTGGTGTCGCAGCCGGCGTTTCCAGCAAACGGCTCACGCCATTGGCCAAGGCCTCGGCGTCCTCGTCCAGCTTGGAAGAGGCGAGCCACCAGAGCCCGAGCGGCGGCAGGTTCGCAACCTCCGGCGGTATCGGACGGTGTGCGCCTACAACGACCTCACCGGGCTCGTAGCCATGACGTGCAAAAGCGCGGGAGAACAGCTGCGAGCAGGCATCGACCAATTCGGGACGTGACCGATAGTTCGTCTTGAGCGTATCCGCGGCTCCTCGCGCAGCGGCCACCCAAACGCGGACCGCTTCCATCAGGGTTGGGTCAGCGCCCGCGAACTCAAAGATGCATTGCTTTCGGTCCCCAACCCAGACAGAACGGCCGACGAGCTGATGCAATCGAACGAACAGTGCGAGCTGTATCGGGCTCGTATCCTGAAACTCGTCGACCACGACGAAGGCGAGTCGCTTCTTCAAGTCTGCGGCCACGTCCGGCTGCTCGACGAGTGTGAGCCCTTGCTCGAGCATGTCCACGAAGTCAACCACCCGTCGTCGGCGCTTCCAGCCGTCGTACCCCTCTAAGCCCTGCCGTGCCGCCTCATAGATGCCGAGGACCAGCTCCCTTAGTTCTGCTTGCAGGCGCGGATGGCTTTCCATGCGCGACGCGACCTCCCGAAGGTGGTGCACGGCTTGCTGCGCAGTCTTGCCGGGTCGAAGGTTCTGAAGCCTCACCCAATCACTCCAGGCGACTCTCGCCCTTTGAGCATCGCGGTAGGCGTCGTTGACGAGTTCCCGCACCTTCTGCGTGCCCTTCTGCCCGTCATCGATCGCTACCAGAGCTTTGCTGCTTGCGCGTAGAGCGGAGGCGAGCTCCCGGTCGAGCGCATCGCCGTCGGCCGTCGGCGCACCCAGCACCGCGAGCAAACCATCGGCGGAGCGTAGGGCCATCGCGGGCAGTGTCGACGGATGAATCCGATTGCTCCGTGCCAGCGTCATGATGTCCTCGACGTGGAGAAGCCAGTCACTGCGCGTCAGCCGCTCGATCCAACGCACTTGGAGTTTCCGAGCGAGGTCCTCGAGCTTTTCTCGAAGATTCACGTCCAAGCTCTCTTCAAGAGCTTGTCGCAGTAGGAGTCTTTCGTGACCCGCTAGTACATCGACAGCCGGCGACAGCCCGATGTCGAGCGCGTACTCCTGGACGAGTCGCAAGCAGATCGCGTGGACCGTGCCGAGATAGGCCCGAGGCAAGGCTTGAGCCTGATTGTGGGCGCCGCACCTGATGAGCTTTTGTCGGATGCGACCGGCGAGCTCAGCCGCCGCTTTTCGCGTGTACGTGATGGCGACGATGGCGAAGGGAGAGATCGACGCGCCGTTCGACGGGTCGACCGCGTTGACCACTTCCTGCGTGAGACGGTGGGTCTTCCCGCTGCCGGCACTCGCGGCGACGAGGTTGAGCCCGTGCGCGGAGGCTCCCTGCTCTGTCACGCGAAGTTCCCCCAGCGTCGGCCGCAGAGCGGATCGTAGGAGCAGTACCCGCACTGAGACTCCCGCTTCTGGTTCAAATGGGTGCTCCACGATTCTGGAGCGAGGCCTGCGCTTTCGAGCAAGGGCAAGGACTTCGGCACGCCGGTGACTGGTATTCGTCCCTGCGCTAGAAGCCGCTCGACGAGCCCAACCGTTCGCTCGAGATTCACCCATGTCTCAAGGACACTCGGACCGCTGATTGGAACCGCCTCGGCGAACGGTCCGGTGTCAGTCGTGAGCAGGGTTCCGCGGCCGAGAGCGAAGTACGCGGAGACGGGAACCTCCGATGCGCCGGTCTCCAGCGCGCGCGCCTTGGCGTAGACCGCAAGCTGAACGGCTAGGCCCTGCTTCAGCAAATCAGCGTAAGTCCTACGCCCCCACTTCAGGTCGAGGATGACGTCCCGCCCCTGATGATCGCGGAGTAGCATGTCCATTCGTCCTACGAGCCGCCCATCGCGCCAGGCGCCGTCCGTTGGCGTCTCGACGCCGACGATCGTCAGGTTTGAGGCCGACAGCAGGTGCGCGAGCTTTCGGACGGACTCCACCATTTGTTGCTGGAGCTGAGCCAACTCGAAGCTCATGCCGGGTCGAAGGAGAACTGCTGCTTCCTGCCGAATCAAGCGTCGCAGGAGGGTGTGTACGTCGCCAGACAGGTCTTGTTGCGTGCCAAACGCGCCCGACCGAAAGAGTTCTTCCACGACGCGATGAGCCAGGGTGCCGTAGAGGCGTGGACCGCTCGGAATCGATGCGATCGAGCTTGGCCGCAGGCGCGCGCGCTCTCGGAGCACCCACCGAAGGGGGCATCCGACCAGACTCTCAAGGCTCGTTGCGGTGTAGGACGCCTTCGGATCCAAGGTGAGCGGCGGGAGCGCCCATTCTGGTCTGCCGTCCGGCAGGCGAAGGGTGTCGTACCGCGTGAGCTCAGGCGCAGGACGGCCTGCGAGTGGGCCGAGGCGGCCGTCGACTAAATCCCGAGCATTGACCGTGACTCGAGCCACGTCTTCATCATCCGCGGCGACGCGCGCCAGAATCTCGTCCCAGATGGGATGGGGTTCCTGTGGCTCGCCACTTGCGAAACGTGGAACGACGAGGAGAAGACGATCACTCGCCGCGAGTACGACTTGGCGCCAGCTATTCGACTCAGCTGTCAAGCGATCCTCGACGTTGGGGAGGACAATCCCTGCCGCGCTCAGCGCTTCAAGCTCAGTCTCTCGCCATGTTTGCGCAGCAGGTCGCCATTCGCTGCCTGCGACGCAATGCCACCAGACGACGAGCTCCCGCGCCCGCCGCAGTGCGGCTGGCGAGGCAACGTGATCGATCCGATCGGCCTGCTCAACGGTCGCAGACACGACGCTGCCGTGCGAAACCTGTTCGAGCAGGAAACGCGTCTCGACGAGGTCGAGGAACTCTCGCGCGTCTCCCGCGAGCAAGCCGATGAAAGCGCGGGCCTGCGCGACGGCCGCACCCATCAGCAAATTAGCCTCGCGGTTATCCGGGTCCGCCCGGGCAACGCGGCGTTCGAGCCATGCAAGTACGCGTCGCGCGACGTCGAGCAGCGAGGCCCGCGGAGCCCCAACCGCCGAGTCGTGACCGGGTTGTTCGAGCCATTCAGCGACTCGGCGCATGCGCTCGGCGACGACGTCCTCGTCCGCGGAGACACGTAGGGCCTCTGCGGCTGTCTCCTTGGCATGGTTCCAGCTCGGTCCACCAACACCGGGTGCCCTAGCGAGTGCGGCCGCCAGGCGCTCGCCGACGATCCCCTGGAAAGGTCCAACGGGGAGGGTCAAGAGCTCCAGCAACCGATAGGGATCTCGCGGCTCGAACGCGAGTTCGATCGCCAGAGGCAGCACTTGCAGGATGGGACGCCAGAGCGTTCTCTCGGCGACACCCTGGGTTGAGAGCCCCTGCGCTTCGAAAGCCAGATCGAGTGCGCTCGTATCGCCCGAGCGGACAATGGCAGTGCCCGAGTGGTCCCAGCAACGAAGGAGGGCCGCCGTTGCATGCGCGACCTCCCAAGACGACTCTCCTCGCAGAAGCACGAGAGTCCCGTCACCTCGGAAGCCTCCGGGAACGCTCTCGCCACGGAACAACGCCTGCAGGCGCGCGAGATCGGTCTCCGCAGGATTGCGCGGGAAAGATGCCTCAACTAGGGCGATGTCCGTTCCCCGCTCCTCGAGGAGCGCGAAGACGCGTTGCCAGCGCCCGGACCACAGGGCTGGAGCGTCCGCAAGGCAGACCGCGTCCAGCGGCGAACCCGAAGCGAGCCCAAGCTTCTCTTCGACGCGCCGAAGCCGATCACCTGTTCCGGCCGGAAGCTCGAGTCCCTTCTCGCTCTCCGCGAGCGTCTCGAGCCGATGGCCGGCGCCGATGACCGCTTGTCCCTCCCAACCAGCTTCCACGAGTTCATCGCGCCATGCGAGCAACGCAGAAGCGGTGCCAAGCGGGTCAACTCGGAATGAACGCGAGTAGAAGCGATCCGCGATCTCATCTAGCTCGTCGAGGCGGCGTGACCAAGACTGCAGGCGCTCTTCGGGGAGCGCCGCTTGCCCGGCAAGGCCCAGACGAAGTTCCAGCTCGCGGAGCAGGGTTGCGGGTCCCCAGACTGGGCGGCCGATATGTGCAGTTCCCAGTGCGGGGTCGTTCTCGGTCAGCGTTGCGCCACCGAAGCGCAGCCCGACAAGAGGCTTCAATCGCGCCTTGTCTGACCCGCTGCAGGCGACATCCCTCGCGGCTTCGTCGCTCGAAATGGTTCGCGTGCCGACTGCGCGTGGAATCGACGGCTTGGACAACGGCGTCACGAGGCTGTCAGCGAGGTCCGCCGCAGCGGCGGCCGCGCCGGCGACATCGAGCTGCTCGCGCACGAACGCATCGCGCCACAGATCAGAGGGAAGGTACGGTTCGAACTTCTCTCGTCCGAGCTCGCGCAGACGCATTTTTTCGTCTGCGAAGGCCGCGAGGGCCGCCTCATTGGGCCCTCGGGCTACGACCCGCAGCAGGTCGCGAAGGTCTGTTGAGTCGCCTTCCACATCGAATCCTACCTCCTCATCTCGATAGGGAAGGCCGGCGATCGAAAGTGCAATGGCGAGTGTCTGCTGGGCACGCGTGCCCTTCCACACGAAAAGGCGAACACCACCTTCGAATGGCTGCGCCCGCGGTCGGAAACCGTGGCACTGCGCTGCTACCGCTCGTCCGCTTCGAAGGATCTCTCGAGCCGTTTCGTCGAGGTACGTCGGCTCGCTTGTACCAATAAGCAAGTCGCGCATTTTCTCGTGGATCGCGCGGTGGATCGTTCCAGCGCGCGATTGATACCAAGGGGGCCTTCGACCCTGCGCGCGACTGACGAGCACTTCCCGGCGTCCGGGATCTACTTGCTCGACACGCCAGCGCCTTCCGGCCAGGATCAGGTGCTCGCCAGGCGGGGGTGCCATCGCGATGCTGCCGATGTCTTCGCTACCGCAGACAACGCGCAGCTCTGACGCCGCGTTGAACGCGGCGTAAAAGGTGTAGTGCTGCACGATCTTCAGACCCTCGTTACCGACGACCAGCGTTCCTTCGGGCATCTGCTCGATGAGCTCGCGACGCCCGAGCTCACGCAGCAGCGTCGCGAAGTCGCGGCGCGAGACAGCGCCAAATGCCCCTCCAGCAATCGTGCGTTCGTGAAGAACCGGAGCGGCGAGGCCACCTGTTTCCGCCAGGACCGAGAGAACCTGATGAACGAGCGTCGAGAGGTGCGAGCGATCGGTCTCCGGAGGCTCGAGGAAGCCGGAGAGCATCAGTTCGATCGTGGCTATTCCCTGGAGAAACGAGAGGTGCAGCCCTTCCCAGAGGCTGCTTTTCTCGGTGGGCCGGTCTTCCACGAGGTAGCCGCGAAGGACGCGACGCGTGTCGGCACGACGGCCGCTTCGCCCAAGCCTCTGTTTGAGCGACGCAACCGACCACGGTGCCGAAACCTGGACGACGTCGGAAATCTCGCCGATGTCGATGCCCATCTCGAGCGTGTTTGAGCAAACCGCGGTGCACGGGGCCTCTTGACGGAGTCGTCCCTCGGCATACTCACGCTTCTCCTTCGACAACGAGCCATGATGGACGACGATTTCGTCCGGAAGACTCATTGCGGCCGCCTGCGTCGTCAGCTCATCGGCGAGCGCCTCTATCTGCGACTTCGCGTTCGCGAAGATCAAGTTCGTCTTCCCGCGGCAGGCGAGGAGAATTCCCCTGGCCAGCTCGGTCATGCTTGGATCTTGGGCATCGTGCTCGGCGTTGGCGTCCTTCGCGCCCTCGCGTGCATTCCTCCAGATCCCTCGAACGCGAATCGCAAGGGCCGATTCTGCGCCGTCGCTGGTGATGGTCGTCGCCCGTGGGCCACCGGGACGAAGCCATGCGAGCGCGCGCGCCGGGTCACCGATGGTCGCCGATAGGCCGATACGGACCGGGTCGCAACCCGCCCGCAGCCGTAGTCGATGGAGCAGGCTGCGGAGCTGCGCGCCCCGTTCACTCTCGAGGAACGCGTGCAGCTCGTCGATGACCACGTAGTCGAGCCGCGAAAAAATCTTGGGAATCTGCGCCGGTCGAAGCACGAACATGGCCTCGAGCGACTCGGGGGTGATGAGCAAGATGCCGCTTGGGGCGTCGAGCAACGCGCGTCGAGCGGTTGCGTCGATGTCGCCGTGCCATTTGTGAACGGGCATCTCCATCCGTGCGCACAAATCCTCCAGTCTCCGGAACTGATCGTTGATCAGCGCCTTGAGCGGCCCGATGTACATGGCCCGAACGGAACCCAGCGGGGAGTCTGCGATCGCCGACAGCACCGGTAGGAAAGCTGCTTCGGTCTTCCCGCTCGCGGTAGGCGAACTGATGATGCAGTCGCCGCCGCCCATCAGGACATGCCGGATGGCCTTCGTCTGGATGGGACGGAGCTCGGTCCATTTCATGTCCCAGAGCTTCTGCTGGACGGTCCGATGCAGAAGCTCGAAGGCCGTAGACATCAGAGCTTGAACTCGACCAAGTCGTCTTCGTCGGGCACCGGGTTGGGGTTTGCCTCCGCAGAGGGAGTCGGGGTCACGTCGACGGTTGGCACCTGGCCGAGCGCGCCCTTCCAATCGTGCGAAGGATCGGCCTCGAGCAGATTCATCAGGCCGACGAAACGCATGACGGTGTCCCTGGGGGTCCTGAAGTAGTCATCACCAAGGGTACGTTTCGAGTACTCGATGAATTGCCTCAGGCCTTCGTCGGGCAAGAGATGCTTGTTTGGGTCGCCACCTGCAAAGACGTCTCGGATTCGAAGCAGTAGGACGTAGAGATCCTCCGGAGTGAGACCCTTCAGGCGAATCACGGGCCCCGCGAGATCGACCACGTCGCCCTTGGCGAATTCGTTCGGTGCAAGCCTGGTAGCGAGCGCTTCGTAGCTGTACAGGCCGCGCCTTTTGTCGGTAAGGCATTCCTCGGTGCCTGCGAATACTACTTGAAGGCCTTCGACGTGAGCTTGCAGGCAGTCGTTCACGATTCTCAGAATCGCCTCGTAGTTCGCCGCTCGAGCTCGCGTGCTCGGCAAGCGGTGGGAAAGCACGACCAGCTCGTCCACGCAGACGACGAGCCCCTGGTAGCCCATGATCCTCGCAAACTTCGCAAAGAGCTTGAGGTAGTCGTAGATGTCAGCGTCGTCGATGATCGCTCGGACGCCGAGATCGCTCCGTGCCTCCGTCTTCGTCCCGTATTCGGCGCGCAGCCAACGGAAGGCGGCCTGCTGTCCCGCCTCGTCGCCGGCCCGGTGTGCTTTCAAGTACCGGACCAATACCGTGTGGATGTCGAACCCGCTGACAAGGTCTTGAAGCGGCCGCAGCTGATCGGCCATCGCGCGTTCGAGGTCCGCTTCGTTGCCGTTCAATCGACTGCTGAGATCCGAAATCCACCTTTCCACGATCGCGCCGAGGGCCCCGCCTTCGGGTTTGGCCTTCGACGCGAGGTTGCGCATGAGCTCGGCAAACAGCGCTCGGGCTTGCCCCGATGTGCCGTGCAAGCGCCGGTCGGTAGTAATGTCGGCGCGCGCCACGAGGAAGCCCTTCTCGAGAGCAACCATGCTCGCCAGGTTCAAGAAGAAGCTTTTGCCTGCGCCGAATCGACCGATGACGAACCGGACCCCCGCCCCGCCGTCGCTCGCGTGCTGCAGATCGCTCAGGATCGCGGCGACCTCAGCTTTCCGACCCACCTGAATGTGCTGGAGACCTACTCGCGGAACGACGCCGGCTCGCAGAGCCTTCAGGATAGCCTGCCGATCCCGTTCCTTGATTTTCGGTTGAGGAATGGGCTGCCCGCTCATGCGCTTTGCCTCCTAACGACTTCGGCGCGTACCTGCCAAGGTTCCGCGTCGTCGATGAGAAATTCACCGTACACTTCGTCCGACCACGTGTTGATCGTTTCGACGATAGCCCCGGGCATCAGATTTCGCTTCCTCGCGAGCGTACGTACTTCGTCGCCGCTCCACGTCGGCTTGGAGAGCAGCTCCGCGAGCACGCCGTGGTATCGGACGTCCAGGCCCGTCGCCAGATTCGCGATCTCCGGTGCGACCGCTTCGACTACGACCTGGGGTGGTGGTTGGAGGGCCGTTGGCTGCGGGAGCTCCTCCTCTTCTTGCTGGTCGAATACATCCGCGAGCATCGCGGCCACATCCCGCGTGTCTGCCAGAATCGCAGCGATCGCCGTCTGATCGAGCTCGACCAGGCGATCCTTTCCGGGGGGCTTGGGGAGTTGCTCGCCCGCCTCTCCGGGCGTCGCGGCTCGCACTTCCACGGTGACATCGCTTGCGAGCTTGCCTCCCGAGGCAGCGATGCCGGCGGCCAAATCGGCCGCCGAGAGGCCGAGCGCCTTGTAGAGGCTGCGCAATGCCTGGTGCTCTTTGTCCGTGATGACGCCATCGGCTGCGGCGACCGATGCAAGGACGCGACCAATCTTGAGCAGATCCTCTCGGGTACGAGTTGTTTGCAGCTTCTTGGCCAGCGTCGCGGCTCGGATCGGCTGCCGCGCCAGGAGATGTTGAAGCGCGACGAAGCGCGTCCGCAGAGACTCGTCCAAAGTGAACGTGTTGGAGAGCATTGAGATCACCACGTACGCCTCCTCATCCATCAAAATCCCGTCCGCCATCGCCACTTGCATGGCCAGTGACAAGAGGACGTAAGCTGGCCCGTAAAGCTTGGAGTCGGGGCACGAGGCGTCCTGCGCTTGCCAGATGAGCGCCTCGTCCCGCCAGCGTCCACCTTTGCCCTGCGCCCGCGCGTCCGGTTCCAGGGCGTACCCGAGCTCGGCGGCCGTTTCTGCAACCTTCCGCAATTGCGCGGCGGAGACCTTTTCCGCTTTGGCGGCGCCGACGAGCGCGGCAAGGTCTCCAGTGCTGACGAGACGAAAGCCTCCAAGCTTGGGTGCGGCGGCGACGAGCGCATCCCAACGGTCGCGAGCGGGGTGGTCATACTGCGCGCGGAGTTCCTCCGGAAGCGCAGCCCATGCTTCCGCTGTTAGTTCCCCGTCGTGCTTTTCCTTCAGTCGGGTGGCCTTTCGGAGGTCCTCGATGCATTGGTTCCAGATGCGAACCAGCGGAGCGAACTGGCTTGGCCGTCGCAGGACGTCCGGCAACGAAAAAGCGATCTTTGCGCCCGCGCGTTGCCACGTGCCGCTAGCCGCTCGATATTCGAGCACGAGCTCTTTCTTCGCGGCCGTGAGCAGGATCCCATCGCCAGCAGCTTCGCGGTACCTGGACGCGAAGAGCTGACCGAGCTCTCGTTCCGCACGCTTGACGACTACCCCTCGCTTTGCCTCATCCATCGACGCGGCCACGCGCATGGCATAGCGGTCGGGTAGCGGTCGACCGCGACGATGATACCAAGCCAGCACGGCAGCAGCAGCGGACGGAGAGTCGTTGAAGAGGGCGCCAAGGCCACGATCGATTTCCTGTTCGTCTGCCGATTCGAGCCGGGCGAGCGCCGCAAAGACGAGGAAGTCCGACGCATAGCTTCGAAATGACGCGTTACGCGGTCCGTGGATGGCCAGAAGGCGACGTACTTCTCCGCAGGCCAGAGCCACGTCCGTCCCGTCGCGGAGCGCTCGCCATTCAAGCCCGTAGAAGAAAATGAACACGTACCCGAGATCGACGCTTTCGTCCTTTCGCCCGCCCGCCATCCAGTCCAGGTATCGAGCGCGCTGATCGGGATCGCATTCCGCGTAGCTCGGCCAGTAGGGGAGCGGGCCTGCTCTCCGTCCGTCGCCGACGGGCAGCGACGTCACGATCGTACTTGCATCAATGCCGGACGAGTTTGTCGTCACAAACGTCAGCGGACGCGAGATCGTGCGGCCGGCGACAACGAGCGACTCGTTCACGCCCCAAAATCGTCGCGGTGAGGACGTGGAGGGAGCTGACGGCGCGGGGGGAGCTGGGCGAAACGGCGGTGGTGCCGCGGGGGAGCGCGGTTCTGGCGGTGAGGCAGGCCTGACAGGGATTGGCGCGCGAGCCGGCGGAGCGTTGGGGCCGGGTAATGAGGAAGTCGTCACTGCCTGAGCCGCAGGCCTGGTGTAAGTGGAAGATGCGGCTTGTTCGGTCGCGATTCGGGTCAGCTCCGAGAGCGCTCCCGCTGCATGCCAGGTTGCGGCCGGGGCACTTGCCTGCAGCAGCGCGTTCAGCCCGCCCGTCGAGCGCAGCGCCATCTCGCCGTACTCGAGCACCGGTAGCTGCCTATTGTTGTTGAAGCGGAGATCGGGGCCGCCCGACTTGTTCACGAAGCGCCAGGTGCCGCCGACGACCTTGCTATCTGCAGGCACCTGACCTTCTTCGATGAACGAGGTCGTGGCGTGACTGGCCGATAGCCATTCGTAGGGCACAACCTCAATGCGCTTTCCGTCGCGTATCAGCAGCCGGTCCGGCAGGAGGAGGAACTCCTGCTCGCCCACAGATATGGACCACGGCTCAATGTTCAGCTCGATGCCAGCGAGGGACCTCATTAAGCAGCGGGTCGGCCGACGCTCGATCAGCGTCCCCGCCCCGGCGTGATATTTGGCTTGGGTCGTGCCTGTTGTGTTGTAGACGCGCCAAAGCGCTTGCGTGCTCGCGAGCGATTGTCCTGCGGCATGGCAAAGCGCCAGCCGGCCTACGATCTCATCATTGTCGACGTCGTAGAAAATGCGCGCAGTGCGTCGGCTGCGATCCCAGCGGTATATTGGGATCGCGGCAAGGGACGCCGAGAACGTCCAAAACAAGAAGAATGGCGACTGAACGGCCGCTAAGAGTACGATCGCAGCGAGGCAGAGATAGACCTTGAAGAGGTTGGTCCGCCCCAAGCGCTTCTGAACGTCGCCCGTGACAACGTCGGGCGCGACCTGGGCCATCGCCGCAGAATCCGCTGGCTTGAGGCCGTACCTGAAGCCGCCCAATCCGAAGCCGATGTAGGTTCCGCGCGGACCGACAGGAACGCGCGCGCCGCGCACTCCTGGCAGGGCACCTCCGCTTCTTGAAGCAGTGACCCGAAGCGGGCCGAAGGCGAGGGACCTACGAGCAGACCATCCCATGCAACCCCCGCGAACGACTCCTGGTTCCGAACGCGGCCGCCGTCGAAGACAGCTCCGCCGAGTACTCTGGTCGCGCCGTGTCCGTTGCCACTCCGCCGCTGCAAGGAGTTGGTGCTAGGGCGCGAGTGCGAGTGCGCCATGCGGATCCAACAAACGACTCCATTCAACGTACAGGATCGAGCCAACAGGGCGGCCTCTTCAAGCCCAATCGACGTCGGATCGGGGCTGCGACGACGGCTATCCGGAGTGGTCGTAGGCCCTTTGGCCGGATGTCGTGCAAGCGGCCGAAACAACTACCGGGGCGCACACAGTTGGGAAAAAGTAGACGTAATCTGAGGCTGGCCCGCCAACATCCCCACTGGGGTCAGCCTACGCCTGCACCCAGCAGAACAGTTTTTGCCCTCCGACGGCATCTTGAGGAAGCCCGACGGGATCCATGAATGGTTGATTCTTGAGGAGCTCGGGGGGAAGGGGGGCGGTGAGTCGATTGGTTTTCAATGTGGAATCTTTCGGGTCAATGACGACTGTCAGTCTGGTCCCGGTCGTGACATTGGGTTCCAGCCCCGCCACCGACAGCGCGAACGCCGGCTGCGGGAACAGACGCGTCAGTAGCGGGACGGTCGCCAGCCGGAGAGCAAGGTCGCGAGGATAGCCGGCGAACTCTCGCGCTAGAGCTTCGCTCGAGAACACCGGCAAGTAGAGCTCACCCGGGGCCACGAAGTGCACCGGCCGCGGGTACGTGACGAACATGTTTTCCCGCTCGTGCGCTGGGCTCGTGCCGGCCCTCGGCAGTTTGCCGTCCCACGCCGACATGGCGACGGCATCGATGAAGGTTCGCATGCCGTCGAGCGCTCCGCGCACCAGCGTCTCGAGATGAACGTTGTCCTTGTAGGTCCATTCGTGGGCCCGAGCATCGTCCTTCAGACTGTCCAAGTCGGGTACCAGCACGAGGTTCCGATCCGGATCCCGCGCCTCGGGTTCGTCCGCCTCAACGGGGAAATAGGCCCCCTCATCTCCTTTCCAACCCCGATGGTGGAGTACGTTTCGGTACCTGTTCAACCTCTCGAACCATGTCGCCTGCTCTCGCAGGATTCGAACTTCGGCAACATCCATGGCGGCTTTGCCACCCTTGAGCGCGTCGGTTGGGTCCCACCTTGCGTGGCCGTGGCGGCGCGCTGCGATGTGGATCACCTCGTCGACGATTGTTCTCGCGGCCCCCAACGCGGCGGACGCCTCGAACACGGCACAGTGGACGAAGGCTTCCCAGGCCAGCGCTGCGCCCGTGATGAGGCGGCGTTCCTGCAAGTGCTCGACAACGCGCCAGAAGCGGCGCTCATGGTACTCGGCACGGCATAGCGTGGTTGCAAGCGAGAGGAGCAGGGCTGCACGTTCATTCTGGGGAATACGGTCAAGCGCGGGGCCTGCGCGCTCCTCCGGCGGCAATCCCCTTGCGAGCGATGTGTGGTCCGCCAGCAGCCGAAGCATGTTGGAGCGAAGCGTGCTGACGTCGGGAAGACCGAGATCAGGACGAATCGGCAGCACGAAGCCGAGAATGCCTGGCCCCTTCATGGTCAGCCTCAGCTCTGGGCTCAACGGCGTGACCTGTTGCGCTCGGAGCGCTCGGCGGCGTTCTTTTCGGTTCATGCGTCCGTGCTCAAGAGCGATCTGTG
>Ga0164241_10003424_pt1 | contig 16015 bp, 16 predicted proteins | sample OricomyardsoilBY_FD_108780 | JGI IMG/M metagenome (GOLD analysis project Ga0164241, IMG submission 108780) | Backyard soil microbial communities from Emeryville, California, USA - Original compost - Back yard soil (BY) | ecosystem: Environmental > Terrestrial > Soil > Unclassified | place: USA... | reverse complement strand
GTTCACTCTGATGTCGAGCCCTCCCGCCCACCCTGCGCTCACGACGTCTCCAGATCGGTCGGGTGGATGTCCGGGAACTCCGGCGTCACCCGGACCGGCAGCGGTATGCGGACCTCGATGCGCACACCACCAAGCCTGGCGCGACGGAAAGCGATGGTTCCGCCGACCTTTTCGGCTCGGACCGCCATGTTGGCCAGCCCCCGGTGGCGTCCGTCGGTCACCGCGTGGCGTTCGATGCGCAGCAGCCGGCTCAGGGTGACCGGATCACCGGTCCCGTCGTCGGCGATGCTCAGCACCAGTTGTGTTGGTCGGTACAGCAACCGGATCACCGCCCGCCGCGCCTGTGCGTGGGTCGCGACGTTGAACAGTGCCTCGCCCGCGATCCGGACCAGTTCGTGATCGGCCCGGGGATCCACCTGGGTGGTCCCGCCGTCCACCCGCACCTGGACCTGCAGCCGCGGCCGGTAGTGCCCGGCCAGTTCGGCGAGCAACTCCGGCAGCGAGGCCGGGGACTCGCCGCTGGCGGCGTGGTGCAGGGCATAGATCGCGTCCCGGAGCTGCTGGATGGCCTCCTGAGTGAGGTACTTCGCGCGGTCCAGCTGCTTGGCCAGGTCGGCGGCCGCCGGGCCCAGGCCGACCGCATCGCCGCGGGCCATCTCCACCGCCATCCCGGCGCTGAGCACGAACTGGCTGACGCTGTCGTGCAGTTCGCGGGCGATGCGGTGGCGCTCGGCGTCCAGCAGCTCCCGCTGGCGGGCGGCGACCAGCCGCTGCTCGGTGGCGCGAAGCTCGTTCGTGCGCAGTGTCAGGTTCCGATTCTGTTCGGTGGCCTCGTCGTACAGCCGCTGAGCCCGTTGGTGCAGTTCCAACCCCGCCTGATACTGCTCGGACGTGTGCAGGGCGACCGCGGCCTGATTAGCCAGCACCCGCAGTACCGACAGGTCGCCGGGTTCCGGTGGAGTCGGCAGATCGTGGATCGCGACGAGCCCGCCGACGAGCTGCCCCTCGAGCGTCATCTTCACCCGGATCAAGGAGTTGCCGGGGTCGTCCGGCTCGACCGAACCGGCCCGGATGGCTCGGAGTTCGGCCCGGATGACGTCGAGCAGATCCCCGTCGTCGATCGCCGTGCCGGTGCCGTCGACGGCCACGAACCGGGGGCGGGCCCGGACCAGGGCCCCGTCGCACAGGGCCAGCACCACCCACGGCGCCGACAGGTGATCACCCGCGGTCCGGGCCACCTCCTCAAGCAGGGAACGAGGTCCCTCCACGGTGCGGACCAGGGCCCGCGAGATGGAGTCCAGGGCGCGGACCGTCCGCTGCATCCGTTCGTCGGTCCGGATGAATTCCCGGTAGTACGAACGCTTTCCGGACCGGACGCCGGTGAGCAGGGCCAGGTCGGGTGGATCGGCCGGTGGGTGGTCGCCGGCCACGTCGGGACGCCTGACCGGCTCGGTCACCCCGATCCGGTCCCCGGTGCGGTGTCGCTGTTGTGCCCGCCATGGCTCGCTCACGTCACACCCCGGCCGTCACATCGCTGCGCGAAGCAGCTTCTCGATGTCCAGGCCGTCCGCGGATCGCGGGTTGGTGGCCAGACAGGCGTCCTGCAAGGTGGTCTGGGACAGGACGGGGATGTCCTCGTCGCCGACTCCGATGTCGCGCAGACCCCGGGGGACACCGACCTCGTCGCCGAGCCGTCGCACGTAGGCCGACAGCTGCTCGGCGACCTCGTCCGACGGGGCGCCGGCGACCGGCAGCCCGACGGCCAGGGCCAGGTCGCGAAAGCGGTCCGGGACCGCCTCTGCGTTGAAGCGGATGACGTGCGGCAGCAGGATGCCGTTGATCACCCCGTGCGGCAGATCGAGCAGCCCGCCCACCTGATGGCTCATCGCGTGGGTGGCGCCCAGGATGGCGTTGGAGAACGCCAGCCCCGCCTCGAGGCTGGCCTGCGCCATCTGGGTGCGGGCGTCCAGGTCGTCCGGCCGTTGGATGGTGGCCGGCAGGTAGTGGCTGACCAGCCGCACCGCGGACAGGGCGTGGCCGTCGGCGAGCGGGTTGTGCGCGAGCGAGACGAACGACTCGATGCCGTGGGTCAGCGCGTCCAACCCGGTGGCGGCGGCGAGCCACTCGGGCATGGTGGTCAGCAGCCTGGGGTCGGTGACCGAGATGTCCGGGACCAGCGCCCGGCCCATGATGGTGATCTTCACCGAGCGTTCGGTGTCGGTGACGATGCAGAACTGCGAGACATCCGCGCCCGTGCCGGACGTCGTCGGGATCATCAAACACGGCGGGATCGGCCTGGTGACCTGGTCGACCCCCGCGTAGTCCAGGATCGAGCCGCCGTTGCCGGACAGGATGGCGATGCCCTTGGCGGCGTCCATGGCCGATCCACCGCCGATGCCGACCAGCACGTCACAGCCGGATTCGAGGTACCGATGATATCCGGCGGTGATCTCGGTGTCCTTGGGGTTGGGTGTCACCCCGCGCCAGACGACCGGGTCGAGCCCGGCCTCTCGCAGATGGATGAGCAGGGCATGGACCCACCCCGCGTCGTGCACCCCGTCGTCGCTGACCACGAACGGCCGGCGGGCCCCGAGCCGGCCGGCCGCGAAGCCGGCCTCGGCCAAGGCGCCCAAGCCGAAGACGACCTCCGGGGCGTGGAACTTGACGACGGGCGACGGGGGTCCCGGGTGGCCGGACGGCGGATCGTTGGCGTGTGTGTGCGTCCGGATCACTTCCCTGTGCCCGATACCGACCATGGTCATTGCCGTCACGCGAACTGACCCCATGATCGCTCGTCGAGACCGACCGACCGGACCCTCATCTCCCGTCGGCCGGTGAAATGGTACGTCGGACCGGCTCCATGCTGTCGCACGCGAACCCGCCGATGGCGGCGTGCTGGCGGATGAGGGCGGGCCGCTCCGCCTCGTACACGCAGTACAGCTTGTTGTCGCCGACGAAGGACTCGACCCAGACGATGCCCTCCCCGAGCTCGGTGGCCACCTGGTTGTACCGCGCGGACAGCTCGTGGATCTCATCGTCGGTGAGCCCGCCGGCGCCCGGCAGGGAGCGCTCGATGACGTACCGGTCCATTGGTCCTCCCGCCCGGCGGCATCCGGGGCAGCCCTTGCCCTGCCGCCACGCTACGGGTCCGGACAACCGGTGCGTACCACTGTTGGAACAGGCTTGACCTACCCGATCGGGCAGGTCGGTGGGCGCCGGTCAGTCCGTGTCCAGCAGCAGACGGACCTGGGCGAGCAACCGGTCGGCCATCTCGGTGAAGATCCGCCGGCCGTCCTGCGCGTTGGCCCCGGTCGGGTCGCCGAGGACGCCGTTGGGGCTGACGGCACGCACCCCGGCGGCGGTGATCCGCGGCAGCAGTTCCGTCATCGGCGCGACCGCCCCGACGACCGCCAGGTTCAGCCGCACGGTGTCCGGCCGCAGGTAGAGCATCAGGCTGGTCTCCCGATACCCGGCATGGGCGTCGGCCCGGGGCCCGGAACTGGCCGCGTGGTGCACGTGCGTGGACCGGTCCTCGTAGCGCAACAGTTCGACCGCACGCCGGAGGGCGTCGGCATTGCCGCCGTGGCCGTTGACCACGAGGACGTGCCGCCAGTCGCGGCAGGCGTGCCGGACGAACTCGACCAGCACCGTGAACAATGCCTCGGTGCCGATCGACAGGGTGCCGGGGAAGTGCTCGTGCTCGCCGCTGGCCCCGTAGGGCATCGCCGGTGCCAGCCCGACCTGGGGCAGCTGCTCATGCACCCACTCGGCCAGCCGGGTTGGGACCACCGTGTCGGTCGACAATGGCAGGTGCGGTCCGTGCTGCTCGGTGGATCCCAAGGGCAGCAACAGAAGTCGTCGGGGCGATGCGTCGACCTCGGGCCAGGTCGCCTCCCGCAGCGGGGCCAGCTCAGCCATCGGGGCGGATGCGCCTGAACCGTCGCGGCCACCGGGGCAGGTCACGCACCTTGGGCAGCACGGGCTCCGGATTGCGCCGGGCGATGACGCCCTGCCACACGCCGATGCCGTAGGCGGCATCGTCCAGCAGGTGCGCGACCAGCGTCTCGGCGGCGACCCGTGGTCCCGGGTGCTCGCCCGACGCCGACGCGCCGCGCAGGTCCGTGACCACCTGGAAGGCCAAGCCAGCGGCCGCGGCGACGGCCAGCCGCCGGCCGACCCGCGGGCGAAGCAGGCCGACGAGCACGGTCACCGGCAGCATCGGCCGGACCAGCCATCGACCCAGGGCGGCGCCGGCCCGCAGGTGACCCATCGCGGCGAGCCTGCGGGCATGCGCCGGCGTCAGCTCGGGCATGCCCCACGGTGCGATCGCCGCAGTGACCACCGCGGCGGCCAGACCGACCGCGGGTTGGACGATCACTGCCAACAGCCAGGGGCCGAGCGACCAGACCGACACATCCACGTGCTTGAGCGTGCCGGGGTGTTTGTCGGCCAGGTCGGCCGCGCCCGTCCCGTACAGCCGGCGCCGGTTCAGCGCGGCGGTCAGCGTGCCCCGCGGCCGGTGACCGACGTGCACGGTGGGGTAATAGCGCACGGCCCCCTGGTCCAGCAGCCGCCAGACCAGGTCGACGTCCTCGCCGACGTGCATGTCCTCGTTGAACCCGCCGGCCTTTGCGAACGCCTCGGCGTCCACCAACATGGCCGCGCTGGGTACGTAGGACACCGCCCGACCGGGGCCGACGTCGCTCGGGTCACGCCCGAGATCCAGTGCGCAGACCCGTTTCTCGAACCAGCTGCCGGAACCGGAGCCGGTCAGCGGGACAATCTGCGGCGCGGCCAGCACCACCGGTGCCCCGGCCGTCGGAGTGTCGCCGACGTGCGCCTTGAGCGCGGCAATCCAGTCCGGGTCCGGGATCGTGTCGGCGTCCAGGAAAGCGATCCACGGGGTGTCGACGGGGGCGGCACCGGCGTTGCGGGCGGCGGCCGGGCCGCGGGAGGTTTCGTGGCGCAGAACCCGTAGCCCCGGGCGTTCGTCGGCCAGCGGGGCCAGCGGGACGGGCGACCCGTCGTCGACCAGCACGACCGGCAGATCGGCCGGCAGGCTGGCCAGCAGTTCCCGCACCGGCCCGGCCGCGGAGCGGGCCGGGATGACGACGGTGACGCCGACGTGGTCGCTGGCCGCTGGTGGCGGCGCGATCAGCACGCCGGCGGACCGCAGGCGGTGCAGTAGCTCCGCGACCGCCGGCTGGTCGGCCGGGGTCGGTGCGCCGTCGACCAGGTCGCGGACGATGTCGGCGCCGCGGCCGGTCAGCGTCATCACCCGGTAGGGCGTGCCGCCGGCCAGCGTGGTGCGGTCCAGCCAATGGGTGCCCGGGCCCAGCCGCCAGCGTGCGCCGGCCGTCGCGGTGCTGACGGTGCTCATCCGACAAACCCTCCGTCCACCCGGAAATCGGTGCCGGTCACCGCCGACGAGTCCGGCCCGCAGAGCCAGCTGGCGGCCGCCGCGATGTCGGCCGGCTCGATGAGCCGGCCCAGCCGCTGGGAGGATCCGAACTGCTCGATGTCGGACAGCCCGTACACCTGGGCGCTGCGCTCCAGCAGGGCGGTGCGAGTGCTGCCCGGCAGGATCGCGTTGGCGGTCACTCCGAACGGACCGAGATCGGCGGCCAGCGACCGGATATAGCCCAGGGCAGCGTGTTTCGAGGCGACGTAGGCGGCCAGCCGGGGCAACCCGATCTCCCCGGCGATGGAGACGACGGCCACGAACCGGCCGGTGCCGACGGGGGCCCGCAGCAGCCGCGGGACCGTCGCCCGGGCCAGGTTGGCCACGCCGTGGAAGTTGGTGTCCAGGTCGACCGCCAGCTCGGCCCGGGTGAACTCCCAGGCCGGTTTGTCCGCGCCCATCACCCCGGCAACCGCGACGACCGCGCGCAGCCGGTCGTCCGGGATCTGCCCGACGGCGCGGGTGACGGCCTGCTCGTCACGCACATCGGCCGTGGCGGTCAGCACCCGGGCACCGGCCGCCCGGCACGACTCGGCGCTGCGTTCCAGTTCCGCGCCGGTGCTCAGGGCGTACCCGACGTCGCCGACCAGGTCGCCGGCGGGCCGATCGATCAGCAGCAGGTCGAACCCGTCGCGGGCCAGGCGGTGCGCGGTCGCCGCGCCCATGCCCCGAGCCGCCCCGGTGACGATCGCGAACGGCCGCTGCGCCGGCGCGGCGCCGGCGGTCACCCGGACACCTGGTCAGGGACGCCGACCGGGGAACCGAGCAGGGCCAACGATCTTTGCAACAGGTCGATGAGATCGGTGTCGTCGTCCGCCAGCCACTGTTCGTAGGCGGACAACGCCGCCCCGAGCGCCAGATGCCCTACGGTGCGCGGGATCAGGTCGTCCGGACGGCCACCGAGACGGTCGGCCACGAACCGGGCGACGACCTCCCGCCAGGCCGCGTACCGCAGCGTCGAATAGGCCTGTAGCGACGGCGAACTCAGGATCAGTCGCATGCGGTTGCGCAGCGATTCGGTCGCTTCGGCGTCGAAGGAGTTGAAGTCGACGACGGCCGCCCGCACGGCCTGGGCCACCGGCAGGTCGGGCGGGCACCGGGCGAACCAGGCCGCAAACGCGTCAAGTTGAGTGTCGAACTCACCCCACACCGCGTCGTTCTTGGACCTGAAGTACCGGAAGAAGGTGCGCCGGCCGATACCGGCGGCCGCGGCGATCTCGTCGACGGACGTCACGTCGAAGCCCTGCTCGGAGAAGATCGCGAGCGATATTCGCTCCAACTCGCCGCGTGTGGTCACCGCCGGGCGGCCGAGAGTGGCCGGCTGTGTGGCCGTCCCGGCCGGTCCCTGTGCCACCGCGTCACCCTATACTTTCGGACAGTTGACATATGACACGCAGTGCCAATAGCGTCCATTGTGACACGGGGCACCACCGTTGTCACCCCCCGCAGGACCGGACCAATGGAGGCAGGCAATGCCGGAAATCGTTGTCGAAGAATCGGTCTCGAAGACCGCCGAGACGGTCGAAACCTCGGAGGCGCCGTCGCTGGTGGTCAGTGACCTGCTCGTCGAGGACGTGTCCATCGACGGAATGTGCGGCGTCTACTAGTTGATTCTTAAGCGGTCCGGCTCCTGCGTCGCCGGACCGCTTCAGCCCCACCTCGATGTGTTGGATGGCGCCCTCGCGAGCTCGGGGCGACCAGGGTGATTCCGGGCGGTCCGCGGGGCTCCCGAGGCGAAGCCCCGCTGGCCACCGGCCCCTGACCAGGCCTGGAACGTTCTCGAATCGGAGGTTCGACGATGAGTGTCTCGCCGATCGAGGCGGCCGGTCCGGCCCCCTTCGGCCCGGACCTGCCCTATGAGCTGCATCCGGCGGTCGAGGTCCGTCCGGAGCCGTTCGGGGCATTGCTCTACTCGTTCAAGACCAGGCGGCTGTCCTTCCTGAAGGATCCCGATCTGGTGACCGTGGTCCGCACCTTGGCCGACCACCCGACGGCGAGCGCCGCCTGCCGCGCCGCCGGCATCATCGACCCGATCCGGTTGACCATGTTCGAGCGGGCGCTGGCCACGTTGGCCTCGACCGAAACCATCAGGGAGCGACCCTCATGACCACTGCTGTCCTGCCGCTGGTCGACCACTTCGCCCTGGGCCTGCAGTCGCCGATCTGCCTGACCTGGGAGCTGACCTATGCCTGCAACCTGGCCTGCGCCCACTGCCTGTCCAGTTCCGGGCGCCGCGATCCCCGCGAGCTGACCACCGCCGAGTGCAAGGCAGTCATCGACGAGTTGGAGCGGATGCAGGTCTTCTACGTCAACATCGGTGGCGGCGAGCCGACCGTGCGGCCCGACTTCTGGGAGCTGGTGGACTACGCCACCGCGCACAAGGTCGGCGTGAAATTCTCCACGAACGGGATCAAGATCGACCAGGCGGCCGCCGAACGGTTGGCCGCCAGCGACTACGTCGACGTGCAGATCTCCCTCGACGGCGCGACTGCCGAGGTCAACGACTACGTGCGTGGCCGGGGCTCGTTCGACACGGCCATCAGGGCCATGGAGAACCTCGCCGCCGCCGGCTTCGTCGGCTTCAAGATATCCGTCGTCTGCACCCGGCAGAACATCGACCAGTTGGACGCGTTCAAGGCGATCGCCGACCGCTACCGGGCACAGTTGCGGCTGACCCGGCTGCGCCCGTCCGGTCGGGGCGCCGACGTGTGGGACGAGCTGCACCCCACCGCGGCGCAGCAGCGGGCTCTCTACGACTGGCTGGTCCGCAACGGCGAGAACGTGCTGACCGGTGACTCCTTCTTCCACCTGGCCGCCTACGGCGAGGCCCTGCCCGGGCTGAACCTGTGCGGCGCCGGCCGCGTGGTCTGCCTGATCGATCCGGTCGGCGACGTCTACGCCTGCCCGTTCGCCATTCACGAGTCGTTCCTCGCCGGGAACGTCCGCTCGCCCGGCGGCTTCGCCGGCGTGTGGCGCGACTCCGAGCTCTTCGCCGAACTGCGCAAGCCGCAGAGCGGCGGGGCCTGCGCATCCTGCTCCGCGTTCGACTCCTGCCGGGGCGGCTGCATGGCCGCCAAGTTCTTCACCGGGCTTCCGTTGGACGGCCCGGATCCGGAGTGCGTCAAGGGTTTCGGTGAGATCGCGCTGTCCAAGGTCGAGCCCGGGCGGTCACCCAAGCCGTCGGAGGATCATTCACACACCGGCAAGCTGCGCAACGGTCCGGTGATGCTCACCCTGCGCACCCGCCCCAAGCGGGACTGCGACGAGAACCCCCTGGCCGGAATGACTCCCGCTCGGGAACCGGTCGGCGCCGGCCGGTAGCCCGGCGCCCGCGACAATTCCGTATCACCGCCCGCCCGCCCGGACCGGCTGCCGCGCAGCCGAGCTACGGGCGGATTCCCCGTTGCGTTCCGCCCGTGCCCCTTTCCTCGGCGAAAGGGTGACCACCGTCCGCTCGAGAAAGGCCCCGCTGTGGCAAGCAAGTGGTTCGAAACCGTTGCCGAGGCGCAACGGCGCGCGAAGAAGCGACTGCCCAAGTCCGTGTATATGGCCCTGGTCGCCGGATCCGAGAAGGGCGTCACGATCGCCGACAACCAGGCGGCGTTCGCCGAACTGGGCTTCGCCCCGCACGTGGCGGGCCTGTCGGCCAAGCGCGACATCTCGACAACGGTGATGGGTCAAGAGATCTCGCTGCCCGTCATCATCTCCCCGACCGGCGTGCAGGCCGTCAACCCGGACGGCGAGGTGGCCGTGGCCCGCGCCGCCGCCGCCCGCGGCACGGCGATGGGGCTGAGCTCGTACGCCAGCAAGCCGATCGAGGAGGTCATCGAGGCGAACCCGCAGACCTTCTTCCAGGTGTACTGGTCCGGCTCCCGGGACCAGATCAAGCAGCGGGTGGAGCGGGCCCGCGCGGCCGGCGCCAAGGGCCTCATCCTCACCCTGGACTGGTCGTTCTCCATGGGGCGCGACTGGGGCAGCCCGAAGATCCCGGAGAAGGTCAACCTCAAGGCGATGGTGCAGTACGCGCCCGAGGCGATCACCCACCCCCGGTGGCTGTGGTCGTTCGGCAAGACGATGACCATCCCGGACCTGACCGTGCCGAACCTGGCCGACCCCGGCCAGCCGGCCCCGACGTTCTTCGGTGTCTACTACGAGTGGATGCAGACCCCGCCGCCCACCTGGGACGACGTCGCCTGGCTGGTCGAACTGTGGGGCGGGCCGCTGATGCTCAAGGGGATCTGCCGGGTCGACGACGCCAAGGCCGCCGCCGCGGCCGGGGTCACCGCCATCTCCGTGTCCAACCACGGCGGCAACAACCTGGACAGCACGCCGGCGTCCATCCGTGCGCTGCCGGCGATCGCCGACGCCGTCGGCGATCGGGTGGAGATCGTGCTGGACGGCGGGGTCCGTCGTGGCAGCGACGTGGTCAAGGCCGTCGCCCTGGGTGCCCGCGCGGTGATGATCGGACGGGCCTACCTGTGGGGCCTGGGCGCCAACGGCCAGGCCGGCGTCGAGAACGTGCTCGACATCCTGCGCAGCGGCATCGACTCGGCCGTGCTGGGCCTGGGGCACTCGTCCATCCACGATCTGTCGCCCAAGGACCTGGTCGTCCCACCCGGCTTCCAGCGACCCCTCGGTATCGTCGAGGACTGATCCGCTGGACCGCTGAATCGGCTGCGTAGCAGGAGTTGTCGGCCGCTTACCCTCGGACGGTCTGATCGGGTCGGCACGAAAACGGGCATGCCCGGCGCGGAATCGCCGAGAGGATCAGCCTCACGCCGAGAGCGCGTCACTGTGGAGGGCGACCGGGGGATCCCGCGCCCCGATCCACCGATATTGCCCGACACGGCCAGGAGGCACCAGCCTCCTGGCCGCTTTTGTGTTGTGCCGCAGGGCGATTCGCCGACGAGGCGACCGCGTCCGAAACCCGGGGTGTCGCGGGATTCGGGGTCTTGCCAAACCCTCAGATCGGAACATATGATCCGATGTGAGCGCATCGATCAGCGCTGGACTCCTCTCCAGGACAGGCGGTACCTATCCATCCGGACAGGTACCGGTTCCGTTCGGACGGTTTCGGGGTGCAGGCCTTTCGCCGATGCTGCCCCGGTCGTAGCGTTCGGTTCTACCGAAGCACTGGCTGCGGGCTTCGAGGCCATCCAATCCGGTGTCCGCCAGGCGATGTCGCCTGCGGGAAGAAGGAGAGACCATGAAGGTCGAGGAACTGCTCAAGCCGTTTCCCATCAAGGAGTTCCACCCGTTCCCCCGGGCCATGATCGGGCCGGGCGCGTTCGAGATGGTGGGTCCCGAGGCGATCAAGCTGGGCTTCACCAAGCCCCTGGTGATGACTTCCGGACTGCGGGGCTCCGGCCTGGTCGAGCAGCTGATGGGGTCGCTCAAGTGGCACGGGATCGAGGCCGTGCTCTACGACCAGGTCGAGTCGAACCCCAAGGATTACAACGTCATGGATTCCGTGGCGATGTACCAGGAAAACAAGTGTGACAGCTTCATCTCGATCGGCGGCGGATCCAGCCACGACGCGTGCAAGGGTGCCCGGATCTCGGTCGCCCACGACGGCCGCAACGTCAACGACTTCGAGGGGTTCAACAAGAGTGAGAATCCCCGGAACCCTCCGCACATCGCCATCTCCACAACCGCGGGCACCGGTTCGGAGACCTCGTGGGCGTACGTCATCACCGACACCACGACCGACCCGGACAACCCGCACAAGTACGTGGCATTCGACGACGCGGCCGTGGCGACCCTGGCGATCGACGATCCGACCCTGTTCTACACCTGCCCGATCGACTACACCGCGCAGTGCGGCTTCGACGTGCTGGCCCACGCCAGCGAGCCGTACGTATCCCGGCTGAACTTCGAGCCATCGCTGGGCAACGCCATCCGGGAGATCAAGCTGACCGCCGAGAACCTGCGGCAGGCCACCTGGAACCCCACGGACCTGGCCGGCCGCGAGGGCATGATGTACGCCCAGTACATCGCCGCCCAGGCGTTCAACTCCGGTGGTCTGGGCATCATCCACTCCACCTCGCACGCCATCAGCGCGTTCTACGACACGCACCACGGGCTGAACAACGCGATCGCCCTGCCGCGGGTGTGGGCGTTCAACCTGCCCACCCACTACAAGCGCTTCGGCGAGATCGCCGCGGCCATGGGCGTGGACACCTACGGCATGACCGACGTCCAGGCCGCCGAGGCCGCGCTGGCCGCCGGCATCCGGCTGCTGCGCGACGTCGGCATCCCGGAGAAGTTCGTCGACGTCAAGCAGGACACCTACTCCAAGAACCGGTTGGGCCAGGGCCCGACCGAGTACTACAAGAACGCCCCGGTCATCAAGGGCGACAAGGATGACGTGGACCGCATCACCCGGCACATCCTGGGTGACGCCTGCACGCCGGGCAATGCCAAGGAGTGCACCTTCGAGACCGTGCGCCCGGTCGTCGAGCACTGCATGAACGGCGACCTGGACGACCTGCTCAGCTGATCTCCCGAGCTCGGGAGGGCACCTCGTCCAGGGGCGCTACCCATCAAGCCAGACTCCGAGCGGTCCGGTTCCCACTGGAGCCGGGCCGCTCGGACCCCACCGAGGAGCCTTTCGTGAGCACTTTCGCCAACGTCGACGAAGTCAGCGCCGCCTTGGCGGAGCAGGGGTACATCCCCGATCGGCGGGTCGCCACCACGGTCTTCCTGATGATGCAGCTGGACCGCCCCGCCCTGATCGAGGGTCCGGCCGGCGTCGGCAAGACCGAGCTGGCCAAGGCGATCAGCCTGATCACCGGACGCCGGCTGGTCCGCCTGCAGTGCTACGAGGGTCAGGACGAGACCAAGGCGCTGTACGACTGGGACTACGGCAAGCAACTGCTCTACACCCAGCTGCTCCGTGACAAGATCGGCGAGATCGTGGCCGAGGCCAACGATCTCGAGACCGCCGTGGAACTGCTGGCCAAGCACGACTCGGTGTTCTTCTCCGAAAGATTCCTCTCGCCGCGGCCGCTGTTCGAGGCCATCCACGGCGACGAGCCGGCCGTCCTGCTGATCGACGAGATCGACCGGGCCGACGAGGCCCTGGAGGCGGTGCTGCTGGAGACCCTGGGCGAGTTCCAGATCTCCATTCCCGAGATCGGCCGGTTCTCCTCGCGCACGCACCCGATCGTCCTGCTCACCTCCAACAACACCCGCGACCTGTCGGCCGCCCTCAAACGGCGCTGCCTGCACCTGTTCCTGGACTACCCGGACGCCGATCGGGAACTGGAGATCCTGCGCAGCAAGGAGACCGGCCTGTCCGACGCGCTGGCCGCGCAGTTGGTCCAGGTCGTCCGTGGCCTGCGCGAGCTGGAACTGCGTAAGGCCCCCAGCATCTCGGAGACGATCGACTGGGCGCGCACGCTGGCCGTGCTCGGGGCGCAGGAACTGGACGCCGCGGTGCTGGCCGACACCGTCTCGGTCGTGGTCAAGTACGAGCGGGACCACATCCGCGCAGTCAAGGCGCTGCCCAAACTGGTCGACCCGAACGCCGTCGTGCCGGACCATCGGCCCGACCATTCGCACGGACATTCCCACTCGCATGGCGGTCACTCGCACAGCCACGACGACGGCGATCACGAGCACAGCCACGTGGACGGCCACTCCCACAGCCCCTCCGACGAGGTGGGCGCCACCCGACGCGCCGAGATGGACAAGCCCGGCCGGCACGGGCCCGGTCATTACGGCACCCCGCCGTACGCGGCGGGCAGCGAGGACCTGGTGCCCGAACCACTGCCGGCCAACACGGTCGCCGCCGATCGGGGCAAGCGGTCGTTCGCCGCGAGCCTGGGTCGTCGCCGGGCGATCTAGGCCCGGCCATGCAGGAGACCATCCACCGGTTCACGCGCTTCCTTCGGTTGGCCGGCATGCGGGTGTCGGTCGCCGAGGTGGTCGACGCGGTCGCCGCCACGGCGCAGCCGGGAGTGCTGGCCGACCGGCAGACCCTGCACGAGGCGCTGCTGGTCACCCTGGTCAAGGACCGGCGGGACCGGGACACCTTCGACACCGTCTTCGACGCCTTTTTCTCCCTGCAACCGGTGTGGACCACGGCCGCCGACGAGCATTCGCACGCCCACGACGATCTGGTCGACGACGGTCAGCTGAAGACGTTCACGCTGACCGAGGAGCCCTCGCAGACACCGGGGTTCGGGCACAGTCACGAAAAGCCCAAGGACATCCGGGACTACTTCGACGCCAAGGACATGGCCCAGCAGTACAACCTGCATCAGGAGGCGAACAAGGTCGACCTGGCCGCGTTGAGCGACGAGATGGTCCTGTCGGCCGACCGGCCGACGACCGACTCGGCCGCGCCCCGGGTGCAGATCGAGACCAGCCACCTGCACGGCGCGACGATGCCGCACGAGCTGACCGCGGCCACCGGCGCGAAGCTGGACACCGACCTGTCCGTCGCCGAGGAGGCGGCCCTGATGGACTGGTTGTCGGCCGGCGAGGACCCCGACCTGCCGCCCGAGGTGCTGGCCCGGCTGCGCACCCAGATCGCGGGCATCATGGAGAAGCTGCCGGAGATGCTGCGCAAGCACCTGGCCGCCTTCGCCGCGCTGCGCGAGCAGGCGGTCGAGGCCGCCGAGCCGGCCAGACAGGCGGCGGTACAGGCGATCTCGGAAGCCGACAGGCTGCGGTTGGAGGAGACGCTGCGCGAGTTGGTCCGCTCGATGAGCGGCGCGCTGACCCATCGCCGGCGGCCCGGCGCGCGGGGACGGATCGATTCGGCCCGCACCATGCGCCAGAGCATGCGGTACGACGGCATCCCGTTCCGGCCGGTGTCGGTGGTGCGGGCGCAGGACCGGCCGCGGCTGCTGATCCTGGCCGACGTGAGCCTGTCGGTGCGGGCCAGCACCCGGTTCACCCTGCAGCTGGTGCACGGCCTGCAACGGCTGGTGCCGCGGGTGCGGACGTTCGCGTTCGTCGATGACGTCGCCGAGGTCACTGACGTGTTCGCCGACCACGGCGTCGAGGAGGCCCTCGGTCTGATCATGGGTGGCGACATCCTCGACGTGGACGCAAATTCCGACTACGGCCAGGCCCTGGTCAACTTCCTGGAGCAGTACGGCAGCGAGATCAACCGTCGGACGACGGTGCTCATCCTCGGAGACGGTCGCGGCAACGGGCAGGACCCGCACCCGGAGGCGCTGGAGGAACTGTCCCGCCGCGCCCGCGAGGTGATCTGGCTGACCCCCGAGGCGCGGTACTCATGGGTGCTGGCCGGCTCCGACATGCCGCTGTACGAATCCTTGTGCGGCCGGGTCGAGGTCGTCCCCGACCTGGCCTCGCTGGACCGGGTGGCGCAGAAGTTCGCATCGAGGAACCCATCGAAGACTCAAGGAGGCGTCCATGCATATTCCTGACGGCTTCATCGACGTACCGACCGCACTCGTCGGGGGTGTGGTCGCGGCGGGGCTGCTCGTCGTCTCGGTTCGGAAGGCGGCGAGCAGCCTCGACGACCGGCAGGTGCCGCTGGCCGGCCTGGTCGCGGCGTTCATCTTCGCCATGCAGATGCTGAACTTCCCCGTGGCCGGCGGCACCAGCGGGCATCTCCTGGGTGGATGCCTGGCCGCGGTGCTGGTCGGCCCCTGGGTCGGCAGCCTGGCGATGTCGGTGGTGTTCATCGTGCAGGCTCTGGTGTTCGCCGACGGCGGGCTGACCGCTTTGGGGCTCAACATCATCCTGATGGGCTATACCACCAGCTTCGTCGGCTACGGAATCTTCTGGTTGCTCCGAAAGATTTTGCCGCGCAACCGAACCGGCGTCACAGTTGCATCCGGGCCGGCCGCCTGGTGCGGCGTGCTGGCCGCCTCGGTGGTGTTCACCGGCTATTACGCGATCGGTGGTACCGGCGGCGCCCCGGTGGGCACCGTCGCGGTGGCCATGATCGGGGTGCACATGCTGATCGGGATCGGCGAGGCGATGATCACCGGGCTGACCGTCGGCGCGGTGCTGGCCACCAGGCCCGACCTGGTCTACGGCGCCAGGGATCTGCGCCCGGCGCTGGTCACCGGTGCACTCGTGGGCAGGACGTCATGACGCGCCGGTCCGTCGCGCTGTTCGTGGTACTCGGGGTCGGGGTGGCGCTGGCGCTGGCATTTTTCGTCAGTCCACTGGCCAGCTCCGAGCCGGACGGCCTGGAAAGGGTCGCCATCGACCAGGGTTTCGAGGGTCAGGCGACCGGGCACGCGATGGCGAACGCTCCGCTGGCCGACTACGGGGTGGCCGGGGTGCACAACACCTGGCTGTCCACCGGTCTGTCCGGGGTGATCGGGGTCGTCCTGTGTTTCGCCCTGGCCGGGGCGGTCGTGCTGGTCATCCGGTGGTCGCGGCGCCGCGGCGTGGCTGCCGTGAGCGAGGCTTGCCGAGCGAACGATCGATACGGGCGCGAGCGCCGCGTCCGGATCGTCGAGCCTGCGAGGCGTTCCGGAAAGGCGGTGGCGTGAGCGAGGCTTGCCGAGCGAACCATCGATACGGGCGCCAGCGCCGCGTCCGGATCGTCGAGCCTGCGAG
>Ga0164241_10003423_pt1 | contig 16020 bp, 11 predicted proteins | sample OricomyardsoilBY_FD_108780 | JGI IMG/M metagenome (GOLD analysis project Ga0164241, IMG submission 108780) | Backyard soil microbial communities from Emeryville, California, USA - Original compost - Back yard soil (BY) | ecosystem: Environmental > Terrestrial > Soil > Unclassified | place: USA... | reverse complement strand
CGACGAGCTTGTCACCGACGTCGACCGCAATCGAGCGCTCGGGAGCCGCCGCGGTCGCGACCTCCTCATCCACATGGATTTCGTCGAATTCGGGTGCGGTACCGTCAGCTTGTTCGTTGTCGGCCATCACGCGTCGCCCCCTTCGCTCTGCTCACGCGTCGACGTGGGTTTCTCGTCGGCCTTGCGATTGGCTCGCAGCTGCGCGAGCCGGTCCCCGACGACCCGCGAGTACGTCAGCAGGTGGTTCTTGGCCGCGATCAGCCCCTGCGGCCGGAAGATCATCAGGATGATCAACGCGACACCGAAGATGAGGTACTTGTAGTCGGCGATCGCGGTGAATCGCAGCGGAATATACGCCACGATCGCGCCACCGAGAATCGCCCCGACCTTGTTGCCTGAACCACCGAGAATCACGGCGGCCACGAACAGAATCGATGTCACGACGTCGAACTTCTGATTGTTCACGAAGCCGATCTGACCGGCGAACAGCGCGCCAGAAAGCCCACCGATCGACGCGCCAATCCCGAACGCCCACAGCTTGAACTTGAACGTCGGAACGCCCATGATCTCCGCGGCATCCTCATCTTCACGAATCGAGATCCACGCGCGGCCGACGCGGCTGCGCTCGAGGTTTCCGATCAGCATGAGCACGCCGATGATGATCGTGACCGTCAGCCAGTACCACGGCGTTCCATTGGAGTTCGAGAACAGCGGATGCGCCTCGGTTCCGCCCGGCGGATGGCCGACGTTCTGAAAACCGACCTGACCTTTGGCCGCCGGGATGATCGTGGCCAGAATGCGGATGATCTCACCAAATCCAAGCGTGACGATCGCCAGATAGTCACCGCGCAGCCGCAGCACCGGCAAACCGAGCACGATTCCAAACGTCATGGCGACGATCAGTGCGGCTGGCAGCGTCCACAGGTACGGGATGTGGATGGCAGACGAGTCTGGGCTCGTCAGGAACGCCGCCGTATACGCACCGACCGCGAAGAACGCGATGTAGCCCAAGTCGAGCAGGCCGGCGAAGCCGATGACGACGTTCAGGCCGACGGCAACCAGTGCGTAGACCGCCATCTGGAAGCACGCGATCTGAAAGTCGTTGCCAGGCTCGGTGGTGATGCCCCAGGGGTTCACGACCGGGAGCGCGTACGCGGCAGCCGCGACGATGATCAGCACCAGCCACTGCTGCCAGCGCGGCATGCTGTTCCACTTGCGACCCCAGCGCGTGGTGCGCAGGCGCCGTGGTACGCGGGTGGCCTCGCGGTCATCTTGCGCTTGCGTCGCGGCCGCTCCGGGCATCAGCGTCGGTCCATCTTGTGTGCCGCTCATGCTTTGCTCCTTCCCAGCGACTGCCCGAGGATTCCGCTGGGTCTCACCAGCAGCACCAGCACGAGAACGATGAATGCGATGACGTCGGTCCACTGCGAGTCGCCAAGGAGGATCTGCCCGTAGTTGCCGATGAGGCCGAGCAGGAAGCCGCCGACGAGCGCGCCGCGCACGTTGCCGATTCCGCCGAGCACCGCCGCGGCGAACGCCTTGATGCCGAGGATGAACCCACCGGCGTAGAACACACCGCTTGGCACCTTCATCACGTAGAACAGCGCGCCAGCGCCGGCCAGGATGCCACCGATGATGAAGGTCACCATGATGATCTTCTCTTTGTTGACGCCCATCAGCGTTGCGGTGTCAGGGTCTTGAGCCACAGCACGGATGCCACGCCCGGTGCGCGAGCGCCGAATGAACTGGTCGGTGATGATCATCATCACCAGCGCCGCCACGATGATGATGATCTGCTGGTTGTCGACCAGCGCCCCGAACACATCGAAGATCGGCGTCGGGATGAACATCGTCACCGCAGGCTCCGGGTTCGGGCCCCTGACGAGGAAGATGATGTATTGGATCGTGAAGGATGCACCGATCGCGGTAATCAGAAACGCCAAGCGCGGTGCGTTGCGCTTGCGCAGCGGGCGGTAGGCGACCCGTTCCACGATCAACGCGGTGAGCGAGGCGGCCACCATACCGACGAGAAGTGCAACCACCAGGTCACCGACGATCGCGGCGAATGAGAGGTTCGGGGCGTTCGGTCCGAAGCCCAGCGCGGTGAGGGTCAGTACGACGCCGTAACAGCCCATGATGAACACTTCGGAGTGCGCGAAGTTGATGAGGCTGAGCACACCGTAGACCAGCGTATATCCGAGGGCGATCAGCGCGTAGATGGCGCCGAATGTCAGGCCGTCGAATGTCGCAGGCCAAAAGTTCTGTACAAAACTCGGGATGTCGAAATTGATCCAGTCATTCTCGACTGGAAGGCTCGTGAGGAGGGTAGCAAGCATAGAGTGTTCCGTTGTCGGTCAGGGCCCGACGGCAATGTCGGGTGCACCAATGGTTGGCTCAGAGCAAGGTCGCGGGGCAGCATCCGCCACCCCACGACCTCGTTCCTTACTTGATTGGCCCGACCGGAACGATCTTTCCGTCCGACACCTTGTATCCGTATACGGCAGGGGCCTGGAGCTCGCCCTTGTCGTTCCACTTGTAGTGCTTGCTCAGACCGTCTGCGTCGTAGTTCTTCACGAAGTCGAGCAGTGCAGGTCGCGTGACGCTGCCCTTGTCGATGCCGGTCAGCAGCACCGTGGTGGCGTCGTAACCCTCGATCGAGTACGTTCCAGGCTCAGCGCCGTTGAACGCGCTCGTGTATGCAGACGCGAAGTCCTTGATCAGCTCGCCTGGGATGCAGGGGCAGGTGAAGTACGCGTTGTCGGATGCGCCACCGGCCTGCTTGATGAACTGGTCGTCCTTCACACCATCAGGTCCGACGAACGTGCCCTTGTAGCCTTTGTTGACCAGCTGCTGGTCGAACGGTGCACCCTCGGCGTAGTAGCCAGAGTAGAACACGGCGTCCGGCTTGTTGTTGATGATCTTCGAGACGACGGCCGAGAAGTCCTTCTGGCCGGTCGTGACCTTGTCGCTGCCGCTGAGCGACTTGCCCAGAGCATCCTTGGTCGATGTGCCGAGCCCGATGCCGTAGTCCGAGTCATCCTGCACGACGTAGACCTTCTTGGCCTTCAGCGGGCCGGTCATCAGCTTGGCGGCAGCAGGACCCTGAACCGAGTCGTTGCCGAGGCCACGGAAGAAGGTCTTCCATCCGTTGTCCGTCAGCGTCGGGTTCGTGGCGGCCGGCGTGATGTGCACCAGTCCGTCTTGCTCGAAGATGTTGCCTGTCGCCTTTGACTCGCCGGAGAACGGGAGGCCGACAACGCCGATGATGTCTTTCTCGTTGACCGCCTGGGTCACCGGGCCGGTCGCCTTTGTCGGGTCGCCCTCGGTGTCGAACTTCTTCAGCGCGATCTGGCACCCGGGGTTCGCCTTGTTGTGCTGGTCGATGGCCAGCTGAACGCCATTGACGATGTTGATACCGAGCTGCGCGTTGGGGCCGGTCTCGGCACCGATGTAGCCGATCGTCAGACCCGTGTCACAGGTGGCCTTGCCGTCACCGGCCGGAAGCACTGCGTCTTTGGGTACCTCAACGGTGGTCACGACCGGGAGGTCGACCTTCTTGGTGGTGCCGGATGTGCCTGTGCCGGTCGACGCCTGGTTGGCGCATCCAGTGGCCATCAGGGCGACGGCGGCTGCCATGGCGACCACGCCGAACACTCTCTTGCGTTCCATACTGTGTTCCTTACATCTGTGTGTTCGTTAGGGGTGCATGCACTCATAACGGTGATTTGCGTTGTACGCGACAGTAATGCCCAAAGCGCCGTTCTGGAAGTCATTGAGGTCACAAGTCGGTATTTATTTGGATGGCGATAACATGCGCGCAGGCGGCCTGTTGCTATCAAAATCGTTGTTCAGACGCCTCAATTACACGAATTTGAGTGTTTTTTGATCGCAGAAGGTCAGTGTACGTACTCGAGCAGGTCGAGGCCAACCGTGCGCATCCCCTCAAGCACCGACAGGCGCGTCTCAAGCGCGGTGTCGTCGAAGTAGGTCGAGACCGCGTACGTCACTCCGGCTCGCGGGCCGCGCAGGACGCCGACCTCGCTGCGCACCCCGACATCCGTGCCGGTTTTGTTGACCAGCAGGATGCCGTGCTCGGCGTTTCGATGCGCCAACGGGTCGAGGCCGAACGCGCTGGCAACCATCGAGAAGTCCGAATTGAGTGACAGCCAACCGATGACGCGTCGGCTGGTGACCGGATCGACGACCTCGCCGCGGGCAAGAGCCGCCAGCAGCCAGGTCAGTTCGTTGGCGCTGCCGATGGACAGCGCAGGGGCATCATCGGGGCCGCGATGATCGCGCACGAGATCCAGCAGTGCCGTACGGGTCAGCCCCAGCTCCTCCGTACGCTTGCTCACCGCGTCCAACCCGACGTGGCGCAGCAGCACGTTCGTGGCGAGATTGTCGCTGGTCGCCCCGATCAGTGCGGCGAGATCGGCCAGCGGAAGCGACGGCGCCGCCAGGTGTTGCCAAATACCGGACTCGCCGACGGCATCCTGCACCGTGCGCTCGATGATGGCAAGGCTGCTCGTCTGGTGCGACTCGATGCGCGCGGCCACCTCGACCAGCAAGAGGATCTTGCCGATCGACGCGGTGGGCATCACGACGTGATCGTCGATTGAGAACAGCACGGCACCGGTGGCCAGATCGGATGCGCGGGCCGAGACCTGCACTCCCGCCAGCGCCAGCGACCCCAGCGCTGAGAATCCTCGAGAAAAGCTTTGCCCGGGGGCTGCCCCCCGGTGCCGACCGCGGCGCGCGGCGCTGTGTCGAGCACGGCGCTCTGACTCCTGGGCGGGGATCGTCACTACGGGTGTCTTTTCTTTAGCTCGGGACATCGATGCCCGACCCCCATTCGCGGCACCGCTGCACACCATCAAACCACGCCGGGGCTCGCATCCGTACCCAGCCGCGCGCGACATCCGCCGTTTGGGACGAGATGCGCACGAAAACCCGCGGATCTCGTCCCAAACAGCGGATGTCGCGCGGAAAAGTTCACCAGATCGTCACGCGAGCGGACGGGTCGAGCCACAGTTCGTCGGTCTCAGTCACACCGAATGTCTCGTAGAACTGCTCGATGTTGCGCACAATCTGGTTACAGCGGAACTCATTCGGCGAGTGCGGGTCGATCGCCAGTAGACGGATCGTCTCTTCGTCGCGCCCCTTCTGCTGCCAGGCCTGCGCCCAGGACAGGAAGAAGCGCTCTGCCCCGCTGAGCCCGTCGATCACCGGCGGCTGCGCACCGTCGAGCGAGATCAGGTACGCCTTCCACGCGATCGCCAGCCCGCCCAGATCGCCGATGTTCTCGCCGATCGTGAGCGCGCCGTTGACGTGGTGGTCTGGAACCTGCCGCGGCGCGAGCGCGTTGTACTGCTCGATCAACGACGCCGTGCGCTTCTCGAACGCTGTGCGGTCGGCCGCCGTCCACCAGTCGGTCAGTTTGCCGTCGCCGTCGTATTTGGAGCCCTGATCGTCGAAGCCGTGCCCGATCTCGTGTCCGATCACGGCGCCGATCGCACCGTAGTTCGCGGCGTCGTCGCGGTCGGCGTCGAAGAACGGGTACTGCAAGATCGCGGCGGGGAAGACGATCTCATTGAAGCCGGGGTTGTAGTACGCGTTGATCGTCTGCGGCGTCATGAACCACTCGTCACGGTCGAGCGGCTTGCCGATCTTGGCCAGTTCACGGTTGAACTCGAACAGGCTCGACGCGTGCAGGTTGCCGATCAGGTCGGTCGGGTCGATCTCGAGCGCAGAGTAGTCGCGCCACTTCACCGGGAACCCGATCTTCGGCGTGAACTTGTCGAGCTTGTCCTCTGCGCGATTGCGCGTCTGCTCGCCCATCCACGAGAGCGTTCGGATGCTGCGCCGGTACGCCTCGACGAGGTTGCCGACCAACGCATCCATGCGCTGTTTTGCCTCGGGCGGGAAGTGCCGCTGAACATAGGTGCGCCCGACTGCCTCACCCATCGCACCCTGCACGAGCGAGACTCCGCGCTTCCATCGCTCGCGCATCTGGGGCGTTCCGGTGAGCGTGCGTCCGTAGAAGTCGAAGTTCGCCTCGACGAATTCGCTGGACAGGTATGGCGCTGCGCTGTGCACGATCTGCCAGGCCAGCCAGTCTTTCCACGCGGTCAGTTTGCTGGGAACCAACAGGGCGGCCAGTCCGCTCGTGAAGCTCGGCTGGCGCAGCACCACCTCGTCGAGTGCCGCATCCGGGCCGCCGAGCGCCTGGCGCCAGACGTTCAGATCGACGCCGACGGCGAGCGCCGCTGCGTCCTTCCAGACGTACGGGTTGTACGTCTTCTGGCTGTCGCGGCTGGTCACGTTGTCCCAGTGCTGCGCGGCGATCGCGGTTTCAAGATCGAAGACGTTTTGTGCGCGCCGCGACGCATCAGAAACGCCCGCCAGCCGCAGCATCCGCTGGATGTGGCTGACGTACTCGGTGCGCACGTGAGCGAATTGCTCTTCGCGGTAGTAACTCTCGTCGGGCAGCGAGATTCCCGCCTGCTCGACGAACACGAGGTAGCGCTCCGGGTTGCCGGGATCGTTGTCGACGAAAAGCTGGTAAAAGCCGCCGACGCCGCGCTTCTCGCACCGGCCGATCGCTTCGAGCAACCCCGGGATGGAGCTGACGTTGTCGGCGAACGCCAGCTGTGCGGCAATCGGTTCCGCACCGAGTTCTTCGATGCGCTCGGTGTTCATGAAACTGGTGAACAGGTCGCCGAATTTGCGCTCCTGTGTACCTTCGGCCGCATCCTGTGCCTCTTCGATGATGACGCGAACGGCCGCCTCTGCCTCATCGGCAAGCACGTGGAACGACCCATACCTGGCCTTGTCGGCTGGGATCTCTGTCCGTTCGAGCCAACGCTCGTTGACGTGTCTGAACAGGTCGTCTTGGGGGCGGATGTTCGGCTCGAGCTCGTCGAGTGCGATGCCGGATTTCAACTCAGAGTCGGTCATCGCTCCAGCCTAAGGTGTGTGCCCGGACGGATGCGTTGGCGCCGATGCGCCGCTGGCACGATGACACTGCTGGCACCATGAGTGGGGTCGCGGCGGAAGCGTCAAATGAGCGAAACTCAACTGTCTGCATCGTTGCGGTCACGCGACTGCGCAGCGCGAGCGGAGCCCACCATGACCATTTCCCAAACCCAAGCCACAACGCCGTGGGCCGAACTTGCCATTGCCGGCAGCATCGTCACCGCCGAGGATCCAGACTGGGACACCGCGCGATTGGCCTGGAACCGTGCCGCCGATCAACGGCCGGATGCCGTCGTCGTGCCGGCCAGCGTCGCCGACGTCGTGACCGTCGTACGGTTCGCCGCAGAGCACGGCCTACGGGTGAACGCCCAAGGCACCGGCCACCAGGCGTTCGCCGTCGGCGACCTGGCCGGCAGCATCCTTGTCCACACGTCGCAACTCGGCGGCGTTGACATCGACCCGGCTACCCGCCGTGTTCGGGCAGGCGCCGGGGTCACGTGGAACACGATCACCGGGGCGCTGGCCGAGTCCGGCCTGGCTGGCCTTGCGGGCTCGGCCGGTGATGTGGGGGTCGTCGGCTACCTCGTGGGTGGCGGATACAGCTGGCTTGGCCGCGAGCACGGCCTGGCTGCATCGTCGGTCACCGCGATCGAGCTGGTCACCGGAGACGGCGAGTTCAGGCGAGTGGATGCGCAGACAGAGCCTGACCTGTTTTGGGCACTGCGGGGCGGCGGCGGGAACTTCGGCGTCGTGACCGCCGTTGAGTTCGAGGCGCTTGCCATACCTGATGTCTACGCCGGTTTCATGCTGTTCCCACTCGAAAAGGCCGGTGAACTCTTGGCGACGTTCGATCGCGTCGGGCGCGACCTGGACGAACGGGCGACCCTGTGCGCGCGTCTGCTGCATCTGCCGCCGATGCCTGACCTTCCCGAGTTCTTGCGGGGCAAAGAGTTCGCGTGCATCGATGGCGCCGTGCATGCGTCAGACGACGAGGCCGCTGCCATTCTGCAACCGTTCACCGACTGCGGTCCGTCGATGAGCACGTTCGGGCGCATCCCCACCGCCGCGTTGGCGCAGATCCATATGGATCCGCCGTCTCCCGTGCCCGGCGTCGGCGACGGAGTCATCCTCGATGAACTGCCGGCAGGCGCCATCGACGCCATCGTTGATACGGCGGGCGTTGATGTTGAGACCCCGTTGCTTCTGATCGATGTGCGGATGCTCGGCGGCGCGTTCAGCCGTCATGACCCGCGGGGCGGGGCGGTCGATCACCTTCCTGGCCGCTACCTGGTCAGCGCCATCGGTATTGCGCCGACCCCGGATGCCGTCCACGCGGTCGAGTCTGCGGTGGCAGGGTTGCTCGCATCACTGGATCCGTGGCGCTGCGAACGCAACTATTCGAACTTCACCGAATCGGTCGCGCGCCCGGAGTCTTTCTACTCAGACGACGTGCTCGACCGGCTGCTGACCGTGAAGGCACAGGTCGACCCGGCGAACGTCATCCGCGGCTGCCACCCACCGAGCTGACCCGGCTGCGCATTCGCGGCGCGGACCGCGCACCCGCTGCCAGCCCATAAGCAATGAAACGTCATCTGAGTTTGCGGTGAGCTTCGTTGGGCTGAGCATGGAATTGTCGATCCCGTCGGATGGTTGTCATTCTCGTTGCCGGCGGAATTTCGGCACTTCGACACGAGAGAGACGTTTGTTCCATGCGAAAACTTACGAGCGTTGGCATCATGGCCACCGCGATCGCGCTGCTGGTCACCGGATGCACCGCGAGCCCATCGGGTTCGAATTCATCGGGTTCGAGTTCATCGTCTGGCGGAACGTTGACGATCCTCACTCCAGCCACGCAGATCGATCTTGACCCGGCCAAGAGCCAGAATCTGGCGACAACGACACTCGGGCTCGTCGAGCGACGGTTGACCACATGGGACATTCGCCCAGGGAAGCCGGCCACCGTTGTTCCCGACCTCGCCACCACCACGGGCAAGGCCAGCGACGACGGCAAAACCTGGACATACACGCTCAAGAGCGGGCTGAAATTCTCCAACGGATCCCCGATCACCAGCGCCGACATCAAGTACGGCGTTGAGCGGTCGTTCTCCGATCAGCTCTCCGGCGGGCTGAGCTACCACAAATCGCTTCTGGTCGGCGGCGCTGACTACCACGGCCCATACTCGGGGCAGCAATTGGCCTCGATCGACACTCCGGATGCCAAGACCATCGTGTTCCACCTGACCAGTTCATACGGCGACTGGCCGTGGATTGCGTCAATGCCTGCGTTCGCCCCCGTACCGAAGGCCGACGACAACCCGGCGACCTACGGCGAGAAGCCGGTCGCATCCGGGCCGTACGAGGTCAAGTCCAACAAGCAGGGCAACGCCCTGACCCTGATCAGGAACCCCCACTGGAGTAAGAAGACCGACAGCGTGCGCACCGCCGGCGCCGACTCCGTGGTGTTCAAGATGAGCCAGAACCAGTCGACGACCGTGCAGAGCCTGGTGGCAGACACCGGTGACGCTCAGACGTCGTTCGGCGCACAGTACCTGGGCGCATCCGACCTTGCGAAGGTCAAGGCCAACCCCAGCGCCACCTCGCGCCTTGCCACCTCGCAGGCCGGGCCGATCTCATTCCTGGCGATGAACACGCAGCGCGGTGCCCTCACCGATCTCGGCGTACGTCAGGCCATTGAATACGCTGTCGACAAGAAGGCGTTCCTCATCGCATCCGGCGGGTCGGCCGCCGGCGTCGCCGCGACCACGCTGATCACGCCTGGTATCGCCGGCCGCAAAAACTACGACCTGTACAAGGCCGGAGCGGATGGCGACGTTGCACAAGCGAAGTCACTGTTGGCCAAAGCCGGACACACCGGCGACCTCAGCCTCACCCTGCTGACCCAGAACGACGCCGCATCGCTGGCCCAGGCGCAAGCGTTGCAGCAGGGAATCGAGCGTGCAGGCATCACGGTCACGCTCAAGCCGGAAGATTCCAACTCCTTCTATTCGGATGCGACGGCCACCGACGCGAACTACGACCTGGTGCTCTACGGCTGGCAGCCGGACTTCCCCAGCGCCAACAGCAACATCCAGCCGCTGTTCGCCTCAAGCCAGATCGGCGGGGGCGGCAACAACGTCGCCCGGTACTCGAACCCGCAGGTGGATGCGCTGATCGCGCAAGCGACCGGCGAGGTCGACCAGGCCAAGGCGCAGGCGCTGTGGGCACAGATCGACAAGCGCATCATGCAGGATGCGCCGGTTGTTCCGCTCAGCTACGCCAAGCAGTCGTTCCTGCACGGTTCCAAGGTGGGCAACTTCTTCATCGCCGCGTTCCCCGCGTACCCCAACTATCTGACCGTGTCGCTACACAAGTAGAGTTACCACTCGTGGACTCACGACGACGGGACGACGCCATCCTGTCGGTGAACGAGGTATCGATCTCGTTCACCGGTGAGGACGGCACCGCCCGCACGGTCGTCGATCGGGTGAGTTTCGAGTTGACGGCCGGCCGCGTGCTCGCGCTGGTCGGCGAGTCAGGGTCAGGCAAGAGCGTGACCGCGATGTCGACGCTCGGGCTCTTGCCGACCACCGCAACCGTCACCGGGAGCATCCGGTTGAACGGCCGAGAGCTGCTCGGCATGGATGCTGCACAGTTACGCGAGGTGCGCGGCGGGCAGATCGGCACCATTTTTCAGGAGCCGATCTCCGCCTTCAACCCGGTGCACCAAGTGGGTCGTCAGATCGCCGAAGCGATTCGCGCGCACAACCCGAGAATCGGCCGCGCCTCGCTGCGCACCCGCGTCGATGCGCTGTTGGCCTCGGTGGGGATTCGCCATCCGCGTCGCGTGTACAGCTCGTTCCCGCACGAATTGTCTGGCGGGCAGTTGCAACGCGCGATGATCGCGATGGCCATTTCGAATGATCCGGTCACGCTGATCGCCGACGAACCGACGACGGCTCTGGATGTGACGGTGCAAGCCGGCATCCTCGATCTCATTCGTGAGCTGCGGGATCGGCTGGGCACCGCGGTGCTGCTCATCACGCACGACATGGGTGTGGTCGCCGATCTCGCCGACGACGCCGTCGTGATGCAAGCCGGTCAGCTGGTCGAAGCGGCGGATGTCGAGACGCTGTTCACCGCCCCGAAAGTTGAATACACCAAGACGCTGCTGGCAGCCGTTCCGCAGTTGGCCGCGCTGGCGATCGCCGAACCATCCGAGACGGATGCGGCTGCCGGCCACGCCACGCCACGCGAGGCCGCGCCGGTGTCGCCTGCGGAGCCCGAGGCCGAAGTGCCGACCGCTGTGCTCAACCACGCCTGTGTGCACTACGGTTCGCGCGGGCTCGGCGCGCGCGGACTGCTCGCCGTCGACGACGTGTCACTGAGCATCCGACCACGCGAGGTCTTCGGTCTCGTCGGTGAGTCAGGTTCGGGAAAGTCGACGATCGGGCGCGCGTTGGTTGGTCTCATCCCGCTCAGCGGCGGGTCGGCGACCGTTGCCGGCGTCAATCTCGCCCAAGCCGGTCGGGCGGCGCGACGGGCGACACGGCGCCAGATCGGCTACGTGTTTCAAGACCCGGCGTCGTCGCTGAACCCGCGATTGACGATCGGCCAGTGCATCGACGAACCCATTCGGCTCCACACCGGGCAAACACCGGCGCAGCGCGCAGCGCGGGTGGCCGAACTGCTCGACGCCGTGCAACTGGGATCGAGTCTGGCGAACCGATTTCAACATGAACTGTCCGGCGGGCAGCGCCAACGTGTGGCGATCGCACGTGCGATCGCGTTGCATCCCGCTCTGTTGATCGCCGACGAACCCACCAGCGCCCTCGACGTCTCTGTACAGGCCACGGTGCTTGCGCTGCTGCGCGATCTGCAGGCGAGGTTCGGCTTCGCGGCTCTGTTCATCAGCCATGACCTGGCGGTCGTGCACGAAGTGGTCGACACGGTCGCGGTCATGCACGACGGTCGTATCGTGGAAACCGGCCCGGCCAACCGCGTGTTGCGCTCGCCAACTGACCCGTACACGCAGCGCCTGTTGGCCGCAGCCCCGGTCGCTGACCCGGCTGCGCAACGCATCCGTCGTGAGGAATGGCGCACGCTGGCGGCGTGACGCACACGGACCGCCCCACACAACTGTGACGACAAGGAACATGCACCAGTGACCACCACGCTCGAAGCCGAGGAGGTGTCAGGCCGCAAGACCGGATTCCGGCAGGTCGTCGCGCACGTGCGTGCCGATCGGTGGGCGTCGGCCAGCGCCATTGTGATCATCGTGTTCGCCGTGGCGGCACTGTTCGCGCCCGTTCTGACGTTGATCACCGGCCAGAATCCGTACACGTACCACTTGAACGCGCTCAACGACTCGGGCGCGCCGGTCGGTTTCGGCGGCGGCATCAGCGCAACGCACTGGTTCGGCGTGGAGCCGCTGACCGGGCGTGACCTGTTCTCGATCGTGCTCTACGGGGCGCGCACCTCGTTGGGCGTTGGCATCAGCGCGACCATCCTCGCCGTGGCCGTCGGCGTGCTCGTCGGGTTGACGGCCGGGTTCATCGGCGGCTGGTACGACCGCATCGTCAGTCGGGTGATCGACGTGATGTTCGGTTTCCCGAGCCTCGTCTTCATGATCTCGCTGACGGCGATCGTCGCAGCCACGTTCCCCCGCCCTGTGCTGATCGTGCTCGTCATCGGATTCTTCGGATGGCCGGCCGTCGCCCGGGTGGTTCGCGGGCAGACGCTCTCGCTGCGCGAACGCAACTTCGTGACCGCCTCGACGGCGATGGGGGCCGGGTCGTGGCACGTGCTCATTCGGCAACTGCTGCCGAACGTGAGCGCAACGATCATCGTGTACACGACCATCCTCATCCCGAGCATGATCGGGATCGAAGCGGCACTGTCGTTCCTCGGTGTCGGAGTGCCGCCGCCCACTCCGTCGTGGGGGCGTTCGATCGGAGATGCGATCGCCTGGGTGCAAACCGATCCGTTCTATCTGGTGTTCCCCGGTGGCGCGTTGTTCCTGATCACCCTCGCGTTCAATGGCCTCGGCGACGGCCTGCGCGACGCGCTGGATCCACGGTCGCGCGGGTCGCGGGCACGGACGTCTCGAACAGGTCGGTCACGATCGTCGCGGGCGCGGATGCGGGGTGCTCGATCGTGAGACCGTCGGCGACCCGCATGGTCCGGTTCATCGCATACCGCCTGCTCGGGATGCTCATCGTGCTGCTGGTGATCGCGGCCATCACCTACATCGTGTTCTATCTGTTGCCGACCAATCCCGCGCGGCTGAGCTGCGGCAAGCCGTGCACACCGGAGAACCTGCAACGCGTGAAGGAATTCATGGGCTACGACAGCCCGTGGTACGCGCAGTTCTGGGACTTCTTGCGCGGCATCGTGTTCGGCAGAACATACGGCAGCGGTGCGGATGCGATCGTGTGCCCTGGGCCGTGCTTCGGATACTCGTTCCGGCTCAACGACACGGTCACCAACCTGATCCTGACTCGGTTCCCTGTGACAGCATCCATCGCCGTCGGCGCTGCCGTCGTATGGTTGCTGTTCGGCGTCGCCGGTGGTGTGATCGCGGCGCTCAAGCGCGGTACCGCCATCGACCGCGGCGTGATGGGCGTCGCGATCGCCGGCGTATCCGCACCCAGTTATCTTGTGGGCCTGCTGGCGATTTTGCTCTTCGGGTTCACCCTGGGCTGGCTGCCGACCGGAGGCTACGTTCCGTTCACGCAGAACCCACTCGAATGGTTCACCCACCTGATCCTGCCGTGGTGCACGCTGGCGTTCATCAGCGGCGCGATCTACGCACGGCTCACGCGCGGACAGATGATCGAGGCGATGGGCGAGGACTACATTCGCACGGCGCGCGCCAAGGGGTTGCGTGAATCGACCGTGGTCTTCCGCCACGGACTGCGCAACGCCCTCATCCCGGTGGTGACGATCTTCGGGCTTGACCTGGGCGCACTGCTGGGTGGCGCGGTGATCTCCGAGAAGATCTTCTCGATGCAGGGGCTCGGAGCGCTGCTGCTTGACGCGGTCGCGAGCCTCGATCTGCCGGTCGTCGTCGGCTTCACGATCTTCTCGGCGTTCTTGATCGTGTTCGCCAACTTCGTGGTCGACCTGATCTACGGCGTGCTCGACCCCAGGGTGAAGGTGCGAACGTAGGTGCCGGCTGTCGGCCGACATACGCCGGTCAGAGCGTCACGATGACGGCAGGGTCTTCTTCCACTCTCGCCACTCGTCGAAGACCTCGGGCAGCCTGCGCTGAATAAAGGTGAAGAACGACATCATCTCGGTGATGCGTTGGTGAGCCGCGTCGTCGGCGTCACCGGCAGCATCCAGCCCCGACGCCGCCAGCGAGAGCACTTGGTCGTACATCGGGTTCTTCTGCATCGAAGCCGTGTACCAGGGGTCGTGCGGCAGTTCGTAGAGGTCGCGGCGACTGCCCGGCTGTGAGACGCGCCGCACCATGGCAAGCGTTTGCAGGTAGCGCACGGCGCCAGAGATCGCGGCCGCGCTCGCGCTCAGCTGCTCGGCCAGTTCGCTTGCGGTGAGGCCGTCGCGGTCGGAGACCGTCAGCGCCATGAGTACGCGGGCGGGCATCCGAGGGAAGCCCGCCGCCACCATGAATGACGCCGTGCGCTCCGCGTAGTCTCGCAGCGCTTGCTCATCGCGTGCCATCGTGCCACCCCATTTCTGTCCGCACACCCATTGTGTCGTGTCGCCGCCCTACCCCCCATCGCTGAGTTGCGCCAAATGACCCTTCGTGGGCCCTGGGAAGGGTCATTTGGCGCAACTCAGCGATGGGAGAACGGGTCTCATCCGACGGCTACATCTCGGCGACGCACCAGGATGGCGCCGACCAGGGCGGTGACGACGGCAATGGCGACCATCCACCACGCGCCGCTCCAGTCGACACCGGCCAGCGGCACGGCGGGCGTGTGCGTCGTCGGCGAGATGTCGCGCACCCACTGCGGCAGCTTCATCATGCCGCCGAACTCGCCAATGAAGATTCCGATGCCGAACAGCGCCCAACCGACGGGGATCGTCGCGCGCGGGATCACCGCGAAGATAAGCCCGAGCACACCGATGTAGATCACCACCGCAGGCAACTGGGCCAGCGCGGCACCGACGGCCTGACCGAACAGCTCCGCCTTGCCGCCGTTCTGCACGAGCACCAGTCCTGCGAGCACACCCGACAGCGCCAGGATCACCACTGCCGCAACAAGCGCGATCCACAGATGCGAGACGTACCATCGGATGCGGCCAACCGGCGTCGCGAGCACCGTTTCGGCCGTACCCAGCGCCTCTTCCTGCCGCAGCCGCATGACGACCTGCAGCACGCATCCGGCAACGACGAGGCCCAGCACGCCCATGAGCGCCGCGATGACGATGCGCGTGATCTCACCGCTGCCGCCCGGCACGAGCGACTTGATCACGTTCGACACCGACGCGTCACCGCCGATCGTCTTGCCCGCGTTCGCCGCGATCGCGCCGACGAACAGCGCAAGCAACAGCGCACCGATCCCCCAACTGATGATCGAATTGCGCTGCAGGCGCCAGGCCAACGAGATCGGCCCGCGTAGGGCTCCGGATGCGTACGGCCGGCCAACACGCGCCGCCACCAGGCCTGCCCCACTGTCGCGCACGGTCTGCAGGGCGATGGTCGCCGCGAACAGCACCACGAGTACGCCGACACCGAGCACGAACGGCCAGACGACATTGTCGACGTACGGCACCATTTGCTCGGCCCACCCGATCGGCGATAGCCAGGTGATCCAGCTGCTGGTCATCGTGTACCCGTCCGCGTGGATCGTGCCGCCGGCATCCGCAGCGCCGCGCAGCACATACGCGAGTCCGATCAGTGCGGTCGCCGCCCCGTTCGCGCCACGGGAGGTCGAGAAGATCTGCGAGCAGATGAGGCCGACGCCGAGGAACGCGAGCCCAGCGCCGCCCACCCCCAGCGCGAACACGACAGAGCCGGTCGGTTCCAAACCGGCCGCCATGAGCGCAAGCGCGACCACAACGATCACCAGGGCGTTG
>Ga0164241_10003422_pt1 | contig 16032 bp, 4 predicted proteins | sample OricomyardsoilBY_FD_108780 | JGI IMG/M metagenome (GOLD analysis project Ga0164241, IMG submission 108780) | Backyard soil microbial communities from Emeryville, California, USA - Original compost - Back yard soil (BY) | ecosystem: Environmental > Terrestrial > Soil > Unclassified | place: USA... | reverse complement strand
CGCAGTGCGATTTCGCCGTGCAAGAAGGCTTGATCCGAATCGCCGGCTACGGGCGCCGGGAGTCCATCGAAGAGCTGTTTGGCGCGCGCAATCTGACCTTCCGCCGCAGCGCGGGCGCAGCGAGCGAGCGCGACGTACTTCGTGTCGGGATGCTCGTTCAACTGGTCGAGCAGCACCGAGCCTCGAGCATGGATCGCCGCATCAGAACCGAAGCGCAGCTCTTCGGCGAACGCAGAGAACGCGGCGTACGCGGGCAACTCGCGCACGCGCTTGGCCGAGGCGCGCGCGGCTTCGACCGCGACGATCGCTTGTTTTGCCTCGGGATAGCTATCGCGTGCCATCGCGCTTTGTGCCGTAGCAACCGTGCCCGCGACCAGCTGCGCGTACTCTCCGGCCTTCAACTGGTCGATCAGCAGGTATGCGCCAAACGGCCCGACCGATGGCACGAGCGACAGCGAAGCACCGGCAACGAACACCACGAAGATGCCGCCGTATAGCCGCAGATTGAGCTTGCGCTTGGGTTTGACGACGGGCGGCGCGACGCGACCCGCGGGGGCGCCCACGTGCGTCGGACCTACGGTGGCGGCACTCGCAGCCACGCGAGGTTGATCCTCTTGCGGGATCGCACCGAACTCCATGTCCTCGTCACGGGCCGACGCCGCTGGCGTGGCTTCGAGAGGCACCGCAGCCTCACTGCCCTCGTCGCCCAGGTTCACCTCACCGTAGGCGGTGCCGCCACCTGATTGACGCACGACGGCCTCCGCCGCGGCGCGCGCAGGTGCGTTCATCACTGGCGCGCGCGGGGAAACACTACCAAACAGATCGGCTTCTTCGCCCTCGGCAGCGAACGGCGCCGCGGCTGGCGGTAGGCTCGGCGCTCCGCCCAAAGGCAGCTCGAGTTCCCCGAACTCCGAACGCGAGGCGCGCGTGTTCGGTGCTGGCGGCGGCACTGGATCCAGGCCGAAGTCCGGAGGCAAACTGGGAGCGCGTCCGACGTCGAGATCGAGTGCTCCGTACTCCGGCGGAGTTGAAGGCAAGCCCGCGCCCCCCACAGCCGGCAAGCCGCTCGTGGACGGGCTGGGCAAGCCCGTAGACTGATACACCGGGAGACCAGCACCGAGAGCCGGCAGGCCAACCTGACTGCGCTCGGGTAAACCAACACCGCCCAGCGTCGGCAAATTGCCACCGACCAGCGGTAGTCCGTCGTCGAGTTCGAAGCCTGGACTGGAAGCACGCGCGCGGCCGAGCGAAGGCAACTCGACCGAGCCTCGCCCGGCCCCCGCAGCGCGACTCACGTCGGGCAGGCCTGCAGACGACACTGAGGGCAACCCGATCTCGCCCCGCGCAGGCGAAGGCAAATCGGGCGCCCCGCTCGCTGGAGCCGCTGAGCGCGGACTAACCGAAGGCAGCCCAACGCCTGAAGCACTGCGCCCGCTCACCGTAGGCAAATCCAAATCGAGACCCGAAGCTTGCGGCCGCCCCACGCCCGCTTTCGGCGCGCCGCCCATGGCAGGCAAATCCAGATCCAAGTCGAGCGACTTTGGCGCTGCCGCCCGAGCCGGCGGAGGCGACGCTGGCATCGGCAAATCATCGAAAGCGGCGGGCGGAGCGGGCAGATCGGCGAAGGGCGCTGGCGCAGACGGAAGGTCATTGAATGACCCCGGCGCCGCGGGCAGGTCATCGAACGCATGCGCGGACCGCATCGGTTCCGGCGCGATCGGTGCGGGCAAATCGAGATCGCTCACGAGCGCCGGGCGCGCAGGCGGTACGGGTGCAGCTGGCTGGCGCGCGGCAGCCGGACGCGCGGCGGTCGGCGCCGGAAGGTCCGAGTCGTCAAAGAACGCTTCCGGATCGAGCGGGGCGATTGGCTTTGCCTCGACGCTCCGACGCGCTGGCATCGGTGGCGGCTTGCCCGCCGCGCCTCCAGCGGACGGAGCGCTGGGCGCACTGGCAGCCGCGGACGGAGGAGGAACCGCCGGTGCCAAGGGCGCGACGCCGAGCATCGTCCCTTTCAGGTTCTGCGCGGGTTGGTTCTGCGCTGGGCGCGGGGGCGGATTTTGGCCGGGACGTGGGGGCGCAGCGGTGGCAGCTCCTGCTGGCGCCGCGGGAGCCACGCCCAGCATCGTGCCTTTGAGATTGGCTGGGACCTGCGGTCGAGGTGGTGCGGCCCCGCCGCTCGGCGCGACGCCGAGCATCGTGCCACGCAGGTCGACCGCCGCGCGCTGCGCGGGGGCGGACAACGCCGGCGGCGGCATCGACTCACTCTCAGCACCGAGGCCCAGCACGCCGCCACTGACGGCGCTCGGACCGGTACCTCGCCCATCTCCAGGGGCATCGACTTTGAAAGACGTGCCGCACTTGGGGCAGCGCATCTTCAACCCGCTCGACGGGATGCGGCGCTCGTCGACTTGATACGGGGCTTTGCAGCCCGGGCACTCGACTTTGAACATACCGGTGAACTCTTATCAGCGTTGTCTCGAAAGTTACGAAAAGCTCACACTCGAAAAGCACAGCGGGACAACTAAGCTCGGCGACCGCACCAGCCGTCGGGCGACCACCCAGTCGCTCAGTGTTAGCAGCAACCGAGCCCGCTTGTCCCGGCCCAACGCCCGCTTCAGATTCTCCACCGCTCGGGTCTATCCGTGGTAGGGCGCGGCTCAGCATGCAGCGTTCGACGGCCGCACTATTGGGATTAGGCTTTTTGGCAGCCCTGACCGGGGTGATTTTGGTGGTGCACGACAGCCCTAAACCCCCGCTGAAACCAAAACCGGTGGCAAGCGCGGCACCATCCGCAAAAGTGGCTCCGAGCGCCAGTGCCAGTGCCAGCGCCGCGGTCGATGCAGGTCCTCCCGATGACGCGGGGACGACACCCTTCACGGAAGGCTTCGAAACTTTCCCTGACGGCGGCAAAGTTCCCGACTTGCCGAATTCAGCCCCTCAAGAGCTCAGCTTCGGCGTGGTCCAGTTCACGTACCAGGGCGCGCAATTCGCGGGCAGCGACGCACGCAGCAAAGATGCCGCGCGACAAAAAGCAGAGGCCACCTTGGAGCTCGCCAAGCACGACTTTGCGGCGGCAGTAGGCAAAGGTGATCGCGGATCCACGGCCGACGCCGGACGCATTCCGCGCGGCGTGCTCGAGCCGCCGGTCGAATATGTTCTGTTCACGCTGGACAAAAAGACTGTCTACGCGAGCGTGATCGACACTCCGCGCGGTTTCTGGATCGTGCGCCGAAACGACTGACCTCGGCAAGACCGACACCCTTTCACACGCACGTACGCGCACACTGCGCCACACTCCGTGCTGCGTGATGTCGAATTGCCGATAGCGAATCGACGGCGAGAAGCCGTCGATTCGCGTGAATGGGTCGCGGGTCAGGGGGCCGGAGCAAATGCAAGCTAGGCAGCTCTGGGTAGGTCTCCTAAAGTCGGGGCGATTTCGCCGGATTCCATGTCGAGCACTAGCCGCTTGCAAAGTTCCCAGGGCCAGCCGACCGCGCAGGACCTGACGGTCGTTACGTCGGCGATCGCGCGCTTACGAGCCGAGCACGATGGCGCGAGTGACAGCAAAACTCGCGCGATATTGCTGCATGAAATCGGCGTGCTCGAAGAGCGCATCGGCGATGAAACCGCGAGCGCGCGAGACCAGCTCGGCGCAGTCAACGCCGAACCGGAGTTTGGCGAGCCGCTCGAACGACTGATCGCGATCATCGAACGTCGCCAGGCGTACAAGAAGCTTGGCAAGCTGCTGGAGCGCCTGGTCAATGTCGCCGATGGGCCGGAAGAGCGCACTCGAGCTTTGCTCGACCACGCCTTCTATCTGCTCGACCACGAGGACGACGTGGCAGGCGCACGGGCCCTCCTCGAGCAAGCCACCGAGGACGCGCCGCGCGATTCGAGCCTGTGGTTGGTCCTGGAAACCATCGCCGGAAAGCTCGGCGACGCCGAACTGCGTGAACGCGCGCTGGTCACGCGCGCATCGATCACCGAAAACTTGGAGTGGAAGGCGCTGCTGCTGCACTCGTTGGCCGAACACCGCGCGGCTGCGGGCGAGCACGACACGGCGGTGCGTGCGTTGGAAGAAGCGATCCAGCTCGAGAGTCCCGCGACGTTCGCTTGTCTCACTGCGCTCGTCGAGTTCGCGCGCCGGGCGAATGAACCGACTACCAGCACGCGCGCGCAAGTGCGCGTGGCAGAAGCGATCGAATCGACGTTGCGCGATCCGACGCACGCGGATCGACTCGGGGTGCCCGCGCACTTGTTGAGTCCAGCCGGTGCGGCGGACGCCTGGTTGTGTGCTGCAGAGCTCGCCCGCGAAAGCGGAGTCAGCGCCCAAGCCGTTGAATACCTCGACCGCGCGCTGTTTGCGGCTCCGGGGGATCCACTGCTTCTCCGAGCACGCTTTCACCTCGCGGATACCCAGGGCGACACGGCGGGCGCAGCACGCCTGGCTGGCGGAGAAATCGAGCGCGGTGCGAGCGGGGCGCACGCAGCGTCGCTTTGGTTGCGCGTGGCCGAATCACGTGCGGCCGACGGCGATGGCGTTGGTGCCCTCGCTGCAGTGACTCAGGCACTCTCGCAGGATCCTTCGAGCCTTGCCGCGCGCGCATTGCAGCTGGATTTGCTGAGCATGGGTGAAGACCCACAGGCTTTCGCTTCCGCGTTGGAAGCGGCAGCCGAGCAATTGCCGACCGACTCCGCGAAGGCGCGCTTCTACTTGCTGAGCGCAGACGTGTGGGCAAGGCAATGCCGGGATACGCAAGGCGCCCGCGCGGCCCTGTCGCAGGCCGGCATGTATGGCGCTTCCCCGGCGATTGTCGCGCGCATGGCCCGCTTGCTCGCCGCTCTCGCCGAGGATGGAACTTGGTATGAGGAAGCCACGCGACGCTTGATCGCACAGGGCGCCAATGACTCCGAACATGCCGGGCTTTGGTTCGAGCTCGCACGCGCGAGAGCGCTACGCGGTGAACGGACCGGCACCGCGCAAGCGTTTGCTGGCTTGGCGGCTGCTCCCGGAGGCAACTGGCTCGGCAACGCGCTGGTGGCCTATGCACTCGACCTCCTGCCCGAGCGCGCGAACGCCAGCAGTGAGTCGACGAGCGAAGCGCTTGCCGCGCTATCCAACTCCGAAAGCGACCCCGAGGTCGCCCGGGCACTGCGGCTCATTTTGGCACTGCGCGCGGCAATCGGCGGGCATGCGGAAGTCGCGCGTAGCGAACTCGCGCAGCTTCACGCGGCCGAACCTTCGGACTTGGTTGCGCTGCGCGCATTCAGCGCACTCGAAGTCGCTCAGGGGGATAAGCTCGTGGCCGCCAACGCGCTCACCGCCAGCGCGGCCGTCGAGCGCGACCCAGAGCTGGCGGCCGCCTTCGAGCTCGAGGCAGGCATGCTCTTTTGGCAAACGGGTGATCGCAAAGCGGCACTAGCGAGCTTCGACACTGCAGCTACCCAGACCCGCGCCGCCAACGCCTTGCTCGGCTGGGCTCTCACCGCAACCGAGTCGAACGATTTGGCGGCTCGACGTCGCGCGCTCGAAGCGCGCGCGGAATCGACTCCCGACTTGGCGGCGTTGGATCGCTTCGCGCTCGAAGTCGCGCGCGGAGGCGACGTATCGGCCGCTCGCGACGCACTTTCTGCGGCCGTGCAGCTCCCGGCGAGCGAACTTCACGACGCAGCGACGTTGGCCCGCGCCCTGTGGAGCCCGAACGGCAGCGAAGAAGACGAGCGCAAGGACGCGCTCGAACAGCTCGCCCAGCATCCGGGCAGCGCCGCTCTGGCGCGCGCCGCGGCGTACGGCATCGAGCTGTCGCGCACCCCCAACGGCGCCGACGCGACGCTGCTCGAGGCCGCACGCAGCTGGGCCCTGGTCGACCCTGGCCTAGCGCCAGCCCTGGAGTGGCTCGGTGCCGCGACCCACAGTGAAGACGTGCAGAGCGAAATCGACGCGCGCCTTTCCTTGGCCCAGCGCTTGTCAGCGCCGCTCGGTGCCACACTCGAAGCATCGGCCGCGTTGGTCGCGCTGCTTTCCGGTCAAGAGTTGCCGAAAGCCCTGAACACGGAGCTACCCGCCGGCAAGCTCGCAAACCTAGAGCTCGCCGCCCCGGGCTCCGATCCGCGGCGACGTGCCCATGCGTTGCTCGATGTCGGCTCGAATCTGGGTGATGAGAGTCTCGGCTTGCTCACCGCGATGGCGGGCTACAATCAACTCGCTTACGGCGATGCGCGCGGGGCCCTCGAGTCATTCCAAAAGGTCGTTGAAGCTCATCCGGAGGAGCTCTTGGGCTGGGAGGGGCTGCGCACCGCGGCCGAAGCCGTAGGGGCTCGCAGCACTCTCGCCGAAGCCTGCGCAGCGCTCGGTGATGCAGTGAGCGACGCCAACGAAGGCAGCGAATTCTGGGAAACTGCCGCGTTGATCTTGCTCGACGAATTCAAAGACTCGACTCGGGGCGAGTTCGCCTTGTCACGCGCCGTCGAGCGCGACGTAGGCCGTTTCAGCGCTTTCGATCGCTTGTTTCGCATGGTGCGCGAACGCAAAGACGGCCCCCGTTTGCTCGAGCTCGTGGCAAGGCGCCTCGAGGTGGCCGAGGATCCGACGGAGATCGCCAAACTATTTTGGGAGCGCGCACGCGTATTGCGCGGCGCGGGCGATCGCGAAGGCGCGCTCAGCGCGCTCGAGAATGTGCGACTGCTCGAGCCCGACCACGTGGGTGCCTTGGCGCTCTCGGGCGAGGTGTACATCACCCTCGGTCGTTTCGCCGAAGCCGCAGAGAACCTCGCTCGGCTCGCAGCACTCGACGACGCGCCGGGTCAGCAGCGGCTGATGAGCGGCATCGCCGCGGTCGATCTGTACGAAAACAAACTCGACGATACCTACGCGGCGCTCGACGTACTCGCCAATCTGCACCAATCAGGTCTCGGCACCTTGCCCGTGCGCGAACGACTCGCTCGCGCCGCCGCGCGAGCCGAAGCTTGGGCGCAGGCGACCGAAGTTCTCGAGCTGCTCATGACCGAGCGCGACACCTCGGCCGGCCGCGCCGAAGCCGCGCGCCTAGCGATGGTGATCCATCGCGACCGCCTCAAAGACAACGCCGCCGCCGAGCTCTCCACTGCACAGCTCCTGCGTGAAATCCCAGACGACGGCGAGGCGCTCGATCTGGTCTTGGGTGAGGCCTTTTCGCGTCGAACCTCGACTCCAATGCTCGAACGAGGTTTGGCGCGCTTGACCGAAACCGTAGAGCGCGACCCGCTCGATACGGCGCGCGTTGAACGCATGGCGCGAATTGCCGCCTATTTGGGCAAGGCACCCTTGCGTCAGGCAGCACTTGGCGCGCTAATCGCCTTGGGGGTGACCTCAGAAGCCGTCGAACAGGAACTCGCACGCATCGATCAACGCGTCGCCAACGTGCCGCGGATTGCCATCGACGAAAGTGCTTTGCCGAACCTCGCCGATCCGGAAGACCGCGGGCCGATCGCGGAACTGATGCAAGCGATGGCCACCACGATTTGTGAAGAGCTCGGACCGAGCCTGGCCGCATTTGGCATCACCAAAAAAGAACGGGTCGAAGCCCGGATGGGATTGCCCGTCCGCAACGAGATCGCTGCTTGGGCCGGCGCGCTCGGCCTCGGCGAGTTCGAACTATACGTAGGCGGGCGCGACGCGGATGCAGTCGTTGCAATCGCCTCTGAAATGCCCGCGATCGTGATCGGCTCGGGGGTTTCCGCGCCGCTCTCCCCGCGACACCGGCAAGCCGTGGCGCGCGAGTTGTTTGCCCTGCGACGCGGCACCACCGTGCTCAGGCACCGTGATTCGACCGAGGTTGGCGCATTGGTGGTGGCGGCTTGTCGCGTTGGCGAAGTCGCGTTGCCGGCGCCGGCCTACGCGATGTTGCCCGAGTTTCAGCGCTCACTCGCCAAGGCCCCGCGGCGTGTGAAGAAGCTATTGCCCGATCTGGCGCGCGCGGTAGAGCGCTCGGGGCAAGATCCCATTGCGTGGGCACGGGCCGCGATCTCGAGTTTGGACCGCATGGCCGCAATCGCAGCGGGCGACGTATCTTGGGTGCTCTCCGCGGGCGGACGGGAACGCGGCGCCCTAGGCCTTTCGGATGAAGCCGCGGCACGCGCGCGGCGGCTTCTCGGATTCGTACTTTCACCAGGTTACCTCGAGCTGCGCGACAAACTCGGGATGGGCGTAAAATGAGCGGCCCGAACGAACCGAAACGACCGGCCAGCAGCGCCGGCATGGACCAAGAGCCCGACTTCGAGTCAGACGCGCTGCTCGACTCGTTGCTCTTCGAGGAACTCCCCGCGCCGACGCCATCCCCAGAGGCGACCCCGCTCAAGTTGCACCAACCACTGAAGCGCGAGTTCTCCGAGGACGATGTGACTGTCGTCGGACGAACCGAAGACTTGTTCGCCAAATTCGCACAGCAGGAGGACGACGACGGAACTCGCGGCCTCGAAGATCTGGCGAACGATGACATCGACCAGTTGCTGTCGAGCATGCCGGCGCCTCCCTCCGAGGTCGAAACGAACCCACCGTTAGTCGCTTCGATTCCGCGGCTGCCAGAGGTTCCGCCAGCCCCACTACTGCCAGGCGTGCCTCGCCCGGTTTCGCGCTCACCCGCGTTCGCCATGGCGCGACCGGGTCAGGACGCGACCAGCAAACCGCCCGCCATCAATCCGGCTGGGCCGCCGGCACGTCAGCCATTTCCCCTCGCGGTCAGTCCGCAAGTTCCGCAAGTCGCGCCAGTGGCACGGCAATCGCTCGCTCGCGGCGTGCCGCGACTCGGCGCGTCGCGCGATGATGAAGACGAACGCACTCGAATCTTCACCCAGCAGCAAGCAATTGCCGAGGTCGAACCAGCGGAAGATTTACTACCCGATCCGTTTCTCGAACCGCCCGCCGCGTCGGTCGATCCGCGTAACAGCATGCCAACGCTGCACCAGATCGAAGACCAGAACAGCATGCCCACGGTCTCGGCGCCTCAACCCTCCGGACCGCTGGACATGCCGGCGATCCCGAGATCACAAAATTTGCCCACCACCGTGGGACGAGACACGGAATTCGAGCTGTTCAACGAGTCACCCGAACCGCTCGGCATCGAAGCCATCGAAGAGATCGAAGAAGTCCGCCTGAGTGATGCCGCCGAACTGCGCCCTGCGAGCGATGTCGGCGAACTCCGACCGACGAGTGATGCCGCCGAACTGCGCGCACCGAGTGCGCCCCCGGAACTTCGACCCGCGAGTGATGCAGCGGAACTCCGAGCGACGAGTGATGTCGCTGAACTCCGACCCACGGGCGCCCCTCCCTCCCCATCCGTCCAACCCGCGCCTGCGTCGCGCCCATCGCTCACCCCGTCCATTTGGCCTGACGAGCGCCCGGCGCAAGATCATTTGGAAGGCCAGCGCGAAGCCTGGACGACCCGCGCCGAATGGCTCGAGAACGAAGCTCGCGCCACGAGCGATCCGCAAGCCAAAGCGCGGATCTTGATCGTAGCGAGCGAACTCTGGGCCTTGATTGGAGATCTCTCACACGCGCGCGAAGTCGCCGCCGAGGCCAGCGCTATCCCCCGCGCGCAGGCGATGGTTGCGCGCCAGGTACGCGCGCTCGCGGCAGCCGACAATGATTACAAAGCCGTCGCGCCCGCGCTGGAGATGGAGATCCGAAGCGCCGCCACGGTCGACGCTCGCGTGCACGCTGCGTATCTGAGCGCCGAAGTGCATCGGCTCGCGTTACATGACGACGCCACCGCCAAGAAGAAGCTGGATTTGGCAGTGCGCGCGCACCAAGACGACCCACGTGCCCATGTCGCGAAGCTCGCGGACCTGCTCGGAAAGAGCAATGCTCCGGCGCGCATCCGCTTCCCCGAGTCCGAAGCATTGAGTGAGCTTTCGCGCGCCAGCGAGGAGCTCTTGCGGCAGCGCGGTGCGCCCATGCCCGCCGGCAGCACGCCGCCACCAGGTGGCCCACGAAGCGCCTTCGATGACGCGCGCCGGGCATTGTCGGCTGGTGAGCGCGAAAAAGCGGCCGATGCGCTAGAGCGTTTGGCTCATGTCGACGGGTTGGGGCAGGCCGCGACTTGGCTCTCGGCGACGCTGCTCGGAGCTGACCCCAAGACACGCGCGCGCGCCATTGCCAGCTTGCACGAACTCGCGACGAAACAAGGCAGCGCGCTGGCGCGCCGCACGCTGGTGACGCGCGCGTTGGAGCAAGGTGACGTCGATGGCGTACGAGCGGCCATCGTTGGCCCTCAAGGTGAGGCAACGTTCAGCGCCACGGATCGCTTGGCGCTCGCCGCGCTCAATGGCCTATCGCCCGCGCTACTCGAAGCCACGGTTCACGAGGTGGCGAAGGAGCCCGAGCTACGCCCGCTCGCAGCCGCGTTCGTCGCAGCCAATCCCGACTCGGGCCTCGAGGTACGCGTCGGCAACGACGGCGCCCGTGCCGAACAGCGCTTGGGTCAGGCGCTCGGCACACCGCAGAGCGGCGCGAAGGGACTCACGTACTTGCACGGCCACGCCGAAGCGTTCGAGAGCACGCACGCGATGAGCCCTCTCTCACGCCTCCTCTCGCTGGAATTCGCCAGAGCGGCCCGTGAAAAAGAGTTGGTGGCGCTTGCTCTGGGTGACTGGCCAAGCGCGGACGGCGACACGGACGCAGAGCGCGACCACCGCATGGCCGCGGCCTTCGTGCACGAACTGGCCGGGGAGTCCGTGTCGGCAACGGTGACATACCGGCGCGTGCTGGAGCTCGAGCCCACGAACGAAGCTGCTCTCCGTGCACTGAGCAGCACCGGACAAGCTGAAGCGACCGAACTACTGGTCGCGCTCGCCGACCAGCTTGGTTCATCGCCGCGCACCGCGCTTTTGTTGCTCGAGGCGGCGCTGCGTACGGGGGCGGACGAAGGCGCTCATGCCCACGCGCTGATCGAGCGCGCAAAGCTTGCTGCTCCGGACCTCTCGTTGGGCCACCGCTTGGCCGAAATCGCAGCGCGGCGCAGCGCCGACGGCGGAGCGCTACTGAGCGCCCTGCGCGCGCGGCGAGACGCCTCGGACGATGTGATCGAGCGTGCGCAGGATTCGATCCGTGAAGCGTTGCTGGTTGCCGAGAGCGATCTGCCACTCGCCGAACAACTGCTCGAAGACGCGCTGCGCGCTCGCCCGAATGATCTGGCGTTGCGTGAGCTGGCCGAGCGCATGACTGCGAGTGACGAATCCGAGCGAGCGGCTTGGCGCGAGGCTCTAGCCGCTGAAAGTGAGGGCAAGGAACGCACTCGCCTATTGTCCGAGGCAGCGCTCGAACGTGCTCGCGCCGGCGATCTCGAAGCAGCCGCGCGCAATGCCTTCTCAGCGCTCGAAAGTGACGGAACCGAGCTAGTGCGAGTCGCAGCCGAGCGCTTCGCTGCGACGGGCCCCGCTGCCGCGCGCATTTCGGAAGCACTGCTCGACCGCGCGCGTTCCACCGAGGATGCGCGAGAGCAGCGCGAGCTCTACGAACACTTGAGCCAAATCGATCGAGCGCGCGGTGACAGCTCGAGCGCCCTGTTGTGGCAGACGGCGATCCTCGAACAATCCCCGGAATACTTGCCTGCTCTGCGCCGATTGGAGCACGCTTACATCAGCGGTGACCGCCGTGACGAGTTGGAGTCGATTGCAGCTAGCTTGGCGGGCGCCTTGGACATCAACGAGTCCAACGCTCACGCGCGACTCGCAGCCCGGCTGCGAGTCCTGCGCGGCGCTTGGACCGAGGCACGCGAGATGGCGGAAATTTCCGTCTCCCGCGCCCCCAATGAACTGTGGGCGCTTCGCACGCTCAGCGCGCAGGCACGCGCGGCGGAAGACAACGAACTCGGCTTGACCGCGGACGAGCGACTCTTTGCGCTTGCGGAACGTCCGCTCGACAAGGCGACGTTGGCGTTGCGTGCCGCCGAGGCTGCCGCCCGTCTAGAGCGCCCCGAGGAGACTCGGCGGCTGCTCGCTGCCGCACTCGAGCACGTTCCCAACCATTTGTTGGCGCTGACCACGCTTTCCGAAGTGCTCGAAAACGTCGGCGAGTTTGCCGCCGCGGCCGAAGCGCAAGAAACCATGGCAGAGGCCAGCCATGTCGAAGCACATCAAGTGAGCGCTTGGCATCAAGCCGCCGTGCTCTGGCTGGACAAGGCCAACAACGTCGAACGCGGTCGAGCAGCATTGGAGCGCGCCGTAGCTCTCGATGTCGGGCACGAGGATGCCGTCGTGCGCCTCCAGTCGATTTACGTCGCAGCCAATGATCGTCAAGGTCTAGCGGAGCTGCTCGAGCGTCGCTTGCAGCGCACCACCGATCCCGAGGAACGCATTGCGATCGAGGTCACGCGCGGTCGCGCGCTGGCCGAGGTAGGCGAAAAAGAGGCGGCCAAAGCCGCACTGTCCGCCGCGCTCGACGCCAACCCGGATCACGCCGAGGCGCTGGAAGCGTTCGCCGAGTTGTGCTTGGGCGAAGGCGATTGGACATCGGGTGAGCAAGCGCTGATCCGCCTCGCGCGCCACACCATCGAGCTGCCGCGCCAAGCTCAAATCTATCGTCGTCTGGGCGAGCTGTACGATACGACCCTGCCCAACCCCGAGCGCGCCGAGTTGGCGTACAAGGAAGTCCTCAAGCGCGCCCCCGATGACGCCGAAACCGTTTCACGGCTAGTTCAAGTGTACGGTCGCATGGGCGACCCGACGACCGCGCTTTCGCTCCAGGCCGACCTGTTGTCGCGAGCGAAGACGCCCGACGAAAAGCGCGATCGCATGCTGGCGTTGGCGCTAGTCGAAGAGCAAATCGGCGGCGATCGCAAACGCGCCGACGCTACCTTCGACAAGGCGCGCAAAGAATGGCCGCAAGACAGCGCGGTGTTGCGCGCGCTCGCTGAATTTCAACAGCGACACGGCGAGACTCGCGCCATGCAAGTGATGCTCGACCGCGCTGCCTCGGATGCGCGGCGCGCACTCGCTACGGGCCGCTTCGAGCCGGGATTCTTCGAGGTGCTAGCCACGGTGGCCGAGCTCAAGGCGTTGGGCGACTCCGCGCTCGTCGCGCGCGCCACCTTGTCCGCGCTGCACGGGGAAGAGGTCCCCGTGCCTGCCGCGGGTCCAATCGCGGGCGATCCACGTTTGGACGAGCTCCTAGCGCCGGAGTTGGTGAGCCCACCGCTCCGCGCCCTCTTGCAAAAGAGCGGGGACATCCTGGACGCGGCCTATCCGGTCGATCTGCGCGCCATGCGTGCGCAACCCTTGCCCGCCGCGTCAGCGGCATTCACGAGCTACGTTCAACAGGTCGCCAGCTCGTTCGGTATCCGTGGCCTCGAGGTGTTTGCTTCCCCCGCGCTGGGCGCCATCTGCGTTCCGATAGCTGGCGCAAACCCGCAGCTCGTGTTCGGGCAAACCTTACTCGACAGCGAAGACGACGCGGCGCGCTACTTCTTGATGATTCGCTGCCTCAAGATCCTGCAAGGCAAGGCCGCAGCCTTGTCGCGCACTGCGCCGATCGATTTGTGGCCGGTACTCGCGGCATACCTGGGCACTTTTGCCAGCAATTGGATCCCGCAAGGCGTCGAGGCGAAAAAGCTCTCGGACGCGCAGCGGCGTATCCAAGCCGTCATGCCGCCCAAGGTCGACGGGGATGTTCCGGTCTTGGCACTGGAAGTGATCGGCGCGATCGGCAACCGCGCGAGCCTCTTGGGGACCGCGATTCATCAGTGGGGCAACCGCACGGCGTTGCTCTCCGCCGGGTCGCTCGTCGCCTCGCTCCGTGGAGTCTCGTTCGCGGTAGGACAACCGGGCGGCCCTCCGAAGGAAGGCCCCGAACGCGTGAAGTGGATCGTGCGCAATCCGGAGGCGCGCGACCTTGCTACCTTCTGCGTTGGCGAGCAGTACGCCGAAGCCCGCGCGCGGCTCGGGCTCAACCGTTGAACGGTCGCGCTTCGCTCAACGCGAAGCGCGACCGACTCAGCCTTTCTTCGGCCGCGGCAGGTTCAAGCGCTCGACGCGATTGATCAGGGTGCGGCGCGAAACGCCGAGCACTTTGGCGGCGCGCGTTTGATTTCCGCCGCACTGTTCGAGCGCGCGCAGCACGCGCTGGCGTTCCTCTTCCGAGTCGATGGGCGGCAACCCCGGATCACTGCGAGGGCCGCTACTCGGCGGATCGGCGAGCGGTCGCTCGTCCGGGAACTTCGGCACGCGCAGGGGAGCGAACACCTGCGTTCGGTCCTGTTCCTCCGGCGCAAACTCACCATCTTCCAATTCGTTGAGTGGCTGCTGCGGGATTTGCGCGGCGGTGATCTTGCCGTTTTCACAGAGAAACGGCGCGCGCTCCATGATGTTCTTGAGCTCGCGGACATTGCCCGGCCACGAGTAGGCGTGCATCGCCTTCAACGCGCTCTCGGTCAGTTCTGGCATGGGTAGCCCCGAGCGATCGCAAAAGCGATACAAGAACAACCGCGCGAGCGGCTCGATTTCGAGCGGCCGGCGACGCAGCGGCGGGATGCTGAATTCGACGCCCGCGATGCGATAGTAGAGGTCGTTTCGAAAACGACCGGCCTGTACCTCGACCCGCAAATCGCGATTGGTAGCCCAGACGAAGCGCACGTCGATCGGCCGCGGCTTGGTCGCTCCGACGCGCAGCACGGAGCGCTCTTCCAGCACGCGCAGCAGCTTTGCTTGTATCGACAAAGGCATCTCGCCGATCTCGTCCAAGAAGACCGTGCCACCGTCCGTGGATTCGAGCAGCCCCGCTTTGCTTTGATTCGCCCCGGTGAACGCGCCTCGCTCGTGCCCGAACAGCTGTGACTCCAAGAGCGATTCGGACAACGCGGCGCAATTCAAGCGCAAAAACGGCCGCCCACGGCGGGTCGAACGTTGATGAATCGTCTCCGCAAAGACCTCCTTGCCGGACCCGGTCTCGCCGGTAATGAGCACGGAGATCGCGCTCTGCGCGGCGCGTAGCGCGATCTCGTACGCGCGTTTCATCTCGGGATCGAGCAGCACCGCTGGGCCTTCGCCAGGCGGATGAGCGGAGAGTGAACGCACGTTGCGCGTGCTGGCCGGGCGACGCGACTGCACCATGATCAACGCCGATCCCGCGCGCACGAAATCACCGGGCTCCAGCGCGCGGCGCTCGCCGCCGCGCAAGCGAGCCTCTGCTTCGTTGCGCCGCGTAGGTGCTTCCAAGCTATCCTCGGGATCTACGCGAAATAGCAGCGTGCCGTTGGCGCTACCCAGGTCTTCCACCTCGATCGCGTTACCCACGTGCATCAAGAGGTGGTAGCGAGAAACCGACTGATCATCGATGCGGATGTCGTTGTCGAGTCCGCGCCCCAGACGGAGGGTTCCGGTTTCGGGCAACGGGTGAATCGTGCACGTCTGTCGGACGTAGACGAGCGCCTCGAGCGCCCCTTCGTGGGGCCTCGGCCCCGGCCGATGAGTGAAACTCGCGTCATTCATACACGTGCATAGAGCCTAACCGAGCAAGGCATCGGCGGGGGAGTCCGCATCGGCGAGGCGCAACTTTACTCGGAGGTGCTGGCAGATTTACGCACACCGGCACCGTGCGCGCTCGAAGCGCACGATTGCCCACCTTCACACACGTCCTCGACACCCGTGTAAAGCGGGGCTTTTTTGCGCGCTCGGAAGATGCGAGAGTCAGCGATAACCTTCGGCTATACTCACCCTTCAGAGCGCGCATTGACTGAGACAACGTTGAGACCCGGCAATAAGCTGGGAAGGTTCCAGCTGCTGGTCCCGATCGGCTCGGGCGGTATGGGAAGGGTGTGGGTCGCCCGCGAAGAAAACACCGGGCGCTTGTTCGCGCTCAAGACCACGCTCGGCAACGAGAAAGCAGCCGGCGAATATTGGAACGTGCTGCTCGACGAGGCACGGCTCGCGGCACAAGTGCAACACCGCGGCGTGTGCACCATTCATGCCTTCGAGGTCGACGAGCAGCTCGGCATTCCGTACCTGGTGATGGATTTTTCGGACGGCGGCTCGCTCTACGAGCTGCTCGATGCGTCCCCGGGG
>Ga0164241_10003421_pt1 | contig 16033 bp, 11 predicted proteins | sample OricomyardsoilBY_FD_108780 | JGI IMG/M metagenome (GOLD analysis project Ga0164241, IMG submission 108780) | Backyard soil microbial communities from Emeryville, California, USA - Original compost - Back yard soil (BY) | ecosystem: Environmental > Terrestrial > Soil > Unclassified | place: USA... | reverse complement strand
ATGGGAAAGAAATCACCCGTCATGAAGTTTAATTACGATGTGTATAGGGGCAAACTTACCTGTATTAACGAGAAGCAGGATACCATACTAATTCAGGGAGACCTGGCTGTAAAATATGCTTATATAGGAATGGATACATATTATCATGATGTACAGAAAGGATATTTTAAAATTCTGAGATCAGATACCGCGCACGTCCTTGCATCCCTGGTTGAATTGCAGAAGCATCCACCAATGAAAGTTGCTAATGAAGGATATGGAGGAAATACGAATGGTACTTCCGCTTCAGTAAGAGTTACCCTATCAAATCAGCAGGATGAAGTCTTTGAAAGAGTCACTACTTATTTTTTGATAGACGAGCGTGGATTAATCACGAAAGCAAATAAATCCGGATTTTTCAATATGTTTAGTAAAGCAGAGAAAGGGATCAAATCGTATATGAAGGAACAGAAAATAGATTTTGCCCAAGAAGAAGATATCCTGAAACTCTTTAGCTATTGTCTTACGTTATTGTAAAGCAATTCAGTTCAGTGTTATGCAAATTACTATTTTGGAAGAGGAAGGAATTCAGATCGCGGAAGTAATCTCAGACTGCATCTTATTTAATACGTCACAGGATGCATTGGACATCATTGCCAATTGCAGTTATCAAGGAGCGCAAGGAATAATCATCTACGAAATCAATCTGCCTCCGGAATTCTTTGACTTAAAGACTCGTTTAGCTGGGGAGATCCTTCAGAAATTTTCTACTTATAATTCCCGACTTGCCATTGTGGGCGACTTCACTAAGTACGAAAGTAAAAGTCTGCGTGATTTTATTTATGAAAGTAATAAAATGAAATGCATCAACTTTGTGAGTTCAATAGAGGAAGCAAAAGCAGTACTGGCGAAAAAGTAGAAGAGATACTCCCACTAGCAGATGTTAGGGTTGGCTTACCGTTTAAATGAAGCACAACCGTTTTCGGTATTATCACTTTATACCAACCTTACCGGATCAGTTAGAACGTTGTTAAAAATTGTGTAATTCAATGTAGACAGACTTGTCTGAATGAGATGAATTTTATTCATTTGCGACTACATGGAAGTACAGGAACTCTCCGTCAAGGAGCACATCATTCAAACTGCCGCTCGTTTATTTCACGAACAAGGCTATAATCTCACGGGCATCAACCAGGTGATTGAAGAAGCGGGTGTGGCCAAGGCGAGTTTATATTACCATTTCCCCTCAAAAGAAGATTTGTGTGTAGCGTACCTGGAAAGGAGAAATGATAACTGGTTCAATGGGTTGAATAATTACCTGGATGGAGTAGCGGATGCCCGCGAACGACTCATTAAAACATTTGAATACAGAGCTATTCATATGAAGAAGAATAACTTTGGCGGATGTAGTCATATTAAAATTGTATCAGAATTACCTCAGCGTACACAGAAGATCGACAAGAAAGTGATAGAGAATAAAGAAAAACAGCGGAGATTCTTTCTTGACCTGACACGCCTTCTCCCCAATATCGACAAAAAGCAGGCAGTCGGCCTTGCCGATAAAATATTTTTATTTTTTGATGGAGCAACGGTACAATGCCAGGTGTATCGCGACACCGCTCCAGTAAAAACGGCAAAGAAAGCAGTCATTGATTTACTGGATGAAGTGGCTTAGTAAAATGAATAGAAGTAGGGGTTAATTGAAAATAGAATTTTAATCATCAGCTGAACTTATGTGGATTGTACAAATGGCTTTGCGCAGACCTTACACCATCGCGGTGGGCGCATTGTTTATTTTTATCATGGGCATTCTTTCCATTCGCTCCATGCTGGTGGATATTTTCCCGGTGATTGATATACCCGTAGTATCCATGGTATGGTCTTATCCTGGTCTTTCAGCAGAGGAGATGGAAAGACGCGTGGTGCTCATTAGTGAGCGTGGTGTTTCCACAACGGTAAATGGAGTAGAGCGAATTGAGTCGCAATCACTTCCCGGCATCGGCTACCTGAAAGTCTATTTTCAACCCGGTACTGATATAGGTGCAGCTATTGCGCAGATGACAGCCGTGTCCAGTACATCGTTAAGGAATTTACCTCCGGGCATTCAGCCACCTGGTATTCTTCAGTTCAACGCATCCAATCTGCCAGTGGCTCAGGTAACATTAAATAGTAAAACACTCACAGAAGACCGGATGTATGACTATGCCGTTAACTTCATGCGGTTAAGATTGTTCACTATTCCCGGCTTGTCATCGCCATTTCCATTTGGAGGTAAAACGCGACAAATTATGGTGGACGTAAATCCACAGGCACTCACTGCGAAAGGACTATCACCTTCTGATGTCGTTTCGGCTTTACAAACCTCGAATGTGATCATCCCAGCTGGTACCGCACGCATTGGTACTACCGAGTACAATGTGGCTCTTAATTCAAGTCCGGATGATATCAAACAGTTTGATGATATCCCCGTAAAGATTGTAAATGGCATTCCTGTGAAGCTGGGTGACGTAGCAACGATATCAGATAGTTACGCTGATCAGACAAATATTGTAAGGGTAGACCGGACAAGGGCAACGTATTTGATTGTTCTAAAAAAAGCGAATGCGTCCACGGTAGCCGTAGTGGAAGCTGCCCGCGAAATTTTACCTTCCATTAAAGAAGTAGCTCCGGATGGTTTGGATATGAAGATTGACTTTGATCAGTCCGTATTTGTAAGCAGGTCGATAGAAAACGTTTTACACGAAGCAATCATCGCTTCCATTTTAGTATCGTTGATGATTTTATTTTTCCTGGGAAGCTGGCGGAGTGTAATCATTGTGTGTACCTCCATTCCTTTATCTGTACTGGTTTCAATTATCGGATTAAAGTTAACCGGCAACTCCTTAAATATTATGACACTGGGTGGGCTTTCCCTCGCCATCGGTATGCTGGTGGATGATGCCACTGTGACGGTAGAGAATATTCATCGTCATCGGCTGCTGGGTAAACCCCTTACTATTTCTATTCTGGATGGCGCACATGAAATTTCCATTCCTGCATTGATGGCTACGCTGGCGATTTGTATTGTATTCTTTCCCGTAGTACTACTTACTGGACCTTCCCGTTTCTTATTTACACCCATGGCATTGTCGGTCGTGCTGGCCATGTTGGCTTCGTATGTGTTGTCAAGAACATTGGTGCCAACGCTGTCACGAATGTTAATGGGTAAAGAACAGTTGCATCATGACGAAAGCTCTGATAAGAAGCCGACATTGGGTCAGCGGTTTAACCATTGGCGTGATGACAATTTTGAAAAATTTCAATACGCATATGGACGATTATTAAATACCCTATTAATTAATAAGAAGTTTACACTATCGGTTGCCGGTTTGGTCTTGGTTACTTCTTCTTTCCTGCTGACGATTGTGGGAATGGATTTTTTTCCATCCATCGATACAGGATTAATGAAACTTCATTTCCGGGCACCAACAGGTACCCGACTTGAAGAGACAGAAAAAATAATTGATGAAGCCGAAGCCCGCATCCAACAGATCATTCCAAAAGAAGAGCTAGAAATCATCAATGATCTGATTGGTATTCCGGATCGTGTGAATATTCCATTCATCAGCACGGATAACGCGAGCGGGATGGATGCAGACATTACCATCTCGTTGAAAGAGGGACACAAGCCCACACGGGAGTACATGAAGAAAATCCGTGAAGATTTTAAAGAACATTTCCCAGGCTGCGTAGTCTATTTTCAGGCAGCCGATATTGTGAACCAGGTACTGAATTTTGGATTGTCTTCACCCATCAATGTGCAGATCACTTATCCTAATTATCCGGTGGCCTATCAGTACGCCCGAAAATTACGTGATGAAATAAAAAAGATACCGGGAGCTGAAGATGTAAATATCAAGCAAGTGCTGGACTATCCCACCTTAAAATTAAATGTCGATCGCATTAGAGCGGCTCAACTAGGACTGACCCAACGTGATGTGGCTAATGATATGTTGGTGTCTCTCTCTTCCAGTTTATTGGTGTCTCCTTCATTTTATATTAATCCGGCAAACAACGTAAACTACCCGGTGGCTGTAAAAATCCCAATGAATAAACTCAATTCGATTTCGGATATGATGTCTTTTCCGATTAATACCACGTCATCGATCACCAGAAATACACCCCGCACATTAACGGACTTGCCAATGGCGCAGGCACAGACATTGGGTAACATTGCAAGTATCAGAACAGAGAGCCGCTTTAATATGGTTAATCACTATACGGTTGCCCGTGTATTGGACATCAATGCAAGCGTAGAAGGTCGGGATCTTGGATCAGTAGCCTCCGAGATTCAGGCAAAGATTGATGAGATGAAAGACCTTCCTACAGGAATGAGAATCAACTTACGTGGACAAAGCCAGGAAATGAATAATTCTTTTAAAACATTGGGACTGGGAATGATACTCGCTATTGCATTAGTGTATTTGCTCATGGTTATTTTATTTCAGTCGTGGCTGGATCCATTCATCATTATGATAGCAGTACCCGGAGCATTCATTGGAATCATCTGGATGTTGGTGCTTACCGACACAACAATCAACGTTGTGTCGTTGATGGGTTCCATTGTAGCGATTGGTATTGCTGTATCGAACTCTATTCTATTGGTAAGCTATGCCAATGAAATTCGATCACAGCAACACATGAACGCATTTGATGCGGCACTCGAAGCAGGAAAAACTCGTTTGCGTCCGGTATTAATGACGGCACTCGCCATGGTGTTGGGAATGATACCCATGGCGATCGGATCGGGAACGGGTGGTGAGCAAAACGCACCATTGGGTCGCGCAGTAATCGGAGGATTATTGGTAGCAACGGTGGTTACCTTATTTGTGGTGCCAGTTGTTTATTCTATCCTTCGAAAAGAAGAACCAGCGCTTCACACCTTGGATGCACAATTTGAAAAAGAATCGAATGAATCATATTGATAAATCGGATATGGAAGAAAAAAAATCATCGCGTAGGGTTTTTGCAGGTGGAATCATATTGCTCGTACTGGTAGTGGCCGGTGTGATTGTACTCTCACTGAAGCAAAGTGAAAGTGTAGCTGCTGAACGGGAAGATCGTGCAAATAAATTATTAGCGGGACCTCCGGTGAAAGTAATTAAAGCCGCACAAACCACCTCTGGTCATGAGCTCACACTGATCGCTGAAGTCAGACCTTTTCAATCTGTTACCTTGTATGCGAAGACGAGCGGATACCTCGAACAAATTCTTGTTGATAAAGGTGATAAAGTAATCAAGGGTCAGTTGATAGGTACCATCATCGCTCCTGAAATAGACCAGGATTACGAGGCGGCAAAAGCGGATGCGGAGAATAAGAAACGCATTCTTACGCGTGATCAATCATTGCTGGAAAAAAACTATATCTCTTACCAGGACAAAGAACAATCAGAGACGGCATTGAAAGTAGCGGAGGCACGATTAAAATCTATTGAGCAGCAGCAACAATATCGTTCATTGCGTGCTCCGTTCAACGGAACGATCACTGCACGTTATGCAGATGCAGGAGCCCTAATGCAAAACGCAACGAATGCATCCAGCGGTGCATTGCCTGTTGTGATGATTTCTCAATTGGATAAAGTACGCATCTATGTATATGTAGAACAGAAAGATGCTTCGTATATGAAAGCGGGATATCCGGTAAAGATTACTCTGTTTGAAAAACCTGGAGAGGCCATTGAAGCAACAGTTACACGTATCACGGGTGAACTGGATCCCAAAACACGAATGATGCTCATTGAAATTGACCTGGACAATAGTGATAACAAGGTAATGCCCGGAAGTTTTGTGCAGGTGAAAATTCAATCACCTGGAGAACCGCGCCTTCAGATTCCGCGTGAGGCATTGGTAATTAAAGAAGGAAAATATTTCGTAGCTATCGCAACGAAAGAAAGCACATTGCATTTTCAACCGATAAAGATTGGAGAAAATACAGGGGACAAGATTACCGTGCTTGAAGGTATTACTTCAGACGACACGATTGCTATAAATGTGGGCGATAGCCTGGAAGAAGGACAAAAAGTAGTTGTTAAATCATGATGAGATTGCTAATGTGTTTTCAATTATTAAAAGGAGTTGGAACCCTTGTGATGATTTTTTCATCAATGATCCTGGAAGCACAGGATTCATTGAAAAGCTTGTCATTGGACGAAAGTATTCAGATTGCGTTGACAAAATCCACTGCAATTATCAAAGGTCAAAATGCCTTGGATATAACGGGTGCGCAGGTATTGGGAGCGTATGGTCAGTTTCTTCCTGACGTTATTTTAAACGGAGCTTTTTCTTATACAGCGGGTGATAATTTACTTATTGTTACAGTGCCTACTTTAGTCAGCTCCCAGCGCAGCAACATTACTTATCAGTTGGTGAGTAGTATTAATATCTACAACGGTTTTGCAAACAGGGCATCGTTGAAGGCAGCACTTTTAAATAAAGAGATGGCCGGTTTTTCTCTTGAGCGTGCGAAACAACAGATCACATTGGATGTTACTCAATCGTATCTGCAGGTAGTTCTTGATAAGGAGATCGTGGAATTTGCAAAACAGAATTATCAAATGTCTGTCAGGCGTGAAGAGCAATTGACAGGACTGGTTACTGTGGGCCGAAGGGCACAGTCGGATTTGTATCAGCAACAATCACAAACCAGCCTTGATCAACAATTTTTGATCAATGCAGAGAATAAATTATTAAACGATAAACTAATTCTTTTGCAAAAATTGAGAATCAACGCGGCAGCAAACTATACCTTTACCCCGGTAGAGGTTAATGAGAATACGTTAAGTGCTGAATATGCCAATGATCAGACTTTGATTGAGACGGCCTTAACACAACGATTTGATTTAAAAGCAGCGCAACGCAGTCAGGATGCATCATTACTCTACTTGCAACGTTATAAAAGCGGCTACTTGCCACGCGTATCATTAGCTGGTGGAGCGTATGGGGTAGGAGCTCATTTTAATAAGTTATATATCAATGACAATAATTTACTTCCTTCCGAGCAGCGATCATATGGAACTCAATTAACAGATCAGATTTATGGCTCCGTGGCGCTAAATGTGGGATGGACATTGTTTGATAAAAATGTAACCCGATCCAATGTAGCCATTGCGCGGATTAATGCATTGAATGCAAAATTGGATTATGAAAATGTAAGTCTTCAGATTGCTTCTGAAGTGAAGCAGGCTTTAGGTAATTACCGCGCTGCTTTTCAACAAACCATTACATCAGAAAAAGGATTAGTTGCTGCTCAACAAGCGTATGAAACATTAAACGGAAGGTATGCCGTTGGCTCAGCCAATTTTATAGAGCTTTCTAATGCGCAAAATAATCTTTTACTGGCGAAGCAAAATCGTGCACAGGCATCCATCAACTTCTTTTTGCAAAAGAAGTCCATTGATTATTATTTAGGAAATTAGCGGTTACCTTTCCGCGGTGTCCCGTTGTTATAAAACGGATGTCCTTTCCGTCAACCTTTTACTTTTACCACTCCTGTAAGCCCTTTGCATCGCCTTAGGTTTTATGCCTACTTTAAGGACCTAGTATTAACTACAAAAACCTTAACTATGAGGAGCCTATTGACTCGACTCTTTCAGCAAAGAGTTATTCCAGGCCTGGCATTGCTGTTACTCATGCCGGCTGTTTTATTCGCTCAGGACGAAAAAGATCTCGCACCTGTCACCCGAACTTACGCAATTACCAACGTCAACATTGTTCAAGGCCCCGGTCGGAAGATTGATCAGGGTGTGATCATTATGAAAGACGGTTTGATCACTTCAGTGGGTAAGGGCATAGCCATTCCTGTAGATGCCATTGTGATTAAAGCCGATTCGATGTATGTATATGCTGGTTTTATTGACGGCCTTTCACATACCGGGGTAACCAAACCAAAAGATGACAATAAGGAAAGACCTAAAGATCCAGGCAATCCATCTCCTGCGGCTGCCGGCATTAATCCACAGGTAGATGTTCGTGGCTTCCTCAATCCTGTAGATAAATCAGTAGAAGATTTGCGAAGTGTAGGATTCACTGTAGCGCAGGTGGTGCCTTACGGAAATCTTTTGCCGGGCCAGTCAGCAATTGTATTGCTGGGTGGTAAATCAGCCGATGATATGGTGTTGGTAAATAAAACAGCTTTATACTCTGAATTGACTGGAGCCAGCAATGTTTATCCAGCTACGATAATCGGTGTGATGGCAAAGTGGCGAGACTTGTATCGCAATGCGGTAATCTCAAAATCGAATGAATCCATTTATGCATCCAACCGTGTTGGTATGGCAAGGCCTGTAACGGATCATATTTGGAGGCATTCAATCCGGTGATTGACCAAAAGATGCCTGTTTTATTTAAAGCTGAAAAAATCCTGGATATTCAACGTGTCTTCACGTTGAAAACTGATTTGGGATTTCCCCTGATACTTGCCGATGTAAAAGAAGGCTGGCCAATGATTAATAAGATCAAAGCTTCAGGAGTAAAAGTGTTTCTCTCTGTTGATCTGCCTGAAGAGAAAAAGAAGGATGACAAAAAGAAGGATGACAAAAAGGAAGCAACTGCTAAACCTAAAACTGTTGGAGAAATAGAAAAGGAAGGATTAGAGAAAAGAAAAGCAGAGGCCATTGCCAATTACACAGCACAGGCATCCGGATTTCAAAAAGCAGGAATTCCTTTTGGCTTCTCTACAATGAGTGCAAAAGCAAAAGACATTCCAGCAAATCTTCGCAGAATGATTGCAGTTGGTTTAAGTGAAGATGCGGCATTAGCAGCTTTGACAACAACTCCAGCTCAATTGTTAGGATTATCAGATCGCTTAGGAACAATTGATAATGGGAAGATGGCCAACCTGGTGATCAGTGATAAGCCTTACTTTAATGAAAAAGCAAAAGTACGTTATGTATTTGTAGATGGTGTAATGTATAAACTGGAAACAAAAGAGGCACCGAAAAAGACAGACGGAGCTAAAGTTGTGGCGAACGGAAACTGGTCATACACTACAGAAACACCTCAGGGTACAGGTACGGGTAAGCTGGTGATTAAAGATGATAATGGAAATTTATCAGGAACGATTACTAATAACATGTCCAATAAAGAAACAGAAATTAAAAATGCTTCATTGGATGGCAGCACATTGACCTTCGCCTTTGATTTTGATGCAGGTGGAAACGCAATGACCATTGATGTGAGTGTAGCTATTGATGGTGATACGTTTGAAGGCACTATGAACGTAGCTTCATTTGGCAGCTTCCCCATCAAAGGAACCAAAGACCCCAAGAAATAATCTGAATCGAGAACTATGAAAAAGATATTTTCAATACTTATCGTCAGCACCGTTTTTCTATTTCCTGTGAAAGCACAGATAGAAAAAGGAACTATGCTGATTAAAAATGGCACGGTGCTTACCGTTACAAAAGGCAACCTGGAGAATACGGACGTTTTAATAAAAGACGGGAAGATCAGCCAGATCGGAAAAGGAATTGCTGCACCGACAGGAGCAAAAGTGATTGACGCGAATGGACTGTATGTGATGCCTGGAATCATCGATGCGCATTCTCATATTGGCCTGGATGCAATCAACGAAGGAACCAATGCCATCACTCCAGAAGTTTGGACTGCAGATGCGCTCAACCCTTTTCAGATAAGCATCTATCGCGCATTGGCAGGTGGATGTACCACATCACATGCGTTACACGGTTCAGCTAACTCCATTGGCGGTGAGTCACAAACGATCAAGCATCGCTATGGTGTATTCGAGGCCAGCGCATTGAAAATGGAAGGAGCACCACGCACTATCAAATTTGCACTAGGTGAAAACCCAACTGGACATGGCAGACGTAACAATGAAACTCCCACTTCGCGCATGGGAGTAGAGTTTGTTATTCGCCAGGCATTTTCCCAGGCAAAAGAATACGGTGAAACATGGGCTGCTTACAATAAAAATAAGTCAGTGAAAGGTTTTCGCGGAGCCTCTCCCGCATACAGTCTTAGAATGCAAACCCTGTATGATATCCTCCAGGGAAAAATTATTCTTCACTGCCATAGCTATCGTGCGGATGAAATTAACATGCTTTTGAAAGTATGTAAGGACTTTGGTATAAAGAAGCTGGTATTCCAGCATACCAACGAAGGATTTAAAGTGGCTCCTGAACTGGCGGCTGCCGGTGCAATGGCTTCTGTATTTTCCGATTGGTGGCAATACAAACTGGAAGTATATTACTCAACTGCCTACAATGCTGCTATACTGACCAAGAATGGTGTAGTAACTTCTATCAATTCCGATTCACCTGATTTAATTCGTCACTTGTATCACGAAGCCGGTAAAACACAAAAGTACGGAGCGCTGACAGATGACGAAGCCTTGGCGCTCATCACGATCAATCCGGCTAAACAATTGGGTGTAGAGAATCGCATTGGTTCCATTGAAGTAGGTAAGGATGGTGATATTGCCATCTTTAAAAACCATCCGCTTTCTATTTACGGTGTACCACAATATTCGATCGTAGATGGTATCGTTCGCTTTGATCGTGCAAATGATCCTGCCGATATGCGCCTGATGCCTGATCCAAAAGAAGCAATTGATGCCGTTACGCTTTATGAAAGTGGTCACACGCATGACAATTGCATGCAGGGTGTAGAAGAATTATTTGAAATGAAAGAAGCCGGTCAGAATAAATAATGATGTTTATGAAAAAGAGAGTACAACTAGTTATCGGAGTAATGACGGCAATGCTCGTAATTACTTTCTATGCTCAGGCACAAAATCCTAAGGCAAAGACCGGAACATTTGTTTTGACCAACGCAACGATTGAAACCATCACGAAGGGAACCATCACCAATGGTACTATCGTACTTCGCAATGGAAAAATTGAAGCAGTAGGAACGAACATTCCCACTCCCCAGGGCGCTGAAGTAATCAATTGTAATGGATTGAGAGTTTATCCGGGCATGATTGATTCAGGCACTAAGATTGGTTTGCTTGAGATAGGACAGATCCCACAAGGAACGGATGAAAGCGAAAAAGGGGAAGTGATCCCTTATATCAAAGCGCTGAATTCAATCAACCCTAATGCTGCAGCTATTCCGATTACACGCATAAGCGGAGTGACTACTACATTGGTTACTCCAGATGGAGGCTTACTGCCGGGAACTGCTGCACTGGTCAACTTATTCGGATATACTCCTGATCAGATGTTTGCAGGATTTGAAGGAATAGCAGTAAACTTTCCGAATACGGGCCGCAGAGGTTACTACGATCGCAGAACGGAAGATGAAATTAAGAAGGCTTCTGAAAAGGCACTGACTCAATTAAATGATGTCTGGGAGAAAGCTCTGCAGTATCATAAGATTGATTCGGCCACTGCTGGAAAAGGAGTGAAATACTATCCTGAATTGCAGGCAATGCTTCCTGTGATACGCGGTCAGCAACCCTTACTTATTGAAGCCAATGCAGAAAAAGATATCCAGGCGGCATTGAAATGGATAAAAGAGAAAAAAGTAAAAAAAGCAATCCTTACCGGAGTAGCGGAAGGCTGGAGAGTGGCGGATGAAATTGCCAAAGCAAATATCCCTGTGATTACGGGTGGAGTAATCGCCATTCCTAATCGCGATTACGATCGTTATGATCAGGCCTATGCCAATGCAGGTCAAATGAAAAAGGCAGGGGTGAAGGTGGCGATTCGTTCCCAGGAAGATGGAAACGGAAATTATCGCAACCTTCCTTACCATGCGGGCTTTGCAGTGGCCTATGGAATGAATAAAGAGGATGCGCTTAAAGCCATTACCATTGTTCCGGCAGAATTGTTAGGAGTTGCAGATAAGCTGGGTTCAATTGAGATTGGTAAGAATGCAACATTGTTTGTGGCTGATGGTGATCCTTTTGAAACGAAAACACAGATCAAGCATGTATTTATTGACGGTTGGCAGATGCCGATGGTTAGCCGGCAGACCTTGTTCTACGATGAATTCTTAAAGCGTGAGCCGGGAGTGAGCAAAAATTAATGAAATAGATCTCCGACTTAAAGGGATGGCAATCAGCTATCCCTTTTTTATTCTCAAGACATTTAACAACGAAGACGACTAGTCTTCATCAAAAGAAAGTCGCTTATGTAAAAAATGAGTCCTTGAATAGGGACTGCTTTCTATTCGAGTTGAATGATTCAACCGTTTGAATAAAGCCTAAAGTGTAAAATCGACTTTCAGCAATCGATTTCGGAACCGTTGAGATAATTCACTAAAAGATATTCAATAAAGCCTGTGATCTTCGATGCAGGAAAGAAGGATCCGGCCAAAGTAGAAATCTGATAGGTTTAGGTTGAAATAAGGCCGGGTTCTCTTTTTTTTAATCAGCACTTCATCCTTCCTATCCGGGAATTTATTTTATAGAAAGGTTCTGATTAATCCGATTTCTTGATAGTTATAAAATACAGACAGCTAAGCTGTAGATGCTTTATCATGGCAATCAAGTAAATCATCATTTTCGAACTGCTGAAAGATTGGAAATAAGATTTGATTTTTCTATTGAAATCCATGTTAAAATTGGATGAGTACAGTTGTACCCTTATCCACTGCGCTTTCAATCCAGATTTTTCCTCCCATTGCTTCCACCTGGGATTTCGTTAAGAACAAACCAACTCCCTTCGCGTCTTTGTGTTCATGAAAGGTCTTTCGAAGTCCGAAAAGTTTGTCGCCATACAGTTTCATATCAATACCCAAACCATTGTCTGTTACTTTAAGAATGACCATCTGATCAATTACTTCCGTTTTGAAGTGAACTTTCAGTGGCCGTTTTGGCGATCGGTATTTGATCGCATTACTGAGCAGATTGAGCAGAATACTTTCGAGATAGGTTTTGTTATAACTGATTTCAGAACTGGCCGTGAAATTAAAAGTGATCTCTCCATCGCACTGCATGAGTTCGCCAGCCAGGTCCTCCATGATTTTTTTAAGTATAGTCTTGAACTTGAGTATTACTCTTTCAGATTCTGCCCCTCTTTTTATCTTCAGGGTTTCCATTAATTCATTTAACGTCTCCTTCATGTTTAATGAAGTGTACTTCAATCGTTCAAAGATTTCCTTGTAATCATCCAGCGTGCTTTGCTCACCCAGTAGTGAAATTAAGGCGCTAATGTTTCCTACCGGTGATCTCAGGTTATGCGAGATAATATGCGCAAACTCATTCAACTGTCGGTTCTGTTCCAACAATTCTGAGGAAGCTACTTCCAGATTGCTTTTTGATAGAATTAATGCCTCTTCTGTTTTTTTGCGTTCAGTGATGTCAATGGCAGTGCCATAAAGAAGCCCTCTCTTCATATCCGCATAAGAGCTCCAGAGGAGCCATCGATAGGATCCATCTTTACATCGGAACCGGTTTTCATGTGTTAGCACACTCACTCCTTTCGCCTGGAGTGCCATTGTTCGCTTTGTTTCCTGTATGGAATCAGGATGTAAAAAATCGAGCGCAGTTTTTCCTATGAAATCACTGTCTGACCAACCCAATATTTGCTGGATGGTAGGATTTACTTTTTTAAATTTCCCATCCAGGTCAGCAATAATGGAAAGTGTAATGGAATTCTGGAAAATATATTTGTTTTCATCTTCTACTTTTCCAATATGTTCTTCATTGTTCTTTCGCCTGGTGATATCAATGGCCGATGCATAAATGCGTTGGTTTTGAACATCGGAAGAGGATGTCCAAAGCAGCCAGCGATAAGAACCGTCCTTGCAGCGATATCGGTTTTCAAACGTGCTGATATTATTTCCCTGGGCAAGTGTAGCCGTGGCTTGAATGGTGGTGCTAAGATCATCGGGGTGAACGAAATGGATAAAAGGTTTATCCTGTAATTCTTGCAGTGTAAATCCTAATGTTTTTTCCCATACCGGGTTTATTCTTTTAAAATACCCATCAAATCCAGCAATCGCATTAAGGCTAATGGAGTAATTGAAAACATGATTGTACTCATCCGATAATTTGACAATTTTTTGTTCCGTCAGTCGCTGATTCGTAATATCTCTAACCAGAACCGAAACGGTATTTTCATTGGTGTAAGAAATTTTAGCGCTTCGCCAGGCGTGTGGACTCTCTATTTCATATTCAAGATATTCGGAGTGTTGGGTTTTAAAAACTTTTTGAATTGCTATTTCAAAGGGTTTTAATAAATGCGAATATTGCCCGTTCAATACCTGGTAAATTGTTTTACCTATGTATTCTTCCCTGTCCACAAACAGAAGTTGATCGTTCTTTGTCCAGAGATTAGTGTAGGTACCATTCCTTGTTACTTCAAAGACAATATCATCGATGGAACTCAGTAAAGCTTGTAAATGACTTTCTGATTTTCTGATCTGCTCGTCTTTCTCTTTTTGTTCAGTAATGTCCGAGGCAATACCAAGATAACCTGTTAACTCGCCTTTATCATTCCAGATGGCTGAAACAGAAAGCATCACAGGAAATTGCGATTGATCTTTACGAACATAGGTCCACTCCCTGCGCTCTGCTATTCGTTTAATCCGAGCGTTTACAACCAGTGATTCAAGTCCTGCCTCGATGGAAATCCCCAACTCGCTCTCTATTTCTTTTTGATGTGCAATCAATTCATCCCAATCATGAATAAGAGTGATGTTCTCTTTTTCTATAAGTTCATCTTTATAATAGCCCAGCAGTTCTTCAGCCGCGGGATTAAAACTGTTGATAACCCCGTTTACTCCAAAAGAGATAACCGAAAGTTCAGTCGCATTCAGAATAGCATCCTGTAATAGATAGGTTTCTGCAAGGGTATTTAGAAAATTTTCCCTTGATATCGTTTCATTATTGGAAATGGAATGACGGTTCATAACCGCGATACTTTATATCGTTCTGAGTAGAGGACTATATAAAGATAACGAAATTGCGGGGACTTTATTGAAACAGCCGCTGTCTTTTGGCCTCAAATACTACTACAGCCGCTGATGTGGAGACATTCATTGAATCGATTTTTCCGAGCATGGGAATGATGATATTGGCTTCAGCGTTTTGTACCCAAAGATCAGAAAGACCGGTAGCTTCTGTTCCCATTACAATCGCGCAAGGTTTTTTATAGTCTACCTCATGATAGGGTTTTGATGCTTTCAGGTAAGTACAGAATATTGAAATTCCATTTTGCTTTAGCCACGCAATAGTTTCTTCGGAAGTAGCAGAAGCAATTTGTTTTGTGAAAACGCAGCCTACACTGGAACGTATTACATTGGGATTATAAAAATCAGTTTGTGGATCACAAATAATAACAGCGTCAATGGCAGCGGCATCAGCAGTGCGAAGGAGGGCACCAAGGTTACCTGGCTTTTCTACTGACTCAAGGATTAACACTAATGGATTTCTACTTAACTGAATCTGTCCGATAGAATGAGCCCTCATTTCAGCGACTGCAATTACACCCCCGGAGTTTTCGCGAATAGCAATTTTGTCAAAGATCTCTTTGGTTACTGGAATCATCAGCCGTTGATCGACAAGATCTGGTCCTAATTCTTTTTCAGTGATGATCTCTTCACAATAAAAGATGTTTCCAATCTTATATCCAGCTTCAATTGCCCATTGAATTTCACGCTTACCTTCAATGATGAAAAGCTGTTGCTTTCTGCGCTCACGTGGTTTATCCAGTGCTAGCAGACTTTTTATCTTTGGATTCTGAGTGCTGGTAATGACAGTGCCTGGTTTCACGTTCCAAGTTTAACGAAGAAACTTTGAATTATATTTACGGGAATGAAATTACTCTATCCCGCCTCCTGGAAAGAATACGAGCTTCTCGATTCAGGTAACTTTGAGAAGCTGGAGCGTTTTGGAAATTATATTCTAATTCGCCCGGAACCGCAGGCCATTTGGCAACGCTCGCTTTCAGAACAGGACTGGAAGAAACAGGCTCATGCTCATTTTACACGCGAGCAAAGTGACAAGTTTCGCTTTACAGATGAAGTAAAAGGCGGATGGAAGAAATTGAAAGAGATTCCGGAAAGCTGGCAAATTAATTATCAATATGGTGAGTTAAACCTTGTGCTT
>Ga0164241_10003420_pt1 | contig 16034 bp, 16 predicted proteins | sample OricomyardsoilBY_FD_108780 | JGI IMG/M metagenome (GOLD analysis project Ga0164241, IMG submission 108780) | Backyard soil microbial communities from Emeryville, California, USA - Original compost - Back yard soil (BY) | ecosystem: Environmental > Terrestrial > Soil > Unclassified | place: USA... | reverse complement strand
GGCGATGAATCCGCGGTGCAGACGCTTTCCGAGCGCGTGTGGCTGCCGCTGCATGCGCAGGATGCATCACTGTGGGGTCGCGACGACCAGGCGCTGCGCGTGGACTGCTGCATCGTTGCGCAGCTCGACGCCTGGATGCGCCTGGGCGACGTGCTGTTGCAGCAGGGCAATTTCGAGGGCGAACGCATTGCGTCACCGGACTGGATCCGGGCCTTGCTGGCGGCGGACCTGGATGGGCGCCGACATCCGGTATGGCTCAAACGGCAGCAGGGTACTGACGGTGCCGAGCCGCCGGCCGCGCGCGACACCTTCTGGTTCGATCTGGGGCCGGGCCTGCGACTGTGGCTGGTGCCGCGCCGGGCGCTGAGTGTGTTGATCTGGACCGACGCGGCGCCGCAAGCGCGCGATACCGAGATTCCCAATTTGCTGATCCGCGGGCTGATCGATCAGGCGCCGGCCATCGATGCAGCCTCGGCGCTGGATCAGATCGTACCCGGCCACTGAAGTCCGACAGGAACGCCCAATGATCTACGACTACGACGGACGGCGGATGCAGGCGGATGGCGACTACTTCGTCGCGCCCAGCGCCGATGTGATCGGCTCCGTGCATCTGGGTCATGAGGCCAGCATCTGGTTCGGCGCCGTGCTGCGCGGGGACAACGACTGGATCCACATCGGCGCGGGCAGCAATGTGCAGGATGGCAGCATCATCCACGTCGATCCGGGTGTACCGGTGGTGGTGGGAGAGAAAGTCACCATCGGGCATGGCGTGATGCTGCATGGCTGCGTCATCGGCGATGGCTCGCTGATCGGCAATCGCGCCATGATCCTGGATGGCGCGAAGATCGGCGCGGGCTGTCTGATCGGCGCCGGCACGGTGATCACGCCGAATAAGGAAATCCCGGCGGGTTCAGTGGTGATGGGTGCGCCAGGGCGGGTCATCCGGCCCGTCGAGGCGCGCGATCTGGAATGGATGACGCGCGGCTGCGAGGCCTATCGCATGAAGTCGCGCGACTACGCGCGCAAGCTGGTGCCCAGCGCCATGACGGCCTCGAAAACGATCACGGCCTGACCGCAGATCGATACGCCGGCGGGTCGGCCCGCCTCGCAATCGATTTCCACGTCGACGCGACCGGGACGGCTCACGTGGGCGCCCTGTGCGCCGGAAAAACGCAGGCGCCCGCCGGCCGGGTTCAGCAGACCCGATTCATGCAGCAACATGGCCAGCATGGCGTGTGCATTGCCGCTCACCGGATCTTCATCGATACCCAGTGCCGGACAGAACATGCGGCTCTCCGTCGCGCAATCCGCGATGCGCGAAGCGCGCGTGAAGAGGAAATAGCCCTGCGCGCCAATGCGCGGTGACAGCGCGGTCAGCGCCGCAAGCTGCGGCTGGATGCCGTCGAGCGCGGCCCCGTCGCGCAGCGAGAGCAGCAGCCGTGTGCTGGCCGTGCCGGCGATGCGTGGCGCACAGGCAGGGTCGAGCTGATCAGCACGCAGCCCGAGCAGCGGCAGCACCGCATCGATTTCCGCGGCATCGGGTGTGCGAGTGAGCGGTGGTGGCGGCTGGCGGATGCTCCAGCCGAGTCCGCCCGCGAGTGTGCGCACTTCGACGACACCGGTTCTTCCGGACTGGCGGCGCAGGGGCCGTGGTGCGATGCGTGACAGCACCGCGTGCACGGCAAGCGTTGCGTGCCCGACAAAGGGAGCCTCTTTGCGCGGCGTGAAGAATCGCACCGAAATGTCGTGGTCCGGCGCATTGGCCGGCAATACGAAAGCCGTATCGCCATTGTTCAGCTCGCGTGCGATGGCCTGCATCTCGCGTTCGCTGAGGTGTTCGGCGTCGAGCACCACACCTGCCGGATTGCCCGTGAACGGTGTGGTGGTGAAGGCATCGACCTGGAAAATGCGGATCGAACGGGTCATTTGCAGTGGCTGCTGATCGCAGTTGTCATCACGGAAACTGACGCTAACATAGTGCCTGCCTTGGGGTGGTCCGATTGCCGGACCTGAGATGCCAGCGTGGCGAACCCGTAGAACTTGATCCGGTTAGTACCGGCGAAAGGAGCAGGTCATGATCCCGTCCCGTGTCCTATTGTGTGGCGCATTGCTCGCCACGGCAGCGCCGCTGTGCGCGGCAGAAACCGAACTCGACGAAGTGGTCGTCACCGCCAGTCTGGCGCAGACACCACTGAACCGCTTGCCCGCCAGTGTCACGGTGCTCGACTCGAGCCAGCTGGGCGGCGCCGGTGTCGCGCACTTCGGCGATGTGCTCGATGCCGTGCCCAATCTCGGATTTGCCGGCGGTACGTCGCGGCCGCGCTATTTCCAGATCCGCGGCATCGGCGAACTGGAGCAGTACGAGGGCGCGCCGAATCCCTCGGTGGGCTTCCTCATCGATGACATCGATTTTTCCGGCATTGCCATGCCGGCGGCGCTGTTCGACATGGCGCAGGCCGAGATCCTGCGCGGTCCGCAGGGCACGACGTATGGCGCCAATGCCATCGCCGGCCTGATCAACCTGCGCTCGCAGGCGCCGCACCAGGGTTTCGAGGGGCGCGGTGAGCTGGAGGCGGGCGATTACGGCACCTGGGGTGGCGGGCTGGTGTTGAACAATTCGGTTGGCGAGAACACGGCCGCGCGTCTGGCGGTGCATCGCTTCGTCAGCGATGGCTTTCGCCGCAACGCCTTCCTGAATCGTGACGATACCAACGGCTTCGATGAAAACCTCGCGCGGCTGCGTGTGACCAGTCATCCATCGGATGATCTGGAAGTGAACGTCACCGCGCTGTACTCCGATGTCGACAATGGCTACGACGCCTGGTCCATCGACAACTCGCGCGTCACCCTGTCGGACAAGCCCGGCGTGGATGCGCAGACGTCGAAGGCCCTGGCCTTGCGCCTCGACTACGACTGGCGGGGCATGAAGCTGCGCAGTGTCAGTACCTTCGCGCAGGCCGACATGGCCTATTCCTTCGACGGCGACTGGGCCAGCGACAGCTACTGGCGCGGCATCGGCGCCATCGGCCCCACCGAGTCCTATGATTTCTTCGAGGACATCGACCGGCGCCGCCGCAACTTCACGCAGGATCTGCGACTGCGCGGTGGCGAAGGGCAGTCCACGTCGTGGGTGGTGGGTGCCTATGCGCTGCGCATGGATGAGCGCTATGACATCCTCGACCTGTACAACGGCGATACCGACCGGTTCCTCGCCAGCGATTATCGCGCGCTGAACCTGGCGGCCTATGGGCAGATCGACCACGCGCTGCGCGCCGACCTCACGCTGTCGAGCGGCCTGCGCATCGAGCGCCGCGCCGCGCATTATCGCGACAGCAACGATCTGCGGCGGCAGCCCGTGGATCGCATGATCGGCGGCCACCTGGCGCTGAACTGGGCCATGCGAGAGGGATACACGGCTTACGCGGCATTGACGCGCGGCTACAAGGCCGGCGGCATCAACCCCACGGCGAGCGACATTCCCGATGACCTGCGCAGCTTCGATCCCGAATCCGTGTGGAACCTGGAGACCGGGCTGTCGACGCGCTCCGCGGATGGACGCCTGGATTCCCGCACCAGCCTGTTCTACATGCGTCGCAGCAACCAGCAGGTTTCCAGCTCTATCCAGCCTGATCCGACCAATCCGCTCACCTTCGTGCTGTTCACGGACAATGCCGCGCGCGGCGAGAATTTCGGCGTGGAATCGCAGCTCGGCTGGCGCCCGGTGCCGGCCCTGCGCCTGGCGGGAACCGTGGCATTGCTGAAGGCGCGCTTCCTCGACTATGTGCTCGAGGGACGCGACCTGTCCGGGCGCGATGCCCCGCACGCGCCGAACTATCAGCTCGGCCTGTCGGCTGAGTGGCACAGTCCGCGCGGCTGGTTCGCGCAGATCGAAGGGCAGGCCGTCGATGCCTTCTATTTCAGCGCCAGCCACGACGAACGGGGGCCTGCCTACCAGCTGGTGCACCTGCGTCTGGGCTATGGCAATGAGCGCTGGCAGGCCACGCTGTATGCGCGCAACCTGTTCAACGAGCACTACGCCGTGCGGGGATTCCTCTTCGCCAACGAACCGCCGGACTGGATCGACAAGCGCTACATCCAGAACGGCGATCCGCGTCAGCTGGGCGCCCGCATCACTTTCAGCTTCTGATCGCATCGAGCGCCAAAAAAGGGGGAATCGTGGACATTGCCGTGGAAATCAGCATGTATCCGTTGACCGAGGGCTACCTGGCACCGATCCAGCATTTCATCGACGCGCTGCGCGCCAACGAGCATCTGGAAGTGGCGACGAATACGATGAGCACGCAGGTGTACGGCGAATACGACGCGGTGTGGGCCGCGCTGCAAAAGGCCATGCGCGAGAGCATGGAGGCCGGGCCGCGCGCTGTGTTCGTCACCAAATTCCTGCCACGCGAGTAGGCGGTGGGCCGGTGATCGATCTGTCCGCCAGCACGCTGCTCGCCCAGTTGCGGGCCACATCCCTGGCCGAATGGATCGCGGTGGGCATGGGCGTGGTGTATGTGCTCCTGATCATGCGCCGCAACCGCTGGGGCTGGGTGGCGGGCGGCATCAGCTCGCTGATCCTGGCCGTGCTGGCCTCGCGCGCGCGCTTGCCCATGCAGGCGGTGTTGCAGTTTTCCTATGTGGTGGCCGCCGTATATGGCTGGTGGCATTGGGCGCCCGCCGCCGAACAGCAGCGCATCGGCGTGTGGCGCTGGAAGGGCCATGCCATCGCCGTGACGTTGTCGATCGCGGCCAGCTTCGGGCTGGCGCAGCTTCTGGCGCGCGAAGGCTATTCGGCCTGGCCTTTTCTCGATTCGCTGGTGACCTGCCTGGGCCTGTTCGCCACGTGGCTGGTAGCGCGCGTGTACCTGGAGAACTGGATCTACTGGATCTTCATCGATGCGTTGTCGGTGTGCCTGTTTGTGTCGCAGGGACTGGTGGTGACGGCGATGCTGTTCTGTGCCTACTTGCTCATTGCCGCAGTGGGACTGCGCAGCTGGTGGCTCAGCTACCGCCGCGCGACGCCGGCGTGATCGAGCCCGCGCTGCTGGCCAGGGTGCCAGGCTGTCGCGACGGGCAGCCCGCACTGCGATTCGAGCCGCTGAGTGGAGGGCGTGGCTGCAACGCCGTCGTACGCATCGACACCACTGCCGGACGATTCGTGTTGCGACGCCGGCATCCACCTCTGGATCGTCCCGGATCCTTTTCGCGCAACGAACTGGCCTGTCATCGCCTGGCCGCGGATGCCGGTCTCGCGCCGTTCCTCATCGATGCCGGCGAAGACGGGGCGTGGTTGCTGATGGAATACGTGTCCGCGCAGCCCTGGAGCGAGGCGCGGTTATTCACTGCCGCAGGCATCGAAGCGCTGGGAGGGCAACTGCGGCAACTGCACGCCGTGCCACTGCCCGATGAAATGTCACGCATCGATGCCGTGCAGATCGCGCACGGTTATCTGCGGCTGATCGCGGCGCGCGATCCCGCGCTGGCCGATGCTTCGAGCAGCGAGCTGCGTGGGGTGGAGGATGAGGCGGGCCGGCTGGCCGCCGCCACGGATCGCACAACGCTGAATCATGGCGATCTGCAGGCGGCCAATCTGCTGGGTCCGCAGCCGCTGCTGGTGGATTGGGAATATGCGCAGCGCGCCCATCCCACCTATGACGTGGCTTGTCTGCTCAGTTACTACCCGGCGCTGCAGCCGCAGCAAGAGCGCCTCCTGGCGGCCTGCGGGCTGGATTCGCCCGGCGACCGCCAGATTCTGTCGCTACAGCAGCGGCTGTTTGCGCGGCTGAACCGACTCTGGCAGCTCGCCTGCACGCCGGGAACTGGATAAGTACCGGCCATGACAGGCAAAATGCGCCGCTACTTGTTCTGGGGAGGCGCATCGACAGTTCATGGCTCTGATCAAGGTAACCGACCGGGACGGCATCGAGCATGACGTCGAAGGCAACACGGCCTTCACGTTGATGGAAAACCTGCGCGATCTCGATTACGGCGTCGCTGCCGTCTGCGGCGGCATGTGCGCCTGCGCCACCTGCCATGTCTATGTCGATCCGGAGTGGCTGTCCAGGCTGCCGCCGGCGCACTCCGATGAAACGGATCTGCTGCGCGATCTGTCGACGTATCGCGAGAATTCGCGGCTGTCATGCCAGATCAAGTTCACGCCGCAGCTGGCCGGAGTGAAAGTACGCATCGCCGACGACGAATAAGCAGGTCCCGTGAAACATCCCGAAATCAAACCCGGCAAGGCGCTGATCTGTGGTTCGATGGCCTTCGACACCATCATGGTGTTCCAGGACCACTTCCGTAATCACATCCTGCCCGACAAGCTGCACATGCTGAACGTTTCGTTCCTCGTGCTGCAGATGCGCCGCGAGTTCGGCGGTTGCGCCGGCAATATCGCCTACAACCTGAAGCTGCTGGGTGACCGGGGGCACGTCATGGCCACCGTGGGTCATGACTTCGGCCCCTATGCACAGTGGATGGATCAGAACGCCGTGCCGCGCGATCACATCCGCGTGATCACCGCCGAGCACACCGGCCAGGCCTTCATCACCACCGACCTGGACAACAACCAGATCACGGCCTTCCACCCGGGTGCCATGGCCCACGCGCATCTGAATACAGTGGACGAAGCCGGCGACGTATCCATTGGCATCGTGGCGCCCGACGGGCGGGACGGCATGATCCAGCACTGCGCGCAGTTCAAGGCGCGCCATGTGCCTTTCATCTTCGATCCGGGCCAGGGCCTGCCCATGTTCGGCGGCGCCGATCTGAAGGAATTCATCGAGCAGGCCACCTGGGTCACCGTCAATGACTACGAATGGAGCCTGATGTCCGAGCGCACCGGCTGGAAGGAAGCCGATGTCACGCGGCACGCAGCGGCGTTGGTGGTGACGCACGGCGGCGAAGGCTCCACGGTGTACACCGCCGACGGCAAGCTGCTGATTCCGCCCGCGCCGGCGCGCTCAGTGGTCGATCCCACGGGTTGCGGCGACGCGTATCGCGCCGGCCTGCTGCACGGCCTCATGCACGGACTGCCCTGGGAAAAAACCGGCCGCATCGCCTCGGTGATGGGCTCACTCAAGATAGAATCGCGTGGCACGCAGAACCACAAGTTCACGGAAGCCCAGTTCCGGCAGCGGTATGAAACTCTTTTCGGCGCCCTCTAGTTCCAACTGTTCAAGCTTCAGGTTGCAAACATCATGAGTCACAGCTTCTTGTTCACGTCCGAGTCGGTATCCGAAGGCCATCCGGACAAGGTTTCCGACCAGATCTCCGACGCCATTCTCGACGCCATCATCGCCGAGGATCCGCGCTCGCGCGTTGCCGCTGAGACACTGTGCAACACCGGCCTCGTGGTGCTGGCCGGCGAGATCACCACCAAGGCCAGGGTGGATTACCACTCGGTGGCGCGCGGCGTGATCAAGGACATCGGCTACGACAACACCGACTACGGCATCGACTACAAGGGCTGCGCCGTGCTGGTGGCCTACGACACGCAGTCGCCGGATATCGCGCAGGGCGTGGACGAGGGCAAGGGCATCGATCTGGACCAGGGCGCGGGCGACCAGGGCCTGATGTTCGGTTATGCCGTGCGCGAGACGCCCGACCTGATGCCCATGCCCATCTACCTGTCGCATCGCCTGGTCGAGCGCCAGGCCGAACTGCGCAAGAACGGCAAGATCAAGTGGCTGCGCCCCGACGCGAAGTCGCAGGTCACCATCAAGTACGTGGACAACAAGCCCACCGAGATCGACGCCGTGGTGCTTTCGACCCAGCACCATCCGGAAGTCAGCCACAAGGAACTCACCGAGGTTGTGATCGAGGAGATCGTGAAACCGGTGCTGCCGAAAGAGCTGATCGGCAAGAACATCAAGTACTTCATCAACCCGACCGGCCGTTTCGTGGTCGGCGGCCCGCAGGGCGACTGCGGCCTGACTGGCCGCAAGATCATCGTCGATACCTACGGTGGCGCCGCCCCGCATGGCGGTGGTGCGTTCTCCGGCAAGGATCCCTCCAAGGTCGATCGTTCGGCGGCCTACGCCGCGCGCTATGTGGCCAAGAACGTGGTGGCCGCGGGCCTGGCGGACCGCTGCCAGGTGCAGGTGTCGTATGCCATCGGCGTGGCCAAGCCCACCAGCATCATGGCCACCACCTTCGGCACCGGCAAAATCTCCGACGAGAAAATCGAGGCGCTCATCGCCAAGCATTTCGATCTGCGGCCCAAGGGCATCGTGCAGATGCTGAACCTGCTGCGTCCGATCTATCGCAAGACGGCGGCTTACGGCCACTTCGGTCGCAGCGATCCGGATTTCACCTGGGAAAAGACCGACAAGGCGGCGGCGCTGGCCGCGGACGCGGGGGTCAAGCTCTGAGCTGATTGCAGAAACGGCGGCCGGCCGAGGAGCGCTGCAGCGTCATGAGGACGCGAGGCTCGGCGGCTGTCGGAATGAATCAACGGCGCTCTCCAATCAATCCACATTGATAGAGAGGTTCACATGAGCGCAGTGATCAAGTCCGGAAAGGACGCCGACTACGTTGTCGCCGACATCAAGCTCGCCGAGTGGGGTCGCAAGGAACTCAACATCGCCGAGACCGAGATGCCCGGCCTGATGGCCATCCGCGAGGAGTACGCCAAGAGCCAGCCGCTCAAGGGCGCGCGCATCGCCGGCTCGTTGCACATGACCATCCAGACCGCGATGCTGATCGAGACGCTGCAGGCGCTGGGCGCGCAGGTCCGCTGGGCGTCTTGCAACATCTACTCGACTCAGGATCACGCGGCCGCGGCCATCGCCGTCAAGGGCACGCCGGTGTTCGCCGTGAAGGGCGAGACGCTCAAGGATTACTGGGAATACACCCACCAGATCTTCGAGTGGCCGGGCGAGCAGGCCAACATGATCCTCGACGACGGCGGCGATGCCACGCTGCTGCTGCACCTGGGCACCAAGGCCGAGAAAGACCAGGGCCTGCTGGCCAATCCGACCAGCGAGGAGGAGGTCGAGCTGTTCAACTCGATCAAGGCCACGCTGAAGCGCGATCCGAAGTGGTATTCCACGCGTCTGAAGCTGATCAAGGGCGTGACCGAAGAGACCACCACCGGCGTGCATCGCCTGTACGACATGCACAAGCGCGGCGAGCTGGCGTTCCCCGCCATCAACGTCAACGATTCGGTGACCAAGTCGAAGTTCGACAATCTGTACGGCTGCCGTGAATCACTGGTCGACGCCATCAAGCGCGCCACCGACGTGATGGTGGCCGGCAAGATCGCCGTGGTCGCGGGGTATGGCGACGTGGGCAAGGGTTCGGCGCAGGCGCTGCGTGCCTTGTCGGCGCAGGTCTGGGTGACGGAGATCGATCCCATCAACGCCCTGCAGGCCGCGATGGAAGGCTTTCGCGTGGTCACCATGGAATACGCGGCCGACAAGGCCGACATCTTCGTGACCGCCACGGGCAACTTCCACGTCATCACGCACGACCACATGAAGGCGATGAAGCACAACGCCATCGTCTGCAACATCGGCCACTTCGACAACGAGATCGATGTCGCGTCGCTGTCGAAGTACGGCTGGGAGGAGATCAAGCCGCAGGTGGATCATGTGATCTTCCCCGACGGCAAGCGCATCATCCTGCTGGCCAAGGGCCGTCTGGTGAACCTGGGCTGCGGCACGGGGCACCCGAGCTACGTGATGAGCTCGAGCTTCGCGAACCAGACCATCGCGCAGATCGAGCTGTTCACGCAGACGGCCAAGTATCCGCTGGGCGTGTATGTGTTACCCAAGCACCTCGATGAGAAGGTGGCGCGCCTGCAGCTCAAGACGCTGAATGCGACACTGACCACGCTGACGGACAAGCAGGCCAGCTACATCGGAGTGAACAAAGACGGGCCGTACAAGTCTGATCATTACCGGTATTGATCGACTGACGGGGGTTCAAGGTGACGGCAAGGATCATCGACGGCAAGGCGGTGGCGCGTAAGCTGCGCGCCGAATACGCGTCGCGCGTCGAGCATCTGAAGTCCCGGTACGGCGTGCAGCCGGGCATTGCCGTCATCCTCGTGGGTGACAACCCGGCCTCGCAGGTCTATGTGCGCAACAAGATCCTGGCCTGCAAGGAAACCGGCATCCATTCCGAGCTGTACCACATGCCGGCCAGCACTCCGGAGGCGGAGCTGCTGGCCCGCATCGATGCGCTCGATGCCGACCCCAACGTGCACGGCATCCTGGTGCAGTTGCCGCTGCCGCCGCACATCAATGTGCCGCATGTGCTCGAGCGCATCGCGGTGCAGAAGGACGTCGACGGCTTCCATCTCTACAACGTCGGTGGGCTGGTCACCGGCAACACCATCTTTCCGCCGTGCACGCCTTATGGCGTGCAGAAGCTGCTCGAATACGAGAAGGTGCCTATCGAAGGTCAGAACGTGGTCGTCGTCGGTGCCAGCAACATCGTCGGCAAGCCCATGGCGCTGATGCTGATGCAGCAGGATGCCACCGTGTGCATCTGCCACAGGAAGACCAAGGATCTGGCGCAGTTCACCATGCTGGCCGACATCCTCGTGGTGGCCGCTGGCGTGCCGGGCCTGATCGTGCCGCAGATGGTGAAGACCGGCGTGGTAGTCATCGATGTGGGCATCAACCGTCTGCCCGATGGCAGGCTGGTGGGTGATGTGGATTTCGAAGGCGTGCGTCAGAAGGCTTCATTGATCACGCCCGTTCCCGGTGGCGTTGGTCCCATGACCATCACCATGCTGTTGCACAACACCATCATTTCGGCCGAGCGCACGGTTGGCGCCGGCTGACACCACCGCGAGGCCCGCATCCGGCACCGGCGCGGCGCCGGCTGCTGGTGACGTGGTCGAGATCCTCTACGACCGGGAATGCCCGGTATGCGATGCCTACTGCAACCTGGCTGACGTTCGGCCCGAAGCGGGCCGGGTTTCCCTTCTCGATGCCCGGCAGGACGGCGAGCTGCTGCGCCAGGTGACGGCACGCAGCCTGGATATCGACGAGGGGATGGTGGTGAAGTACCGCGGCGAGATCCACTACGGCGCCGACGCCATCCACATCCTGGCGATGCTGAGCCCCCGCAAGACGCTGTTCGATCGCGCCAGCTACCTGCTGTTCCGCTCGCGCCGCCGCGCGCGCATTTTCTATCCATTGCTGAAGGCCGGACGCAACCTGCTGCTGAAGCTGCTGGGCCGCACACGCATCAACAATCTGGGCGGCAAGCGCAAACGATTCTGACCATTGCCTGTGGCGCCGGATTCGCCCATCCTAGTCCGCAATAAGAATTACAGTGTGGTCTCTCCCGATGACCAATCGAACGCAGGCGAAGAGATTCCTCCTCATCTATTTCGCGATAGTGCTGGCCGCGGTGGTGTTCAGGATCGACAACTGGCCCTTGAGCTGGGTGCCGATGTATGCGGCCTATGAATCCGCGGAAGTCATTCCCGTGCGGGTATGGAACAAGGCGGAGACCGAGCAGGGGTTTCTGGCGCTGCGACAGGACGGCGGCAGCGAGTACGTGAACGCCGCACGGCTGAATATTCCGCGCACCAAATTCATCCGGCTGTATTACGAGCGAATCTATGGCCAGGGACCTCCCAAGGACGGTCAGAGTCATCGCGCGCTGAGTTCGATGAACCGATATCTTCGCGAATTGTTCGATCCGGACCCGGCCAAGACCGTGTTCTGGGACTGGCGCATCCTGTACTCGCTGAATCGTTCGCTGGGCCGCGAACCGGGTGAACCGGGCTTCATCATCGAAGCGCAGGCCACCGCGCTGGAACGCGTGTTCCGCGTCGCCGATCTCAACGATGGCGGCGGCGCGGTCTCGGTGGCGGCACAGCGCAGGGCACGAGCGGTGTGGAAGGATCAGTGGCTGACGCGGTGGCAAAACGATGAGATCTGAGGCGCTGCTGACCAATCCTTTCCGCGTCGCCTGGTGGCCGGAGTTCTTCTTCAGTGGATTTACGGCCAACAGCCTCGGGCTGTTCCGGATCTACTTCGGCACCTGCATGATCCTCTACAACCTGACGGAAACCATCTACCTGTTCGAACTCAATCCGTTCGGGCCGGCTTTTCATTTCACGGATCCCATCTGGTTTTTCCGCCTGCTGGGTATTTCCGTGCACGTTCCCTGGCTCACCTACATCGGCATCGTCGTGCTGTTCGCGGCGACGATCTGCGTGGCACTGGGATACCGGACACGCATCGCCATTGTCGTCATGTTCCTTGCTATCGCCTATGTTCAAGGCGTGCGCGACAGCTTCGACGGCGCCGTGCATCACCGCTACGTCGTGCCAGCCAATGCGCTCATCATCTTCTTCTTTTCACGCTGCGGGGATGTGCTGTCCCTGGATGCCCGGCGCCAGCGCAGGCTCGGCCGTGCCATCGCGCCCATCCAGGAATGGGCGGGCAGCTGGCCGCTCAGGGCCTTGCAGGTCTACGTGGCGTTCTATTATTTCTTCGCGGCAGTGGCCAAGCTGCGGCTGGCAGGCCTGAGCTGGATCGGTGACGGCGGGCAGGTGCAGATCAAGCTCATCGAGCGCTCCATGCGCTACGGCCTCACGGAGGCCGGTGAGCCGATCCGCATGAAGCTGGCCTATGTGCTGGCGCAGTCTCCCAACTGGCTCGTGGTCATCGTCACGGCGGTGATCCTGTTCGAACTGCTGTCACCGCTGATCCTGCTGGTGCGCAACCGGTTGGCGCGGGTCTTCTATGTGCTCTGTGCCACCGGCTTTCACGTGTTCAACTTCGTGCTGCTGTCCGTCAATTTCATCTTCTATCCCTTCCTGCTGGCCGTGTTTTTCGACCTGGAGAAGGTTTACGCGCGACTGCGGACGCGCTTCAACTGGAAGCCATTGCCCGCGACTGCCAGTTAGTCGCCGGTCAGTGATTGTGGTCGTGCGGCGTGGGAGGAGCACCATACACGCTGCTCCAGGCCATCACGCCGCCAGCCAGGTTGATGGCATCTCGTCCCAGGCCGGCAAAGTAGCGGCAGGCCGCCATGCTGCGCCCACCCACGGCGCAGATGAAGACCGGTGTGCGGTCGGAAGGGATTTCGCCAGTGCGCTGCTGCAGTGAGCCCAGCGGAATATGCACCGAGCCCGGCAGCCTTCCGGCCTCCCATTCATGCGGCTCCCGTACATCCACCAGCAGCAGTTTGTCGTCCTGGCCCGCCTTGAGTTCGGAGGCGAGCTGTTGCGGGGTCCATTCGACAATTCGGTTCAAGTGTTCATCCTCATCGGAGTGAATGCGGGTAATCGTGGGCGCTTCGCCGCAAACCGCGCAGTCGCTGCGACGCTGGAAGCGGAATTCATCGAAGGACAGCGACAGCGCGTCATAGACCAGCAGGCGGCCGAGCAGTGGCTCGCCAATCCCCAGCAACAGCTTGATGGCCTCCGTGGCCTGCAGGCTGCCCATCACGCCGGGCAGCACGCCCAGCACGCCTGCATCGGCGCAATTCGGCACCAATACATCCGAGCCGGCCGGATACAGGCAGCGGTAGCACGGGCCCTTGCCCGGCACATAGGTCATGGCCTGGCCTTCAAACCGGTGAATGGCGGCACTGACCAGCGTCTTGCCGAGCAGCACGCAGGCATCGTTGATCAGGTAGCGCACGGCCAGGCGGTCGGTGCCGTCGAGGACGACATCGTAGGGCTCGAACAGCGCCGCCACATTCGCGGCGCTGAGTTTTACCTCGTGTGCCACGACGCGCAGGCCTGGGTCCAGGGCCTGCAGGCGCGACTGCGCGGTGGCGGCCTTGCCGGCGCCGATGTCCGCGGTGGTGTAGAGGATCTGGCGTTGCAGGTTGCTGATGTCGATGCGGTCGTGGTCCACCATGCCGATCGTGCCGACGCCGGCGGCCGCCAGATACAGCGCGGCGGGCGATCCCAATCCGCCCGCGCCAATCACCAGCACGGAGGAGCGCGCCAGTTTTCGCTGGCCTTCCAGCCCGATTTCGTTCAATGCGATGTGGCGGGCGAAGCGCGCGCGGTCAGGCCCGGCGGAAGATTCTGGCGGCATGGCTGGCAGCATCGCTGTGGCCGCTTCGCAGTGTCAATCGTGTTCTGTAGACACGGGCCCGACAGCCGCCTAGGCTTGCGGGCTCACGGCCAGACCAACGAGATTTTCCACCCGTGGCTTCGACAGATGCAGTGAATACCGCCAACGGCGCGTCGCGCCGGCTGGAACGGCGCGTCGCGCTCGTTACCGGCGGCGGTTCCGGCGCCGGTGCCGCCATTGCGCGGCGCTGCGCCGCAATGGGCGCGAACGTGGTGGTGGCCGACATCGATTTCGCGCTGGCGGGCGAAGTGGCGGCCAGTATCCGTGGCGCCGGCGGCAGCGCGCTGGCGCATCGCTGCGATGTGGCCGCCGAGGAACAGGTGGCCACCATGATCGACCGCGCGACGCGCGAATACGCCGGGCTCGATCTGGTGTTCAACGTGGCCGGCCCCTGGCTGCAAGGCGATCCGCTGGGACATTGGGCGCGCATCGTCAACACCAACCTGCTGGGTACCATGCATGTCACGCGCCAGGCCATCGAGGTGCTGAAGCGGCGCGGCGGCGCCATCGTGAATGTCGCGGCGGATTCCGGGCTGGGCTTCGGTGCCGAGGATCGTCCCGCCTACTGCGCCGCGAAGGCCGGAATCGTCCGCCTGACGGCGGCGCTGTGTTCGCTCAAGGAACAGAAGATCCGCGTCAACTGCATCGCGCCGGACATCATCGACGATGTCGAGAGTTTCGCCGCGGCTTGCATTGCGCTGGCGCTGCGCGAGGACTGCGCCGGCCGTGTCGTCCTGTATCGCGCCGGGCGCGCCACCGAAATGGTGGAGTACGGCGATCCGGGTTACCGCCAGACGCAGCCGCTGTAAGCCATGCAAACCGGGCATTTCATCGACGGGCAGGTGATCGCCGCGGGCAGTGCCGATCGGCAGGCCGAAGTATTCAATCCCGCCACGGGTGAGGTGGTCACTCGCGTACTGATGGCCGATGAGGCGCAGGTGCGGCGCGCCGTGTGCGCCGCCGCCGCCGCCTTTCCGGCCTGGTCGCATACCTCACCGCTGCGTCGCGCGCGCGTCATGTTCCGGTTTCGCGAGTTGCTCGAGCAGCATCGCAAGCCCCTGGCCGCCGCCATCACGCGCGAGCATGGCAAGGTGCTGGCCGATGCGGAAGGCGAGGTCACGCGCGGCATCGAAATGGTGGAATTCGCCTGCGGTGCGCCGCGGCTGCTGTCCGGACTGCACTCCGACAATGTCGGCGGCGGCATCGACAACTGGAATCTGCGCCAGCCGCTGGGCGTCGCGGCGGGCATCACGCCTTTCAATTTTCCCGTGATGGTGCCGATGTGGATGTTTCCGCTGGCGCTGGTGTGCGGCAATACCTTCGTGTTGAAGCCCTCCGAACGCGATCCTTCGCCCAGCCTGTTGCTGGCGGAACTGCTGACCGAAGCCGGGCTGCCGCCGGGCGTCTTCAACGTGGTGCAGGGGGATCGCGCGGCGGTGGATGCGCTGCTGGCGCATCCGGAGGTGCAGGCCATTTCGTTCGTGGGCTCCACGCCGGTAGCACAGCAGGTACACGATGCCGCCACCAGGCAGGGCAAGCGCGTGCAGGCCCTGGGCGGCGCGAAGAATCACATGGTGGTGATGCCCGACGCCGAGCTGGATCAGGCCACCGACGCCCTGATCGGCTCCGCGTTCGGGTCTGCCGGCGAACGCTGCATGGCCATTTCGGTTCTCGTTGCCGTGGGTAACGTGGCCGAGGCGCTGGTGCCTCGCCTGCTGGCCAAGGCGCGGCAGTTGAAGGTCGGGGCCGGACATCAACCTGGCATCGAGATGGGACCGCTGGTGACCGCCGCGCATCGCGCCCGTGTCACCGGCTGCATCGAGCAGGGTGTGGCGCAAGGCGCGCAGCTGCTGCTCGATGGACGCGCACTGCGCGTGCCGGGCTTCGAGGCCGGTTTCTTCCTCGGTCCCACGGTGTTCGATCACGTGCAGAGCACGCAGGATATCTATCGCGAGGAAATCTTCGGGCCGG
>Ga0164241_10003419_pt1 | contig 16036 bp, 16 predicted proteins | sample OricomyardsoilBY_FD_108780 | JGI IMG/M metagenome (GOLD analysis project Ga0164241, IMG submission 108780) | Backyard soil microbial communities from Emeryville, California, USA - Original compost - Back yard soil (BY) | ecosystem: Environmental > Terrestrial > Soil > Unclassified | place: USA... | reverse complement strand
GTTTCGGCGGTTATAGCGGTGGGGAAACGCCCGGTCCCATTCCGAACCCGGAAGCTAAGCCCACCAGCGCCGATGGTACTGCACTCGACAGGGTGTGGGAGAGTAGGACACCGCCGAGCATTCTTTACAACGAGCCCCGCGATTTTTCGCGGGGCTCGTTGGCTTTTCAGGGGTAGTGCGGAAGGGTGGGCGCATGTCGACGTACGTGTTGATCCACGGAGCCTCCGACGCCTTCTACTGGCACCGGGTCGCGCCGTTGCTGGCCGACCGCGGTCACGACGTCGTCGCGCCGGACCTGCCGATCAGCGACGACAACGCCGGCTTCGCCGACTACGCGGACACCGTGGTCGACGCGGTCGGGCACGCGTCGGACCTGATCGTCGTCGGCCAGTCCATGGGCGCTTATACCGCGCCGATCGTCTGCCAGCGGCTGCCGGTGGAGCTGCTCGTCCTGGTCGCGCCGATGATCCCGGCGCCGGGAGAGACGCCGGCCGACTTCTGGGAGAACACCGGCCAGCCGCAGGCCCAGCGCGAGGCGGACGAACGGGAGGGTCGTGACCCGGACGCGGCGTTCGACGTTGCGACCACGTTCCTGCACGACGTGCCGGAGGAGACCGTGGCCCGCGTGCTCGACAACGGCATCCCCGGGCAGTCGGAGAACATCTTCACCCAGCCCTGGCCGCTCGAGACCTGGCCGGACGTCCCCACGCGCGTGCTGGTCGGCCGCGACGACCGCCTGTTCCCGCTCGACTTCGCCCGCCGCGTCGCCAAGGAGCGGCTGGGCATCACCCCGGACGAGATGCCCGGCGGCCACCTCCTCGCGCTCGGCCATCCCGACGCGCTGGTCGACTGGCTCGAGTCCTACCGCGCCCAGCAGCTCGGCTGAATCCGCTAAACCGGTGGACGCCCGTGGCGCCACCGGGCCAGCCTTGTGCGATGGACGTCCGAGTGCACGACGATCGCGCCACCTTCGAGGCGACCACCCGCGACCTGTACGCGGCCGACCCCGTGTGGCACACGCTCGCCATCACGGTGATCGCCGCGAACTTCCCTGACCCGGCGATCACGCCGGTCATGCTGACCGTGCACCACGACGGCGAGCTGTGCGGCGCCGTGTTCCGCACCCCGCCCTGGCCGTTGATCGTCAGCGGACTCCCGGCCGGCGCCGCGCCGGCCGTCGCCGAGGTGCTGGCGGCGATCGACCCGGACGTGCCCGGCGTGACCGGACCGCGCGAGCTCGCCGAGGGCTTCGCCGGCGCGTGGGCGCAGCACACCGGCGCTGTCGTGCGCGAGGTGCTGGCGAGCCGGCTGTACGAGCTCGGCGACCTGAGCGAGCCGGCCGTCCCCGGCGCGGGACGCGCGGCGATCGAGGATGACGTGCCGCTGCTGGTGGGCTGGCGCAACGCGTTCCAGGTGGAGGCCCTCGGCCACGCCCGCTCGGTCGAACGCGCCGAGGCGATCATCCGCGCCGGCCTGGCCCGCGGTGATCGCCACCAGCTCTGGGCGGACGGCGACGAGGTCGTCGCGTGGGCAGAGGCCGGCCTGCCGAACCTGGGCATGTCTCGCGTCGGTCCCGTCTACACCCCGCCCGGGCTGCGCGGCCGCGGATACGGCTCGGCCGTCACCGCCGCGGTCTCGCGCTGGGCACGCGACGCGGGTGCGAAGCACGTGCTGCTGTTCACCGACCTGGCCAACCCGACGTCGAACTCGGTCTACCAGAAGATCGGCTACCGCCCGCTGTTCGACACCTGCGAGGTGGAGTTCACGCCCGCACCATGACCTACTGCGGGAAACGCCTGGCTACCCTGGGGACCGTGACCCGACTGCTCGTCATCCAGCCCGACCCGGAGGATCCGCCCGGCCCGCTCGGCGACTGGCTGACCGCCGCGGGCGCGCGGCTCGACATCGTCGAGCCGCCCGCCGACCCGGTGCCCGCCGACCTCTCCGGCTACGCCGGGTTGATCTGCCTCGGCGGCGCGATGGGGGCCAACGACGACTTCGACCACCCGTGGCTCGCCGACGTGCGCAGGCTGCTGGCCAGTGCGGTCACCAAGCAGCTGCCGACGCTCGCGATCTGCCTCGGTGGGCAGCTGCTCGCGGTCGCCGCGGGCGGCAGCGTCGTGGTCGGCGACGACGGCCCGGAGGTCGGGCCGCACCTCGTCGCCAAGCGGGACCTCGCCTGGACCGACCCGCTGTTCGCCGAGCTGCCGTTCATGCCCGACGTGCTGCACTTCCACTCCGACATGATCGACCGGCTGCCGCCGAACAGCGCACTGCTCGCCGCGGCTACCCGCTACCCGAACCAGGCGTTCCGGGTCGGCCGGTGTGCCTACGGCCTGCAGTTCCACATCGAGACCACGACCGAGCTGGTGCTCGCCTGGGCCCGGGACAGCCCGGGCGAGGCCGAGTTCGCCCGGCCCGGCGCCCTGACCGCCGACCGGCTCGACCAGCTGCACGCCGACATGGAGGAGACGTGGCGCCCGGTGGTCGGCCTGTTCGTCAAGCTCGCCGCGGGCGAGCTGGAGCCTGCCGCGTCCGTGCGCACGCAGCTGCCGCTGCTCGGCCACTAGCGCGATGGCCGACCGCGTCCGCTCCGCTCAGTCGACCGCACGGTACGGGCTGACCGACGAGCGCGCCGCCGAGCACCTGCGGGCCGCGGGCTGGTGGGGCGAGAGCGGGCCGGCGCCGGACCGCGAGACCAGCATGGCCGCGCTGTCCCGCACGCCCGACCCGGACCTCGCGTTGCTGGCCGTCGACCGGATCCGCACCACCGACACGGAGGGCTGGCCCGCGCTGGATCGCGCGATCGCGACCGATCGGGGGCTGCGCGGGCGGCTGCTGGCCACCTTCGGCGGCTCGTCCGCGCTCGGTGACTTCGTCATCGCGCAGGAGGGCGAGTGGCGCAGGCTGCTGACCGACCGCCGGCACCCGGTCGCCGACTACCCGAAGGTGCTGCTCGCGGCCGTCGAGGCGGCCGAAGGGGTCGCCGGGCTCACCGGGCCGCCCGCGGTCCGCGCGCTGCGGGCGGCCTACCGCGGGCTGCTGCTGGAGATCGCCGCCGACGACCTCGGCAACCTCGTCGAGCGCGACCTGCTCGCGCCCGGCTACGCGGAGACCACCGGTCGGCTGACCGAGCTCGCCGAGGCTGCGCTGCGCGCAGCGCTCGCCGTCGCCGCCGCGGAGGTGGGCGAGGCGCGGGAGCGCTGCCGGATCGCGGTGATCGCCATGGGCAAGTGCGGCGGCCACGAGCTCAACTACGTCAGCGACGTCGACGTGCTGTTCGTCGGGGACGGGGACATCGACACCGCCACGCGCATCGCCAGCACGATGATCCGCGTCGCCGGGAAGGCGTGCTTCGACGTGGACGCGGCGCTGCGGCCGGAGGGCAAGGCCGGCCCGCTGGTGCGCACACTCGAGGGGCACGAGGCCTACTACGAGCGGTGGGCGCGCACCTGGGAGTTCCAGGCCCTGCTCAAGGCCCGCCCGATCGCCGGCGACGCGCAGCTCGGCGAGGACTACCTCGCGGTGGTCCAGCCGCTGGTCTGGTCGGCCGCCGACCGCGACAATTTCGTCGCCGACGTGCGCTCGATGCGCCGCCGGGTCGAGAACCACGTGCCGGCCGAGCTGCGTGACCGCGAGCTCAAGCTCGGCCGCGGCGGGCTGCGCGATGTCGAGTTCGCCGTGCAGCTGTTGCAGCTGGTGCACGGCCGCAGCGACGAGACGCTCCGCCACCGGTCCACTGTGGACGCTCTGGCTGCGCTGGGCGACGGCGGTTTCGTCGGTCGCGCGGACGCCGCCGAGATGGGGGAGTCCTACCGGTTCCTGCGCCTGGTCGAACATCGCCTGCAGCTGCAGAAGCTGCGCCGCACGCACACGTTCCCGGATGCCGCCGACACCGACGGGCTGCGCTGGCTCGCCCGTGCGACGGGCATCCGGTCGGAGCGCGGCAAGGCCGAGGGCGACCTGCTGCAGGCCGAGTTCAACCGGCATGTGCGACGCATCCGCAAGCTGCACGAGAAGTTGTTCTACCGCCCGCTGCTCGAGGCCGTGGCGCGCGTGCCGGGCGAGGCGCTGCGGCTGTCGGCCGAGGCCGCCGAGGCGCGGCTGTCCGCACTCGGCTACGCCGCACCCGACGGCGCGCTGCGGCACATCGAGGCGCTGACCGCCGGGGTGTCGCGGCGCGCGGCGATCCAGCGCGCGCTCTTGCCGGCGTTGCTGGAGATGCTGGCCGAGACGCCCGATCCGGACGGCGGCCTGCTCGCCTACCGGCGCGTGTCCGAGGCGCTGACCGGCACCGACTGGTACCTGCGTGTGCTGCGCGACGAGGCGGCGGTGGTCGAGCGGCTCGCGACGCTGCTAGGCACGTCGCGGCTGGTGCCCGACCTGATCGTGCGCGCGCCGGAGGTGCTGCGGCTGCTGGGCGACCCGGAGCAGCTGGCCGGCCGGAACACCGATGAGGTCGCGGAGTCGTTGCGGCAGGCGGTGAACCGGCAGGGCTACCTGGGCAACGCGGTGGCCGCGGCGCGGTCGCTGCGCCGCCACGAGCTGCTGCGGGTGGCGTCCGCGGACCTGCTGGGGTTCATGGACGTGCTGAGCGTGTGCGACGCGCTGTCCACCGTGTGGGCGGCGGTGTTGCAGGCGACGCTCGCGGTGGTCGACCGGGCCGAGTCGGTCGCCGACGGGCGGCGCGCGCGGATCGCGGTGATCGGCATGGGCAGGCTGGGCGGCGCGGAGCTCGGGTACGGCTCGGATGCGGACGTGCTGTTCGTGTGCGAGCCGGCCGACGGGGTGTCCGACTCGGACGCGGTGAAGTACGCGGGGCGGGTCGCGCAGAGCGTGCGCAAGCTGCTCGGTGCGCCGAGCCAGGACCCCGCGTTGCAGGTGGACGTGGACCTGCGGCCCGAGGGCAGGCAGGGCCCGATCGTGCGCACGCTGGAGTCCTATCGCGCCTACTACGACAAGTGGGCGGACGTCTGGGAGGCGCAGGCGCTGCTACGGGCCCGCCCGGTCGCAGGCGACGAGGACCTCGGTACGCGGTTCATGGCGATGGTCGATCCGGTCCGCTACCCCGACGGTGGGCTGGATGCCGCGCGGATCCGGGAGATCCGGCGCATCAAGGCGCGGGTGGACACCGAACGGCTGCCGCGCGGCGCGGACCCGGCCACGCACATGAAGCTGGGCCGCGGCGGGCTCGCCGACGTCGAGTGGACACTGCAGCTGCTGCAGCTTCGCCATGCCCACGAGGTGCCGGACCTGCGCACCACGTCCACTGTGGACGGTCTGGGTGCGGCGGTCGAGGCGGACCTGGTCGACGAGGTCGACGCGACCGCGCTGCGCGAGGCGTGGCTGCTCGCCACGCACACGCGCAACGCGACGACGTTGGTGCGCGGCAAGATTTCCGATCAGCTGCCCGCGGCGGGGCGCGAGCTGGCGGCGGTCGCGGCGGTGCTGCGGCCGGACGCCGAGGACCCGGGCGAGTTCGTCGACGCCTACCGGCGCACGCTGCGGCGGGCGCGCGGTGTGGTCGAGCGGCTGTTCTACGAGGGGTAGCTCACTCGGTCCCGCTTTCGTCGGTGCCCGCTCCTACAGTGATGCCATGGGTTTCAGTGTTCCGATCGTCGTCCGCAGCTACGAGCTGGACGCGCTCGGCCACGTCAACCACGCGGTGTACCACCAGTACGCCGAGATCGCGCGCATGTCCGCGTTCACCGAGGCCGGTTGTGACTGGGACGCGCTGCGGGACCACCGGATCGCGGCGGTGCTGCTGTCCACCACGGTCAACTTCCGCCACGAGCTGCGGGCGAACGAGCACATCGAGGCCACCTGCGCGATCAAGTTCGGCACCGGCAAGTCGTTCAACCTCGACTCGATGATCGTCAAGGCCGACGGCACCGTGGCCGCCGAGGTCTACTGCATCTCCGGGCTCATGGACCTCGACACCCGCAAGCTGCTGCCCGACCCCCGCGCGGCGCTCGAGGCGCGCGGCTTCGACCTGGCCAAGCTGGCCTAACCGGCCACGATCGCGGCGATCGCGGCGATCGCGGTGTGGTCGTGGTAATCGCGCGAGCTGACGATGTGCCCGTCGCGCACCCGGATCACCAGCACGTTGCCGACGGTGCCATTCCGGTCCCCGGCCTCGACGTCGTAGTCGTACTCCGCGACGACGACCTCCGGGTCTGCCGTCTCGTGCACGACAAGGTTCTTGGCGACGACCCGCAGCGGCCGGTCCGCGGCGCCGGCGAAGTGCTTGGCGAGCTCGTCGCGCCCCCGCATCACGGTGCGCTCCGGACTGAACGGCAGCTCGACGACGGTGTCCTCGGCGTACAGGTCGGCCAACTCGGTGAACCGCTGCTCGCTGATGCCACGGATGAGACGCTGCGCGACCTCACGCGGTGTGTCGCCCATGATTTCCTCCCCGGTAGAATCGGAGTCATGACTCCGCTATCACGACGATACGGACTACTCACTCCGCTTGTCAACGAGGCGGCGTGACCCGGCCGCCGGGCATGCGCGCGGACGCCCGCCGCAACCGCGAGCGGGTGCTCGCCGCCGCCGAGGAGGTCTTCGGCGAGCACGGCACGACCGCGTCGACCGAGGAGGTCGCGCGCCGGGCGGGCGTCGGGATCGGCACGGTGTTCCGCCACTTCCCGACGAAGGAGGCCCTCTACGAGGCGATCGTGGTCCGCCGCCTGTCGCAGTTGGTTGAGGACGCCCCGTTGTCCTCGGACGACCCGGGTAGGGCGTTCCGCGAGTACTTCGCGCGCATCGTGGAGGTGGCGGCCACGAAGAAAGCGTTTGCGGACACGATGGCCGTGGTGGGCATCGACGTGAAGAAGTCCGCCCCGGACGTGGGCGAGGAGATCCGCCGCGTACTGGCGCTGCTGCTCGAACGCGCCCAGTCGGCGGGCGCGATCCGCCCGGACGTGACGGCCCCGGAGCTGATGGTGTTGCTGGCCGGTGCCTGCCTGGCCGCCGACCACGCGGTCGACCCGGCGTTGCGCAACCGCGCCTTGGAGGTCCTCTTCGACGGCCTCGCGGCGCGCTGAGGGTCTACGAAGAGGGGCCCGGCCTTTCGGCCGGGCCCCTCTTCATATGTCTGGATCAGACGTCGTAGTACAGGGCGAACTCGTACGGGTGCGGGCGCAGACGCAGCGGGTCGATCTCGTGCTCGCGCTTGAAGTCGATCCACGTCTCGATCACGTCGGGGGTGAACACGCCGCCCTCGAGCAGGAAATCGTGGTCGGCCTCCAGGCTGTCCAGCACCGCGTTCAGCGACGCCGGCACGGTGGCCACGTCCTTGGCCTCCTCGGGCGGCAGCTCGTAGAGGTCCTTGTCGATCGGCGTCGGCGGCTCGATCTTGTTCTTGATGCCGTCCACCCCGGCCATGACCATCGCGGAGAACGCGAGGTACGGGTTGCCGGACGAGTCGGGGCAGCGGAACTCGATGCGCTTGGCCTTCGCGTCGTCGCCGGTGATCGGGATGCGCACGCACGCCGAACGGTTGCGCTGCGAGTACACGAGGTTGACCGGCGCCTCGAAGCCCGGCACCAGGCGGTGGTAGGAGTTCACCGTCGGGTTGGTGAACGCCAGCAGGCTCGGCGCGTGGTGTAGCAGGCCGCCGATGTAGTGCCGCGCGGCGTCGGACAGGCCTGCGTAGCCGGACTCGTCGTAGAACAGCGGCTCGCCGTCGCGCCACAGCGACTGGTGGCAGTGCATGCCCGAGCCGTTGTCGCCGAAGAGGGGCTTCGGCATGAACGTCGCCGTCTTGCCGTTGTCCCATGCGGTGTTCTTGACGATGTACTTGAACAGCTGCAGGTCGTCCGCCGCGTGCAGCAGCGTGTTGAACCGGTAGTTGATCTCGGCCTGGCCGGCGGTGCCGACCTCGTGGTGCGCGCGCTCGACGGTGAAGCCGGAGTTGATCAGGTTCAGCGAGATCTCGTCGCGCAGGTCGGCGTAGTGGTCGGTCGGCGGGACCGGGAAGTAGCCGCTCTTGTACCTGGTCTTGTAGCCGCGGTTGCCGCCCTCCTCGATGGCGCCGCTGTTCCACCAGCCCTCGATCGAGTCGATCTCGTGGAACGAACCGTTCTCCGCCGAGTCGAAGCGCACCGAGTCGAAGACGTAGAACTCCGCCTCCGGGCCGAAGTAGGCGGAGTCGGCGATGCCGGACTCGGCCAGGTACTCCTCGGCCTTGCGCGCGATGTTGCGCGGGTCGCGGCTGTACGCCTCACGGGTCAGCGGGTCGTGCACGAAGAAGTTGATGTTGAGCGTATTTTCGACGCGGAACGGGTCGATGCGCGCGGTGGCGAGGTCGGGCAGCAGCAACATGTCCGACTCGTGGATCTGCTGGAAGCCGCGCACGGACGAGCCGTCGAACGCCAGACCCTCATCGATCGTGTCTTGGGTGAACGACTGAGCCGGCACCGTGAAGTGCTGCATGATGCCCGGTAGGTCACAGAACCGGACGTCGATGAACTTCACCTCTTCGTCAGAGATGAAGCTGAGGACCTCATCGGAAGTGTTGAACACGCTCGTAGGCTCCTTACCTCTAGCAAAAACGCTCGCGGCCAAGCTATGAGGGCGGTGTTGCCCGACCATCACCCTCATGTTTCGCCGTTGTTAACGACAAGGTGTGGAGCCCTTGAGCATGCCAGCCGCAAACCCCGCGCGCACCTGGTCCTACTCTGGACGAGTGAGTAGGTGGACGGGTTCGTGGCTGTCCGGCGCCGGTGAGCCGGCCGCCGCCCAGGACTTCCCCGGTGAGCGGCTGGGCCTGCCGCGGTCCGGGCCGGGGTCGATAGCGTCTCGCGGCGCGCGACTCGGGGCGCTGCTGATCGACCTGGTCATCGCGGCGCTGGTGACGAGCCTGTTCGTGCGGATGGACGTGGCCAACCCGGACGTCATGCGGACGTTCAACTACTGGTCGCTGCTGGTGTGGTTCCTGATCACGGTCGCCGCGGTGTCGCTCTTCGGCTTCACCGCCGGAATGGCCGCACTGGGCATCCGCGTCGCCCGGCTCGACGGCGCCACGATGGTCGGCCCGCTGCGCGCAATCCCGCGCACCGCCCTGACCGCGATCCTGATCCCGGCGGTCATCTGGGACGCCGACACCCGCGGCATGCACGACAAGGCCGTGGGCACGGTCGTCGTCCGCACCCGCTAACGCAACCGGCCCAGCTCGACCTCGACGGCGAACGGAGCTGGACGAAAGCTCCAACATCGCGGTGTTGTGATCGGGGGCGAGACTGGGCGACAGCAGGAGACGGCCTTGTTCCTCATGTCCCTAGGGCAAGCGATTCCCTGATTCAGCGACGTCGCATGGCGCGTTGCACGCTGCGCATCTTGGCGCCCTGCGGCATCGGGCCCTTCGGCATCTGCGCGCCCGCGTTGCGGGACGCCAGCGCGGACATGCGCTTCTCCAGCGTGTCGATCTGCGCCGGCTTGAGGTTGTTCGGCAGCTTCATGATCCGCTGCTGCAGCTTCGACAGCGGCACCTGGTTCTCGTCGTTGCCCACGACGAAGTCGTAGATCGGTGTGTCGCCGACGACGCGGGAGACGCGCTTCTTCTCCTGCGCCAGCAGGCCCTTGACCCGGTGCGGCGAACCCTCCGCCACCAGCACCACGCCGGGACGGCCCAGCACCCGGTGCACGAAGTCACCCTGGGTCGTGGCAGCCACGCCGGACGTGACGCGCCAGCGGCCACGCATGTTGTCCAGCGCCCAGCCCGCGGCGCCCGGCTGGCCCTCGGCCTTGCCGTACACGTTCTTCTGCACCCGGCGGCCGAACAGGATCACCGCGCCGAGCAGGCCAAGCGCGATGCCGACCGGCAGCAGCAGCCACTGCATGCCGAAGAGCAGGCCCAGGCCGAACAGCGCCCCGGCGACCACGACGAACACCCCGATCATCAGCGGGATGAGCGCCTTGTCCTCCTTGCGTTGCATGTTGAACGCCTGGAAGAGCTGAGACCGCTTGGCCTTGGCCGCCGCCTTGCGAGCCTTCTTCGCCTCTGCGGACGCTGCCTTGTCCTTCTGAGCCATAACCACCAGGATACGGGCACCTACCGACAGCCGACGCGGGCGACCGGCATGTCCCTGACCGACTCGGTCGGCGCCGTCTGTCAGGATGCCTCCCATGGTTGGGCGGCAGGCGGGATCGGAGACACACGACGACGGACCGCTCGACGGACCGCTCGCCGGGCTGGACCCCGAGCAGCTCGCCGCAGTGCAGGCGCCGCGCGGTCCCGTGTGCGTGCTGGCCGGCGCGGGCACGGGCAAGACCCGCACGATCGTCCACCGTGTCGCGCAGCTCATCCACACCGGGCACGTCGCCGCCGGGCAGGTGCTCGCGGTGACGTTCACCGCGCGGGCCGCGGGGCAGCTGCGCACCCGGCTGCGCACGCTCGGTGTGCACGGTGCCCAGGCCCGCACCTTCCACGCCGCCGCGCTGCGCCAGCTTCGCTACTTCTGGCCGCGCGTGGTCGGGGGCCCGCAGTGGGACCTGCTCGACAGCAAGCTGCGCGTGGTGAGCCAGGCCGCGCACCGGGCAGGCGCCGGCACCGAGTCCGAGGTGCTGCGCGACCTCGCCACCGAGATCGAGTGGGCCAAGGCCTCGATGGTCACGCCAGACGACTACGCCGCGGCCGCGGGCAAGGCGCTCCGCCAGCCGCCCGCGCCCGCCGAGCTCGTGGCGAGCGTGTACCGCTGGTACGAGTCGTTCAAGGGCCAGGCCAACCTGCTCGACTTCGACGACCTGCTGCTGCACACGGCCGCTGCGCTCGAGGAGCACGACGCGGTCGCCCAGGAGTTCCGCGACCGCTACCGCTGCTTCGTCGTCGACGAGTACCAGGACGTCACGCCGCTGCAGCAGCGCGTGCTCGATGCCTGGCTCGGCGAGCGTGACGACCTCACCGTGGTCGGCGACGCGAACCAGACCATCTATTCCTTCGCCGGCGCCTCCCCGCGCCCGCTGCTCGGCTTCACCCGCCGGTTCCCGCACGCCACGGTCGTGCGGCTGGAGCGTGACTACCGGTCGACGCCCGAGGTCGTGTCGCTCGCGAACCGGGTCATCGGCGCGGCCCGCGACCGGCCGGCCGGCTCGCGGCTGCGGCTGGTGGGCCAGCGCGAGTCCGGCCCGCAGCCGGTGTTCGCGGAGTATGACGACGAGCCCGCCGAGGCGGCCGCGGCGGCGCGACGGATCTCCGAGCTGCTCGACGCCGGCACGCCGGCCAGCGAGATCGCCGTGCTTTACCGGGTGAACGCGCAGTCGGAGACCTACGAGCAGGCGCTGTCCGAGCTCGACATCCCGTACCTGGTGCGCGGCGGCGAGCGGTTCTTCGCCCGTGCCGAGGTGCGCCAGGCGACGATCGCGCTGCGCACGGCGGCCGCGGCCCGACCGACGGGGGAGCTGCCCAAGATCGTGCGCGAGCTCCTGGCGCCGATCGGGCTGACCGCCGACCCGCCAGCGGGCGGCGCCGCGCGCGAGCGGTGGGAGTCGCTGCTGGCGCTGGTCGAGCTGGCCGAGGAGCTGGCGTCCACGGTCGAGGGCGCCGACCTGGCGCAGTACGTGGCGGAGCTGGACATGCGGGCGCGGGCGCAGCATCCGCCGACCGTCGAGGGCGTGACGCTGGCGTCGCTGCACGCGGCCAAGGGCCTGGAGTGGGACGCGGTGTTCCTCGTCGGCCTCGTCGACGGCACCGTGCCGATCCTGCACGCGGACGGCAACGACGCGGCGGTCGAGGAGGAGCGGCGGCTGCTGTACGTCGGCGTCACGCGGGCGCGCGAGCACCTGTCGTTGTCGTGGGCGCTCGCTCGGGCGGACGGCGGGCGGCGCAACCGCAGGCGCAGCAGGTTCCTTTACGGCCTGATTCCGGAGGACCACCCGACGTCACGCATGACGCGCGCTCGGCAGCGTGACGGCGCGGCCGCGCCGCGGTGCCGGGTGTGCGGCGGCCCGCTGCTCGCCGCGGCGGCGGTGAAGCTCGGCCGGTGCGCGGCCTGCCCGGCCGACCTGGACGAGGAGCTGCTGGCCAGGTTGAAGGAGTGGCGGGCGAAGCGGGCGCGGGCGCTGAAGGTGCCTGCCTACGTCGTGTTCACCGACGCGACCCTGATGGCGATCGCCGAGCAGCGCCCCGCGGACACCGCCGGCCTGGTCGCGATCGCCGGCATCGGTGCGGGAAAGCTGGACAAATTCGGCACCGAGGTGCTGTCGTTGCTGCGGTCTGACGGGTGACCCGTAACGCTTCCAGAGGAAGTCTCGAAAAACCTGTTGCAAGCGTGTGCTGCTGACGCATAGCCTGCATGAGCAGGGCGAGAGTGCCCGGAGAACTTCGGACCAGCGAGGAGGTGGCCAGTCGTGGAGAACATCAACATCGTGTGCGCCGCTGGCTACCCCGCGTCCGGGGCTGCTGCTGCGTTCACGGCTGTGCACCAGGTGAAGGCCGTCGCGTTCACGCGTGGCCGTGTCATGGCCACCGGTGTGACCGTTCCGCAGATCAATGATCTCCCGTCCGTCCTGTCCGCTCATACTTCGGAGCTCAGAACTTGACGCCACGTCAAGTCACCAGGCTCACGAAGGCCGCGGACCCGTAAATGGATCCGCGGCCTTCGTGTTTTTTGAGGTGTTCCAACAAGAAACCGCGATCAAGAAGTTCCGAGGAACAAGGAGTTTCACGTCATGTCAACCGCGACTGTCCCACTCTCGGGTGGGGCATCACCGGATCTGCTCGGCCCAGGAGGGCTCGGCGTGAGCGACCTGCTCGACGTCGCGCCGTCGGCCGGGCTGGACCTGCCATGTCGGTCGGGTAGCAACCCCGACCTGTGGTTCGCCGACACCCCCGCCGACCTCGAGCGGGCGAAGCAGCTGTGTGTGGACTGCCCGGTCCGCAGCGAATGCCTCGCCGGCGCGCTGGCCCGGCAGGAGCCGTGGGGTGTCTGGGGAGGCGAGATCTTTGAGCGCGGGGCGGTCATCGCCCGCAAGCGGCCGCGTGGCCGTCCGCGTAAGGAAGACGTCGCTCGTGAGGCGGCCGAGCGTGCCGCCCGTGCCCAGGAGGCAGCCGCATGATTCCCGCCGTGATCGACCAGATGACCGACACCGAGCTGATGAACGACCGTCGTCCGAACAGGAGCAAGTCAATGCTGATCTACGAAAATCTCGCCAGAGAACGAATGCGTGAGGCGGAACAGGCCGCTAACCATGCCCGCCTGGTCCGCCGGTTGAGTTCGGCCAAGCGCTGGGATCGACTCTCAGCCTGGGCGGCCAGACGCGCAAGGCGCGCGAACGACCTGCTCTGACCTTCTCGACCGGACACCGCCCGCCACCTCACCCGGTGGCGGGCGGTTTCGCGTCTGCACGGCGATCGACGACTAACGTCGCCGGCATGGCACACACGCATGACGGGATCGACTGGACGCAGCGGCTTGTCGCGATGCGGCGCGCCGATGCGATCGACGCCGAGTTCGATCGGGCGCTCGCCGAGCGGCTCGTGGATTTGCTCCCCGCCGGTGGGCCGCCGCCCGTGGTCGTGGACATCGGCTCGGGGGCCGGGGGCATGAGCGTGCAGTTCGCCAAGGCGCTCGCTGCCCGGGGCGGCGGCCGCGTCGTGCTCGCGGACGCCGTCGAGGAACTGCACGAAGCCGCTGTCGAGCTCACCCGGAGTGCCGCGGGGGACACCGTGCAGGTCGACGGTGTGCGGGTGGATGCCGCCGACGAGGGCCTGCCCGGCGTGCTGCCCGCGGCCGATCTCGTGTGGGCCGCGCGCGTGGTGCATCACCTTCCCGATCAGCAGAAGGCCATCGACCGGCTCGCCCGGGTGCTCGCGCCCGGTGGCTGGCTCGCGCTGTCCGAGGGCGGGCTCGCGTCCCGGTGCCTGCCGTGGGACCTCGGCATCGGTGAGCCCGGCCTCGGGGACCGGCTGGTCGCCGCCCGGAACGTGTGGTTCGGCCACATGCGTGCCGACATGCCCGGGTCGGTGCGGCTGCCGATCGGCTGGACAAAGGCGTTGGGCGTCGCCGGGCTCGTCGACACCTCCTCGTTCAGCTATGTGACCGATCATCCGGCGCCTCCGTCGGAGGCCGTCCGGGAGTCCGTTGTGGACTGGTTGACGTGGATGTCGGGCGTGGGCGAGGACGACCTGTCGGAGTCGGATCGCCATACGGTGCAGCGCTTGCTGGATCCGGACGACGAGGCGTACGTCGGCGCGCGCGACGACGTTTTCCACCTCAGTGCCTCGACTGTCCACCTTGGACGAAGGAGCGGGTGACGCCATGTCTGCCGAATCCCCGGTGTGCAAGCGCTGCGGCCGGTCGCGCGCCGACGCGCCGCCGGCCGAGGCGCTGGCCTGGAGCATGGAGAACGGCCGGCACGGGCCGAGCTGGCTGTGCCCGGCCTGCGCGCGGACGCATGTGCGGGACATCGAGGGCAAGCTGCCCGACGAGTACTGGTGAGACATGGCTGAGGTTGGTGTCCTGACGCGCTGATTGATGGCTGACTGGTGTTCCGGCGGGTGCCGTGTCGCGCTGTCGGAGGAGACGGCGGCGCGGGATCCGGCCAGGGTTCCGGCGCTGGTGATGGCTGCGGGTGTGTGGGCGCAGGTTTCACAGGCGGCGGCTCTGTCTGGATGTCGTCGGTGTTGCCTGGTGGCGAGGAATCCGGCCGGGGTTGGTGGCCTGGTTGGGGGCGGGTGTTGTTGGGGTGGCCAGGGTTCGTGCCGGGCTGGGTTTCTGGCCTCGGTGGTGGCGGTGCCCGGTCGAGAGCCACCAAGAGTGGAGATTCGCTTGGCAGCTGAGCGGTTGCGGTGGGCCCGGCGCTCGTGATGGCTACGGGGTGTGCGGGTGCAGGTCTCACGGGCGGCGGCTCTGTCTCCGGATGTTGTCGGTGTTGTTTGGTGGAGCGGAATCCGGCCGGGGCTGGTGGGGGCGGAAGTCGTTAGGTGGCCAGCGCTCGCGCCGGATTGGCTTCCGTGCGTTGGTGGTGCCCGGTCGAGCCGCCGGGGGCGTGGAGTCCGCCTGGCATCTGAGCGGTGGCGGTGGGCCCGACGCGGGTGGTGGCTGTGTTGTCGGTGGTGTCGGCGGCACAGAATCCGGCCGGGGCTGGTGGGCCTGGTGGGGTCGGATGTCGTCGGTTTGGCCAAGGGCTCGCGCCGACTGGGTTCTGTCTTTCGTGGGATGGCGGGTGTTCGGTCGAGTCGCCAAGAGTGGAGATCCGCTCGGCATCTGAGCGATGGCGGTGGGGCCGGCGCTGGCGATGGTTGCGGGGGTGTGCGGGCGCCGGTTTCACGGGCAGCGGCTTTGTCTGGTTGTCGTCGGTGTTGTCTGGTGGTGCGGAATCCGGTCGGAGTTGGGGGCCTGGCGGGGTCGGATGTTGTTGGGTGACCAGGCCCGTGCCGGGCTGGGTTCTGGCCTCCATGTGCGGGGTGGTGCCCGGTCGAAAGCCGCCAAGGGCGTGGACGGGTGCGGGGCGCGCTGGTGCGGTCTCATTGGTGTCGGGGCGGGGTTGGGGCTTGGCGGTGCGGGTTGGTGGTCGCGTAGGTGAAGGCGGCGGCCAGTTCTGCGATGACCGTGTCCGGGGCGGTGCGTAGGTGGGCCGGGTCGGTGTGCAGGACGGTGATGCCCAGTTCGGCCAGTGCGGTCGTCGTCGTGGGGTCGGTGGGGAGTGGGCGTTGCTGGGTGCCCAGGCTCCAGGCCAGCCCCGCCTCCGGCCACCACGCGTCGGCCACGCCCAGGAGGCGGCCGCCTGCGGTGTGGAGTTCTGCTTGCCACCGCGGGGGCGGTAGCGGGGCCTGGCGCAGCACGCGCTTGGCCAGCCCCTGGACCACCGGGACCACCTCGTGTTCGCGGCCGGCCAGTAACGCGCGGACGGCCGCCGTGCCGCGTTGGTTGCCGTTGTTGACCTCCACCCGCAGGTCGGCGATCGTGCATGCGCCCGCCTCCACCGGTGTCAGGACGAGAGTCGCCAGGCGGTCGTGGTCGCGTTCGTGGCGGGCGGCGTCGACGATTGCGCGGGGCAGCGGGGCCACCGGCAGGCCCGCGCGCCGCACCGCCGG
>Ga0164241_10003418_pt1 | contig 16038 bp, 10 predicted proteins | sample OricomyardsoilBY_FD_108780 | JGI IMG/M metagenome (GOLD analysis project Ga0164241, IMG submission 108780) | Backyard soil microbial communities from Emeryville, California, USA - Original compost - Back yard soil (BY) | ecosystem: Environmental > Terrestrial > Soil > Unclassified | place: USA... | reverse complement strand
CCGCCGCTGCGACGCCCGCCGGCACCGGCGCTCCGCCTGCTGGAGGCACGAACACTGCTTCGGGGGCGGCGCCGATGGACGGTTCGACCTACGTCGTTCGTCTTCGCGATCTCGAGCAGCACATCGACGAACTCAAAGAGCAGATCCGGCGGAGTCACACTCGTTTGAGTCTACTGAGCGACACGATCCTCTCGGGTGGCGCTGGCGGCGCGCGCGCCGAAATCACGTTCCGCAACGACTTGAGCAGCGCGTTCCGCTTGACCGGCGCGCTCTTCGTGCTGGACGGCGCAGTGCAATACAACAAGCAAGACGAGGCCGACGACAGTCCGCTCGCCAACCAGAAGGACATCCCGATTTTCATCGGTTCGATTCCGCCCGGCGATCACACGGTGCAAATCGTGCTTCAGTTGCGCGGCAACGGTTACGGTGTCTTCTCCTACCTCAAGGGTTACAAATTCAAGGTGCCCTCGAGCCACTCCTTCACGATTACGGAAGGCAAGACGCTCAAGCTGGACGTGATCGCTTGGGAAAAAGGTGACGTAACCACCGATCTCACCGATCGTCCCGCGATTCGCTTCACCGAGAACGTGCGCTCGGGCACGACTGCGCCGGAGGGTGCGGTCCCCGCGGGCGGAGGGGCTCCGGCTGCCGCGCCTGCTTCGGCCAACGTGGGCGTCTCGGTGGGTACGGGAGGCAAGTGATGCACAGGCGACCGCTCAGGAGCCGGGGACTCGCCGCGGTCGGCTTGGCTCTGTTTTTCGCGCGTCCGAGTTTCGCGCTCAGCACGTCCGAAGCGCAAGGTCGCGCGACGCTCGCGATTCAAAACGTCGAATCGGAGATCGGACGGCCACCGCCACAGTCGAAGTTCCGTGAGCCCCCGGCGACGCCAGCCGTTCGCATCGCGAATGCGGACATGCTGCTACACGCCAAGAACTACGACGCGGCGATCGACATTCTCAGCAAAGTGCTCGAGCTCAATCGCCAGGGCAAAGCTTCGGAAGCCGACTACGCGGACGCGACCTTCTTAATCGGCGAAGCCTACTTCCAATCGCGTCAGTACCTGTCCGCGCGGCGACACTATCGGGAGACGTTGGATCGCGCGAGCCGCACTGCCTACGGGGAGTACATCGGCCGTGCGCTCAGTCGCCTGGTGGACATTGCTCTTCGCACGGATGATTTGGAGAGCCTCGATTTCGTCTTTGCTCGACTGGATAGCCTGCCGCAAGCCGACAAGTCCGGTTCGCTGCCGTACGCTCGAGCCAAGGCATTCTACGCGCGCAAGGACTACAACGCCGCGAAGTCCGCCGTGAACTCGGTGCCGGTCGGGTCGGAGTACACGCTCCAAGCTCAGTACCTGCTCGGCGTGGTGCTCATGAAAGAGACCTTGGCCGCCGCGCCGCCGCCAGCGGCCGCAGCCCCGGGCACGACCAAGCCCACAGCAGCTCCCGACACGCGTTTCACGCAAGCCGTGGAACAGTTTCGCAAGGTGACGCGCATGCCAGCCAGCAGCGCTGCTGCCCGTCACGTCGTCGATCTCGCGTGGATGGCGATTGGGCGCTTATTCCACGAGACCGACGACTACGTGGAGGCGGCCGAGGCATACAGCCACGTCGACCGAGGCTCACCCGAGTTCTCGACCATGCTCTACGAGCTCGCCTGGGTATACGTACGCCTGGGTGACTTCGAGCGCGCACAACGCGCGTTGGAAGTGCTGACCATCACCGACCCCAACAATTTGGAGCTCGCGGATGGCTCGTTGTTGCGCGCGGATTTGATGCTGCGCGCGGGTGCGTTTCAAAACGCACTCGGCCTGTACAAGGACGTGTCCGCGCACTTCGATCCCATCCGCCAGCAGCTCGACACCTTTCTGAAGTCGACCAACGACCCAGCGGTCTACTACGACAAGCTGACGTCGGATGATTTCAACGCCGCGTCCGATGACAAGCTGCCCAAGGTGGTGCTTGATTGGGCGCGTGATCAAGCCGAGGACCAACACGTATTTGGCGTGATCGATGACGTGTCGCGCTCACGAGCGCTGATCAAGAACTCGCGCAAACTCGCCTCCAAGCTGAGCGCGGTTCTGTCGGTTTCCTCCAGAGTCAAAGCGTTTCCCGAGATTCAAGTCCAGCTGCAGCAAGTGTTCAGCCTTTCGAACAAGCTGGCACGCGCGCGCGGCACTCTCGCTGAAGGCATCGACGACGTAGCCAACAGCAGCGCGAGCGGTGAGCTCGCCACCGTGCGCAACGAGCGGCGCGTGCTGATGAAGCGCCTCGGGTGGATGCCGGTCACCGAGGGCGAATTCATTCGTCGCGACGAGTCCGGCGATACGCAATGGTCGCGAGCTTCGCAGGCGTTGCAAGAGCTGACGGTAGAGGCTGACAAGCTGAACGCGATCGTCAACGGCTTGCACCGCGTGATGAGCGAAGCCGACAAGCACGGAGTGACCAGCGACCCGCAGAGCCGCGCGCGCTTCCAGCTCGAAATCGACGCCAACGAGCGTGATTTGGTCACCTACCACAAGAAGATTGAAGAGTTCCGCAATGCCGTCGAGCTCGGTAAGGCGCAGATCGGCTTCGGTGATCAGCGCTACGTCGACGATCAGGATGTTCGAAAGCGCTTCCGCGAACTGCTCTCGCGCGAGGTGGCCTTGCTCGTCGCTGGGCAGGATTCGTCTGACGCAGCCGCCTACGCTCGATCGATTCAGCCCCTCTTGTCCCGAGCTGACAATGACGACGCGGCGCTCGACGTGCAACGCGCGAAGTACGAGCAGCAAGCGATCGAACAGGCCAACGCTCTGCGCGACAAGATCTCGCAAGAGCTCGCCTTGATCGAGGGTTACGCGCAAAATCTCGACGGCCTCGACCAGCAAGCGCGGCTCTTGGTCGGCGAGATCGCCATGAAGAACTTCAACCTGGTGCGCGACCGCTTGAAGAGCATCGTGCTGCGCGCAGACGTGGGCATCGTGCAAGAAGCTTGGGAGGTTCGCGAGGAGCAAGCTCTGCGTGTACGCAACCTGCAGCGCGAGCGAGCGCGCGAAGAGCAGACGCTGAACGACGAGCTCCGCGAAGTGCTCGACGACTCCGAGGAACAGCAATGAATCGCAGTCTAAGCTCCGGACTTTTGACGGCGGCCGCGCTGATCGCCGCGTCGCTCACGTCGTCCGAAATGGCGCTCAGCCAAACGGCGGGTGTAGGCGCAAAGGCGGCGGGCGGGACCGCACCTGCCGTGAGCGCATCGGCGAGCGCGGCTCCGGCCGCGAGTGCGGCTCCGGCCGCGAGTGCGGCTCCGGCCGCGAGTGCGGCTCCGGCCTCGAGTGCGGCTCCGGCCACGAGCGCAGCTCCCGCGCCCTCAACTACGTCGGCGTCGCCGAGTATCGGCACGCCCAAGCTACGCAAGCAAGCGCCTCCGCCGCCTGCGCCGACTCCGGCCCAATTGAAGGCTTTCGGTATTTTGCAGCAAGAGGCGCACGACTACGAGGCGGGCTCCAAGGCCTTCCGGCGCAATCTGACGATGATCGTGCGTCATCACTACGAGCAACGCCGGCAGCGAGTGCTGACCGCGCTCGACCGCGAGATCACCGAAGAGAGGCACGGCCTCGATGACGCGCGTCAAGAAGCGATCGCGCGTCTGGAGAGCTTCGTCGAACGTTACAGCGGTGAGAATGCCGATCCGCGCTCCACCCCCGACGCGATGTTTCGCTTGGGCGCCTTGTACGAGGAGCGAGCGCGCTCGAACAACGACGCCGACCTGACGACCGCGCTCGACCCGGCGCTGGCGATGTACCGCCGGTTGATCAAAGAGTTTCCGCGCTACGAAGAGATCGCAGCCGTCCACTACTACTTGGGTCACGGCTACACCGACGCCGGCCGAATCGAGGAGGGCCAGCAAGCTTGGCGCTCGCTCGTCTGCTCGAACCGCTACACGGTGCACGACGACCCGAAGGATGCGGGCAAGATTGCGCTCGATCCACTAGCTCAGGACCACGACGATAAGTTCTGGCAGGAGTGGTACAACAAGAACCCGGTACCGCTCGATCAGGTCGGGGGCAGGGGTAGAGGGGCTGCAAAGCCCGTCACGAAGACTGCAGCTGGCAAACCCGGCGCGGATGCCGAGGAGCGCGTCTTCACCGATCCGTACGACGGTTGCAAACCCCTACCGCAGAAGGTCGAACTGGGCGAAGACCCGCGCTACCTGGCGGAAATCTGGTGGCAACTCGGTAACTTTCATTTCGATCAGATCGACCCACACGGTGGTCCGTACAACTTGAATCGAGCGGTCAGCGCCTACGACCACTCGATGGAATTCAAGAAGCCGCCGATCTTCGGCGTCGCGATGTACAAGCAAGCTTGGACCTATTACAAGCAGCAGCGGTACAGGACGGCGGTCGAGTGGTTCGTCAAGCTGCTCCACTACGCCGACGAACAAGAGGCAAAGACCGGTGACCCTGGCGCGGACTTCCGCGCGGAAGCGTACACGTACATTGCCGGTTCGCTGACCTACGTCGATTTCGACGGTCCGCCTGCGGAATTGCCGTACATCCCGCGCAATGACGTGCTCGACACCGAGACCGACCCGGTCGCGGCCGAGAACAAGATGGCGATTGCCATCCAGCGCGTCCAAGACCCCGCGCTGATTCCACAGGACCAAAAGTGGACGGTCGAGATCTACAAAGCGCTGGCGCAAGAGTACATCGAGATCACCCAGAACCGGAATGCGGTCGCGATGTTGGAGCTGACGCTACGGCGGTTCCCGATGAACCGCGACGCGCCGGTGATGCAGAACAAGGTTGCCGAGCTGTACGATCAGCTCTCTCGCTTGGCGCCGGACGGATCCGCCGCGCGTGCTGAATACGCGAGCAAGGCGCTCGAGGCGCGCACGCGCCTCGCGGCCTACGTGGGCACGACGCCGTGGGTCGACGCAAACAAGGACGACCCAGAAGCGCTGCAGACCGCGGAGCAACTCGTCAAAGGCGGCTTGAAGCGCGCGGCGGCGGATCATACCAATTTCGCCCGCGGCTATTACGAGAAGGCGCTGGAGCTGAACGACGCCGGCGAGCAGCACGCCCTGCTCGAAAAATCGATCGCCGAGTATCGCTTGGCCGAGACCGGTTGGAATGCCTACCTCGAGCAAGACCCGACCGCGATGGACTCTTACGAGAGTCGCTATTGGCTGGCGGATGCGCGCTATTGGGTCGTAGTGCTGCAGATCGCGATTGGAAAGTCTCCTACTCCCGAGGAGATCAAGATCGCGCACGACAGCGCGGTTGCCGTGCGTGATTCGAACGAGGACGACAAGTACCTGCAGCCTGCCGCCTACGACGTGGTGACGTTGGCTGAAAAGGTGCTGGAGGACGAATATCGCAAGTTCGAGGACAGCAAGGGCGCGCAGGGCCTCGAGAAGCGCACCGAGATTCGCTTCGATGGCGAGGGTGATTCTCGCAAGGTCGTGAAAGACCCGATGCCGCCGCAGGTGTTGGACGCGGTGAAGGCGCGTGACGAGTACAACGACCGCATTCCGCTCGATCGTGATCCGCAGAAAAACGGCCTCTTGTATTCGTTTCAGTCGGCCGATCTGTACTTCGTGTACGGCAACTTCGATGATGCGCGGAAACGTTTTCAGCCGCTGTACGAGCAGTACTGCGGTGTGAACGAATGGGGCTACAAGTCTTGGGAGAAGCTCATCAGTATGAGCAACTTCGAGGGCAACGCGGACGAGAGCCGCAAGCTCGCGGAGGGCAAGAGCTGCGCGTTCAACGCCGAGACGCAAAAGGCCGAAGAGAGCATCCGTAAGCCCGTGAAACAGGGCGTTGCCTATTTGGATGCCCGAAAGTTGTACGAAGAAGCGCAGAAGATGCCGGACGGCCCGGAGCGCGCGAAGAAGTGGCGCGAGGCTGCTGCTGCGTACAAAGTTGCACTCGACGCCGCGCCGGATCGCGACGAAGCGCCCGAAGCCGCCATGAACGGCGCGTTCGCTTACAAGCAGGTCGGTGAGTACGACAAAGCGATCGCGATGTACGAGCTGTTCAACTCTCGCTACGGCAACGAGCAGACGCTGAACAAGCTCCAGAACGGCGACGCGAAAGCCAAGCCGCCCGCGCCCGCGCAACCGAAAAAGTACGAGGAGCGCGTCAAATACCTACAGGGTTCGTACGACGCGCTGGCTGGCGCTTACGTGCTGTTCTTCAACTATCCGCGCGCCGCCGAGACGTACGACAAGATCAGCAACAATGGCCACTTCGCGCAGGCAGATCGGCGAAACGCCGCGCGCCAAGCGCTGTCCTTGTACGCGAGCCTCGGCGATCGCGGCGGCATGGGTCGCGCGCGTGAGCGTTTCCAGGCGCTCGGCGCTTCGCCCAAAGAAATCGCGGAAGCGGATTTCATCGTCGCCAGTGCCGAGCTGAAGCGTTGGGACCAGTACAGCGCGGACGAGGGCGCGAACGCCACGGCGCGGCGCGGTGCGCAACGCGCAATGGACGACTACTACACCGCCAACAAGGGCAAAGACGCTGCCGCGCAATACGTCGTGCAGGCTGCGTACTACAGCGCCAAAACGCGCAAAGCCGTGGCCGCAGGTGACACCAACAAATGGTGGGACAACACGATCGCCGCTTTCGACAAATGGAAGCGTCTCGCGCCCCAGGAAAATGGCAAGAACTCGGCCCTCGGCTCGCGCGAAGCGGGCATGGCCGCCGAGGCGGAGTTTACCGAGATCGATCAGGACTTAGCCCGCACGTTCGATTACGAAGCCGGATTCCATCACTACAAGGGCACCTCCGTAGAGGTCGTGGCCGAGTATCAGAAGGACGCGGGCGAAGCCAAGAAGCGCTACGACAAGCTGCAGCACGTGATCGACACCTATGTCTCGCCCGAATGGACTACTGCGGCCATCGCCCGACAAGGCTCGCTTTACGACTCACTCCGAACCGGCCTCTACAACACGCGCGCGCCGCAACTAAAAATCTTCGACGCCAAGACCGAAGCGATCTTGAAGAAGGCCGAAAGTAGCGACAATCCGGACTTGCAGGAAAAGGCGGATGCCTTGCGCGTCAAGGTTCAGAATGCTTGGCGTGATCGCCGCGACCAAGAGCTCAACAGCGCAGACCAGATTATGGTCGACCGTTACGGAAACGCGGTCGTGCTCGCCAAGCGCTACAGCGTTTCGAATCCGGAAGTGACGCGCGCGATCCGCCGCTTGGCGTTCTTTACCGATGTGATCGGCGAAGCGAAGATGCAGCAGTACGCCGGCCCGATCAAAGATTTGAATTATACCGCGGGAATGTTCCCGCGCATGCGACCAGGACAAGCTTCGGCGTCACCGCCACAAGCACTGCCGACACCCTTGCCGGCGTTCGTGCAATGAGGAAAGTGAGGACCATGACGCGCTTCACGATCACCCACTGCACTCGGAACATGGCTTTGGCCCTGGCGCTCGCCGCCAGCTTGGGCAGCGTCGCGTGCGGTGGTGGCGCTGCGAGCGGTAAGGGCGCGAGTACTCCCGGGCAAGCCGGAGCCACCGAACCCGCGCCGAGCGCCGGGCCCGCTCCGGCAGGGGCTCAGTTCGGCATTGGGGATGCGCCTACCAACGGAGAGGCGGCCAGCAATCGCCCGAAGATGAACGCCGCGGCGCAGACTGCGTACAACGCAGGTATGGACGCCTTCAAGAACGGGGACTTGGCTGGGGCAAAGACGCAGTTCACGCAAGCCACGCAAGCGGATCCCAAAGCGTATCAAGCCTTCTATTCCCTGGGCGTGGTGCGCGAACGCACCACCGAAACTGCCAGCGCGCTCACTGCCTATCGCCAAGCCACGACCATCGTCTCTGATTACGAACCCGCGATTGCCGCTTACGCGGTGTTGCTCGCGCGCACTGGCAAGCCGGAAGATGCGATCGAGTTCCTCAATCAACGCCAAGCGCAGATGCCGAAGAGCGCCGCGGTCTCTGCCGCGATGGCCGAGGTGAAGTCGATTCAAGGTAATTCCGGCGAAGCTCAGCGCCTCGCACAAGAGGCGCTCAAGCTGAATCCTGACTATCGTCCGGCGATGGTGACGCTAGCTCGCGATCACTACCGCTCACGACGCCTGGACTTGGCGCTGTACGCACTGAAAGGCATCCTCGACGGCTACGGTGAGGAAAATCCGCCGCGCGACAAGAACAACGCCGAGGCGCGTCTCATCCGCGGCTTGATCTACAAGGAACAAGGCTTGCGCGGTCCGGCGATCCAAGAGCTGCAAAAGGCGCTCGAATTGCGGCCGGATTTGGTCGAAGCCCGCGTGCAACTTTCGTCGTATTTTTTGGAGGCCGGCAACGCCGCGGACGCGCAGAAGCTGCTCGAACCCGCGCTGAAGTACGACGCAGACAACGTGATCGCGCACCTCAATTTGGGTGATGCATACCGCTTGCTCGGTCGACCCGCTGACTCGAAGCGCGAGTTCGACTGGGTGAAGAAGCGCGATCCGAGCATCGCCCAGGTTCACTACAATCTCGGCCTTTTGTACTTGTTCACCGAGAATTTCCCAGGCGTTTCGCCCGGGCAAGCCGCCGACACCGCAATTGACGAGCTGAATCAGTACAAGAAGATGAAACCGCGCGTCGCAGGCGGCACGCCTGACGATACCGATGAACTAATCACTCGCGCCAAAACCAAGAAGGCCTTGCTCGACGCCAAGGCCGCGGAGGCTGCGGATGCTGCGGCCGCACCGCCTGCAGCGGCACCGGCTACGGCCGCGCCGGCCGCAGCAGCGCCCGCTCCAGCCGCAGCAGCGCCGGCCCCAGCCGCAGCAGCGCCTGCGACGAAAGCCACGACTCCGCCGTCTGCCACGTTTGGGCCCGCCACCGGAGGCAATAAATGAAAAAAGTACTCGTGAACGCTGCGCGTTCGGGTTTGCTCCTGTTCGTGCTGTTCAGCTCTGAAAGCGCATTCGCGCAAAAGAAGGGCCGCGTCGTCACGATCAGCGAAGTCACGATCGTCGGCCGCGTGCAAAAGCCGATCGCCGCGGTCGATGTGAGCCGCATCCAACCGAAGCTCACGCTCGCGGAACTGCGTCAGCCGTTTTTGGATCGCATCGAGAAGGCGATCTACAACGATCCGTTCTGAGCTTGCGCTGGGAGCTCGTTTTCGCCTGGTCGGTGGCGGCGGTCTGCACGTTGCTGGCCCTGCGGCTACTGCGAACTCTGTCGCGCCTCGTTGCGCCAGAGCCGAGTCAACTCCTTAGCGAACTGCTTGCCGAAGTCGAGGCGAGCGGCTTCGACTCGGAATTCGCCCGAAGGTCGGCGATTGCAGCGTTGAATCGCCGCCTATCCGACATTTCGTTCGAGCTTGGCTCGTTGCCTGCGCGCTTTACAGCGCTGACGCGGATCTGCCTGGCGAGTGGTACGGCCTTGGCGCTCTTTCGCTACATTGGCTCCGCAACGAGCGCTGCGACGCCAATCGAGCGCGTGTTGGACCTCATTGCGTGCGGAGCAAGCGGTGTCGTTGGCGCTGTGGGTGTGCTGGCTCTCGGTCGCTCGGCCAAGCTAAAAACAGCAGCAATTCGTGAGCAATGGGACCGCTCGTCCCGCGAGGCAGGAAAGTCCCTTGGCACATCGCTCGAGGCCCCCGTCCGCGAGCGCGCCCGGTGCCGGTGAGAGTGAAGGCACGCGTGCGCGAGCCCGCGAAAAATTCCGTCGCAACCGACTTTCGCGGCTAGACCATTGCAGGCTACTCTCCGTAGATCAGAGGGAACGAACTCTCGCTCGCCGATGTCCGAACGAAAGCGCGGAGCATTCGGCAATGTTCGGTAGTGACGCAAAGAGGAAGCTTCAATGACCCAAGGGTTCCAGCAGCAACCAGGCACCGGCGGTTCGCAACGCCCGGGACAGATGACCGCCGTTATGCGCGCCGTCGCGGCAACCGGGCCGAAGGTGTTGCGCATCGGCGTCGTGCAAAGTGGTCGGGTTTCAGAAGAGCGCATCATCAAACAGCGCACTCACGTCACCGTCGGACCGAGCGAAAAGAACATGTTCGTGATCGCGACCACGAACGTTCCGGCAACGTTCCGGCTGTTCGAGTTGGTGGGCAACGACTACCACTTGAATTTCCTGGACGGCATGACCGGCCGCATTGCGTTGCCCACGGGGATTTCCGATCTCTCTTTGCTGAAGGGGCAAGCGCGACGCACTTCGCAGGGGGCGTACCAAATTCGCCTGACGGAAGACTCGCGCGGCAAAGTCGTGATCGGCGACACCACCTTCTTGTTCCAGTTCGTGGCGCCGCCGCCGATTCAGCCGAAACCGCAGCTGCCGGTCGCGGTCTTGCGCGGCGCGGGCGCGATCGATTGGAACACCACGATCATCGCTGCGGTTTCGTTCTTGTTCCACTTCTTGTTGCTCGGTTCCATCTACTCGGATTGGCTCGATCCGATCGTTGATGATGAGCTGAGCGTCGCCGGCGTGATCGACTCACTCAAGAGTTTGCCTCCGCCGCCGCCCGTCGAGGACAAGCCCGAGGAGAAGCCGGACGAAAGCAAACAGGCTGACAAGGCTCCTGAAAAAACTCAGGCGCCGACCGCTCAAGCGGCCCCGGGCCCCAAAGCGCCTGCAGGTCACCTCAACGAGAAGCAGGCGGCTGCGTTGCACAACGAGCTCGATCAGCTCGAGATGCAAACGCTCGGCGCATTGGCGAGCAGTGGCCCGGCGACCGCGGGTGTCTTGAAGGGGAGTGAAGTAGCCACCAACGCTCTCGATCAGGCGGCCGCAAGCAGCGCGGGGGTGGGTGTCGGTACCGGTGATCTGAAGCTCGGCTCAGGTGGCGGTGCCATTCGACCTGGCATGGGTGGTACTCTGGCTGGAATCGGCTCCAGCGGCCGCACCACAGGCACGGAGGGCACGGGCGCCGGAGCCAAGGTTGCGGGGCCAAAAGGTAACGCGAACGTCGGCGGTGCTGCGGTCAGCGGCGGCACGGTTGGCAACGCATCACGTGTTGTAGCGGGAATGCGCGCGGGCTTCCGGGCCTGCTATCAGCGTGCACTGGCCGAGAATCCCGACGCCGCGGGCAACATTACCCTCACGATCCGCGTCGGAGCGGGCGGCGAGGTGACCGGTGTCAGCGGTTCTTCGGGCACTCTGCCGGCGTCGGTCGTGGCGTGCGTGAAAGCCCGCGCTCAAGCCGCCCAGTTCGATGCACCAGACGGCGGCAGCGCGGTGATTTCCGTGCCCGTTACCTTCGTCAAGCAGTAGCTTCGTCCACTATTTACGACGGGCCAGCTCCGTGCGCTGAACACCACAGTCGCTCGCAGCACCTGATAGGTCGGACGCCTATGTGCCCGGAGCAGAGGCGATTTTGCTCCGGCCAAGTGGCTGAAGCCCTGGAAATCGAAGCTCTTTTTGTCGGACGCACTGCGTTGACACCGAATTTGTAGGTTCATATACTCACCCTGGCTCCGGATAGGGGCCTTCGAGGGAGGCTTGGTTTAGAAAATGCGAGCGACAACAAAAGCATGGGCCTTCATGGCCGCCGGTGCAGTGCTGTGTTGTTTTGGCGTCGCGCTCGCCCAGAACGGCGAGGCGCCTTCCACCGCGATCGGTGTCGAATCACAGCAGGACGTGAACCTCACTCCCGCGCAGATGTTGCAGCGCGCGCGCTCCTTCAAACCAATGATGGACTCCAACGCGGCGATGGTTCAGCGCCAAGCGAGTGACGCGAAAGCAAAGCGCGACGTGGTGAAGACGTTGTGCTTGAGCGACAAGCTGAGCCAAATCCACGTTGCTGTGAGCACCGCCGCAGGTCGTATCGAGACCTTGGAAGCGGCGGTGAACCACAACGAGGCAGATCGCGCGAAGCATGAGTTTACGATCGTGCAGGTGCTGAAGGATCGTTCCTCAGCGTTGGTCTCCGAGGCGAATCAGTGCATCGGTGAAGAGACTGGGTTCATCGGTGAATCGACGGTGACCGTGAGCATCGATCCATCCATTCCTGACACCGATCCATCGGACTTCCCGCCCGACCCACTGGTATCGCAGCCTCCGACCGTGAGCAGTCCAACGAAGTAACGCCGACGGCTTTCTCCCGCTCCCATATTTCCCCGAAGAACTCGATCGGTCTCATGAAGTTCTGCCTTATGCTTGCAGCGACAGTGCTCCTCGGTGCGATTTCGATCGAGGCCCACGCTCAGGCCCAGCAACCTTGGCTCAGTGATCGCCGGTATGGCGAGGGTATCGGCGTGCGAGTTGGCAACCTGGAACTACACCCTGGTATCGCCGGCGAGGTTGGCTACGACTCCAACTACTTCTTGCGCGCCCCCTCTGAAGACCCGCTCTCGGCCTATCGACTACGCGTTACTCCGTCGATCACTTTGTCAACCTTGAGTCCGCAGCGCATCGAGCGCGGCAACGGGCCACCGGTTAAACAGAGTCTTATGTTCAGAGCCGGTGCATACGTATCGTACAACGAGCTGATTGCGACGGACTCCAAACATCAGAGTGAGTTCTCCGAGCAGCGTCATCTCGACGTTGGCTCTGATCTTCTGCTGAATATTTTTCCTGTCGGTCGGGTCGGCGGCGACGGCTACGTGAATTTCGTTCGCCAAGGGCAGCCATCCAATGATCCGAACACGGAGAACGCCTTCGACCGCGACAGCGTACGCGCCGGCGCAGGGATTACCTGGCGCCCAGGTGGAGGACTCTTCGATTGGCGCCTGGGCTACGAGTTCCTCTACAACTACTTCGAAAAGTCGAGCTTTTCTTACCTGAATAACTTCCAAAACCAAGTCAATATGCGTGGGCGTTGGCGCTTCTTACCACGCACGGCGCTACTGTATAATGGCAGTTATACCTGGGTTCACTACCCAAACCCGTCTGCACAAAATAACGGTGCGATTGCCAACACCAACATCGGGATCAATGGGCTCATCACGACGCGGCTCTCGCTGCTAGCGATGGTGGGGTGGGCCGGAACTTTCTACGATCTGAAGCCTGGTCAGTCCCCACAGCAGTTCGACTCGCCTACCGCGCAGGCCGAACTCAAATGGTTCATTGCCGGTGGCGCGGATGTGATGAATCCGGGGTCGGCGCCGGTAGGGTTGTCGTACGCATCAATCGGGTACCTGCGCGACGTCTCAAACAGTTATTTGGGCAACTTCTATCAGCGAGATCGAGGCTACTTGGGCTTGTCATACATGCTCGGGGGTGTGTTCTTGACATCGCTCACGGCGGGCATTGCGAACCTACGTTTCCCTGAATCGTATTTCACGAGCGGCGAAGTCCAACAGCAGGCTTTTTCCGAACAGCGCGTCGATGCAAGCGTATTCGGCGAGTACCGCTTTGGTAGCAGCTTCGGAGTGAATGCCACGCTCAATTACGACCGCAACATCACCGACGTCGCAGTCAAGACGAGTGACGACCCCATGTATGCGGATGTACGGGACGCCCTCGCGTACCAACGCTGGCAGGTGTTCGTCGGTGCGCGTTGGTTCCTCTAGTGCGAGCTTCATGAATCTAGCGACGTATCGTTGGCTGCGATGTCTCATGCGCGGCTGGCTGGTTTCTTCGTTGGTGGTCGCGTCCGCATGCTCGCCGAGTCACACCGGCCAGCACATCAACCTTCCGCCGCCAACCGAGCGCTACGTGCTCGGACCCGGTGACACGTTCACGCTCGAGATCGTGGGCGAGAAGGACCTGCCGCACGAGTATCAGGTGGCGTCCGACGGCACCGTTGACTTGCCCTACGTTCACACGCTCAAGGTGGCTGACCTTGAGGCCCAGCAGGTCGCTCGCCTCATGCGAGACCGGCTGATCGCGGAGAAAGTACTGTCGGATCCGAGTGTGGTCGTACAGGTCAAGGAGTACGCGAGTCGCAAGGTGACGGTCCTTGGTCAAGTTGCAAAACCGGGCAGCTACCCGCTGGTTCCCGGGATGTCGCTGATCCAAGCCATCTCTGAGGCTGGCGGTCTTACCGCCGTCGCTAGCGGGACTCACGTCAGTCTCACCCGTAAGGGCACCAAAGGCCAGCAGACGGTCGAGGTCGACGTCGAAGCGATCAGCGAAGGTCGCGGGCCCGACGTGCCGCTTCAAGCGGGCGATCAGATCTACGTGCGCGAGCGAATTTTCTGAAGCTTCGAACGAGCTGCTTCAGCGGATGCTCGACGCTCGTTCCTGCGGCGCGAAGCGTACGACCAGCAACGAGCGAAAGTCTGGCGTCGTCATGCCGGTGAAATAGCTCGTTTGAGGACCATTCGAGCTCTCGCGGGTCTCACTCGAGAGTGGAATGCCACTGCCCGCGGCAACGGTCAGTGTCCAAGGACCATGGCTTCCAAGCGAGCTGTGTGCGCCGAGCAGCCACTCGGCGGGGAATAGCCGTACGTTCGTGACGCCCGGACTCGCCGCGCTGCCGCGATTTTCGGATAGCGGGGGAAGGCCGAAAACCTCGGCGCTGAGCGTGAGCCAGTTCGGCAGCACGGCGCCAGCGACTCCGAGCGCCACGAAGCCCTGATTGCCCAGCTCGACCCCAGCAAAGTCGACAGCTTGCCGCAGGCGTGCCCCGAGCTCTGCGCCGAGCGTCCACGCGCCGCGCTGTAGGCGGAACGTGACGTTAGGCATGACCACGAATGAGCGCTCGGTTGCGAACGCATCGCGATCGCCGAGGGGCACGGTGGCATCGAGGCCGAGGCGTAGCCCAAATCCAGAAACGGCGATGGCTTCATCGAGCGAGTAGGCAATTCCGAGCCGTGGGTCGCGCACCGCGTTGCGCGAAAGGGCAGGTGAGGATTGCGAATCGATTCCGCCGCCGCCAGCACCGGATTGATGGACTCGCAATGACGCGAGCGCCGAGGCCTCCAGATTTCGCAGTATGCCAAGCGAAAGAAAATACGAGACGTCGACGGCTGACTCGAGCACCTGGACGTCGCGGCCGTCACGATCGGGGGAAGGCGCGCGTACGACGAGGGGCTGGTGAAGTAGCTCGCCTGCGGCCCCGAAACTGAGCTGACCTGGGACGACGACTCGGGTGTCCGGCAGACTCAAAAATACAGCACGACCCGCGGGTAGCCAGAGCGTGTTGGCGTCGAAACACGGAGAGAAATGCGGGTTGCTCGTACATTTGGAGGCACGTGCTGGCCGCGTCGCGAGCGCGCACGTGCCCAAGATGGCCGCAAGAAAGAGTCGCCTGGGCCCGAGCTGCAGCAGGAGCGAACGAAGCACAGCCGGCACTTTACACAACGGACGTGCTAAGAGCTCGCCCGCAATGATCAGCGCAGAAACACCACTGGTGCTGGGCTCTGCCTCGCCACGCCGGAGGGACATTTTGTCTGGCATGGGCCTGCCCATCCGGATCGAGCCCGCGGACATTCTCGAGGACGTCGCGCACGGCGAGCAGCCGCTCGACTATGTGTCCCGGATCGTGGCAGAAAAACTGAGCGCGGTGGCGGCGCGCGTCGCAGCTCCGTTCTCCGCCATCCTCGTCGCCGATACGACTGTGGTCATTGACGGCCAAATTCTCGGCAAGCCGCGCGATACGGCTGACGCCGCAAATTTGCTGCGGCGCATCGTCGGCCGGAGCCATTTCGTTTACACCCGCTATGCGATCAGCGTGGCCGACGCACCGAGCGTGATTCGCGCGGCGCACACCGTGGCAACCGAAGTCAGCTTGCGCGCGGCTTCGGAGGAAGAGATCACGCGCTACGCCGCGAGCGGTGAAGGTCTCGACAAAGCCGGTGCCTACGCAGCGCAAGGCCTGGGCGCGTTCTTGATCGAGCGTATCGTGGGTTCGTACAGCAACGTGGTCGGGCTGCCCGCGTGCGAGGTCGTACTCGATTTGCGCGCGCTCGGTTTGCTCGGGCATTTCCCCTGAGCCCAATGCCGACCTTCGGAGGCAGAAGCGCTGGGGCCGGCACGACCCAGAGCTCCGCCGCGTTCTTGAATGACGCTTGGTGGCTTTCGGCGCTCGCACTCTGTGTGCGATTGCTGGTCGTGTGGTGGGCGAAAGATCGCTTTCCCCCGGCCGACGACGGCACTTTCTACCACGCGGTTGCCCAACGCATCGCGCACGGACAAGGCTACACTTGGCTT